>WNGL01000255.1_pt1 | contig 61928 bp, 73 predicted proteins | sample 5400591 | NCBI WGS metagenome assembly WNGL01 (sample SAMN13153377, study PRJNA577476) | soil metagenome | isolation source: 80 cm soil or saprolite under Garry oak tree replicate 1 | place: USA:California | collected 2016-06-15 | reverse complement strand
CGCGGCTACAATAAATCCTCGCATCGGTTTTCTTTCTGCGAACATTCTTGTGCCATGGAGAACACCCCGACCGAAAAACCGAATGTGGTGATTGTTGGAGCGGGATTTGGTGGACTCGAGGCAGCGAAGAAGCTCGCCCGTGAAAATGTGCGTGTCACTCTGATCGACCGTACGAATTACCATCTCTTTCAGCCGCTACTCTACCAAGTGGCCACAGCCGCGCTTTCGCCGGCGGACATTGCAGCGCCAGTGCGTGCTGTGCTGAGCAAATGCAGGAACGTGGAGGTAATCCTTGCCGAGGTCCAATCGGTGGATGTCGACGCTAAAAAAATAAAAACGACCGATACGGAAATCGGTTACGACTTCCTGATCCTTGCCACTGGCGCGCGGCACTCCTATTTCGGACATAACGAATGGGAGAAATTGGCGCCCGGACTTAAAAGTCTCGAGGACGCAATCGAGCTGCGGCGCCGCCTTCTGATGGCATTCGAATACGCGGAGAAAATCACGGACGAAGCAGCGCGCAAGGCAGCGATGACTTTTGTGATCATTGGCGGTGGACCGACCGGTGTGGAAATGGCCGGTGCAATTGCGGAGATCGCGCGCTATACATTAGCCAAAGATTTTCGCCATATCGATCCTTCCAAGGCGCGCGTAATTCTCATCGAAGGCGAGTCGCGTTTGCTGGCTGCCTTTCCAGAGGATTTATCGGCGAGCGCGTTAAAACAGCTTGTCGATCTCGGCGTGGAAGTGCGTACGGCCACCCGCGCCACCAATCTCACTGAGGCCGGAGTGCACGTAGGCAACGAATTTATTCCCTGCCGTGTCAAAATCTGGGCAGCAGGCAACAATGCCTCGTTCGTGGGAGAAACGCTCGGCGCACCGGTCGATAGGGTCGGCCGCGTCGTTGTGAACGAAGATCTTACCATTTCCGGGCATCCCGAAGTCCAGGTGATTGGCGACCTGGCGAATTTTTCGCACCAGACTGGACAGCCTTTGCCGGGAGTATCGCCAGTGGCGATGCAACAGGGGCGTCACGCCGGGCGCAATGTTCTTGCGATGATAGAAGGCGGCAAACCGCAGCGCTTCCGTTATTGGGACAAAGGCAGCATGGCGACGATTGGGCGCAACAAGGCGGTCGCGGATTTAAAATTCGTTCACCTCAGCGGTCTCCCGGCATGGCTGGCGTGGTTGTTTGTGCACATCATTTTTCTGGTTGGCTTTCGCAACCGTCTCGCAGTGCTTTTTCAATGGGCCTGGGTCTATTTTACATTTAACAAGGGCGCGCGATTGATCACGCGCAATTTTCAGGCGGAACAGAGACCGCCAGCGTGAAATAGTTAACGATTGAGCATGAACACACTCAACCAAGCTAAACGTGCAACGTGCATCATGCTGAACAAGCCAAAAGACAACAGCCCAGCGTAAAACGCTGGGCTATTTTCAATGTCTGAAGATTTTTTCCGCATCGCTGGCCACGGCAAAGCGCAATCGCTAAATCTCTAAATCGTTAAATCGCTAAATGAATTTGCGCATCGCCGTCGTGGGTAGCGGCGCCATTAAGCCGTCGAGTTCCTAGGAGTCTATGAGCGCCGCTGCGCGCGAGTTTCCACAGATCACGGTGTGTAATTTGCAGCGCACCGTGGCGGTGGACCCTGTGGAACTTGAAAAGTTCGCGGCCAAGGCGGTGCAGTGTTGTATGCAATTGCGCAGACACAAACCGACACAATTAGCGAAGCTGCGCGAGATTTTTGTACTGCTCATTTCCGATCGGCGAATGGCTGCATTGCATCGACAATTTCTCAATCAATCGGGGCCGACGGACGTACTGACGTTCGAACACGGCGAAATTTTTATCAGCGTCCAGACTGCGCGACGGCACGCTCGCGCTTTCGGGAATTCGCTCACGCGCGAACTTCAATTGTACACCGTGCATGGCCTTTTGCATTTGCACGGTTTCGATGATCGAAAGCGCACTGACGCACGCAAAATGGAGAGGACGCAGGAAAAAATTCTTCGCTGTGCGCTATAGAGGTGGCTGTGTTCGGCTGCCAACGTTGTCGCTGGGATCGGTGATCCCGGCAGAACGAATCAGCCCCGAAACCGGCATCACCGATGCCGGCTACAACAGGAGAGCAGGTTTGAACTGCGAGCCGTGTATGTTAGCCTTTTTGAATATGAGTGCCGAGCCACTTTGCCCGGAGGTGGCGATGGATAAAAGCGCAGCGATCACTACGTTCTCTATTTGGAAAAATGCGGGACCCTCGACAGTTGATAAGCCCACCATCGAGAAAGAGACCCGTTCGGAAGAAGATCTTGATCTTCCATGGCAAGTCGTAGTGCACAACGATCCAGTGAATCTGATGAGCTACGTGACCATGGTTTTCCAGCGGGTCTTCGGCTATCCGCGCGAGAAAGCAGAAAGACATATGCTGGAGGTGCATCACAATGGGCGTTCCATTCTTTGGAGCGGCATGCGGGAACGCGCCGAACTTTATGTGCAACAGCTGCACGGGTATCTCCTGCTCGCCACACTCGAAAAAGCCGGTTGATATGGAGATTTGCCGACGCAACGACTACATCGAGATCTCAGAACTGGACCCGTTTCTTGCCGAACTCCTTCGGCAGATTCCGGCGAGCGCTAATCCAGAAGGCGTAGAGGCCGCCGAACAACGCCTCTTCAGCTCGCCAACAAATGGGAAAGAAACGGAGATCTGCGCAGAATGGAAACTTTATGTCGAACCTGAGTTACGGCGGCTCTTTCAGACAGCGACGGAAACGGTCGCGGCGGACCTGGAGCAACTAAACGGCAACGAAAAAAAATTGGGTAATCGCATATTATGCATTCCCTCGAAGCATGCCGATGCCTGGCTGAATGCGCTTAATCAGGCCCGGCTGGTGATTGCGGCCAAATATAACTTCACCGATGGCGAGTTGGGCGAACACTTTCGTTCACCGATCGGATCGCGCCGAGACCTGAGCTTATTCCAGGTAAACTTCTATGGTTTTCTGCAAGAATTTATCCTGCGCGAATTGGATGGTTGGGAGAAGGGCCCCGGGATTTAGGCCTCCTTCCGTGCCCGCACCATCGACATGAGCCGTTCCTTGATTGCGGCAGAAGCCTTCGCCGGACGCAGACTCAGGGCAAATGCTTCGTGCAAGCCATAACATTCCGTGATGCACTTTTCGGCCTTTTTACCGAATTTTTTTCGTGCTATCTCGAATTCCTCCAGCTCTTCCGGCTCGAGCGCCCCAATGACATAGAGCCGCGATTGGTTCCGGAATTCTTCAAAGTTCATCTCTCAGCTCCTTCAGGCCGTCATAGATTTTTTTAAGCCCTAATTCCAGCCTAGTTTTGACCGTGCCTAATGGTGTATTCGTTTTGGCGGCGATTTCGCGCTGGCTCATGCCTCGAAAAAATGCGAGATCGATAGCCTGCTGTTGGGCTGGTGGAAGTCCGCTGATTACTTTGCGTATAAGAACGCGCGTGTCGCTTAACACGATTGCTTCTTCGGTGGCGTTATGCACCCAGGCATCGGGTTGCTGTTCGGTTTCGTTTTGCAGGCGCTCCTCCGCGCGAGCGTAAGCTTGTTTCTTGCGCAACCCATCGATCGCCCGGCGCCGTGCCAGTGTAACCATCCAGCCGAGGGGTTTGCCCTTTTGGGCAGAGAAATTTTTAGCCTGATTCCAGATCTCCATAAAAATTTCCTGTAAGAGATCATCAGCCTCAGCTTCGTTGTGGACCACACGCAGAATAAGCGCTTTCAAAATGCCATTGTATCGATCATAGAGCTGAGAAAGGGCGTCAGCATCGCTGGCTTGGATCGCCTGCATTAACTCCAGATCACTTGGCGCTCCCGGTTCCAGTTGTGGAGGAGCAGAGAACTGCGGCCTTTTCGGTTTTGCGGCGCCCGCTCGCCTCTTTGTTTTCAGTTTGACCGCGCTCGCTCGCTTCTCTGTTTTCGGTTTTACAGCGCGCAATCGTTTCTTTGTGTTGAGGTGCATGCGACAAATCAGGATGGATCGTCCAAGGGAAAATCACGAAGGGGCGAGGAGCAAAGAAAGGACCAGGCGCGAACTCACCATTTGGTCTCTTAATCTGCGCAGGCGATTTCGTCCATCGGTTTCCAAGCGCGCCCCTGCGGACCGCAAATGAAGAGCCTGACGCATTCGATTCCGCCTCGCCTGAATCTTGACCCGCCTACCGCAATCATAATACACTCCGGCAAAGGATCCCGAAAGCTTTCGGGGCCGCTGGCCGTCAGAATGGGAGATCGGGTTCTGCGCGGTACCGGGTTTCCCGAACATCACGAAAGGAAAATCATATGAAACTAATTACATCATCGATCGGCATCGCTGCTTTAAGCTTTATCACATTGGCGTTCGCCCAAGAGGAGGAAACAGCATCCCCTGCATCGGAGGGAAAACCATCCACTACCATCGAAGAAACTCCCGCGGCTACGCCCGAGGCGAAGACCACCGCAACACCCGCAAAGCAACCAGCCGCTCAGGAAAAAGAAAAGCCCGCAGCGCCTGCGCCCGGGAAAGCCACCTCGACCGCCGCTGCGGCACCCGCAAAAAAAACCAGTGTAGAAGCGGCGTTGAAAGAGCTCGAGAACAAGTGGGAAGCCGCGATTGCTGCGCATGATGCTTCTTTTCTGCAATCTGCAGTGGCGTCCGATTTTGTCGGCATTTATTCGAACGGTAAGTTCATCAATAAGTCCGGCTTGATCTCAGCGGAAATTAAGAGCGACACGAATACTTATACGTCTGCCAAAAACGAGAAACTTAATGTGCGCGTATTTAAACCAAACGTCGCAGTCGTTACTGGCAACGCGCGAGAAAAGGGTACGGCCAAAGATGGGAAAGCATTCGATAGGACTTACGCTTTCACTGACACCTGGATGGAACGTAATGGCCAATGGCAATGCATCGCCAGCCAGGGGATGCTGCTCAGCCAACGATGACGAATCGGTGCTGCAACCGCAGGCCCAAAAATTTGAGGCTGCGCTCGGCGCTATCACCGCGACGCCGTAGCTCGCTGCTCAGGCAACGCGCACTCCTGGCGCCGACGCCGCTGTTTGTGTTCAACGTGGCGGGCTATTCAGACTGAATTGCAAGCTGGCTCGGTCACCTTGGCGAAATCGGATGATTGCGCGGTGCGAATTGTGCGGCAAAGGTTAGCCGCATGGCGACAAATGGGGGCGAAACAACTATCGATCCGCTATGGTACAAGGACGCGGTCATCTACGAGCTGCACGTCAAGACCTTCTGCGACAGCGACGGCGACGGGATGGGCGACTTCCGCGGACTGATCCAAAAGCTGGATTATCTGCAGGAGCTCGGCGTTACCGCCATCTGGCTCCTGCCGTTTTATCCGTCGCCGCTCCGCGACGACGGGTACGACATCGCCGATTATTTCGACGTCAACCCGAACTTCGGCACGCTCGATGATTTTCGCGCGTTTCTTGATGCGGCGCATCAGCGGAATCTGCGCGTCATCACCGAACTCGTGATCAATCACACGTCCGATCAAAATCCATGGTTCCAAAAGTCGCGCCGCGCCGTAGCTGCGGAAGCTGGGGCCGCCGGAGTCACCGACTCCGGCTACAGAGACTTCTATGTCTGGAGCGACACGCCAGAAAAATTCAAGGATGCGCGGATCATCTTCAAAGATTTCGAGACATCGAACTGGGCGTGGGACCCGGTCGCAAAAGCTTACTATTGGCATCGCTTTTATTCGCATCAGCCGGACTTGAATTTCGCTAACCCGGCCGTTCACGAGGCGGTTGAGAAGGTGTGCGATTTTTGGTTGGCGCTCGGCGTCGACGGACTACGTCTCGATGCCGTCCCATACCTTTACGAACGGGAGGACACCAGCTGCGAGAATCTGCCGGAGACGCATGACTATCTCCGTACGCTGCGCGCTCATGTCGATGCAAAATTTCCAAATCGAATGCTGCTCGCGGAGGCCAATCAATGGCCGGAGGATGCGGCGGCTTACTTTGGCAAAGGCGACGAATCGCACATGAACTTTCACTTTCCACTCATGCCGCGCATGTTCATGGCGCTGCAGATGGAGGATCGATTTCCGATCATCGATATCCTCGAGCAGACGCCGCCGATTCCCGATAATTGTCAGTGGGCGATGTTCCTGCGCAATCATGATGAGCTCACGCTGGAAATGGTGACTGACGAGGAGCGCGATTACATGTATCGGGTTTACGCTACCGATCCGCACACGCGCATTAATCTTGGCATCCGGCGGCGGCTTGCGCCGTTACTCGCAAACAGTCGCCGCAAAATCGAACTGCTGAACACGCTGCTGTTCTCGATGCCCGGCACACCCATCATCTACTACGGAGATGAGATTGGCATGGGAGACAATTTCTATCTTGGCGATCGCAATGGTTGCCGCACGCCGATGCAGTGGAGTCCAGACCGCAATGCTGGATTTTCAAGGGCCAATCCGCAGCAGCTTTATCTGCCGATTACGATTGACCCGGAATATCACTACGAAGCTGTCAACGTTGAAAACCAGCAGAAAAATCTCTCCTCGTTGCTCTGGTGGATGCGCCGGGTCATCGCCATGCGGAGAAATTTCAAGGCGTTCTCGCGCGGCTCTCTTGAATTTCTCTATCCGGACAATGCGAAAGTTCTGGCGTTCCTTCGCCGCTGGGAAAACGAGACTATCGTGGTTGTGGTAAATCTTTCGCGGTTCGCGCAGTCGGCGGAGTTGGATCTCTCGCGCTTCGCTGGCTGCGTGCCGATGGAAGTTTTTAGCCGCAATCTATTTCGGCCGATCAAGAAATCGCGTTATGTCATCACTCTGGGTCCGCATGCCTATTACTGGTTTGCCCTGCAAGCGCCAGTGGACGGTCGCCGCGCGATGAAGAAACACGTAGTGCCGACGATCAAAGCGCCAGCCGAGCTCGATATTTTGCTTAGCAATAGCCAGCGGGAACAGCTTGAGCGCGAAATTTTGCCAAATTTCGTCCGCAACTGCCGGTGGTTTGGTTCCAAGGCGCGGACGTTCCGCGATCTCAAGGTGATCGAACAGCTTGCCATCTCACCGGAAGCCGACGGCGCGCGACTCTGGTTCGTTGAAATAAACTATCTGGATGCTCCTGCGGAAACGTATGCCATCCCGGTAAAGATTGCCTCCGGTGAAGCTGCACGCTCCGTTTCCCAAGGCGCGCCGCACGCGATCATCGCGCATTTCGCAGGCAGGGAGGGAGCCGTCCTGTTTGATGCGATCTGGGATGCAACATTTCGATCGCAACTGTTCGAGGCGATTGTGCAACGCCAAACCATCAAAGGCCGGGCGAGCGATCTTGTCGGCCTCGCCTGCGAGACGCTGGAAGCAGATCATCCTGTTGTCTCTGGTAAATCGCAGGTTTTGGGCGCGGAACAGAGCAACTCTTCAATGCTCTTCGATAACAATTTCTTCCTTAAGCTCTATCGCAAACTCGAAAACGGGGTGAACCCGGATGTCGAAATAAACCGGTTCCTCACGGAGCATACCGATTTTCCAAATGTGCCGGCTTTCGTCGGAGCACTCGAATATCGCCGGCCAAAGGCTGAACCCGCTGTTGTTTGTCTGTTGCAACGCGCTGCCACAAACGAGCGCGATGGCTGGACGCTGACTCTCGACGCGGTAGGCCGCTATTACGAACGGGTGCTTGGCCGTAAAGCTGACCTCCAGGATGAAACAGCGGCGCCCGGTGTACTTCTCGATGAACTAATCGGCGGGGTTTACCCTGACAAAGCGAAGCTGCTCGGGCAACGCACGGGCGAACTGCATCTTGCACTCGCCTCGAGCATGGAAAACCCCGCCTTCGTGCCAGAGCCGTTCAACGCTATGACACAGCGCTCCGTTTACCAAACAATGCGCGCATCGTTGCGGCGCGGGTTTACCCTTCTCGAAAAGAAATTGCCGGATCTCTCAGCAGCATTTCGAAACGAAGCGAAGGAAGCGCTCGGTGCGGAACAAGAAATACTCGCGCGCGAAAAACGGCTGCTCGATCGCCGCACCAATGCCGCGAAAATCCGTATTCACGGCGACTATCATCTCGGGCAGTTGCTCTATACCGGAAAAGATTTTGTCATCCTCGACTTCGAAGGCGAACCGGCGCGAGCGCTGAGCGAACGTAAACTGAAACGCTCCGCGCTGCGCGACGTTGCCGGCATGATGCGTTCGTTTCAATACGCCGCTTATAGCGCCCTCTGGCAGCCGGCCATGCGCAGCGAAGATGTGCCTTTTTTGGAGCGCTGGGCCGATCTCTGGTATCGCCAGATGAGCAGCGTTTTTCTGCAAAGCTATTTGAAGGCGACCACCGGCGCGATCTTCATCCCGAAGAACAGCGACGACCTTCAGATCATGCTCGAAGCTTACTTGCTCGACAAAGCCGTTTATGAAATCGGCTACGAGCTAAACAACCGTCCCGACTGGGTCGTCATCCCCATCCGCGGCATCAAACACATTTTGCGATCGGTGTAAGCAAATAGCACCGCACGGGTACACGAACATTTCATTCGTCCCTGCCGGGACTCGACTCGATCTGTCGCCTAATGGGCCCACCGAATTATCTTCACCCAGCGTTAAAACGCCGGGCTTTTCATCTAGAATATGCGTTCACTGTTTCGCGCATTAACAATTTGGCGACTGCAGAACCAGCGTTTATATCTACATTCAAACTCGGAAAAGGATTTATGAACAAATATCTCGACAAAATCGACAATGACATCGCGGAGAAACATCTGTTAAAGCATCCGTTTTATCTCGCGTGGACGCGTGGAGAGCTGAGCAGGGAGGCGCTGGCTGATTACGCGCGGCAGTACTATCACCATGTCGCGGCGTTTCCGACCTATCTGTCGGCCGTGCACGCGAACTGCGATAATCAAACAACTCGGAAACAATTGCTTTCCAATTTAGTTGATGAGGAAGCCGGTTCGCCGAATCATCCCGAGCTTTGGCTGAAATTCGCCGAAGGCCTTGGCGTTTCCGATGTCGCTGTACGGAGCACAGAGAAAACGCCGGAGACGAAAAACCTGATCGACACCTTCCGATCAGTTTGTGGCGACGGATCGATAGCGGAAGGCCTCGCTGCGCTTTACGCTTACGAGAGTCAAATCCCGGCAATTTGCGAATCCAAGATCGACGGACTGAAGAAATATTACGGCTTTAATAATCCAGAGCATTACCGCTATTTCACCGTCCACATCGTAGCTGATCGTGAACATTCTGCGGCCGAGCGCAGCATGCTCGGGGCGTACGTCGACAATCACAGCTTCGAGCCCTTAAGGGCTTCAGTAAATCGCGTTCTCGACGCACTCTGGGAGATGCTCTCCGGCGTTTGCCGCCGTCACGCGATCGCGTGATTTTTCCGACTCGCGAAGATCGCGCTAACGCGGTCGCAAGACGAGAAATGAACGCATCCGATGCCGGCAAACCGACAGGACTTGCGGCTGGCTGGGATCGAGCGAGGTGGCGATTTTGTTGTAATCCGAGACCGATGTGACCGGTTGCTGATTGATTTCCTCGATCACGTCGCCTTTTTGCAATTCGGCCGCGCCACTATCAGGATCGACACTGGTGACTACGACTCCTTGAACGTTACCTGGCAGATTGAGTTGCTGCGCCAACGCGGGCGTTAGCTCGCCGACATGAATTGACGCTAACGCACTATTTGGTTCACCTTGATCACTCGGCCCGCCCGGTATCTGCGGCTGAGTTGGTGTCTGCGGCTGGCCTGGCTGAGGTGAGGGCCCGCTGGTTTGACGGTCGACCGGCTGCTCTTTGATCTGCGCCGTTACCTTGAGCGGTTTGCCATTGCGAACGACCTCCAGCTCGACGTTTTTATTCAATTCGATCTGCGCCACAAGGCTTCTAAGCGCGTTAATATTTTTTACGTCGTGGCCATCAAACTTGCGGATCACATCGCCTTTTTGCATTTTAGCCTGCGCTGCAGGCGACCCTGGGACAACTTCATCGACGGTAACGCCCTCGCTCTCTGTTCCGCCCTGATCGGCCTGGAGCGCGCGCGACAGAATTCCGAGATAGCCCCGAATGATCCGACCCTGCTTCAGCAAGCTCTCAAGAGCGCTCCGCACGGTGTTTGATGGAATGGCAAAACCAATTCCCTGCGAACCACCTGTCCGCGAGATGATGGCTGTATTAATGCCGATGACTTCCCCGCGCAAATTGATCAATGGTCCGCCGCTATTCCCCGGATTGATCGCCGCATTGGTTTGCAGCAGATCACCGAAAAAATCGGCGCGATTCGGTCGCCCCTTCGAGCTGATGATTCCATCGGTCACCGTTTCCTCAAATCCAAATGGATTGCCAATGGCCAGAACAAAATCCCCAGCCTGCACTGTGTCCGAATCGGCCAGTTTGAGCGGCTTGACGCCGGGATCGTCGATCTTGAGCACGGCCAGATCGACCTGCGAATCCGCACCTACTAACCGTGCTTTTTTCGTCCGGCCATCGCTCAACTGTACTTCAATTTCGTCCACTTGATCGACCACATGATTGTTTGTGATGATATGGCCTTCATTGGTCACGATTACGCCGGAGCCGAGCGCATTTTGCACCAGCGCTTCGTCGTTTGGGTTCCGAAACCGTCGCTGATTCGGAAAGAAGAACTCGAATGGATCGACCCTGGATTCCCGCTGGATACCGATTTTTTTCGACGTTTTTACTGCGACAACGGACGGGATCACGCTGCTGACGAGGGTGCGCCGCTCCCGGTTCAACGCCTCGAGCGACGCGACTTGCTTTGAATCCACGCTTGGAGTTGAAGCCAGCGTGTACTTTTCCGGCGTTCGGATCGAAGGTAGATTCAACCCTCCGTGTTTGAGGCGGTAGTTGTAGAGCAGGGAAATTCCCGCGCTTACGAGCAGCACGAAAAGCAGAAACTTTGCGAAATTCTTCATCAGCTGACGTTAGAAAAAGTGCGTCCCTGTTGTTCGACAATTAAACGCCGGAAACGTTGATTCTCAGGCAATTCCAAGCGTGGATCAGCCTCGAAGATCGAGATGGCCGCGGCTCGTGCACGTCGCATCAAATGCGCGTCCGTCTTCAAATTGCCGATCTTAAGCACTGGTAGGCCGCTTTGCGCCGTGCCAAGCAAATCGCCAGGGCCGCGCATCTCCCAGTCTGCCTCGGCCACCTCAAAGCCGTTAATTGTTTTCTCCAAGACGGCGAGTTTTGCCGAAGTCCCCTTGGACTGGTCGGACGTTAGCAAAACGCAATATGATTTGTGTTCCCCACGGCCGATCCGCCCACGAAGTTGATGGAGCTGCGCCAGCCCAAAACGTTCCGCGTTTTCGATCAGCATCACGGTCGCATTCGGAATATCGACACCCACTTCAATCACGGTAGTGCTGATCAATGCCTTGGTCGTCCCGCGACGAAATTGTTCCATGATCTCCTGTTTCTCCGGCGCCGGAATACGGCCATGCAGTAATTCACAGGGATACGGATGCAACCGTTCTCGCCACAACTCGTACTCTGCCGATGCTGCTTTCACGTCCAATTTTTCGCTCTCATCGATCAGCGGATAAATCACATAGAGTTGGCGGCTCGCTTCCAATTGTGTTCGCAAAAAGCCGAGAACCTCGCCAAGCTTCGACTGATCCCGCACGGCGGTGACTATTTTTCCCCGGTTGCGCGGCATCTCATCGATAACCGAAACGTCCAGGTCGCCATAAACAGTCATGGTTAGCGTACGCGGGATCGGTGTAGCTGTCATCACCAGCACGTCAGGCGTTGGTTCGCGCGCCGTCAATCGGGCGCGCTGAGCGACACCGAACTTGTGCTGCTCATCAATGACAACGAGACCCAGATTGGCGAAAGACACGGTGTCGTAAAGCAATGCATGTGTACCGATGATGACTTGTGGTTCATCGCGCGCGATCGCATTCGTCCCGAGAGGGACCTCGCGAACACGCGAGACGTGTGCGCTACCCGAACCTTGCACGCCCGCAAAGAGCGGTAACGGCGCGTTGTCCTCTTGTCGCGCCGCAGTGCGCAGAGCCATGCGGACACCGAGCGGTTCGAGCCAGCGCCGCAACACTGCATAATTTTGTTCAGCCAGAATTTGCGTCGGCGCCATGAAGGCGGCCTGATATCCCGCTTCGATCGCCAGAAGCATCGCCGCAATCGCGACGACCGTTTTACCGGATCCCACATCGCCCTGTAGCAAACGGTTCATACGATGACGCGCTGCGAGATCGCGCCGGATCTCTGCAATTACTTTCGACTGCGCGCCAGTCAACTCGAATGGTAACGTGTTCAGAAACTTGTCGAGCAGCGCGCCAGTTCCGCAGTGCGCCTGGCCAATGCGGATCGATGCCTCGGAGCGTCGCGACGCGATCAGCATTTGCATCGCAAAGAATTCGGAAAGAACCAAATGTTCGCGGGCGGCGTCGCGCGCTTCCCAGCTTTCTGGAAAATGAATCGAACGAATCGCGTCAGATCGTTCCCCATGAACGAGACCGCGCGGTCCCAGGGTTTCCAGCGGCTCGTCCACAATTTCATTCAACAGCCGGTAAATGATGGTGCGCAGCACGCGCTGGGAAAGACCTTCCGTCGCTGGATAAATCGGCGTGATCCGTAGAAAATGGATTCCCGCGTCTGCGGGATCATTCTCGATAACCTCGAACTCCGGGTGATCCATGCAGATCCTCTTGCCACGCAAACGAGGTTTGCCAAACACGACGATGCGCTGTCCAGTCGCGATCATTTTCTGCACGTAATGCAAGTTGAACCAGCGGCACACCAGCGGCTCGCTTAACGCGTTCGGGCTCGACTCCTCCAGCGTTGCTTCAAAGATTTTTTTCCATCCGCCAAATCTCCGTATTGACGTTTTGACGACCTCGCCACAAAGACAAATCGGGACGTCGCTTTCCTCGCGTGGAAAATGCGGAAACTCATGTCGATCTTCGTGACGACGAGGAAAATGCGTGAGCAAATTTTCCACTGTCTCGATGCCCAGCCGTCGCAGCGCAAGCAAACGCGGCCGCGGGATCCAATCGAGTTCACTGAGCGACCGCGAGATCTTCTCCGGAAGCGATTGAGAAGAAGGTGGTGATCGGTGATCGGTGATCGGTGATCGGGTAGACGACTTCATGCTGTTCACCGTTCACTGATCATTGATCACAAGCGCAGCATTCGGCCTGTCGCAACGCCTGAATCTGCATGCCCAGAATGGTTTCGCCTTCGTATTTTTCTGCCCGAATCCGAAACGCGATGTCCCACGGCGCGGGCGGCCGCGGCACATTTGCGGCATCGAAATAAATTGCACGTCGATGATAGTTGCGCTGGCGGAGACGCAAGATCAGGTGCTTGTCATTCACGACTCGCGGCGGCGCGACAGGTTGCACTTCACGCGCAAAAAAAAGCGGCGCGGGATTTCCATTGCCGAATGGCTGGAGCATCTCGTGCCACTGAAGGAAATCACCATTGAGGTCGGAAAACATCAGTTCGTGATCAAGGCGCAAACAAGGCTGCAGAGCTTCATCCGACAAGAGCTCACGTGCCACGCAACGAAACGCCTCCGAGAAAGGATCGATATCTTTTTCGAGAATCGTTAGGCCTGCCGCCATCTCGTGCCCGCCATACTTTCCCAAACTGCCGCTGCAACGGTTCAACGCTTCGACCAAATTCAAACCTTCGATACTGCGGCCGCTTCCTTTTCCAATGCCGTTCTCCTCGAACCCGATCACGATCGTCGGCCGATGATATTTGCGCGAAACTCGCGAGGCGACAATTCCCAGCACGCCCGGATGCCATCCTCGCGCACTTACGACGATTGCTGCATCGCGCATCGGATCAAACTCTCGGGCGATTTGCTCGTCTGCGGCGAGGAAAATTTCCTTTTCAACTTCCTGTCGCTCGCGGTTCTGTTTGTCAAGCAACTCGGCGAGCGACACAGCCTCGGCTTCGTCCTGTGTTAGCAGAAGTTGCAGCGATCTTTGTGCATTACTCAGGCGCCCGGATGCATTGAGCCGGGGACCGAGCCGGAAGCCAATGTGCTCCGTTAAAATCGGCGGCCGCACTCCGCTCACCTCGATTAACCTTTTCAGACCCGGTCGCGTCGATCTCGCAATTTCAAGCGCGCCACGCTGGACAAAGGTCCGGTTCTCGCTCTGCAGCGGAACGATGTCGGCCACTGTGCCCAGTGCCACGAGATCAAGCTTCGATTTGAGATCGAAGCTGACCCGACGCGTCTTGAGCAGCGCATGACAAAGTTTGAATACGATTCCGACGCTGCACAGATAATGAAACGGCGACTCGGGATCGATTTTCGGATTTACGATCGCCACGCATTCGGGCAACGCCGATTTTGGTTCGTGATGATCCAGCACAACCACGTCCACACCGCGCCGGTTGAGATCGACAATCTCATCCAGCGATGAGGTGCCGCAATCGACCGCAATCAAGAGTTGCGGCCGGCATTTCTCCAGACAGCGGTCAATACTTTCGTGGCTCAAGCCATACCCTTCTTCCATTCGCAGAGGCAAAAACAATTCCGGGTCGGCACCATAGGCGCGCAACATTTCCGCTAATAACGCAAGTGAAGTTACTCCATCGACATCGTAATCGCCGAAAAGAACGACGCGTTCCTTCCGGTCCACTCCGGCGAGGATCCGATCCACCGCAGTTTGCATGTTTGGAAGCAAGAGGGGATCGCTCAACGAGCTAAGACGCGGTCGCAAAAACGTTTCCACTTCCTGTGCATTCGCGAAGCCTTTGCGCATTAGCAGCCGTGCGATGCAGGCTGATCCGCAGATTTCAATCCACGAAATCTCGCCGCCATTCAGCTCTTCGGCCGGCGCAATGATCCATCGGCTTTGCCGCGTAAAGCTTCCAGGCGGCTTTGCACCGATTGGGTTGCCCTCTACGCCGCTTTGCCGCGTAAAGCCTCTATCCGGCTTTGCATCGATTGGCTCACCTTCTACGCGGCTTTGCACTGATCAGTTTATTCGCGCAGAACTTCCTGACAAGACGCAGCGAATCGCTTGCGTTTGGCTCGCAATCACGCTCGAGTCGACAAAGGGCGATTTTCAATGCAGAAAGCATGCATGATCAAAGCAATACCGGTTCTGGCTATCGGCATCGTGGCAGCAATTACCGCTAGCTGCGCGAACAGCGAACTCGGCGGCGCAACCGCGCAATCTGCGGCCGCTCGAAGAGATTACGAACGGCTATCCGGAACCTGGCAGTTGACTCGCGCGGTAGTGAATGGTCGTCCCGTGCCCGCACATGTACTGCGAAATACAATCCTGATCACCGATCGAAATACGTTCCGATTTCCTAAGGCCAGCGGAGTCGGCACCCATCCAGCCGGTAGCTTCACCGTCAATCCGAATACCAGACCCAAGCAAGTGGACTCGATTGCCGAAGGTGGCTCGAACGCCGGTCGACTGACGCGCGGTATATACGAGATTCTGGATGCCAACCATAAGCGTGCCTGCTGGGGTCCGCCCGGTGGCCCGCGGCCAACAGAGTTCGATTCTCCTCCAGGCAGCGGCCGGATTCTCCAATACTGGACGAAGATCGGTCCTGTGCCTTCCCATTAATCTTTGAGACGCCTCGTAATGCTCGCGGCTCATATTCTATGTCCCATCAGGAGAATCAGAGTTTCTAAATGAGACTCATCCGCTGGGTAGCGCTCGTTTGCGTTGTTCTCCTGCTCCTTTATGGAGTCTCGCCGTACTTTTCATTCTGGCGCTTCACAGTTGCGCTTCGGACTGGCGATGCGGCAGCGGTGAGTTCGCATGTGGATTTTCCCGCTATTCGAGCATCGCTAAAGAAGCAACTTGTTGCGAGGTTCGCTAGCGCGGCAGCCGGTCACAAGCGATGGAGTAAGCTCGGTCCGACCTTGATCGATGCGATCGTTGATGCTTACGCCACTCCAGACGGCCTGGCGGCGCTCATCTCCAATCCATCGGCGCTGAGGGACCTGCGGCTCCGGCGTGAAACGCCCATCGCTAAAGGCGTTAACTGGACGAAGCTAAGGTATGCATTCTTCACGAGTCCGCGTACCTTTGTAGTAGATCGAGAGGGAATCAAACTTCGATTCCGTCTCAGCGGGCTGCGCTGGCGACTCAACGAGCTCGACCTCGACCTGGGTGGGACGAAGAGTTGAATTCGTCGTGATCTCAATCGTCACAAAAGGCGTTTCACTTCACTCCGAGGCGCGCTGCATTGCATTGAAGGGAGCATAAACGTTGGCATCGTTATCGAAGTAAACGAAAACGTCGAGTCGTCTGGCGACCTTTGTTGCGCGAGTAATCAGTTGCGCGCCGCGGGGCCGCGCTTCATACGCAGCAGAGCGGAAGATCCAAATTCCTGGCTCCAGCTTCCAACTGCTCCTGTGGGAGAAGACGCTGTTTAACGCAGCGTTTATAAAACTCTCTCAAACCTTCCTTCTCTTTTTCTCCAAAGCTGAATCGGAGATGTTCGCGGTAATAACGGGTACAAAATTGAGGATCGAATTCTTTTCGATGGCCGGAGTCACCCCGCATGCGCGGGGCTACAACCTCCGCGATTAACTGATCAAGATTGGCGAGGTTCTCATCGCGTAAGGCGCGCAGGCGGTTCGCGACGGACTTGAAGTCGCGAACTTCAGGTCGGATCAACCAGAGCGCGTATACGAATGGAAGACCGACAAGCTTGTTCCATTGTTCGCCGAGATCCCAGAAATGAAATTCCCCGGCATGTCTTTGCCGGAAACGGATAGCTTGATCGCCGATGAGGAGGCGCGCGCAATGTGATGAAATTGCTTTGGCGACAGCAGGCGAGACTCCCGCTGGCCTTACGGACAAGATGTCCGTGCTACGCTGGACTCGCGGAGCGAGTTGCACCTCAGCGAGAAGGCAGCGCAACAAATTGCCAGACGTTTCCGCGGCTGGGTCGAGTTCGATTTCCTCCACTTCGGAAATGTCCCCGCGATGCGCGACGATAACGCTGTAAACTGGTCCAGCCGACGAGATCGAAATATCGTCCACGATTCGATAAGTGGGGTTGCGCAGAAACTCGAAACTGGAAACAAGAGCAAGATCGAGTTCGCCAGCGGCAAGTTTACTGCAGAGCGCCGATGGATGATCGAAGTCCACTTCGTCTTCATATCCTCGAATGAGGGGAAGGGCGTTGAGATATTTGACGCAGCCGATGCGTGGGGATTTCAAAATGAATAGTTATCAGTCAACCTTGAATGGAATCGGTGCCGTGCCGTCACAGCAAGACAATTCACCATTCACCTATCACCATTCACATTCAGGCACAGGCAAGTTCCGCCGAATCCGCTGACGATGCGGATTTCGCTCCGTTTCGCGCCGACGCGGGCAAATGACGGTAAAAGCTGTCGCGCTGGATCGGTTCGCGGCCAGCTTCGCGGATGGCGTGTTCGAGCGCCGCCACACTTTGTTGTTGGGGAGTAGTTGCCCCGGCCATATGAAAGATCTTTTCCTCCAGAATTGTGCCGTGCAGATCATCCACGCCGTAGCTGAGCGAAACCTGCGCCAACGGCAAGCCAAGGCTAACCCAATAAGCGGTGAGATGGTCGATGCTATCGAGATAGATGCGGCTAACGGCGAGGTTGCGAAGCTGCTCAAACGCCGAAGCGGCCTTTATGTGTGAGAGTACCGTAGTTTGCGGTTCGAAGGCAAATGGGACAAATCCGGTAAAGCCGCCCGTCTCATCCTGTAATTCGCGCAGCTGACGCAAATGATCGACGCGGTGGGCCAGCGTCTCGATGTGCCCGTACAGCATGGTGCAGGTGCTGCGGCCACCCATTCCGTGCCAGGTCCTATGGACGTCAAGCCATTCCGCGGCGGTTTCTTTGCCGCGGCAAATTGTGTCGCGCACGACCGGATCGAAAATTTCCGCGCCGCCGCCAGTTATTGAACCGAGCCCTGCTTCGCGCAAAATTTCAAGCGTGTCCCGGATCGGCATGCGGAAAATCCGCTGGGCCAGATGACGAATCTCGATGGCGGTAAAGGCTTTAATGTGCAGATCGGGATCAAGAGCGCGCAGCTCGCGCAAAAGCTCAAGATACCAATCTTTCTTCAGAGTCGGATGCAACCCGCCGACCATGTGCACCTCCGTGATTCCGAGGCGGAGCGCATCTCTCACCACGCGGATAATTTCGTCAATCGCGTATTCGAAAGCATGTGCATCGCGTTTCTTGGCGGCGAACGCGCAGAACTGGCAGGAGAGAACGCAAATGTTGGAGTAATTGATATAACGATTGTGGATGTAGGTCGCGTAGTTGCCGTTCTTTCGCTCGCGCACGACGTTGGCAATCATTCCAAGCGCGTTCAGATCGTTTGAACGATAGAGAGTAAGAGCGTCAGCCTCTGAAATCCGCTGACGCGCCTCAACCTTTTCAGCAATCGGCCTAAGTTCTTTTGGAATAAGCAGGTAATTCATCCGCGGGCCAGGGCAATGCCCTCGCCGACCAAGCATGCACAGAGCGCTTCCGGCTTGCAACAAAAACCATGGCGACGAATGTACAAAGAGCCGAATCGTCGCCACTGGCCATTTTTTTAGCGAACTCCGCCCGATGCAAACGTCTAAGTGACCGAATGTCTGGCAACGATCGAGGAACCTTGGGAAGATCGGACGAAGATACTGAAGACGTGCGACTCATGCAGCTGGTGGCTGAGGGCGACACAAGCGCATTCGAGCAACTCATCGAGCGGCATCAAGCTTTGGTGGCCGGCACGGTGGCGCGCATGCTGGGCAGCAACTCGGACGTGGAAGATATCGCGCAGCAGGTCTTTATCCGGGTCTGGAAAAGCGCCCGCCGATATGTCCCGCGCGCCAAATTCACCACCTGGCTCCTAAAAATTACGCGGAATCTGGTGTTCAACGAATTGCGCCGTTCCAAGCGTCACGCGCATGTTCCGCTTCAATCGGAGCCAGGTGCGGAGGAAGTTCCTTTGAAGGATGAAAAGAACCCGGCCCCGGACGCTTCACTTTTGGAAACTGAGCTGCAGCGGGCAATTGAGGAGGCGATCATGCAACTACCAGAGAGTCAGCGTATGGCTCTGGTATTGCGGAGATATGAGCAGCTTAGCTATGAGCAGATTGCTGAGGTTCTCGATCTCTCGGTTCCCGCTGTAAAAAGCGTTCTCTTCCGTGCGCGAACCGAACTGCGCGCACGGCTGAGCAAATATCTTGGTTAGAAGCGGCAGGGGCACAGGCTTCCAGTCCGCAATGGAGAGCCTCGCTGCGGCGAGCCTGTGGGGCCAACGGGCATCTTGCCTGTCGCTTCGCGCTTTCGAATCAGAATACCTCTAGCGGGCGGAAAGAAGCGGTCGCTTTCAGCGTCGTTCGCCTGGCTCGATCACACGCCCTCGGACACGCCGGATTTGGGTATGATGCGTGAGCACATGGACACGGCCGTCGGTTCCACGAAAGAACGCACTGAGCAACCAGCTCACGATGGAAATTATAATCGCGCCGAAAAATGCGCGCCAGAAGCCGGGAACCTCGAAACATGGCAGTATCTCGCCAACAAATTTCAACATCAGCGCATTGATGATCAAAATGAAGACGCCCAGCGTGACGAGAATCAACGGCAGACTCAATAACAGCAGAATAGGACGAATAAAAGCGTTCACGATACCGAGTAGAAGCGACGCGGCCAGCAGACAGCCGAGGCGGTCGCCGTAATTGATGCCAACAATCGGCGCGGCCACAAACACCGCAAATGTCGTCACAAACCAGCGGAAAACGAAATGTTGCATACAAAGAAGTTATCGTGATTTCTGGTTCCACCAAATGCGGGCGAGAAACTGCTTGCGAAGCGGCCGATGCTCGATAAACGGATTGAAATCATCAACACCAATAAATTTGTGCCAAAAAAGAACAAAATTGTCCAAAATAAAAATCAAGCGCCACCGGAAGCCGGCGGATCACCTACTGGAATGAAAATCAGAAAAACGCCGGCGGCGCGCCGTACATCGACAACCCGAAAAACCGCCGGTCCCGCTCCCAAGAAAACTGCAACTGCGCGGACAGGAAACGTGTCAATGCCTCCTGAAGCAGGAACTATGGCGAGGCTGTCGGATGAGCAAATTCGTATTCGCGCTTATTTCATTTCCGAACGCCGTCGCAGGTTTGCGCTGCCGGGCGACGCAGATTCGGATTGGCTCGAAGCTAGGCGACAACTCCTCTCCGAAACAGGCCCGCGCTAAGCCGAGCGGCGTTTAACCACAAATGGACACGAATTCACGGAACAACTCTCACTGCAAATCCAACGGCATTCGTGTCGATTCGTGGTTAATGCGATGGTAAACGCGCTTGTCGATCTTAGAGATGCTTTACGCGAGCGTCTCGCGATCATTCGCGATGAAAAAAGCCGCCGCAATGCACAAGCACATATGGCGCGACTGAGTGCCGTCTCAGAAAAGATCGACAAGTTAGCAGCGGCCATGCCACGCCCGCTCGATCCGCAACTCGCGCATTATCTTCAGCGCCGAAGTTACGACAAAGCCCTCGAATTTCTGGAGGGACAGGCGCCGCCCCGTCCCTAAACTTTCCGAACACTGTAGCGGCGGGCGTGTCGCGTGCACGCGACTGTAGCCGTCCATCGCCGATGCCAGCCCCCGAGTTCGAGGCCCGCGAATTACGCGAATAACGCCGAGGAGAGAGATCGATGAACAGAAGGAAGCAAAGAAAACGAAGAATTAGAATGAATGTTCTGAAATTCCAGTAACTTCGCTCCCTTCGTTATCTTCTGTTCAAAAATAGAAGGAGCGGCGGTCTCTAGTCCGCCGAAGATGGGCGGCTTTGAAGGCGCCCCTCCTTATTAAGCGTAGAAAATCTCTCGCTCGACCCTTTAGATTGGGCGTCGCCCAAGTTCCTCTTCCAAAGAAGTGATCGCATCGATCAAATTGCTGCTGCGACAGCGGTCGCAAGCACGGATAGGAGTAAGAGCCGCTGGAAAACAAAACCAACGAGCAAAAAAGGAAGCCTCCTGCGCGCCAAAGCGCTTCGGCGGCGGCGCGAGGAAGTGTCCCCGAAGCTAATTCTCAACCCGAATTCATTGAACCAATGACCTAAACCAACTACCTACACCCTCGCCCGCCACACTTGACACCCTACATAGGGGTTAGGCGTTCGGTCGATCATCAGCAAACGGTTGCGCCCAAGTGGGCATACGGTCATAAGGTGTGGAAAGTCCGACGCTATCAATTACTTGTCCGGTGCGGAGACTATATTTGATGTAGTGGGCTGGGCCGTGTCGTCCGCGAGATTTGATTATGACTGCCGAATCGCTGTCTGCAAACGCCCAGTCCTCGATGAATGGACCGTGTCGGAAGTCTTTGACGCTTCGGTCGGGGAAGCGAACCCGCAAGATGTTGTTCACTGGCTCGCCGTAGTCGTTCCTTTCGGTGTAGCGCGTCCATCCGACCAAGCCGGTTGGAGAGACGTGGGCATACATGCACCTGCCGAAAGATGTCCATACCTCGGAATGACCATCGGAAAATCGGACTTTGATGTTGCCGATGTTGGTTCCGTAGTCGCGACGCTCTCGCGGAACGTCGATGATGGTTACGCTCTTTGGTTTCGCGGTGGGTGCGCCTGCAAATGCAGAAGCAGCCAGTAGCAAGAGCAGTTTTGTGAGGTGCCGTTTCACGTGAGCGCGAGAACGCCTAACGAGGATTCGGCCCAATAATTGCGCCTTTAAAGACGTATTTTTGGGGTCTACTCCGCTTGAGTTTAATTTTGGCGCCGTCAAGATCGGGGGTCAAGCGAACTCACCACGCTTTGAAATCGCCCGCGTGCTCGTGCGTTTCTATCACATTGCCAGCCTCATCGTAAACCCGAATCACCGTCATGTGAGTGGCTGTAAAACTTCGCATAGCCGATTTCCTTTGGCTCGGCGTATCACGGCCGACTGTATGGCAGCATATCGGAAATTAGATCAATGCCACGTTCGTCGTTGCACGGTCGCACTTCGTAAATATGCGTGGGCAACCTACACTGATCATCTACGCTGACTCAAGCGTCTGTGTCGACCTTTTAGCAATCAGGGCGTCCGAAAAACTTTTCCGGTGAACGGATCTTTGACGTCCGTTCCGGGCGGAAACTGGTGAACATCGATGTAACCTGAGTTGGGCGCGAACGGGCTGGTGACGAACCCCTGTTTTCCTGGAACGGGAATGGCGTATGGAACATCGGCTTTTCCGCCTTTTGCTTCTGGAGCGGCCGATGCTGTGCGCACATTGTGTTCGTCGGGCGGCCCGGGACTCGGGCCGAGACTTGGCTTGGGCGATGCTGTGTGTTTACTCGCCAGTTGCTTGGTGCTTTTAGTGCGCGATTGCGATTTCTTTTGAGGATGAGCGATCGAATTCCCGATCGCCTTCAAAAAGTCCATGAACGAGCCAGCGTCGGCGACATCGCCCATCATTAGAAACCCAATGAGCGATAACACGACGATCAATCTCGTCAGTCGCCAGTGCAATCACTGATAATACTACGAAGCGATCTAGTCCACAAACTCGTAGCGCGCTGCGTGAGGAGGATCGTTCGTCGATCAGAGATGATCAGGAGTTGCAACAGTTCCTTCTAGATCATTTTTTCTATCCTCGTCCGGGTTAAATCGGCGGAACTCACGACTCTTTCAACTCGCCAGCTTGTTCATGCGTCTCAAGCACATTACCCCTTTATCGAAAACGCAATCGGCAGCGCCGGTCGTCGTGTACGGTCCAACAACAGGGAAATTTTGCATTACTCGTGGTATGCGCCAGCGCGAAAATCGCCGCAAAAACGAATAAACCGTTAGGTGCGCTTGAAACACGGCTGGAATTGGGACTTAAAAAATTCATGATGGTCGGACGGAGCTGAGAGATGAACTTTGAGGAATTCCAAAACCAATCGCGACTTTATGTCATTGGCGCACTGGAGCCTGAAGAATTGGAGGAATTTGAGAGAGAGCGCAAAAAGTCCGGCAAAAGGGCGGAAGATTTCATCACACAATGTTACGTATTACATGAAACATTCGCTCTTAGTTTGCGCCCGGAGAAAGCTTCCGCCTCAATCAAAGAAAGGCTCACGTCGATGGTGCGAGAACGGAAACAGGTGACACATGCCCGAAATGCGGCGGATGTTCCTTTGATGACTGCTGCCACTAAATAACGCCGACAGGATCGATCACGTTGCCAGCATCATCGAAAACGCGAATCACAGCAGCATGTGGACGGCTGTAGAATTTTGCGTAGCCGATTGCGTTGCTGATTGCGTTTGGCTCGGCAGGCGAACGTCAGGCCGGGAGTGACTTCCCCGTCCCGACCTTTGCGCTGCCAAGGAATGTCGCGTTCTCATTAACCACCAGCCGGGGCGCTTCGATGTCACCACGCAGCGTGCAACTCGCCTGGAGCTCGCAGCGTTCAGTCACGAAAATATTGCCCTCCACCGTTCCTCCCACCTTCACCGATTTCGTCCTGATCTCACCGCGTATGCGCGCGTGCTCCCCGATCGTGAGCGTTCCGGTGGAATCGATTGTGCCCTCCACTTCGCCGTCGATGAGCAGCTCGTTCAGAAATTCGATCGAGCCTTTGATCGAAACTCCTCGGGAGAGAAGAGCGCCGGATGGCGTTGGCATGAACGTGCGGTTGGATGGCCCTGGGACGACAGATGGATCTGGCCGATTCGTTTGCGGGGGTTCGGTGCGCCTGCGAGGAGAAAAGCGGGTAAAAGGCTGCATGGCGAGAATTGTGCCGAATTATTCGGTATTTAGGAAGCGCAATGATTCGCGCGTGATTCTTTCAAGTTCAAGAAACGCCGTGAGTCTTTCGTCGGGGCTGACGATGAATCGCTTTCCGTTGTCGCGATGGGCGTCGGCAATGAAGATTGTGTGTCCCTTAGAATCCACGCCTGACACGCAGCCCCAACTCCAACCGGCTTTACTGCGAATCAGCGGATGGCGGCGCAGTCAGTAACTTCTTGAACCACTCCGTGGACTTGCGAGCTTTCGCTAAGCCGCTACTTGCAGCGCGCCTTCCCGTTCTAGAAGGGTCGGATGCGAGTAATAAAAGGCGCTATAAAGCGGGTGCGGAGTGAGATTGCTCAGGTTTTTTTCGCTCAATTTGCGCAGCGCTTGAATGAGTAACTGCGCCTCTCCCATTGTCGCGCGCGCGAATCCATCTGCCTCATATTCGAAATGGCGCGACCAGATGTGAACGAATGGCGAAACCCAGAAACTTATCGTCCCCGCCAACAGCGCAAACAGCAGCATCGCAGGGACCACATTGGTGGCGGCAAAGCCTCCGCGATACTCGAAACCAAACGCGCGATAAAGCCATTGCTGACGCGCCAGCCACGCGATGACAGCGAACGCCACAAACACGCCGGCGATAGAAAGGCCGAGCAACTTCAGTACGTGGCGCTTTTTGTAATGGCCAATTTCATGCGCGAGCACCGATTCCAGTTCCGGTTCGGTAAGCTGCGCGACGAGTGTGTCGAACAGGACAATTTTTCGAAAACGTCCGAACCCGGTGAAGAAGGCGTTGGAGTGGCGCGAGCGTTTGCTGCCATCCATCACTTCGATGCTGCGGGTGGGAAAATCGGTGCGCTGCCCTAGTGCAAAGAGGCGCTCGCGCAGCGTTCCTTCCGGCAACGGTGTGAACTTGTTGAAAAGTGGCATGATGATCGCCGGCGCGATGAGCAGCACTAGCAATTGAAATGCAATGACAACCGCCGCCGCCCAAAGCCACCAGTTTGCGCCGGTCCACTCGATCAGTTTCAACACCAACGCAAGCAGCGGATATCCGAGCAGCACCGCGAGCAGAAATCCTTTCACACGATCGAGGATCCACGTCTTGATGCTTGTCGTGTTGAACCCGAATCGCTCTTCGAGTTTGAATTGCGCGTACCAGGCGAAGGGCAATCCTGGGATGCTCAACGCGATGCCTATAACGAAGAAAAAACCAGCCATCGCCAAGATCGAACTGCCGAAGCTCGCGCTGAATCTTCCAAATGCCCATGGTAACACGCCGCTGAAAAGCACTGCGATGAGCACCACGACATCGAACACGTCGGCGATATCTCCAAAACGGCTCTTGGCCAGCGTGTATTCAACCGAACGGCGATATATGGCCTCGTCAATGATTCCGCGAAATGCAGGCGGCACTTCATTCACGTGTGCGCGCACGTGATGCTGGTTCAGCCGGCTTAGCCACAGTTCAGTGATGGCCCGCGCTAGAATCAGAACTAGAGCAATGAAGGCGAACGGCGGCATGAAACGCATCGTACTTCTGCTCCTTCGCGGCAAATGCCACGATGCGCAAACTCCAATCCCGCCACGTTAACACAGAAGCAGAAGTTCTTAGAAACCGCGGTATTCGCGACCGGAATGTGCGTTTCATACAAATACTTGTCTTATCCGGCCTAACGAGACGGAGCTCAGCCACCCAGCATCTTGCCGTCAAGAGCATGCATAAAATCCGTGGGCATCAACAAGGTGCTGGGTTAGATGCCATGAAGGGTTGTAGAGCGTGGGCAAAACGGGCACACGCAGTTGTATGAAAAACAAAATCAACTCAACCCTTCATGACAAGAGCAACCTTATCAAAGCAAGCAGCGATGGCAATGAGGCAAGGGGCCAGTTGTTGAAGCTGGGTCTGGACGTGGACCTGCGCAACATCGCGGTGGCGATCCAGTGCGAGCGGGGCGCGATTGGGCCGGCCCGGAAGTTTACCCGCGAGCAACTCATTGCCTGGGTGAAGCAGAAGAGCGCATTAGGCTACCGGGTGCACGCGGTGTCGGAGTGCTGCGGTTTCGGTTACACGCTGCACGAGCAGCTCATTGGGGCGGGAGCGCACTCGCTCCTCACCACGCCGATGCGTTTGAACCTGGAGCGGCGGCGCAAGAACGATCGGATGGATGCGCGGGAGTTGTGTGTGCGGCTGTCACGGTATCTGGACGGGCACCGGGATGAGTTGCGTCCGATTCGCATTCCCAGCCGCAGCAAGAGAGAGCGCCGGGAGCTGGGACGACAGCGGGAGTTTTGGAAAAAACAATTGCGCCGGCTGGAGAATCATGGTCGGGCGCTGCGCATTGAGCATGAGCACCAGAGCTTGAGCGCGGGCTGGGCCGGACCGCGCAAATGGAAACAAGTCGCGCCGCAGTGCAGTGAGTTTGTGCGCGCTCAACTCATCCCGGTGGTGGAACAGATCCGGGCCGCCAAAGCGCAACTGGATCGCTTAAGTGAGCAAATCGAGGCGCTGGTGGGGCAAGAAAAAATCCCGGCGGGCTTAGGCGCGCTGACGGTATCGCTGATCGAAGGAGAGGTGTGCGATTGGCGGCGCTTCTCTCATCGCAAAGCGGTGGGCAGTTATACTGGCTGTTGTCCGAGCGAGTACAGCTCGGGCGGGGTGCAATGCTTCGGCGCGATCGACCGGCACGGGAACAAACACCTGCGGGTGCTCTTGGTCGAGGCAGTGTGGCGACTCCTTCGCTGGCAGCCCGCCTGGCACGCGCGCCAGAAGTATTTGCACAAGCTCAGACATGGAGCGTCACTCAAAAAGAAAATGGCCGTGGCGCTGGCTCGGCAATTGGCCATTGATCTGTGGCGCTGGAGAACGGGTCGCGTCACCGCGGCCGAGCTGGGTTGGACCTTGCCTGCTTCCTGAGATGTGACTCTCGAACTAAAAAAACTCCTTAACTCTCAACTTTTACGAAAGGCAATTTCCAAGCAAAATTCGATTGGGCCGCAGGGTGGAACGCTGCTCGACGCTGCAGCTGGTCCCTAAAGGATCATCGCTTAGATGGGGCGCGTCCCGCCCAAGGCGGCTTCCTGAAAGTCAAGCACGACATCATGGGCTCGCACAAAAGCGATGCTCGAATAGGAGCTGGTGACCCGCCGCGGCGGGAAACACGAGACGGGAAGCTGCGCCCTGCGCACCAAACCAAATAGCTTGGAAAGAGCGAGAAAGGAAAAAAGACAAAAAACAAACAACGCCCATCCCGCGATTGACAACCCTCATAGGGGCTGCAGCGCCTTGCTAGGCCTCATTATTGGTCTGGCCCAGTTTCGACCATCTTTTCTATTTCCTGATTATGTTTATCGTTGGCCTCTCTGATGTGATGTACGCTCTTCCTGAGTTTTGTTCCATCGTATCCAACGAGATCTGCGGCCTGCAGAGGCTTTGTGTTTTCATGCAATTCAGTTTTGCTTTGAGAATTGGAATTTGTGGCAGCGGTTTTTTTTTGACATCCCGATGAAAGCAAAATCGTCGAGAAAATGATTGCGCCGAACCTTAAGGGAAGCATGGTTTTCATTGGTCCAACGAGCTCAAGATCAGCCAGCGCTGGCGAGGGCGAGGCTTGCTTTCTTTTCATCCTTCATAATTCATCCTTCAGCCTTTCAGTACGTCGGCCAGTGGTTGGCTGCATCGCATGGTCAGGCGTTTTCGCGTCCTTGGTCTTCATCGTCGAAAATGTCCGTCAGATCGCGCTCAATCTCACGCCGCTCCGCGTCCCAAGCGTCGCGGCGTCGCTGGATAAACTCATCGGTAACGCCGTAATCGGCGGCGTAGCCACGGCCAAGATGACCGATGACCATAATAACCGGAAAGAAAATCTTCTCTGCGAGTTTGAGACGGTGCAAAACTGCCTGCTGACCGCCATGCGTAATAAAATAAGTGCTCTCGGCCGGACTGAGGAAGCCGTGTGCCAGATGGTTACGAAGCTTTCGCGCGCGGTGAAGCTCGTCAACGAACTCTTTAGTGGGCGGGTGGTCAGTGTTGAGTTGCGCCGCGAACATCTGAATCAGCTTGTCGAACTTCGCTCTTTCAGGGCTGCCGGTGCAACGGGGTTTAATGCCACGAAGCGCCAACGCAAACTGTATCGATATGAGACACTCGCGCAACTCGAACTCAAGGTTCTGACCGAGAAGCATGAGATACCCGTAGAGTCGGCAAATTTCCGTCAACGAGCCTTTTGCTGTGAAAAGCACCGCTATCGGAGGGGCACGCATTGCGGCACCGGGCTTTAATTCCTCTCCAGACTCGAACTGCTTTGGCGGATCACAAATCCGAAGGTTAAAGTTCCTCATGCAAAGGGCGCGCTAGAAAACACTAACGAGATCAAGATCAGCTACAGCCGGAACGCGGCGCGGTAGCTGCGTGGTGGGTCTGCGGGGAGCAGCTACCGTGGCGCGCGGAGCCTGTTAGCTGAGGGAATGTGGTTTTATGGACTCGACGCGAGGCGTGACCGGACGCTCTGATATCGCGCGATGGGACTTGCAAAAAGGACCAGCGCGAGACGAACCGGCAGGACTCGAGCGATGCAGTGGGGACTTCCCCGATTGAAGGCTGAGTGAGTCTGACGGATGAACCCTCATGGAGTGAGCCAACTAAAGCCTGAAGCTCAGCTCCGGATGTCTGCGTGTAGCGAGAGTTCGTCAGAAGCCGGCCACGCCTTGCGTCGAGATAGTGAAGCATAAAACAATCAACCTTAAGAGGAGCAATATCATGATTAAGAAGAGAGGTCGAGTCGTAGGGCTCGATGTGCACCCGGATAGTTTCGCGGGAGCGGTGGTGGCAGGCAGTGATCCGGCCAGCGCGCAGGTGTCGAGCACTTCAACGCGGGTCGAGTTGGAGCGATTGGAGCAGTGGGCGTTGCGCCACACCAGGACAGAAGACACGCTGGTGTTGGAAGCCAGTGGCAACGCCTTTTCGGTGGCGGAGCGCTTGCGCGGGATCGGGCGCAAAGTCGAGGTCTTGGACAGTCATCGTGCGGGTAAAGTGGGCAAGGTCTATTGCGCCAACGATCGAGTCGATGCGGTGAAGATCGCGCGCATTTATTTGAGCGCGCTCTTACCGATCGTGTGGCAACCGGATCCAAAAACTCTGGAGCGGCGTGAAGTGTTCAGCGCGTATCAGGCGGTGGTGAAGGAGTCGACCAGGGCCAGGCAACAGTTGCGCTCAATGTTGAACGAACATTGTGTGCGTTTGGAGAAGGGCTTCCGCCTTTGTCACCCCAATGCGCTCATGCGCCTGCTTGCGCTGCGGGAGTGGACGCCGGCGCGCACAATGTTGCTGCAACAGTTGCACGGTAGTTTGGTGGCAGCGCGAGCGCGTCGCACCCTGCTGCGGCGGCACATGGCCCAGGAGATCGTGGCCGAGGAAGCGCTGCTGCGATTGACCCGGCTCTGTGGGATCAATCTGGTTACATTGTACGGAGTGGTGGCGGCGGTGGGCGATGTGCGTCGCTTCAGTCACAGCAAAAAGTTGGTCGCATACCTTGGCCTTAACCCGAGCGTGTCCCAGAGCGGCAACTTCGAAGGCAGCACAGCACTCAAACGACATGGACGGAGAGCGCTTCGCGCCTTGCTCATTCAATCGGGCAAGAAACTGCTCCAAGTCACTAACCCCCTGCAGAAGTGGGGACTGGCTGTAGCGGCACGACGCGGGCGTAACAAAGCGGCCGTGGCCGTCGCGCGCAAACTCTGCGTGGCCCTCTGGCATGTCTTGATGGGTCACGCGATCGGCGCGTTAGAGCGACTCGACACCCTCGAGACTAAGCTAAGCAAGTTCGCCACGGAGATGGGACCTGCCGCACTCCATGCTTTTGGCTATAACAACAAAGCGGACTTCGTGAAGAAAAAACTCTATGTGCTACGAAGCTATCCTTGACCTAACCACATGTCTGCATCGCATGGTTAGATCGCACGTTCGATACAGGAGATGGTGAGGCCATAATACGAGTCAGTCGCAAGCTCTTTTTCCCAGAGCGAACGAATCCGAGGGCATCGGAGAAAAATCTGCATGCCCTTCCGCCACGCCAACCAGACCTCGGGGTAGATAAAGCCCTTGCGGTAGTAAAGATACTCTTCCCCACAGAGGTTGAAGTAGTCGTATAGAAAGGTGATCTCGTCTTTTGTGAGAGGTTGGTCCACAGAGGCCTCGCACAATAAATATAAACGCTCGTTCATCGCATCATACCGAGCGTTAAATTCGGTAAACAGCTCTTTGAAAAGGCGAATCTCCTCCAAATGCTGTTTGAGGACGAAATAAAAAAGTCCAAGAACAGAGCCGACAGCGGGATAGAGGAAGCTCCACGTCCGTAGCCCAGGTACGGTCGCCCACAGAATGAATATGAGCGACACCAACCCGAACGCCACGAGTAAATAGTGGTCGTAGAACCAGTGTTTGAGCTTCGGCGTCATCTTACAGAGTGCGCGCAGTGCGACCCAACGAGAATAGGATCCCCATTAGGTAACGGGCCGGAGCGATCCTACAATCGTCGCCGCAACTAGTTCCTCAAGGTGCTGCACGTTTGCGCCAAGATCCAAGGTTGTCGTTCCGGCATGAAGAAGCTCACTCCGGGCTTGGTAGCATTTGCCGAACAATTTCGCTCCTTCAGTCCCGCAGTGTCGCTCAACGATCTCTTTGGCGGATCCGGATATTGACTTCTTCTCCAGATCCCGGAGTGCGCTTCGCAGCTGCGCTCGGTCAGTCTCGTTTAGACCTGCAGTGGGGAGCTGCTCACCAACCGCTTTGATGAACCCAATGGCTTCTGCGGATCGCGACGATCGCTCCGCAATACACTCAATTGCAGACACCATTGTCAAAAAGCGAGCGCGCAGCGACGCCTCGAACTTTGATGCAGAAAACAGCTCAAGAGCAAGAACTGCTTTTGGAGTCAGAGAAGGGGCCAGTAAGTAACCTTCGGCGAACGCGTCGAGGAATCGTTCAACGGGCGTTCCTATGATCCCCTGGGCGGCGAAACCCGCAAACGCGGTCTTCTGAGTCGCACCGACAAGAGTTAATCCCAACCGATCATTGAGCATCGCCGTCTCGGGAGGGAGCCCCGACTGTTCGCGAAGCATTTGAAGCCCGGCAGGGAACCATCCCGATTTCGGCGCATCTTTACCGAGATCCACCCCCAACCGCACGCTAGTCGCAGCAATGAGCACCGCACACTGGGCCCGCTGGCCCAACTCCTCGGCTGCTTCATATGTTGGCAGAGCCGCGCTGCGAAGCACAAGTGTGTCAGATTTGGTGATGACCTCTTTTCCTTGAGCGACTAACTCGAACGCCGTCGGCACCTCCGGCCGAGCCACTGGCAAAGTGTTTGTGTCAGCGTTTAGACGCCTGTCGCGCGGGAGCTTGAACTGGATCCTCGCGAAGGTGGGGGCCATCATGGTCTTTGCGTTGCTTAACTAAAATTCGACGAAGCAAAGTTTCGTCTATTTCGACTCTTATCCAGGGAACGCTCCGGATAAAAGGAATGCATGGGTGCAGGCGCTTTTAGCGCGAATACAACTCGACGATGAGCTGCTCGTTGACGATCGGCTGCATCTCTTCGCGCGAAGGGATGTGCGCGACTTTCCCGCTGAGCGCGTCGCGATCGGCTCTCAGCCAATCGGGCACTGGAGCGATCTGGGTCAGATCGAGATTTCTGAGCACCAACTGCCGCGATTTTGGTTTGTCTTTGATCGTGATCACGTCGCCCGCCTTCACATTGTAGGAAGCGATGTTCACAGAGCGGCCGTTCACCAGCACATGGCCATGCGACACCAGCTGCCGGGCGGCGCTGCGCGTATTGGCCAAGCCGAGGCGATAGACGACGTTATCGAGTCGAGTTTCGAGAAGTTGAAGAAGTGTTTCACCGGTCACGCCACGTTTGCGCAGCGCGTTCTGGAAAATGCGCCGGAATTGTCGCTCGAGAAGTCCATATTGATAACGCAGCTTCTGTTTTTCTCCGAGCGCTATCGCGTACTCGGACTGTTTCCGCCGGGAACCTCTGGGGCCGTGCATGCCTGGCGGATAATTTTTCCGCTCCAACGACTTGGAGGGGCCGAAGAGCGGCACGCCATAGCGGCGGCTTACTTTGGTTTTTGGTCCGGTGTATCTGCCCATGGTTAACGAGGAAGGTTAAAAACGTTACAAGGGTTACAAAGGTTACAATGTCGGAATAGGCATGGATGAGAAGGCTGCGTGAGTATCATGGATGTACTGATTTTACTTTTGTAACTTTGTAACCTTTTTAACTCTTTTAACAATCTTGGTCAGACGCGGCGCTGTTTTGGCGGGCGACAGCCGTTATGCGGCACGGGAGTAACGTCGCGAATAACAGTGAGATCGAGGCCGATTGCTTGCAAGGCTCGTACCGCCGATTCGCGCCCTGCTCCCGGCCCTTTGACCAAGACTTCCACTTCCTTTAGCCCATGGCCCATCGCCTGCCGGGATGCATCCTGCGCGACCATCTGCGCTGCGTAGGCTGTGCTTTTGCGCGAGCCTTTAAAGCCGACTTTGCCGGCACTCGACCAGCCAATCACGTTGCCTTTCCCGTCGGTGATCGTCACGATCGTGTTGTTAAATGTCGAAAGAACATGCGCGATGCCTGAATGAACATTCTTGCTGCCTTTGGCTTTGACAATCTTCTGCTTCCCGACCACGTCGGCCGAGAGCGAAAGGTTCTCCGGAGCCACTGCGGCAGGGGCTGCCTGTTCGCTCTTTTTCCTGGCAGACTTTTTGACCGGCTTGACTGCCGGGCGAGCCTCGGGAGCTGCCGATTTATCTCCTGCATCCGGGGAAATCGAGGCAGGTGCCTTCTCTTCCGCGGGTGTTGCCACAGGCTCGTCTTCGGGCGAATCGGTCGGAGCGGCTGTTGACTCCGGCTTCTTCGTTTTCGGTTCTTCCGGGTTTGCGCTAGATGGGTCGTTTGATTCAGCCATTTTGATTAGTCGCTAAACCTTTCCGGCTTTGGCTTCCGGGTTACGAACGACGCCGACAGTTTTGCGCGGGCCTTTGCGTGTCCGGGCATTTGTCGATGTACGCTGGCCGCGCACGGGCAAGCCTTTCCGGTGGCGGATGCCACGATAACAATTGATTGCCTGCAAGCGTTTCAAATTGCCTTGCACGTCGCGGCGCAGATCCCCCTCGATCTTGAGCTTGTTGTTCGTGATTGCGTGAATGATTTCGTTCAACTGCTGCGGAGTAAGATTCTTCGCGCGCAAGTTCGGATCGATGTTCGTTTGCTCGAGAATGCGCTTGGCCGTGCTCAAGCCGATTCCGTAGATATAGGTGAGGGACGCCTCGATGCGTTTGTCTGCTGGAATTTCAACTCCGAGTAATCTGGGCATGGGAGAATGTTAAAAAAGTGACAAGGGTTACAACGTTAATCGCTAAATCGTCAAACAAAATCATCCCTGCCGCTGTTTATGGCGCGGGTTCTTGCAGATCACGCGCACAACGTTCTTGCGCTTCACGATCTTGCAACTGGCACAAAGTCTTTTTACTGAGGGTCGTACTTTCATAATCCGCGAAATGGGAAACGCCGAGGGGCCTCCGCGTTGTCACTTATGGCGATAGGTAATTCGCCCTTTCGACAAATCGTAGGGTGAAACTTCTAGCATAACTTTGTCTCCTGGCAAGATCCGAATGAAGTGCAACCGCATTTTCCCGGAAATATGCGCGAGCACGCGATGGCCATTGGCCAACTCAACCCGAAACATAGTATTGGGCAGCAACTCGACGACCGTGCCTTCTACTTCAATTGCGTCTTTGCGCGCCATGTCAGGATTTCCGGCTCATCCCTTGTGATCAGGACGGTGTGCTCGAAATGGGCCGAGGGCATTCCATCCGCTGTGCGCACCGTCCACCCATCGTCGAGCAATTTCACTTCGGAAGCGCCGATATTAATCATCGGCTCGATTGCCAGCGTCATGCCTGCTCTTAACTTTGGGCCGCTGCCGCGCTTGCCGTAATTGGGAATTTGCGGTTCCTCGTGCATTTTGCGTCCCACCCCGTGCCCAACAAATTCGCGCACCACTGAAAAACCGGAGCGCCGTGCTTCATCTTCAATTTCCGCACAGATGTCGCCGACGCGCCGGCCTTCGTAGGCGACGCCGATTGCGCGCGCGAGCGCATTTTCCGTCACGCGCAGCAACTGGTCTGTCCGTTCGTCAATAATTCCAACGGGCACGGTGGTGGCGTTATCGCCCACCCAACCATCCTGAATGACGCCAATGTCGAGTTTCACGATGTCGCCATATTGAATGCGCCGCTGGCTGCCGATGCCATGGACAACTTCGTCATTAAGCGAAATGCAAATGTTCCCTGGAAAAACGCGATGCCCGAGCCGATAACCGAGAAACGCGCTTTTCACATGCGCCTCGCTCATGAAGTCGGCAGCCGCTTCATCCACTTCTTTGGTGGTAATTCCCGGGCGGATCAGCTCCTTGACCCGGTCGAGAATATCGCTCGCCGACCGGCATGATTGCCGCATTTTCTCAATTTCTTTCGGGCTCTTGATCGGGATCATGCTGGCGTTTTGCCTTCGATCAGGCGTGAGATATCGCTGAAGACCGTCTCGCGATCGCGGTTTCCATCAATTCGATGCAAGATCGATATCTTGCCGTAAAAGGTAGCGAGCGGCTGGGTCTTCGTTTCGAATTCAGAAAGTCGCGTTTGCAACACAGCCATGTCGTCATCATTCCGTCGCACGAGCGGTCCATCGCAATAAGGACAAACCGGGCGCTCCGCGAATTTCGCGCTCTTAACGCTGGTGGTAAACCCGCAGGCGCCGCACTGGAGACGGCCGGCGATACGGTCACGCACAGTCTGCTCCGACACTTCAAGCCAAATTACCAAATCGAGGGCAGTGCGCAGCCGCGTCAGGATCGACATCAAACTCTCTGCTTGTGGCAGCGTCCGCGGAAAACCGTCGAATACAAATCCGTGGCCGCCGTGCAGGCGCAGCCAGTCTTCGATGAGTTCAACGATAATTTTGTCCGAGACGAGACCGCCGTGCTGGATCACTTCGGCGGTCTCCTGCCCCAGCGACGTCCCGAGGTCTTTTTCACGGCGTAAAATCGCCCCCGGCGAAGTGACGGGAATACCGAATTGGCGCGTAATCATTTCCGCCTGGGTGCCTTTGCCGGAACCGGGCGCGCCGAGAAGAACGAGTCGTCTTTTCACTCTAGGAGGCGAAAAAATCGGCAGCAACGCGCCATGGCGGAGTATTTCAACAGGCTCCTATCGGCCGTAAAGGAAAAAGGCGACCCCGGCAATAACGAGCACGGCGATGCCGACATAAAGCCACATAAGCGTGCCGCTCCCCGCCGCTTCGCCGCGACTGTAGGACGCGCGATCAAATGATCGACCGCGGATGCGGCCCTTGCGCAAAAAGCCGTCGTAATGCCGTTGAATTAAATGCGTTTCCACCTGGCGCATGGTGTCGAGCATGACGCCGACAATGATCAACAGACTCGTGCCGCCGAAAAATTGCGCGGTGATCGTTGGGACGTTCAGTCCTTGGCTCATAAGGCTGGGCAGAACTGCGATTAAAGTAAGAAAAAACGCGCCCGCAAACGTGAGCCGCGTCATGGTGAAATCGAGAAAATCCGCAGTCGGTTTTCCGGGTCGGACGCCCGGAATGTAACCACCGTATTTCTTCAGGTCGTCCGCGATTTGCGCTGGTTGGAACTGCGTGGCAACCCAAAAATAACTGAAGAAAAAAATCATGGCCGCGAGAGCGACATAATGAGGCCAGCCGTTGGAAAGCGCGCTGGCGATCTTCCCAGCTGTAGGGCTGTTTCTAAATCCGTACTGAACAATCGTCGCGGGAAAGAGAAGCAGCGCCCAGGCGAAGATGATTGGCATTACCCCCGCGTAATTCACTTTCAAAGGCATGTATTGCGTCTGGCCGCCGTACATTTTGCGACCAACTACGCGCTTGGCATACTGCACGGTGATCTTCCGCACGCCTTGCGTAATCGTGATCACCGCCGCGATGACTATGATCAGGAACAACACTAATAACACCAAGACCATTGGATTCACCTGGCTCGAGCCGGTCTGTGCCGAAGGCACAAAGGTCTTCCACGCTTGCGCCAATGCAGCGGGCAGACGCGCGACAATGCCAATGGTGATGATCAGCGAGATTCCATTACCGATCCCGCGCTCGGTAATCTGATCGCCGAGCCACATCAAAAAAAGTGTGCCGGTCGTCAAGGAAATCACCGTCACGATTCGAAATGTCCAGCCAAGGTCTTCGACCAGCGGAACTCCGAGGTTCCTGATTACGTCAGTAATCCCCGGCAGCATCGTATGATACGATTCGGGATGCTGAAATGATAATGCCAGCAGATAAGCCTGGAAAATGCACAGGCCGACCGTCGCGTAACGTGTCAACTGCATGATCTTTTGCCGGCCACCATCTTCGCGCGCCATCCTCCCAAGCTGCGGAATCACCGCGGTGAGCAACTGCATCATGATCGATGCGCTGATGTAAGGCATAATGCCCAGAGAAAAGACCGCGCAGTTTTCCAACGCTCCGCCGCTGAACAAATTGAAGAGCGCTGCGATACCGCCTCCAGTACGCTGGCTCAAGGAAGTGTGGAACCATTCCTGCAGGACACCCTGGTTGACGCCCGGAGTCGTGATCGCTGCGCCTAAACGCACAATCACAATCACTGCCAGCGTAAACAAAATACGCCGGCGCAATTCCGGTATCTTAACCGTGTTTAGAAACGCCGAAACCATTCGCTAAAACCTGGAACATCGCGCGCCGGGAAGCTAGCTCTCCCGTAGTGTTTTCTTTTTTGGCGATTTCGCCCTGGCTGCAGCCTTGGCTGTCGATCTTCTCTTCGCGGCTGCCGGAGCTTTCTGCGACGCAAGCTCGCCATCGTCATGCGAGGCTGTTGCCTGTGACGTTCGCTCATGGCGCAACACGATGGATCCACCGGCCTTTTCGATTTTTCCCCGGGCACTCGCGCTGACTTTATCAGCTTCAACCGTCAGGCCGTGCTTCAATTCACCGCCGCCAAGAATTTTGATCCCAGCGAAATGGCCACGTACCAGGTTCGATTCCCGCAGCAATTGCTCGTTTACAACGGTACCTGCCTTGAATGCATTGAGGTCGTCAAGATTCACAATCGCATAGTGCTTGTGAAACGCCGCATTGTTAAACCCACGCTTCGGCAATCGTCGGATCAGAGGCATTTGCCCGCCTTCGAATCCGAGCCGAATACTGCCGCCGGAGCGCGCTTTTTGTCCTTTATGGCCTTTGCCGCTGGTCTTTCCGTGCCCCGAACTTTCACCGCAACCGAGGCGCTTGACGCGATGTCGCGAACCGTGGCGGGGTCGTAAATTGTGAAGACGCATCATGTTGTTTCGCCCTTTCCGTCGGCGGACCGGATGCCGCGCACTTTGAAAATTTCGTCGCGCCGACGAAGCGATCGCAACGCGGCGATCGTCGCCTTCACGACGTTCGCGTGATTACTTGAGCCTAACGACTTGGCCAGCACGTCGCGAATGCCAGCCGCTTCAGCTACCGCGCGCACACCGCCACCAGCGATGACGCCCGTTCCCGGTGATGCCGGGCGCAACAGCACGCGCGCTCCGTCATATTGGCCGATCACTTCGTGCGGGATCGTATTTTCGCGTAAAGAAACTTTTTCCATCGACTTGCGCGCCGCCTCGGAAGCTTTCCGAATGGCTTCCGAAACTTCGTTCGCCTTGCCAAATCCGCAGCCGACTTTTCCATCGTGATCTCCGGCCACAATCAATGCGCTGAAGCTAAAGCGCCGCCCGCCCTTGACCACCTTCGCGCAGCGATTGATAAAAACGACTTTCTCGGTCGTATCCCCCCTTGCCGCGGGACTCCTGTCCGCGGTGCGCGAATCTGGTCGCCTGCCTGAACCTTGTTGTGCCATGAGTTAAAATTTTAAGCCGCCCGCGCGCGCTGCATCGGCCAGAGCTCTCACTTTTCCGTGATAGAAGAACCCACCGCGATCAAAAACCACGCGATCGAGTTTTTTCGCGAGCAGACGTTCCGCAATCGTCTTGCCAATTTGTTCTGCCGCGGCGCGATTGGCGGCGGCTTTACCTTTGTCGTGTAACTGATGCTCCATTGTCGATGCAGCAGCGAGCGTGCGGCCAGCATCATCGTCGATAACTTGCGCGTAAATGTGTTTTCCGGAGAAATTAACCGCCAGCCGCGGCCGTTCCGCTGTGCCAGCGACCCTCTTCCGAATCCGTTGATGAACGCGCTGCCGCGCCGCTTTGCGAGTTGTCGCCATATTTATTGAACGGTTTTGCCCTCTTTGCGACGAATTTGCTCGCCTACGTACCGCACGCCTTTGCCCTTGTATGGTTCCGGAGGATAAAAACGGCGAATGTCCGCCGCCACCTGGCCAACTAATTTTTTGTCGACGCCCTGGATCGTAATCTTCGTGTTATCCGCGACTATAATTTTAATGTCCTTTGGAATAGAAAATGGAACCGGATGCGAGAAACCGAGGCTCAAATTAAGGGTCGAACCCTGCACTGCGGCCTTGAAACCGACTCCTTCGATCTCGAGTTGCTTGCTAAAGCCTTCGCTCACGCCCTGCACCATGTTGTGAACGAGGCTGCGTGAAAGTCCGTGCAGTGCTTTCACGCTACGCGTCTCTGCCTCGCGCACGACCGAAACGTGATTGTCCTTTACGCTTGCCTTGATGTCGCGCGGCAGCTTCCAGTTGAGCTTTCCCTTCGGGCCTTCCACGGAAACCGCACCCTCACTGTCGATGTTGACTTTGACCTTGTCGGGAATCTCAACCTCTTTATTTCCAATTCGTGACATAAGAATTTACCAAACGTAGGCCAACAATTCGCCACCGACCTTTTGCTTCTTCGCTTCGCGCCCCGACAAAACGCCACGCGATGTAGAGAGAATCGCCAAACCCATCCCACCAAGAACTCTCGGGACCTCATCCGCACCGACGTAGCGGCGCAATCCCGGCCGGCTAACCCGTCGCAGGCCTGCAATCGCGCTCGAGCGGTTCACGATTTTGTTTACGATCTTGATGCGCGGATGAGCAGCGCTCGTGTCGATCGAGTAATCGGAGATGTAACCTTCGTCCTTTAGGATGCGGGCAATTTCCGCCTTGATCTTCGAGTAAGGAACGAAAACCTCGATCTGTTGCGCATGCGTGCCGTTGCGCACACGCGTCAGAAAATCGGCAATGGGATCGGTAACAGTACTCATGAAAATCAGGCGGGTTGCGCGGCGGGCTTCCTCGCCCGGTCGCTGAACGGCATTCCCATTTCGCTCAAGAGCGATTTGGCTTCCTCGTCCGTTCGTGCCGTGGTGACAATGGTAACATCAAATCCAATGTTGCGCTTGATTTTATCGAGCTCGACTTCAGGAAAAATCGACTGATCCGAAATTCCAAGCGTATAGTTGCCGTGATCGTCAAAACACCGCGGCGACACGCCGCGGAAATCGCGAATCCGGGGGAGCGCTGCTTTGATGAAGCGCTCGAGAAATTCGTACATGTGCTCACCGCGCAAGGTCACCTTTGCGCCAATCGCCTGGCCTTTTCGTAATTTGAAATTAGAAATGCTTTTCTTGGCCAGCGTTTCCACGGGGCGCTGACCGGTAATCAGGGCAAGCTCCGCCTTTGCCTCCTCCAGCGCCTGCTTCACATCCGATTGCGACCCGACTGAAGTGTTAATCACGACTTTCTCGACTTTCGGAATCTGGTGAACGTTTTTGTAGCCATGCGCCTTTTGCAGCGCTGGCATCACCTGGTCTTTGTAATGGCGATAAAATTCGTTTTCCATTTCAACAGGCTGTCATCTAACTCTTGGTTTTGTCCTTTTTCGCTCTCGATTCCGCGGCTTTCATCGGCTTTCCGTCCCGCTCGATCAATTTCACGTTGGAAATATGAATCGGGCCCTCGCGTTCCGCGATTTTACCGCTTGGATTGTCCTGCGATTTCCGGAGGTGTTTCTTGACAATCCGCACGCCTTCCACCAAAACACGCTGCTTCTGCGGAAACACCGCCAAAATTCTCCCCGAAGAACCTCGGAAGTTTCCCGAGATAACCTCGACGTTGTCGCCTTTTTTTACGTGGCACTTGTTGCGATTCATAAAACCTCCGGAGCGAGCGAGACAATTTTCATGAAATTGCGCTCACGCAATTCGCGGGCCACCGGCCCGAAAATGCGCGTACCGCGCGGATTCAAATCTTTGTCGATGATAACGATCGCGTTGTTATCGAAGCGCAGCAGAGAACCGTCTTCGCGCCGGATCGGTTGCTTCGTGCGAACAAGAACCGCACGCACGACTTCGCCCTTCTTGACTGTCCCGTTCGCGCTTGCTTCCTTCACGTTTGCAGTGATTACATCGCCGATTCCGGCCGAGCGAGTGGACTTGCCGATCACGCCGATCATCGTCGCCATGCGCGCGCCGCTGTTGTCTGCCACATCAAGTCTGGATCGAAGTTGCACCATAAAATCGACAATTTACTCGCAGATCATTGCAAAGTTACTTTTGGATCACCTCTACCAGGCGCCAGCGCTTTAACTTACTCAGCGGCCGCGTTTCCATGATCCGAACCGTGTCGCCGGTCTTGGCCTGGTTCTGCTCGTCGTGCGCGTAAAATTTTCTCATCTGTTTGACGATCTTGCCGAATTTGCGATGCGGCACGCGCGTGACCGTCCGCACGACAATCGTCTTGTTCATGCTGCTCGAAATCACTTCGCCCGTGCGCGTCTTGCGCGAACCACGGATGAAGGACGCGGGCGGCGGCGGCGTTTGTTGAGACATTTGTTGCTGTTGCTCAGCCATAAATTTACTCTTTCTCAGTCTCTTTCCCCCGCTGTGAGAGCACAGTCTCAACGCGGGCAACATCCCGCCGTAGTAAACGTAACCTGCTTGGCTGCTCGAGCTGGCCACTCTGCTGTTGCAACCGCAGATGCAAGCTCTCCTGCCGCAAGTCGCGTCTCCTGGTCAGCAGCTCGTCCGTACTCAATTCGATGATCTCTTTCATTTTCATGGCTCGCTAGGCAGCAGCGACGTGGTGCCGGCTCAGAAACTTCGTTCGCACGGGCAACTTGTCCGCTGCCAGCCGAAGAGATTCACGCGCGACCGATTCGGGCACACCATCCAGTTCGAACAAGATGTTGCCGGGCCGCACGGTCGCGACCCAGAACTCGGGCTGGCCTTTGCCCTTGCCCATCCGGGTTTCCGGCGGACGCCCTGTGACCGATTTATCGGGAAAAATGCGGATCCAGAGTTTGCCTTTGCGCTTCATATTGCGCGTAAGGGCCACACGTGCCGCTTCCAACTGCGTGTTGGTGACCCAAGCGCGTTCGAGAGTCTGCAAGCCAAACTCGCCAAAGTCGATTCTGAGATTACGCGAAGCGGTTCCCTTGCGACTTCCCCGCTGGGACTTCCGATACTTCACGCGTTTTGGCATCAATGGCATAACGACTCCTTCTTAAACTTGCTCAGGAACCGGCAACGGTGGCGGCGGTGGTGGTGGTGGCGCAGCCGGCTGGGCTGCCGGTTCTTCCTTCTTACAGACCCAACATTTCACCCCAATTTTGCCGTAAACCGTATTGGCCTCGGCGAATCCATAATCGACTGCTGTCCGCAGCGTGTGCAGGGGTACTTTGCCTTCCCGATACCATTCCGACCGCGAGATCTCCGCGCCATTGAGACGCCCCGAACATCGCAGCCGAATCCCCTCCGCACCGAAATCCATCGCGGTCTGCACCGCTTTTTTCATCGCACGGCGATATGCGATGCGCCGTTCAATTTGCAGCGCGACGTTCTCTGCCACCAGCTGCGCATCCAGCTCCGGCGTCTTGATCTCCTGGATGTCGATCTTGACTTGCTTGCCTTGCGCCATTTTCACGATCTCTTCCGTCATCTTTTCGATCTCCGCGCCTTTGCGGCCGATTACGATCCCGGGACGGGCGGTGAAAATTGTAACGCGAATGCTGTTCCACGCCCGCTCGATCACGATCTTCGAGACGGCGGCGAACTGCAGTTTTTTCTTCACATAACCGCGAATTTCCAGATCGCTATGCAAAAACGCCGGCAGTTCCTGCGGCGAAGCATACCAGCGCGAACGCCAGTCGCGGTTCACGCCCAGGCGAAACCCGATTGGATTAACTTTTTGTCCCATAAAAAATCATTGTGTCATTCCGAGCGAAATTATTTCTTCGCCTTCTTTCCAGCGGTCTTTTTTGCCTTCGGCGTCTTTTCCGTCGCGGTTATTGGCTTTTCAGCTGGTTCCCCGCTTGTTGCTTGCTTCCTGGATTCTTTCTTTTCCTGTTGTCGTTTCTTTTTCCTCGTTTCCCGCGTTTCGATTTGGATCTCATCGCTTAACACGATGCGAATATGACTCGTGCGCTTCAAAATGCGGCTGCCACTGCCTCGCGCACGCGCCATCATCCGCTTGAACGTCGGGCCTTCACCGACCACCGCCTCCTTCACGACCAATCCGTCCGGTTTCAGGTTGGCGTTGTTCTCTGCGTTAGCGATTGCGCTCTTGAGCGTCTTGTTGATCAGAAATGCCGCTTTTTTCGGCGTGAATGCGAGCAGATCGAGTGCGGCCGAAACCGGCAGACCCTGGATCTCACGCGTGACTTCGCGCACCTTGAAGGGCGAAATCCGCGCATACTTATATATCGATCTCACTTCCATTGCTTCGTTTCGTTACAAAGTTACAAGGGTTACATCGTTACAAAAGTGATCCGTTTCACATCTAACGCTTTTAACGCTTGTAACTCTTGTAAGTTTTCTTCATTTCAAACTTACATTGGGTTGCGCATCCACCTGGAGACGGTCCCCTACTCTTATTTTTTCCTTCTCCGAATCCTTTTCCTGAATCACGGCGCCGCAAATTTTCTGCCGCACATCAACCACTCGCAGTGTCGCGATCTTGCGGTCGTCGCGTAGCACGCGCATCGGCATCCCAATTTTCACACCCTGTTTTTCGCCGAGGTTGCCGACCACGAACGACCACTCGTCCTTCACGCTGATGACGCTCCCATCCATCAAACTCGGCTCCGGTAACTCCGGCGCGCTGGTGGACCTTGTGACGAGATTGTTCGTGCTGCGCAATTGCGTTTCCACATCCATCCGCGCGTGCGCATCGCCGCCCTGCGACGTTTTCAGGTAACGCAACATCGCCTCGTTCAGTCGCAGCATCTGATCGCGATACTCATCGCATTCCTTGTGCGCAAGTTGAAGATCGCTCACCGCGGCCAGCAAACGCTGTTCCAGCTTTGCGCGATCCTTGTTTGCTGAAGCCAGGCCCAGCGCCTCCATTCGCAATTGCAAATCGGAATACTTGCGGCGAAACAATTCCGCCTCCGCGTTGGATTCCGCCAGACTGCTCGTCAACGCCCTGAGCGATTCCTGCTCAATCGACAATTGCCTTCGCAGCTCTTGGGTTTGCGCTAGCAACGTTTCAGCCGTCACTGCGTGCTCCGCATTTTCAATTTTGGATTCTGACAAAGAACTATTCCCTTCTGCCGCCAGCCTTCCGACGGGCAACAGGCCTACAAACATGATCATCGATCCACGACTCATTGCCCATTTGGGCAATCGAAAATCGAAAATCGAAAATCGAAAATTCACACTACTTGGTCACCTTCGCCGTGTGTGAGCCATGTCTCTTAAACACGCGGGTCGGTGAAAATTCACCGAGCTTATGACCGACCATGTTCTCGGTGATGAAAACAGAGATAAAATTCTTTCCGTTGTGCACCAAAAACGTATGGCCGACAAAATCCGGCGTCACTAACGAACGCCGCGACCACGTTTTGATCGGTTTCTTTGCGCCCGCACTATTCATTTTGTCGATCTTCTCCAGAAGATGCGACTCGACGAAGGGTCCTTTCTTCAATGATCTAGCCATAAATTGCAAGTGGTTTGTAATTCGTGGATTGAGATTCGTGATTCACAGGTCACGATTCTCACCTCACGCTTTCTTCTTCGACCTTCTCCTTTCCAAAATAAAACGATCGCTCGGCTTGTGTTTGCTACGGGTTTTAAATCCTTTGGCCAGTTGTCCCCATGGACTGACCGGATGATGCCGGCCTCCGCCGCCTTTCGATTTTCCCTGGCCGCCTCCCATCGGATGGTCGATCGGGTTCATCGCCATGCCACGCACATGCGGGCGACGTCCCTGCCAACGAGTCCGCCCTGCTTTACCGCTCGATACATTCATGTGATCGACGTTTCCCACCTGGCCGATCGTGGCGAAGCACTTTTCGTGAATGCGACGGATTTCTCCAGAGGGCATCTTCACCAGCGCGTAACCGCCTTCGAGGTTATTTAGCGTTGCCTGCTGGCCGGCGCTGCGCGCAACCTTACCGCCGCGGCCAGGACTCAATTCAATATTGTGAATATTCGTGCCGAGCGGAATCGCGTGAAGCGGCAGCGCGTTTCCCAGATCGGGCGCAACATCATCCCCGGCGGCGACGGTCGATCCAACTCGAAGTCCGTTCGGCGCGAGAATGTAACTCAGCTCGCCATCCGCATACTTGATGAGAGCAATGCGCGCGGAACGGTTCGGATCATACTCGATCCCGATCACCTCCGCGACAACACCGCGCTTGCGTCGGCTAAAATCAACCCTGCGGTATTTCTGTTTGTGCCCGCCCCCGATGTGCCGTGACGTGAGCCGGCCATGGTTATTGCGACCGCCGGATCTTTTCTTTGGCTCAACGAGGCTCCTGGCCGGCCGCCACTTCGTGAGTTCCTCGAATCCCGGCAGTGATTTGAAGCGCAGCGTCGGCGTAAGCGGGCGATAATCTTTCAGTGCCATAATTTTTCGGTCATACCAGGTCGATTTTTTCTCCTTCTGCCAGCGTCACGATGGCTTTCTTCCAGTGCGGACGTCGTCCCAATGGGCCGCGCACGCGTTTCTCTTTGCCGGCGTAATTACAGGTGTTCACATCGACAACTTTCTTTTGGAACAGCCGTTCAATCGCGTTCTTAATTTGAATTTTGTTCGCGCGCGGGCTGACGCGGAAGACATACTTGTTCTGCTTTTCACTCATCAACGTTGACTTTTCGGTCAACGAGGCAGCTTGAATAATGTCGTGCGGCTCGTTCATTTTATGGCGCCGCAGTCCCGTGACTGCGAGATGAAGGCGGGTTGGTCCTTTCCGCGAGGCGTTCGAGCGCCTTGTGCGTGACAAGAATTTTTTCAAACGCCAGCAATTGCTCTGTGTTTACATCGGCAGCAGTCGCGAGCCTGACCGGTTTGACGTTGCGCGCCGATTTGAACGTTGTTGGATCGAACGCATCCGAAATCAGTAAAACTTTCCGCGCATCCGTTTGTTCTTTCAGCAACGCCAGGAACGACTTGGTTTTCAGTTCCGGCACAACGAATTTATCGATTGTCAAAACATCCCCAGCGTTGATCCGCTCGCTCAGCGCTTTTTGAAAAGCGAGACGCCGCACGGATTTTGAGATCTTTTTGGAATAATCACGCGGTTTTGGTCCGAAGACGACGCCACCGCCACGCCAAATCGGTGACGATTTGTAGCCGGCCCGGGCGCGGCCGGTTCCCTTTTGCCGCCAGGGTTTTGCACCGGATAGATTCACTTCGGCTTTCGTTTTGGTGTTGGCCGATCCGGAACGGCGCGCCGCGCGCATGGCCACGACGGTCTCATGGACGGCCTGCGTACCGCGTCCGTCTTCAATCAACTCGATCTTCGCTTCCCTGGCCCCTGCTTTCGTCAAAACTTTCGCGCTCATTTCGCCGCCTCTTTCTGCGACGAGGGCGTCGCAGCTACCGTGGCGGCGGCGCCCTCGCCGCCGGTCTTTTTCAACGCCGGACGAATGACAACAAAACTCCCGTTTGCGCCGGGCACTGCGCCGCTAATCAGAATTACTTTTTCCGTCTCGCGCACCTGCATGACCTGAAGATTCTGTACGGTCACGCGTTCATCCCCAAGATGACCCGGCATCCCCATGTTCTTCCAAATGCGTCCCGGCGTAGATCGATTGCCTACCGCACCACTGCGCCGGTGCGTTTTCGAACCATGCGACGCGCCTTGTCCGTGGAAGTTGTGTTTCTTCATCACACCTTGAAACCCTTTGCCTTTCGATCGGCCAATCACATCGACATAGTCGCCTGCCTGAAATTGCGTAACGCTCAAATTGATCTCGCCTTCGAGAAGGTCGTTTGTCAGGCGAAACTCGCGCACAAATTTTTGCGGCTCGACGCCGGCCTTCTTGAATTCGCCAAGCAATGGTTTGGTCACGCGCGATTTCTTCTGCGCGCCGAACCCTGCCTGCACCGCCGAATAGCCCTCGTTTTTTTCGGTCAAGCGACGCAGTAAAACGTTATCGCCCGCCGCGATCACGGTCACGGGACACATTCGACCCTTGGCGTCGTAAACGCTGGTCATACCGATTTTTTGTCCAAGAAGCCCGATGCTCATGATCGTGGGTTTGCAAGTCTTTCAGAGGCGCCTCCGCTTAAATCTTAATCGTAATATCGACGCCCGCAGGCAAATTAAGTTTTTTAAGTTCATCCACCGTTTTCGCAGTCGGCTCGATGATGTCGAGCAACCGCTTGTGGGTGCGAATTTCAAATTGCTCCATCGATTTCTTGTCAACATGCGGCGAGCGATTCACGGTGAATTTCTCGATCAACGTTGGCAGCGGAATCGGCCCGGCCACTCGTGCGCCAGTGCGCTTGGCGGTCTCGACAATGTCGACCGCGGATTGATCGAGCATGCGGTGGTCAAATGCCTTCAGGCGAATCCGAATACGCTGCCCATTGCTCATTTGGCCTCCTTCTGGTCGAGAATCGCTGGGACCAGGTTCGGCGGCACGGGTTGGAAATGCGATGGCTCCATCGAATAACTCGAACGGCCTTTCGAGAGCGAACGAATGGCGGTCGCGTAGCCGAACAGCTCGGCAAGCGGAACCTCCGCGTGAATGATCGCCAGGTTACCACGGGTCTCAATGCTATTGATGCTGCCCCGTCGCCGGCTCAGATCGCCACAAATGTCGCCCTGAAATTCGTCTGGCGTGATGTTTTCGACCTTCATGATCGGCTCCAGCAAGATTGGCTTGCCCTGCCTGAAGCCATCCTTCATCGCAAAGATCGCCGCCATTTTGAACGCCAGCTCGCTGGAATCGACTTCGTGGAAACTTCCGTAAACGATATCTACCTCAACATCGACGACGGGATAACCGCCGAGGACGCCGTTGAGCACTGCTTCTTGGATGCCTTTTTTGACCGCCGGAATGTATTCGCGGGGAATAACGCCGCCGACGATTTTGTTTTCGACGACGAGGCCTTTGCTGCGATCGGCGGGCCGCACGTCAACTTCGACGTGTCCATACTGACCACGGCCGCCTGATTGCTTGATCAACTTGCCGACGCCGTGGGCGTTGGTGGTGATCGTTTCACGATACGCGATCTGGGGCTTGCCCGCGTTTGCGTCCACTTTGAATTCGCGGAACATGCGGTCACGGATGATTTCCAGGTGCAGCTCGCCCATCCCGGCGATGATCGTCTGCCCGGTGTCTTCGTGCGTGTAAACGCGGAAGGTCGGATCCTCTTCAGCCAGTCGCTGCAGCGCGGTCGCCATTTTTTCCTGATCCAATTTTGTCTTTGGCTCAATCGCCATTGAAATGACGGGATCGGGAAAAGACGGCGGTTCGAGAAGGATCGGATGGTCCTCGTCGCACAACGTGTCGCCCGTGGTGATGTTCTTAATTCCAACGATGGCCGCGATATCGCCCGAGTAACAGGTTTCGATGTCCTCGCGTTTGTCCGCCTGGATTTGGATCAGACGCGAAATTCGTTCGCGCTTGTTTGTACGCGGATTGTAAACTGTGTCGCCTTTGCTGAGCGTGCCGGAATAAACGCGGAAGAAAACAAGCTTGCCGACAAACGGATCGCTCCACAATTTGAATGCGAGAGAACAGAACGGCGCGTCGTCGGCGGTCGGCGCCTCCATCGGTTCGCGCGTGTCGGGCTCCATGCCTTTCGCCGGCGGAATGTCGAGCGGGCTCGGCAGGTAATCGACCACGGCATCGACCAGGTACTGCACGCCTTTATTCTTGAGTGCTGAGCCGGCAACAACCGGCACAAACTTGTTGGCGATGGTTTGACGCCGAATGCCCGCTTTCAGCAACTCGGGCGTGACCAGCTTTTCCTCGAGAACAGCCTCTGCAACTTCGTCGTCGAGATTTGAAATTTGTTCGACTAGATCGTTGTACGTCTTGTCCACAAGATCGACATACTCCTTGGGGACATCGGTCAATTCATACGTCGATCCAAGCTGATCGCTGTCCGAATAAATAACTGTCCTCTTATTAATGACGTCGATCTGGCCTTTGAATTGATCTTCCTTGCCGAGCGGCAGCAAAACCGGCCAGGCGTTCGCGCCCAGTTTTTGGCGCATGCTATCGATCGACATCTTAAAGTCGGCACCGACGCGGTCCATTTTGTTGATGAACGCGATGCATGGGACGTTGTATTTCATTGCCTGCCGCCAAACCGTTTCCGATTGCGGCTGCACGCCAGCCACAGCGTCGAAGACTGCGATCGCGCCATCAAGAACGCGCAACGACCGCTCCACTTCCGCCGTGAAATCGACGTGACCCGGCGTATCAATGATGTTGATGCGCTGCTTGATGCCCTCGAAAATTTTGTAAACACCAGGCTCCTGACGCTGCGTCCACGCACAGGTCGTCGCCGCTGACGTGATGGTGATGCCGCGCTCGCGCTCCTGTTCCATCCAGTCCGTCACGGTCGTGCCTTCGTGCACTTCGCCGATCTTGTGAATCATGCCCGTGTAAAACAGAACGCGTTCCGTCAGCGTCGTCTTGCCGGCGTCGATATGCGCGGCGATCCCGATGTTCCGCGTCCGCTCGAGCGGGAATTTGCGATTGGGCGAGTTTGGATTTTTCGCCGGGGCCTTTTTCTGTTCCATTGTCGCCGTCGCCATAATCTTTACCAGCGGAAATGCGCAAACGCGCGGTTCGCTTGCGCCATCTTGTGTGTGTCTTCGCGTTTCTTGATCGCATTGCCCTGACCGGCGGCCGCGTCTTTGATTTCCTGCGCGAGGGCGTCGGCCATTCGCACTCCTTTACGATTGTCCGCGTATTGAACGATCCAGCGGGTCGCGAGCGAAATTTGACGCGCAGGCGTCACTTCCATGGGCACTTGATAAGTCGCGCCACCGACGCGACGTGATTTTACTTCCAGCCGCGGACGAACATTCTCGACCGCCTTGTTTACAACTTCCAGCGGATCGACCGAATCAGAACCTTCGCGCGATTTGTCGATCGCCGTGTACACAATCCGTTCCGCGAGCGATCTCTTGCCGCGCTTCATAACGGTCGTAATGAGGCGCGCCACGGCGGCACTCCCGTAGCGGGAATCGACGCGCTCCTCTTTTTGGTAAACTCTCCTCCGTCGCGACATTGTCGATCTTTCTATCGAAAATTATTTCTTTTCGGCCGCAGCCTCTTTCGCTGCGCCCCCTCGGCCGCCTCCGCCTTTCGGTCGTTTCGCTCCATATTTGGAGCGGCTGCGTCGACGTCCATCCACGCCAAGACTGTCGAGCGTACCACGCACAATGTGGTAGCGCACACCGGGCAAATCCTTCACGCGTCCTCCGCGCACGAGCACGATGGAGTGCTCCTGCAGATTGTGTCCCTCGCCTGGAATGTAGGCAATCACTTCCTGGCCATTCGTCAACCGCACTTTTGCCACTTTGCGTAAGGCAGAATTCGGCTTCTTCGGCGTGCGCGTCATCACCTGCACGCACACACCGCGCCGCTGCGGGCAATCGGTCAGCGCCGGTGACTTCGATTTCACCGAGACCTTCCGGCGTCCTTTTCGAATCAACTGATTAATCGTGGGCATTTTCTAAAAACAAAGTGCCGCCGAAGACCTCGTGGTCAGGGCGACAAAAAACCCGCTCAGGCCGCGTAACAAATTCCTCACGCGCCCTGATGCGGTGAGCAGCGAATATAGAGGGAAAATCGTCAGCCGCAAAGAATTTTTTGCGCGCCCATTCTGTGGGATTACCAATCTTTTTTTACTGGGAAGCTGTCAGCTTCCCCTACAGTTGCTACAGTTGCAGCGTGTTTGAGCTTCTCGCGCAAGATCCGGCATCAAAAGCGCGATGCGGCCGGTTGACGACTGCGCACGGCGCAATCGACACGCCCGCGTTCATGCCGGTGGGGACACAAGGCAGCATAAAAGCGGTTAGTCCGCGCGAGCTGCGCGAACTCAATACGCAGATCATTCTCGGAAATACCTATCATCTGTTCGTTAGGCCGGGTCTGGACGTCATCCGGTACTTCGGCGGGCTGCACAAATTCATGAATTGGGACGGACCGATCCTGACGGATAGCGGCGGTTACCAGATTTTTTCGCTCGCGAAATTGCGCAAGATCACAGAAGAAGGCGTGCATTTTCAAAATCACGTAGATGGAACGCCGGCATTTATCACTCCGGAAATTGCGATGGAAATTCAGGCGACGCTTGGCAGCGACATCGCGATGGTGCTCGACGAGTGCGCGCCATATCCCTGTGAATACGATTACGCGGCGCGCAGCGCGGAGATGACAACGCGGTGGGCGAAGAGATGTAAAGAGTGGAAAAAAGAAAACGCCGAAGGCCCAACGCCGAACGCCCAATCTCGAACGCAAAGAGCCGTAGAGGCAGGCGTGTCGCCTGCAAATCTGAAGAACACAGCCGACATGGCTGCCACCACGGCAAGCCAGCTCCTTTTCGGCATCGTTCAGGGCGCCGCATTTGACGATCTGCGCCAGCAGAGCGCGCAGGCGATCGTCGATCTTAATTTTGATGGCTATGCCATTGGTGGGGTCAGTGTTGGCGAGCCGGAAGAGGAAATGATGCGCGCCGTGGAAGCAAGCGAACCGTTTTTGCCGAAGGAGAAACCACGTTACGCGATGGGACTTGGCACACCGCCGCAGTTGCTGGAGATGATCGCGCGCGGCATGGACATGTTCGATTGCGCGTTGCCAACGCGCCTGGCGCGCAACGGAACGGCGTTCACCGCGACAGGCACGCTCAATCTAAAGAACGCAGAGTTCGCGCTGGACAAAAGTCCGATCGAAGAAAGTTGCACGTGTCCCGCGTGTGGGGAATTCACGCGGGGTTACATCCGTCATTTGATCAAAGCAGAAGAGATTCTTGGACTTCGCCTGATTACGCTACACAATCTGCATTTCTATCTCGACTTGATGCGGCAAGCCCGGGAGCAGATCGAGAACCAGAAGTTCGATGAGTTTCGAAAAAGTTTTGTTTCGAAATACAAAACGCGAAACGTCGATCTTGAGATTAAACAGAAAGAGATTTCTCGAGTCATTCGACCCCTTCGGCCCGTTGGGCTTCGCTCAGAGCAGGACTTTCGCTCGAAATGATAGGAATTCAGTGGGAATGACAAAGAAGAATTGCAGCGGAGGCGTTCGGGCTTAAGGTGCGCTCTCCAATTCTTAATATGCTCCACACTTTCCTGGCTCAGGCACAAACCGCCGCTCCTACAAGCAGTCCGGCCAGCGGCATCGGCTTCTTTGTGCCGTTCATTTTCATTTTCGTCATCATGTATTTCGTGATGATCCGGCCACAGAAAAAGCGACAGGAACAGCAAAAGCAATTGATCGCGAGTATAAAGACCGGCGACCGCGTAGTGACGAACGCCGGCATTCACGGCCTTATCTCCAACGTGAAGGAGACCACGGTGATCGTAAAAGTAGCCGATAACGTGAAGATCGAGATGGAGAAATCGGCCATCGCAAATGTGCTCAAAGAAAGTTGATAGTTGATGGACGGCTAAATCGTTGAAGCGTTAATCTTGAAGCGATGACCAAATCGAAAATCCAATGACTCCCGCGCTTACATTTTTTATCGGGCTTGTCATGCTCATTCTTTTCGGATGGTACTTCGCCACCGATCAGGGGCCGCGGAAACGCCTGCTCGCAGCCACACTGGTGCTGCTTCTCGTTACATTCAGCATCATCACCATCTGGCCGCCGCAGAAAAAGATCGCGCTCGGCCTCGATATTCAGGGCGGCACCTCCTTCCTCATTCGCTTGAAAGGGGATAAGGACGTGACCAAAGGCATGCTCGACCAGGCTGTCGAAGTCATTCGCAAACGGATCGATTATTTTGGCGCGAGCGAACCGATTATCAGTCCGGTTGGGAATGATCGCATTCTTGTCCAAATCCCGGGACTCGATACCGCAAAAATTCAAGAGGCGCGCGAGCAACTCTCACGTGTCGCCAAACTGGAATTTCGCCTGGTTTATCCGGACAACGGTCAACGCTTAAAAGCGATCGACGAAGGAAAAGACGTGATTCCGCCCGATTACCGCATCGAAACTTACAAACTGCGTAAAGAGGGAAATGAGCCGGCGAGAGAAGAGCGCCTGCTGGTGAAAAAGAAAGCAGATCTCGGCGGCGATCATGTAACGCAGGCTGCCCCCAGATATGGCAATGAAGGGTGGGAAGTGCAATTGAAATTCGACGGTGAAGGCACCAAGAAATTCGGCCAAATCACTGAAGCCAACGTGAATCACCGATTTGCAATTGTGCTTGACGGAGTGATTCAGTCAGCACCCGTTATTAAGACAGCCATTTACGGTGGCGATGCGGTGATCAGCGGCGGGGGCATGGGCGAGGAGGAGGCGCGTGGGCTGGCGAGCGTGCTGGAGAACCCGTTACAGACGCCGGTGAGCATCGAAGAAGAGCGCAGCGTTTCGCCTACGCTTGGGATGGACTCAATCCGGTCGAGCATTCTTGCCGGTCTGCTTGGGCTAGCCATCACTCTCGTCTGCGTCGCGATTTATTACAAAATTCCCGGGCTCGTCGCGAATCTCGCGCTCATCATCAACCTCATCCTGTTGATCGGAGCACTCACCATGTTCCGATTCGTCCTCACGCTGCCTGGGATCGCCGGCATTATTTTAACGATTGGCCTCTCCGTGGACGCGAACGTGCTTATTTACGAGCGATTGCGCGAAGAAATGGCTCTGGGAAAATCGCTCAAGGTCGCGGTCAAAGCAGCTTACGAGAAAGCTTTTAGCTCCATCTTCGACGCCAACGTGACGACCCTGATCACGGCGGCGATTCTCTTTTGGCAGGCGAGCGGCCCGGTGAAAGGTTTCGCTATCTCGCTTACGCTTGGCATCCTGGCCTCGTTGTTCACGGCCCTCATCGTTGGCCGGAATTTCCTCGGTTGGTTCGTCGATACCGAGCGATTGAAACACATCTCGATGTTGCATTTGATTTCGTCGAAGCACATCGATTTCCTGGGTAAAGGTTTTCTTGCCTGCATTTGTTCGCTCGCGCTGCTCATGGCCGGCGCGACCGCCTTTTACATTCGAGGCGAGAGAAATTTCGGTGTCGATTTCCGCGGCGGCGACCTGATAACGATGAGTGCGCCGAACAAGATCGACGTCGGACAAGTCCGTGACGCGCTGAAGCCGATTGGCTTTGCCGACGCATCGATTCAGGAGTCGGCGCAGGGCGGCAAAAGTTACATCACCATACGCACTCCGCTGAATACAAGTGACAAGGCGGAAAAACAGATCATACAGGCGATGCCGAATGTTGGTTTTAAAGTGGAAGGCTCAGAGCGGGTGGGCGCGCTCGTGGGTGGTGAGCTAGCGAAGAATTCTCTAATAGCGCTCGGTCTCGGCATCCTGGGAATTTTAATCTTCGTAACTTTTCGCTTTGAGCTTTCCTTTGCGGTGGGGGCGATTGTCGCACTCCTGCACGATGTCCTAATGACCGTCGGTATGTTCGCGCTGTTGGGCCGCGAGCTCACTCTCACCATGGTCGGCGCCGTCCTGACGATTGCCGGCTACTCGATTAACGACACCATTGTCGTCTACGACCGGATCCGGGAAGGCCTGGCCAGTGGACGCCGTGGTTCGATCGAGCAAATCATGAACGAAAGTATTAACCAGACGCTCAGTCGCACGATTCTTACCAGCACGGTGACGTTGATCCCGATTCTTTGCCTGTTTCTCTTCGGTGGCCCAGTGCTGCGCGACTTTTCCCTTGCCATTATTATCGGCGTGGTTGTCGGGACTTATTCCTCGATCTTTATCGCTTCGCCTATTGTGCTGTGGTGGACCCGCGCGCGAGGACGCAGCACCGTTTCGCTCCGTCGGGAAGTAACCGAAAAAACCACCACGGCAGCGAATCCTCTGGCCCAACGGTAGGGACGGAACGCTGAGCCGTCCTCCCTGCGCGGTTTTCCGGAGAAATTTGACGAGGCTGGCTAGCCCGAGTAGGCTCGGCCCGGTCAAGAGAGCCAATTTCTAAAACTGAGGACAGGAGTGATTATTGATGCCAGAAGTGATCGTTCGTAAAGGTGAACCGGTCGATCGCGCATTGAAGCGGCTTAAAAACAAGCTCGACGCTGAGGGCATTCTCGAGGAGGTTCGTCGTTTGCGCGCCTTCGAGACGCCTTCGCAAAAGCACCGCCGTAAGGCCAAAGCCAACGCCAAACGCGTTCGCACGAAGTTCCGCTTCAATGCGTAAGAGACGTCGTAAAAGAGTTACAAAGTTAAAATGTTAATCCTGCGAGGTGCTATTCGTTGTAACGATTTAACTCTTCTCAGCATTCTTCCCGGAAAAAAAGTTCCGAATTGTCTCTACCAAACCGTCGATGTCGTGCCGGCGCGCTTCGATGTCGACCTTCAAGCCGCGATCGTGCGCAGTCTTTGAGGTGATCGGCCCGATGCTCGCGACCTGCATTCCCTTCGGCCACGGCAGGCCCAGCGCGAGAAAATTTTCAACTGTTGACGAGCTGGTGAACGTAATCAGATCTGCTCCCTCCTCGAGCAGTTGCCGGCGTGCCCCGGTATCGCGGGTCTCTGCAACGGTTCTATAGGCCAGGGCTTCATCCACAATCGCTCCCAAAGCTGCGAGTTCTTTGGGAAGCACATCGCGCGCCTTTTCTGCGTGCACCACGAGAATCCGCAAATTTTCGATGCCGCCTTGTTTCCGAAACTCTTTTACTACGCCTTCCGCCACGAATTCCTCCGGCTCAAGATCGACATGCAAACGAAAGTCTCTCACCCGCTGCGCTGTGGCCGGGCCGATGGCCGCGATCCGCGCGGCTCCGATCTCACGAGCGTCGTCGTATAGTTTAAAAAACATCTGAAAGAACGCTTCCACGCCATTCGCGCTTGTGAAAACGATCCAGTCGTAGATGTGCGCGTCCTGCACCAATTCCGCGAACTCGCGCAGATTGGTTGGAGGTTCGATTCGGATCGTCGGCAATTCGACGACCTGAGCGCCGAGCGCGCGCAGCTTGTTACTCAATGCGCTTGCTTGTTTTCGTGTTCGCGTGACCACGATCCGTTTCCCCGAGAGCGCCCGCTTTTCGTACCAATTCAGGTTTTCGCGCAGGGCGACCACGTTTCCGAAGACCGCCACCGCCGGCGCTTCAAAGCCGCTGGCAATAGCTCGCTGGGCAATATCCTGAAGAGTTCCGATGAGCGTTTCCTGCCGTCCGGTTGTCGCCCAGCGAACGAGCGCTACCGGCAAATCCTCGCGCACCCCTTGCTTAAGCATTTCGCGCGTAACCGCTCCCAGGCGTTCCACGCCCATCAGCATCACCTGGGTACCGCCGAGTTTTGCCAGCGCAGCATAGTCGATCGCGCTTTCTGTCTTGGCTGGATCTTCATGCCCGGTAAAAAATGTGACATGCGAATTTTCGGCGCGATGCGTCACGGGAATTCCCGCATAGGCTGGGCCGGCGATAGCCGAGGTGATTCCCGGCACAATTTCAAATTCAATTCCCGCGTCAACGATTGCCTTTGCTTCTTCCGCGCCTCGGCCAAACACAAACGGGTCTCCGCCCTTTAACCGGACGACATCCTTTCCCGTGCGCGCTTTCTCAATCAGCAACGCGTTAATTTCTTGCTGACTTAGCGATGGTTCGCCCGCTTCCTTGCCGGCATAAATAATCTCCACGTCATCGCGCGCCCAACCGAGCATCTCCGGATTTGCCAGATGATCGTAAACGATGACGTCTGCACTCTCTATGCACTCCTTTGCACGCAGCGTCACCAAACCAAGATCGCCCGGCCCCGCACCAACGAGATAAACTTTACCTTTCGGTTTCGTGCTCGTGCTCATGCTTGCGATCGATTCTCACATCGCATTGATCTGCCTCAACAATTGTGCAGCGAGACGCTCACCATCGGCGCGCTCGCCTTCCGCTTTGGCCTCCCGCGGCGCCGCCAAGTCTCGATCGAAAACTTGCGCATGCAATTTCATCTTGTCGTCGTCGATCTTCGCCAGGACGCCCACCGGCGAATTGCAATCACCGTGCAACAAACGCAGAAATTCTCGCTCCGCGCGCAAACAAAGCAACGTCTCGCGATCGTTCACTGGATCGACGATCGCCTTTGCGCTTACGTCGCCAACACAATTTTGCAGAGCAATGATCCCCTGCCCGCCCGCGGGCAAGAATATTTCGCTCGGAAGGGCTTCAAGGAAGAATTGCGAGTCTTCAAAGTTGATTTCGTTCAGGGCTGGCGACCGACCAAGCCGATCGAGCCCTGCACGCGCAAGCACAATCGCATCCCACTCGTTCGCCGCGAGCTTGCGCAACCGCGTCAGCACGTTGCCGCGAAGATCGACAATCTTGAGATCCGCACGTTTCCAGAGCAACTGGTATTTCCTTCGTACACTGCCGGTGGCGACTGTCGCGCCATCGGGAAGGCCAGCCAAACCGCCCGAATGTTTTGACACCAGCACGTCATCCGTGGAGGCGCGCGGAAGGACCGCTGCGATTGTCGCGCCGGGGTCGGTTTCACTTGGCAGGTCTTTCGCACTATGCACCGCAACATCGACATCTCCGGCGAGAAGCGCGCTCTCGATTTCCGCCGTGAACAATCCTTTTCGTCCCGCACGAAGATCGACAACCTTCATCTTGTCGCCTTTCGTCGCGACAATTTTTGTCTCGATCCTCAGTTCAGGTCGCACCGTTTGAATTGCTTTCTCAACCAAACGGGCTTGGGCGCGCGCAAGCTCGCTGCCGCGCGTGCCGAGGACAATTTTCTGATTCATAGCTACTGTAGGGGAAGCTGACAGCGTCCCGTACAATTCTACAATTCCAACGTGCGCAGCGAACTATCAGCGACTGAAGGACGTTCGGCCGTTCGCGGGACGCGATTTAATTCACGCGAAATCGAAGCGACAAAGTCCGCGAGATGCTCGGCAATGATTGCTTCCGCAGCGGCGATTTGCTGCCGTCGCAGCGCAAGCGATTGTTCTGCGACCGATTGCAAAGAATCGATGTCGTAAAGATAGACGCCGTCCATCTCATTTATACTCGGATCGACATCGCGCGGAACGGCGATGTCGATGATGAAAAGCGGACGATCGATACGATCGCACAGCATCGGCGCCAGATTTGCCGGGGTCAGCAACGGCGCTTCGGAAGACGTTGACGTAATCAAGATATCGATCTCGCGACATTCCTCCCGCCAATCATCAAATGGAACGGCCTGACCACCTACGAGACTTGCCAGCTCCCTGGCACGGTCACTGGAGCGATTGCTCACCCGAAGATCGGTCACGCCGCGTGAGACGAGCGCCCGCGCCGTTCGCTCGCTCGTTTCACCCGCCCCCAATACCAGAACTTTACATTTGCTGAGTTGACCGAAAATTCTTTGCGCAAGATCGACTGCAACCGACCCGACTGACACGGGGCCTCGGGTGATCTCAGTGTGCGTGCGAACTTGCTTCGCGACACGAAAGGCGCGTTGAAACAAGCGGTGCAGGCAGGGCCCGGCTGCGCCGGAAGCGCGCGCCGATTCATATGCCTTCTTGGCCTGGCCGAGAATTTCAGTCTCGCCTACCACCATCGAATCGAGTCCCGAAGCGACTCGAAAGAGGTGCTGCACGCACTTTTCGCCTTCGTAGCGATAGAACGCAGGTGCATACTGATGGGCGTCCTTCTCGATTTCTCGCGCCAGGCAGCGCGCGATCTCATCGGTTGATACCCGTTTCTCCGACGCGCCGTAAACTTCCACGCGATTGCAGGTCGTGAGCACCAATGCCTCCGCGCAACCTGTTCTGCGCAGGGTGCAATCACTCTCAGCGTGGCCGGCGAAGCTCTCGCGTGTCTCCACGTTTGCGGTGTGATGGCTCAATCCGACACAGAAAAGATTCATGGCAGCGGATGTGTTTGGGCCGAGAAAGTAATTCCCCAGAGAAGCGTTAACGCCGCGCCAAATCCGATAACGCAAAGCGCGGCTACGCGTTTCGGCGCGAGCCGTCGAAGATGCCGGCCTTGCAAAATCGCCGCATAAAGCATCCAGATCCCAATGGCGGCCACCACCTGCACGCGCGGCAATGGTCGGGAAGTAAAAAAACCGCTCACAATCCCAAGCGTGTAAAGCCCAAAACCCAACCAAAGCAGCCGTGTAATTGCCGCGAAAAGATCGGTCAGCGGCGGGAGATGATAAAAAATCGAATGCAATTGACGCGTTTTGAGCTGGCGCTCCTGCACGAGATACATGACGCCTGCAATGCAGGCGAGCGCGAACGCACCGTAGGCCATGATCGAAATCGAAGCATGAAATTCCAGCCACGGATTTGCCGGCAATTTCACCGGATGGCGGATATCGATTGGCGCAATCAAGGCAAATCCTTGCAACAAAACCACCAGCGGCGCCGTGAACGCGCCCATGAGCGAGAGGCGATAGGCCGGGCCAACTAGCATGTAGATCAAAGCCACCGACCACGCGAGAAAGATGAAAACCTCAAACAAATTCGTTAGCGGACAGCGCCCCAGCGCATGGCCGCGAATCGACAAAAATGCCGTCTGACAAATAAACCCGAGGCCAATTGCCAGAAAAGTAAATTGTCCCGGTCGAAAAATGCCCGCCCGTAAGGCAACAATCGTCCGCACGACTGCCGCGAGAAAGCAAAGCGTCGAAACGATGAGAAGTAGTCGATCCACCGAGACTCATCATTCTAAGGTGATGCATCGGGCTTGGCAATGGTGCGGCCGCGCGCTTAGAGGCAATTGAACCCGAAGCGACGGTCACAGACCGCCGGTCGGACGTGAACCAGGGTTGACGTTTTCCGAGCCCTCACTAGCATCGCGCGGTGATGACCGATATGCTCGAGAGATTGCGCACGGGAATCCGCGACGTTCCCGATTTTCCAAAAAAGGGAATTGTTTTCAAAGACATCACACCGCTCTTGGGCGATCGCGTTTTGTTTCGCGCGTCGATCGATCTGTTCCTGGAGCGCTGCCGCGGGAAAGACATCGACAAAATCGTCGGGATCGACGCGCGTGGATTCCTCTTTGGATCAGCGGTTGCTTATGAACTTGGCGTCGGCTTTGTTCCAATCCGCAAGCGCGGAAAATTGCCTTACAAGACCGAGGTCGCGAAGTACTCACTCGAATACGGGGAAGCCGAAATGGAGATGCATAACGACGCCATGATAGCGGGTGAGCGAGTTGTGTTGGTGGACGATTTGCTGGCGACCGGAGGAACTTCGGCTGCAGCGGCCGCGCTCATCCGTAAAGTCGGCGGGCAACTTCTCGAAGCACAGTTCTTAGTTGAACTGGAATTTCTTAATGGCCGCAAACAACTCGAGCCGACGCCGGTAATTTCGTTTCTGAAATACTAACCTGGTTTAGGGGGACGCTCTTCGGAGCCGTAAGATTAATTCGCCGGCTCGGCAGAGTCTCGCCACAGGGGTTGTCGATCTTTCACGATAACTTCCATTTTTATTTCCTGGAACGCGAGCTGATCGTGAATCATGCCGAGCAACTCGATCGCGCGCGGGTCTGGCACGTGCGCGCAACGCACCTCAATCCGGGCTGGTTTGCCGGCAAGCTCCGGATGCTCGCTCACCATTTCGCCGTCGAGCAAAAATGAAACATAAGCGTTGAAGCGCTCCTGTAATGCGAGCAATCGTGCTTCCGAGCCGTCCCACTCATCAGGCTCGTTCATCGCCAGCACGACTTCGCCGGTTTTCGTATCGTGCGCGACCACATCGATCACGCCAACTCGATCTTTACCTCTTGTGGTTTGCTGTTTGGCGTTCAATCAGACAATTGGACGTTGGACGTTCGATGTTCGGCGTTCGATGTTCAAGCAAGAAGGGAGTTCAAGCAAATCGCCTCTGCGTGCGAAAAGATACGAGTGAAACGATCTGCGCACCTTTTCTGCGCCAGTCGAGGATTAGGAAAGCTGTTTTCTGGTAGGGCGAGACTCGCTTGCCCTGAGCTTGTCGAATGGGAGCCGACGAAAATAAGGCGCGGTCCAGTGCCCTCCATGTGTCGGCCATGTCCAGAAGCGATACCGATTGAAGCAAAGCGGTTAACCGCTTTAATATTGCAGTGGCAAAAGGAAAAGTTACAGGTCGACTCACACTGCTGGGAAGAAGCAAGGCGAAACTGCCTGTTTCCCCTGCCGAGGCGTGCCTGGAGACTTTCCCAAACCCGGCGCGGCGAAATTACCGGATTCATTTTGAAACGGATGATTTCACTTCCGTTTGTCCGATCACGGGTCAGCCCGATTTCGCCAGGATCGACATCGATTACGTGCCGGATCGGCTCTGCGTCGAAAGTAAGTCGCTTAAGTTTTACCTTGCCTCGTATCGGAACGAGCGCGCGTTCAACGAAGCGGTCACGAACCGCATTCTGGACGATTTCGTGAAAGCGTGCGCGCCGCGCGAAGCGATTGTGACTGCGCAATTTTCCGCGCGGGGCGGAATCGCGCTCACAGTGCGCGCTGAGTATCCAGACAAAAACAGAATTGAGCGCGATGATCTGTAGGTGAAGCCGTTGGTTTCCGGCGGGACGACAACGTCGTCCCCTACAGAAGCGGCACCTTGCCAATTTAACAAATGAAACGCGCAGTCGTCCTTTTAAGCGGCGGCGTCGATTCGACGACGACGCTGGCGATTGCGATGGCAGAAGGCTACGAAGCGTACGCCCTGTCGTTTGATTACGGCCAGCGTCACCAGATCGAGATCGAAGCCGCTCGTCGCGTCGCCAACTCGTTAGGCGTAAAAGAGCATCGTGTGGCGAAGATCGACATGCGCATCTTCGGCGGTTCGGCGCTCACGGATGATCTTGATGTGCCGAAAAAGCGATCGGAAACAGAAATCGCCCATGGGATTCCGGTCACGTACGTCCCGGCGCGCAACACCATCTTTCTCGCATATTCGCTTGCCTGGGCGGAAGTGATTCCGACCGGTCACATTTTCCTTGGCGTAAATGCAATCGATTACAGCGGATATCCGGATTGCCGGCCTGAATTCATCGAAGCGTTTGAGACTTTGGCCAACCTTGGAACCAAAACCGGGGTCGAAGGTGCGCGGTTTCGCGTTCACGCGCCACTGATCAAATTTTCGAAAGCAGAGATCATCCGCAAGGCCAGCCAGCTCAATGTCGATCTTTCACTCACACACAGTTGTTACGATCCGTCGCCGGAAGGTCTTGCCTGCGGCGAGTGTGATTCCTGTCTCTTGCGGCTCAAAGGTTTCCGCGAAGCCGGGATACTAGAAGATCCCATCCGTTACGCGAAAAAATGAAACGCGTGATCAGGATTTTTGTTCTTTCGAAAAGCGAACAACGCGTCGTCTTGATCGTCGTTCTTGCGTTGATCGCCGGCGCATTCGCACGATATGAACGTCGCGCTCATCAATTTCCAGTTCGGGTAACAACTACGACAGAGCCGAAGGCGTCTCCGAGTTCTACGGAGGCCGAGAATGAGCGATAGAGTTCAATCTTCACTCAATCCGGGAATTCGTCCGTAGCCGACAAAGACCGGACTGAGCTTGGCGTCGCTGCTGTTCGGCGGCGGCGGCAATTTAAAATCGAAAACGCTAACGCCAAAGCGCTGTTTGCCATCGTAAGTGCGGCCATCACTCGCTCCTACCATGATGCGCTTTTTCGTTCCCTTTTCGCGCCCTAGATAAATCATCGTGTGCGTCACCGGCGGATCCCGATCGATATGGTAGGTGCCGCTCCAGAAGAGGAGGTCGCCCGGCTTGAGCGCATCGAGTTCGAACGTATCCGCATGCCGGCTTAACACCGCATCGAAATTTCCCGCCTTGCGCACCCAGACATACTGCTGGCTCGAATCGCGCGGCACATCCGGAAAT
>WNGL01000871.1_pt1 | contig 62227 bp, 59 predicted proteins | sample 5400591 | NCBI WGS metagenome assembly WNGL01 (sample SAMN13153377, study PRJNA577476) | soil metagenome | isolation source: 80 cm soil or saprolite under Garry oak tree replicate 1 | place: USA:California | collected 2016-06-15 | reverse complement strand
TGTCCTGCTGCGCACTGGCCTTCGGGTATCGGAGCTGACCCAGCTCACCCGCGGCGACGTTCACCTTGGCACCGGCGCGCACATCCGCTGCACCGGCAAAGGACGGAAGGAACGCTGCACCCCGCTGGACGAGCAGACCATCACCGTGCTCCGCGACTGGCTCGCCACAACCAGCGGCCAAGACGGCGGCCCGCTGTTCCCCAGCAGGCGCGGCGGACGGCTGTCACGCGACGCCGTCGCCGCCCGGGTAGCCCGATACCGCGCGATCGCCAGCCAGACCTGCCCGTCCCTGGCGGACAAGACAGTCTCCCCGCACACCCTCCGCCACTCCAACGCCATGGAACTGCGGCACTCCGGCGTCGACATCGCCGTCCTCGCGCTCTGGCTCGGACACGCTGATATCAGGTCAACCCAGGCCTATGTTCACGCCGACCTGGAAACCAAAGAACGCGCTCTGGCCCTCACCACCCCACCAGACATCCCCGCCGGGCGCTACCAGCCCTCCGACCCGCTCCTGGCGTTCCTCGAAAACCTCTGACCACCAGGCTATTTATGCCCCCACGGCCAGCCTGCTGATGCCTGCACGGCAAGGTTTCCAGCGCCATGACGGCATAACCCCGAACTCGGCATAATCGGCCTGGTTGGAGGTGGGCGGGATGGCGGTGTCGGTGAGGAACCGCAGCACGTCGGATTCACGGTCGCGCAGGCATTCAAGCAGGGTCAGCGCGGGGGGCTGCTTGACGTTCTTGCCGGGCACGCGGCGGACTTCGGACAGGCCGACGAGGACGCCGTGGCGGAACAGCTTCAGGTGCTCGGCGATGGCGTCTTCAGGGACGACGTTCAGGCCGTGGTCGCGGGCGAGGTTGGCCTGGTGGATGAGGGCGCGCAGCTCGCGGGCGATCTGGGCGGGCCAGATCGCCTCCGGGTAGGACTGGGCGGCATCCTCGATGTCCCTGAGCAGGTGGGCTGTGCAGAGCTGGTGGCTGATGCCCGTGAAGTGGTCGTAGTTGACATACCGGTCGTGGACGACCACGGTGCCGTGCAGGTCGCTGTAGATGAAGTCCTTGAACGAGGCCAGGTCCCGGTCGCCCAGGAAGTAATAGGTGAGCAGGTTCGTGCACGCGACCTGCAGGTACCTCTTCTTCCGCCTCGGCCCCGGGCCGGCGCGCAGCGTGGTCTCGTCTCCGCAGATGACGCGGGCGAGGATGATCAGCGCCCGGATCGCCTTGTTCGCCGCGGCGACCGCCCTGGCCGCGCGCGCGAGCAGCGCGTGCACCCACCCGTCGCTGGGCCGGATGCCCGACATCGACTCGATGACGTCCGCGCACCGCTCGACCGGGACATGATGCATCACCATCAGGAACACGCACCAGGCCTGGAAGTTCAGCCCGTAGGTCACCGTGCCGGGCGCCCCGGCGGCCTCCGGCGGGGCATTGGCGGCATGCACCCGGCCGCAGCCGCATTCCACCTCGTGCCGGTCATACTGGGTGGTCTTCGCGCGCGCCTCGGGCAGGTCGGTGACCTGGTGTGAGTACCGCACCCCCAGATCCCGCGCGCCGGACAGGTCAGCGCCGCACCCGCAGGTGCCCTCCGGGAACACGTCCTCGGTCTTGTCCGGGTGATCGTTCCATGCCAGGTACGCGCCAGGCGCGCCGGGCTGCTTGCCCGGCTTCCGCTTCCCGCCGCCCCGGCGCGCCTTGCCCTCCGGCGGCTTCCTGCCCGGCAGGTCATCGGTACTCGGCGGCATCGAGGAGTTCCCCGAGTTCCGGGAGATCAGCCGCTCCAGCCGTGCCACCCGCTCCTTCAGCTCCGCGATGACAGCGTCCTTGTCATCATTCAGCATCCGCAGCCGCTCGTTCGCCTCCCGCAGCCGCGCATTCTCCGCGCGCAGCGCCGCTGCGTCACCGGGCACACCGGGAGTACCGGTCGTATCGGGCACACCGGTACCACATCAGAGCCGGCCCTCCGTAAGCAACAAGACACGCCGAGCCGGCCGGCCAAACCTCCGGGAACCTCACCCAGCCGCCACCGGCACGCCGTACCGGGGAGCTGAATGCTTACCTCTGGTCCAGTCTTGAGGGTCTCCCCACGGGTGGCGGGCAAGCCTCCGGGCGGGCTCGCCCGCAGGCGTTAGGTTGTGTTCAAAACGGCGCATGGAGGAGGGCACACGTGGCCAGCATGAATGAACAGGAAGTATGGGCGTTTCTATGCGAAGGGACACGAACCGCTCATGTAGGTACCGTCCGGGCGGACGGGCGCCCGCACGTGCAGCCGGTCTGGTTCGTGCTGGACGACCGTCCTGCGCGAGGCAGCCACCCGTATTGGTGCCCGCTACATGGGTGAAGACAGGGCCGAAGAATTCGGCGAACGCAACTATGTGCTGGCCGTGCCAGGCTGCCAACGTCACGCAGTGCCGAAACGCCGGGCACTCGGATAGCGCTGCCCCCCGTCGACAACGATGTTGGCCCCGGTGATCCATGAGGCCCGATCCGACAACAGGAACGCCACCACGTCGGCCACCTCCTCAGGCCGGCCGAGGCGCCCGAGGGGGAACTGAGTCGCCAGGAATTCGCCGAAGTCGCCGGGATTGTCATTCCGGAAGCGCTCCCAGGATCCGCCAGGAAACAGGATGGAGCCTGGGCTGACGGCGTTGACCCGGATGCCGAAGGCGGCAAGCTCAGCAGCGGCGGTCGCCGCCAGCTGGATCTCCGCCGCCTTGGCGACCGCGTAGGCGGTCCTCGGGGCAGGGCGCATGCCAGTAATCGAGGAGATGATCACCGCAGCTCCGCTCGCCGACGCTCGCAGGTGTGGCAGTCCGGCCCGGATCACCTCCGCGGCATGCCCGGCATTCAGCGCGAATGTGGCGGTGAAGTCGCCAGGCGCCGAGTCCGTGAGGTTCCCCCCTACGGTGCCGCCCACGTTGGCCACGAGGTAATCAAGCCCACCGAGCGCGGCTGCCATCTCCTGGACGGCACGGCCCAGGAGTGGCGTGTCGGTCACGTCGGCAGCAGCCGTGGCCACCGGCACACCGTAGCCACCGAGCCGCTCGGCGGCATTCGCCAGACCACCGGGATCCCGTGCGATCAGCCCAACCGCAGCACCCTCGCCGGCCAGCGCCTCGGCCACGGCAAAACCGATGCCCCGGCTGCCTCCGGTGATGAGCGCCCGGCTCCCTCGCAGACCAAGATCCATATTCTTCACGTTACCGGGAGCGATCCAGCGCGTCCGCCGCAAGGCGTGACGCGCACGCTGGCGACCGTGCCGAGCACCAAACCGGGTGCCCGGGCTCCGGCGAGCCCGTAACTCCAGCGGCTGCGGCCAAGCCCGGCCGCCGTCCCGCCCGGATGGAGGTGTTCACTGGGTGCTGTGCCACAGAGGGCAGGTGACGCACACCCGGCACCTGCGATGCCCGGTGTTCTGGTGGCATGGTGCGTGCGGTGGCTCGGCGCCGAGCCCGCGGCGGTGCTGCTTGAGACCGGAAACCTCTCCCGCGTGTTCGGGCTGCGCCTCGATGACGGCCGGAATGTTGTCCTCAAGGTCCGCCCGGCATCGCCTCGCGTATATGGCTGCATCTCGGTGCAAGCGGCGCTGGCAGCCAGCGGGTTCCCTTGCCCATGTCCGCTCACCGATCCCCAGCCCCTGGAGGGGACGCCAGCCGCGGACGATGAAGAACCCCACGGCGGGACACCATTTACCTGGCACGACACCGCGCTCGTCACGGCGGAGGAATTTGTTGCGGGCGGGGAAGCGCTTGAACCGGCATCGGACTCGCCACGGCTGTTCGCGGAGTTGCTGGCAGAACTAATCCGGCTCGCGCCGCGAGCAGACAGGCAGACCACGCCCCGCCCAAACACGCCATTTACACTCCGCCCCTCCCCGCCCTGGGTCGGCTGGGACCACGGTCAGCCGGGACTATGGCCGGTACCCGATGACCAGGGGCGCGATCTCAACATGGTCGCGGGGCCACGCTGGCTGGACGAAACTGCGCTCCGCAGCCGCGCCTGGCTTCGCCAGTTCCGGGCACCGGCGGTGATCGGGCATGCCGACTGGGAGTCGCAGAACATCCGGTGGACCGGGCGCCGGCCGCTAGCGGTGCACGACTGGGACAGCGTGGCAATGGGTCCGGGCCTTCAACGCGAAGAAGGACGCCGTCAGCGGCGGTGGCCCGCAGCTTGTGCGACTCTCCCGCGAGCTGGAGCCTCGCCTGCGCCGCGCCGGCTTGAGCGCACGTTCATGATCCTGAAGACTTTTCCCACATGGAGCCCAAAAGTCTTCAGGATCATGGTGGTCCGGGCCGCTGGGCCGCACGGCGGCGCAGGTGATCAAGGACCGCCGAACCCTCCGGGCCCGAGAACCAGCGGGCGTGCCCAAGCAGGTAGGTGTCATACGCCAGATCCGCCAGTTCCGCCGAGTTCACAACGCCGGCGAAGTACTCAACCTCGGACAGGGCGTACTCGAGGTGGACTGCCGGCAGTACCTCGGCCAGGGCGGCGGCCTCCGCCCGGCTGAGCGGGCGGACCGATTCGTACCCATCCAGCAGCGCGTCCAGGGCAGCGAAGTCCATCTCAGCGTCCCCCGACTCAGCGAGGTCCAGCCACGCCACCGTGCTGCGCTCCAGCGCGATCGCGAGATCGTGTACGGCGAACGTGCGGTTGGCCAGCCCGAAGTCGAAGACCGCCACCACCCCGGCCTCGGCGCTGGCCGATGTCCAGGTCAGGTTGGACGGGTGCCAGTCCCCATGACCCCACTGCCGCTCCAGCGAGGCGAGCAGCGGCGCGGCCCGGCCAATCGCCGGCAGCAGGTGCCGGGAAAAATCATCCTGCCAGCGGCGCGCTCCCACGTACCGGGCGAGGCCCGGCCGGTCACCCAGCAGGCGGCCCACCGCCGCGAGCGGGTCCGGCGCGATGATGACCTCGCAGGAATTGATGAGGACCCCCGGCGGCCGGGCCGGGTAAGAGAAGTCCGCCGCCGCCCCATGCAGCCGCGCCAGCACGGCGCCCGCCGCCCGCGCGTGCCCAAGGCTGCGGAACGGCGACCACGACACCGCGTCACGGTAGAGATCCACGCCCCGGGCCACCTCGTGCACCTCGTACACGTAATCGCCCCGGGCCAGCACCGCAAGCACACCAGGGACACACAGACCATGGCCCCGCAGGTGCCCGGCGAGGGCGTGTTCCGCGGCCAGCTGACCGGCGGTCCTGACCCGCTTTTCATGACGCTTAACGAAAACGTCGTGTCCTGGCCACCGTACGAGCGCTGCGGCGGACATCGGCCGCGGGCTGCGCCACGTGACGACAGCACGGTCGCTGGCCCGGGCGGGCGCGAAAATTGCGTTATGGGAAAAGAGGAAAGAGAGCTCGCGGTCAGTGAGTGGGGGCCAGTCCGCCTCGACCAGCCCCTTGCCCATGCCATGAACGAGCAGCCCGGACGGCGAGCTGCCGTCACGCGGCGCTGGCTGGGTGCTCACTCGCCGGCGCCTGTGTGCCACCGGCCCGGGCGGGGGCAGGTGGACCCTGGCGTCGCGGACGTCACGGCTGCCTCCCTACGCCGGCATTACCCGGTCAGGTTCCGACGGTCGGTGGCGCGCACGTGCTGTGGCCAGCCACCCTCTCAGCCCGGTCAGCCCGAGCTCCCGTGCCTGTTTGGCTCGATGGTACGTGATGGTGCGTTCGCCGCGGTGCCAGGCTCGCTGCCGCCTCCCCGCCCTCACCCACCTGCCAGCAGAGCACGCAGCCTCTTGCGGTCGGTCTTCAGCACGCTGGTGAGCGGAATCGCGTCCACGACGCGAACCTCGCGCGGGTATTTCACCGCCGACAGATGCTGGCGGGCGTAGTCGATCAGCTCCGCTGGGGTGACGGTTGCCCCTTGGCGCAGCTGAACGAAAGCGACGATCTCCTCGCCGTACTTGCTGTCAGGCCGGCCGACGACGGCCGCGGCGACCGCGTCGGGGTGGCCCACCAGCACATCCTCGACGTCACGAGGGTAGACGTTGTAGCCGCCGCGGATGATCAGGTCCTTGATCCGGTCGACGATGTAGAGGTAGCCGTCGCCGTCCAGCCTCCCGATGTCCCCGGTGTGCAGCCAGCCGCCGCGCATGGTGTGCGCGGTCTCCGCGGGCGCGTTCCAGTACGCCGTCATCAGCATCGGGCCGCGCACACAGATCTCGCCGTCCTCGCCCGGGCCCGCCTGCGAGCCGTCCCGCCGCTCGATCCGCAGTTCCACCCCGGGCGCGGGTTTGCCGACGCTGCCCGCCCGCGCCTGGCCCGCGGGGGAAGTGGCGATGATGGCCGCGGTTTCTGTGAGCCCGTATCCTTCGGCGATCTCTACGTGCGGGAGCCGCTTGCGGAAGTCATCGGCGACCTGCTGCGGCAGTGGCGCGGCCCCGCTGGCCACCCGGACCAGGGAGGACAGGTCGTATTCCTCCAGCGGCTGCTGGAGCAGCATCTGGATCATGGACGGCACCAGCGGGCTGGTGTGGACGTGGTGCTGCTCCGCCAGCCGCAGCCAGCCGGCCGGGTCGAACCACCGCATCAGCACCGACGTCGCCGGAGTAGGCGCGTGCAGGCTCATCGCGTTCACCATCAGCCCGTAGGAGTGCGAAAGCGGAAGCGGCAGCAGCACCGAACGCAGCGTTTCGTCATAGGAGGTGGCAGTGGCCGCCCATGCCGATGAGGAAAGGGCCTCATGGCTGATCATGACGCCCTTCGACCGCCCGGTTGTCCCCCCGGTGTACAGCAGCGCGGCCAGTGCCGTGGGGTCGGAATCGGTGATCTCGGCCTCGGGACCGGCTTCAAGCTCGGCGAAAGACAGCACCGGCGAGGGCTGCGGCGTCCCGGGTGGTGCTGGCGGCTCGCCGGGCTCACGCTGTCCGGTGGGTGCCGGCGCAGGTTGTCCGGTGGGCGCCGGCGCGGGCTGTCCGGTGGGTGCCGGCGCAGGTCGTCCGGTGGGCGCCGGCGCGGGCTGTCCGGTGGGCGCCGGCGCCTCGCCGACGAGGACGATGCCCCGCAGGCTGACCGCCCCGGCCGCGGCCGCGGTGACCTTCGGCAGGAACTCGGGGGTGGTCACGATGAAAGCCGCACCGCTGTCGGTAAGCACGTGGCGGAGTTCTTCCTCGCTGAGCAGGAACAGCACGGGGGTGGTCACTGCGCCGCAGCGCCACACCGCGTGGTAGGTGATCCCGACCTCGGGGCAGTTGGCCATGCAGACCACGACCCGTTCGCCGGGCTTCAGGCCTGCCTGGCGCAGGCCGCCCGCTGCTCGCCGGGACCGCTCCGCGAGCTGTGTGCCGGTCCACCTCTGGCCCTCGTAGAACAGCACGGACTCCCCCGCGTGCCGTTCCCAGGCCTGCTCGGCGAGCCGCTGGAGGCTGGAACCTTGTGGCTGAGTAACCATGGGTGCGACCACGTTGCCGTCCTCTCTCCAGGCCAGGAGGGCCCGCGCCGGCGGCGTGGGCCGCTCGACGCACGCTCGACCTATTATCACCGGCTATTGCGGCCTATCCCGGTCTCGGCCCGGGCGCAATTTTGGGTGATGGTGGTGCCGGAAATGGGATGCTGGCGCCATGGCTCAGCCGCGGGTCGCCGGAGCCCGCCAGCAAGGATTGCGGTCCTGGTCGCCGTCTGCTGATGAGCGGGACGCGACCAGCCTGATCCTGGACGGGAACCAGTTGGAGGAGCTGCCCGATTCCATCTGGGAGCTGGCCATGCTGGAGGTGCTCGACCTGGCCGGAAACGCCCAGGATCACCTATTCAGGCATATACCGGACACGCGACCGGTTGTGATCACGGGTTTGGTGGGGTGCGCCCCACCAAACCCGTGATCACAACCGGCATGAGTGGATGAACGCGGGGTCTGGGCGTCAGCGAGGGGTGAGAACGCAGAATTCGTTGCCTTCTGGGTCGGCGAGGACGGCCCATGGCGCATCGCCTTGGCCAATGTCGAGTGGCACCGCCCCGAACTCCATCAGCAGTTCCGCCTCAGCCAGGTGATCCTCGTCTGGCGGTGGTGCCACGTCGGGATGCATGCGGTTCTTCACGGTCTTGGTGCCCGGGGTTCGCAACAGTTCGAGGTAGGGGCCAGCGCCGAGAGGCGAGCGCAGCGAGGCGAAGTTCTCGCTCGAAGAGTGCACCAGCCAGCCCGCGGCACCACTCCAGAACTGTCCCAGCGACTCAGGATCAGCACAATCGACCACAATGGCCGCCACCGGCCCGGTTTCCGTGTACTCGGGCCGGGGATCCAACACGCAGAACTCGTTACCCTCGGGATCGGCAAGCACCACCCACAACACGTCGCCCTGGCCGATATCAGCTGGTGCCGCCCCAAGGTCCCGCAAACGCTCGACCTCGGCCGCCTGCTGCGCCGCCGATGTGGTGGCCAGGTCCAGGTGCACCCGGCTCTTCCCCGTTTTCGGTTCCGGGACCGGGACGAACACCAGCGGCAGTGCGGTGGGGTCGGGATAGGAAAACCCGGAGGGCCACACCACGACCTCGTCGGGCTCCTCCGCCGCCACCTCCCACCCGAGGGCAGCCGCCCAGAACTTCGCCAGCCGGGATGGATCGTTGGCGTCTATGACAAGATGCACCAGACGTGTCGACATGCCGCCAAACCTTGCACGCCAGCGGCCCGCGGGCAAGCGCGTCTGCGCGAGCCGGCGCAAGAGCGTCCGAGCGTGCGGGTGTGAGCGTTGCGCGAGCGGGCGCAAGTTCGTCTGCGCGAGCGGGCGTGAGCGTTGCGGGAGCTGGCGCAAGTTTGTCCGAGCGAGCGGGCCGCAAGTTCTTTCGAGCGGATGCAAGGCTCTGAGCGAGCGGCTGGCCCGTCCTGAACGAGCGGTTATCCGGCGGAAGCCGACGGCTGTTTCGTTACGAGCGGGCGGAGCCGGAACCAGCCGCGGCTGGCGCCCCGCGTTTTACCTGGAGCAGGAACTCCAGGTTGGAAGACGTTTCCCGGGTCTTGTCGAGCAGCAGTTCGAGCGCTTGCTGCGAGTCGAGCCCGGCCAGCGCCCGGCGCAGCTTGGCGACGGCCGCGTGCTCGTCAGGCGACATGAGCAGGTCGTCGCGGCGGGTCCCGGATGGCGCCACGTCGACCGCGGGGAAGATGCGCTTTTCCGCGAGGTCGCGGCGCAGCCGCAACTCCATGTTCCCCGTTCCCTTGAACTCCTCGAACAGGACATCGTCCATCCGTGACCCAGTGTCCACCAAGACGGTGGACAGGATGGTGAGCGAACCACCACCCTCCAGGTTGCGGGCGGCACCGAGGAACTTGCGGGGCGGCTGCAGGGCGGATGTCGCGATGCCGCCCGCCAGGATGCGGCTGGTGGCCGGCGCGGCCAGGTTGTATGCCCGGCCAAGCCGGGTTAGCGAGTCCAGCAGGACGACGACGTCCTCGCCGAGTTCGGCCAGGCGCTTTGCCCGTTCGATCGCCAGTTCCGCGACGGCGATGTGCTCGGCGGCCGACTGATCGAAGGTGGAGAACATGACCTCACCTCGCACTGAGCGGCGCAGGTCGGTGACCTCCTCCGGCCGTTCCCCGACCAGAACGACCATCAGGTGCGTCTCGGGGTGATTCGTAGCGATCGCGGCGGCGACTGCTTTCAGCACCATCGTCTTGCCGGCCTTCGGCGCGGAGACGATGAGACCGCGCTGTCCCTTGCCGATCGGGCTGACAAGATCGATGATCCGCGCAGTTGGTGACGCCGACCCGGACTCCAGGCGAAGACGGTCATCCGGATACAGAGGCGTCAACTGCTCGAAGTCGGGCCGGGCCCGTGCCTGCTGGGAGGCTATGCCGTTGATGGCCTCGACCCTGGTAAGGACTCGGTATTTCTCGCGCGCGTTGCCGCGCCGGGCGTTGCGCTCGCTCCCGTTCTGCCCAGACGCCGGCCCTGCCGCATTCTGGCCTGCACGACCGTCGGCACCACCGCGGCCGGTACGCCTGCCGGTGCCGGTGCGGCTGGCCTCTCGGTCCGTACCGGACTGGCGCGGAAGCCGGGCCGTTCCCGCAATGTGGTCGCCCTTACGAAGGCCGTGCTGACGGAGGAGAGAAAGAGCAACGTAGATGTCATCTGGGCTGGGCAGGTAGCCAGACATTCGCAGGAGGCCGAATCCCGGGCCGTCCGGGTGTCTGTGGCCTTCCCGGAGTACGGCCGGGGGGCGGATTCTTGTGTGGTGGTTGCCATGAGGCATTTCCTTTCGTGGGTAGAAGAATTTGGGCACGCCAAAAGAAGGGGTGCGCCAGCGCGTGCGAAACTCACTCGGCGCCCGGCCTGCGAGAAACCATCAACCCAGGAAGTCCGGGTACTTTGGGGAAGTCGCTCGACGCACGCTCCCGGGCCTTGCCCGAGAGGCGGAGCCGCTAGGAAACCCTTTTCAAGGGGAGTCAGCCCGCTGTAGCGGGGAAACACAACTTGATGCGACTGTACAGGACAACAACCGTGTGCTGGCAAATCATTCCGCCGCGACGGCATGTCCTCCGAAGCCGCCTCCCCGGCTGCGCCGGTGCCTACTGCTCATACGGGGATCTGCCCGGGTTCGACCTGCCAGGGTTCGACCTGCCCGGGTTCGACCTGCCCGGGTTCGACCTGCTCCGGCCCGATCCGCCGTGCTCGACTTGCCCGGGCTCGATCCAGCTCGACCTCCCCGTGCGCAATCTCCCCGCGCGCAATCTCCCCGCGCTCGATCTGCTCATGCGCCTGGCCGGTGGCCCAGGAACAGTTCTCGGGGCTTGCGGTCCTCAGTGGTCACTTCCGTCACAGCCTCCGGGCGGAAACCCGCATCAGCGAGGAGGGCGAGCCAGACGTAGCGGCTGAACAGGCCCATGCGATGTGTCTCGCGCACCACGAGCACGCTACCGTCGGTTTCGCGGAGCAGGAATGTGTAGTCGCCCTGTACCCAGCAGTCCGCTGGATCCGGGTCCCACAGCCTTGCCACGAAGTGCGCTCCGCGCCCACTGGGGTCATCGCTGCCACCCTGATCGCTCTCGGCCTGGAAAGACTCCAAAGTGCGGTCGGGAACGAACACAGCGATACCGCCGGGGCGGCAGTGGCCGAACGCCGTTTCGATAACGGAGCGGAGGTCGGCCTCGCTGGTCATGTAGTCCACGGCGTCATGGACGAATACCGCGTCGAAGGTGCGGCCAAGCCGTACCGACCTCATGTCGCCCAGGTGGTGGGCGCACTCAGGATTGAGCGGCCGCGACACCGCCAGCATGTCCCCGGAAAGGTCGACCAGCGTCATCGCAAAGGATGCCTTGAGATGCCCGGCGTTGTGACCGCCGCCACTGCCGAGTTCCAGGACGTCGCGGACCGGAATCGACGCCGAGTTCAGCACGGTGGCGACGTAGGCGGCCTCCTCCACGTACTCTACCGCGGGCGAGATCAGCGGCCACCACTCGGCCAGGTCCTGGTAGAGGCGGTATCCCACTCATCAGCCCTCATGGTTTGGGATCGTGTGACTCAAACCATCATCCAGGATGTGCTTCACCCTCACAGAGCGTTGCGCCGGATGGCTCCTTCGACCTTGTCGAGAAAGGCGTCCACGACCTCCTCGTCGTAGCCGGGGCGCAATCGGGTCGTGCCGAACTGAACACGGTGGATGAGTTCTGGGTCTACCTGCTCTCCCCGGTTCAGCGCTTCCGCGATCTTGCCCAGGAAGGCATCCACATCCCCGATGTTATAGCCCGGACGAATCCGTGTCTGCGGGAATGTTGCGTTCCTGAGCAGGTCCACCAGCTCGCTGGCATCCGCCTGGCCGTCATTATCCACCCGCTCTACCTCCTGGATAAGCGCTGTCCGGCGCTGCAAAAACACTAGTCCATTCGTACCGCACGAGACCGGGTTGATTCAGGAAGGTGGCAACCGTTTTGTGAAAAATAGAGCAGCACGCGGCCGGAGCCAGCACAGCAGTTGAGCACCAGGTTCAGGAGCCGTTGTTTCGCAGTTCGTCGGGTGCCCATTTCAGAGTCAGCGGCCAGGTGAGTCCGGGACGTTGCGGCGAGGGCCGCGAGCCTTCCCCGGGCGAGCGCGGTACCGCTCATGACGGACCCCGGGACCAAAGCCACTAACTCTGGCCAACAGGTTAGGTAAGGCTAACCTTCGGAGCGCACTGCGGCCCGTGGCGCTGGCCACCGGGGTGCTGCGCAGGGGACCACGGGGATCCCATGACGAGCCAGAAGGGACCAAAGGCCGTGTGGGACACGACCGTATCGGGTGATGAGCAGGTGCTCACCACCCCCGGCCCAGTCGATGAGCCACCGCATCCCCGAGCTGGCGCGGACATCGCGGGGCGGAGGCGGAGGGCAGTTCCCCGGCTGAGCTGGCCGCTGCTGGCGATGCTGGCGATCTGGGGGTCGGGCCTGGTGGTCATGCTGGCCGACACCGACGCGGGCAGCCTTATCACCGCTGCGCAGTCGGGCAGCCTCATCACCGCTGCGCAGTCGGGTGCCCGGTGGGGTTACCGCATGATCGTGCCGCAGTTGGTGCTATCCCGGTCCTGTACGTGGTGCAGGAAATGACGGTCCGCCTTGGGGTGGTGACCCGCACCGGGCACGGCGCGCTGATTCGCCGCCGGTTCGGCCGAGGCTGGGCGGTTCTGTCGGCTGGGACCCTGCTTGCCTCGGTGACCGGGGCGCTGATCACTGAGTTCGCTGCCGTCGCCGGAGTGGGTGAGCTGTTCGGGATCTCCCGCTGGGTGACCGTACCGGCCGCGACGGCCTTCCTGCTGGGGCTCGCCGTGACCGGCAGCTACCGGCGGGTGGAACGAATCGGCATCGCCATCGGCCTTGCTGAGCTGGCTTTCCTGCCAGCAATGCTGCTCAGCCATCCCAGCGGCAGTGCGCTGGCTCACGGCCTCGGCTCGTTCCCGGTCGGTAACGGGTCCTACCTTCACCTGCTGGCGGCGAACGTGGGTGCGGTGATCATGCCGTAGATGATCTTTTACCAGCAGGGCGCGGTCATCGACAAGGGACTCGGGCGCGGGAGCGTCCGGCGCGAACGTGCCGACACCGCGATCGGGGCGGTGCTCACCCAGGTCGTGATGATCGCGGTCGTGATCACGCTGGCGGCCACGGTAGGCCAACAGCACGGACGGGTTCCGGTGACCAGCATGGAGCAGATCTCGATGGCGCTGCAGCCGTACCTCGGCGCCAACGCCGCCAAGATCATGCTGGGCATGGGGATGCTCGGTGCTGCCCTGGTCGCCGCGCTGGTCTCCTCGCTCGCGGGGGCGTGGGGCCTGTGCGAGGCTGGCGCCGGCACGTGACGTGGGCTCTCTGCCTTGCCGTCATCGGCTTCGCCCTCTACATGATTCCCTCGTCACTCGGCCTGTGACCGGGCGTGGCCGGTGGCGGGACGGTAGTCCGAGGTTCGTGACCAACGGCCCTGATCAAGGCATGTCCGTCACGCCAGACTCGGTCCGAAAGTGCAGCGCTGTGGGCACACCTGTACTGTTTTTCGTGCTCGCCCGCAGATTCATGCCATGGAGGTCACGGATGACCACCCTGTCTGGTGCCGAGACCGCCGCTCGCGGCAGGACCGGCTCCGCCGCCGACGTTGATCGTCTCTTTACGGCCGCAGAAGGTGATTTCGCCCAGTACGAGATCCTCAAGGACCTCGTCGACGAATGCATCGACCTGTCGCTGAACTACCGGCAGAGCGGTCATCCGGGTGGCTCCCGGTCCAAGGTGCACCTCATGCTCGCCCTGCTGCTCTCGGGTGCGATGCGCTGGGACATCCGCCGTCCCTGGCTCCGTTTTGGTGACCGCTTCGTGCTGTCCGCCGGGCATACGGTTCCGCTGGTCTACGCCACGCTCGCCGTGCTCAACGAGGGCATGCGGGCACGTCACGAGCAGGCCAGCGACCCACGGTTCGCCTTCCCGTCAAACGGCCGTTATGCGCTGACGTGGGAGTGGCTGCTCCGGCTGCGCCACCGTGGCGGCCTGCCGGGTCACGCGGAGATGGAAGGGCGGACCCTGTTCCTCAAGTACAACACCGGCCCGTCGGGACACGGGCTGGCGCCGGCCGCCGGCGAGGCTCTTGCGCTCAAGCTCGCGGGAGCCGGGGAGGTCAAGGTTTTCACCGTCGAGGGCGAAGGCGGGCTGACGCCTGGCGGCGCTCACGAGACAAAGAACAACGCGTGGGGGCTGGGGCTGTCCAACCTGGTCTTCCTCCTGGACTGGAATGACTTCGGCATCGACCCGCGCCCCGCCTCCAGCGTGGTTCACGGGAAGCCGGTGGACTGGTTCGCCCCGTACGGCTGGCGCGTCACCGGCACCGAACACGGCAGCGATTGGGGCCCGGTCACCCGGACCGTCCTGGAAGGCGCGTGCGGGGACAACCCGGGCCGGCAGCCGACCATGGCCTGGTTCAAGACCCGTAAGGGCCGCGGGTATGGCAAGTACGATGCCGCGAGCCACGGCGCCGCGTGGCCCATGAACGCGCCACAGTTCTGGGCGGTGCGCAAGGAATTCATGGCCAGGTACGGCGTCGAATACGCCGGGGTGGACGAGCCGGCGCCGGCCGGCGCGGATGCGGTGGCGGCGCAGGCCGGAGCAAACCTGCGCACGGCTCTGAGCGTTCTCCACCGCGACGAGGCGCTGGTGACCTGGCTGTCCGACCGGCTGACGGCGATTGCCGGCACCGTGCCCAGCCACATCGACGGTTTCCGCCTCGACGGTTCCGGCAAGGGGGTGTCGGAGGACCGGCGGTTCTTTGACTACGAGAACTACCCGGCGCAGATGTGGAAGAAGCCCGGGGAGAAAGCACCCAACCGGGCCGCGCTAGCCACCTGGGGCGCCTATGTCAACACCCTTGCCAAGCGCGACTACGGGCGCCCGCTGTTCATCGCCGCCTCGGCCGACCTGGCGGAATCCACGAACATCGCCGGCTTCGGGAAGGACTTCGGCGACCTGCCCGGGTTTGGCTGGTACGAGCGTGACACCAACCCGGAGGGTGCGCTCCTGCCGACCGAGATCACCGAGTTCGGCAACGCTGGCCTGCTGACCGGGCTCGCCAGTGTCAACTTGTCCGAAGAGCCGTTCAGCAAGTTCAACGGGCTGTGGGGAGCCTGCTCCACGTACGGTTCCTTCTCCTACCTCAAGTACGGCCCGATGCGCCTGTTCAGCCAGCTCGCGCAAGACTGCGAGCTCAAGGTCGGCAGGATGCTGTGGATCGCCGGCCACTCCGGGCCGGAAACTGCCGAGGACTCACGCACCCATTTCGGCATCCTGGAGACCGGCGTCACGCAGTTGTTCCCGGAGGGGCACGTCATCGACCTGCACCCGTGGGAGTACAACGAAGTTCCCGTTCTGCTCGGGGCGGCCCTGGGGACGGCGGTGCCGATCGTGGCCCTGCACGTGACCCGGCCTACCATCGAGATACCTGACCGGGAGGCGCTCGGCATTCCCGGCCACTTCGCCGCCGCCCGCGGCGCCTACGTGATGCGCCCGTTCCGCGACGACCGCCCCAAGGCAGGCACAGTGTTCGTGCGGGGCACGATGTCCACCTACAACCTGGTGCGCGTCCTGCCGGACCTCGACCGGCTCGGGCTCAACGTCAAGGTGGTCGCCGCGCTCAGCCCGCAGCTGTTCCGGATGCAAAGCCGGGAGTACCGCGACAGCGTCTGCGGCCCCGCCGACCGGGTCGACGCGATGGTCGTCACCAACGGTGGCTTCAAGCTGATGCGTGACTGGGCCGAAGGACCGCTGGTCCGTGAATACTCGCTCTCGCCAGACTGGGATGACCGCTGGCGCACCGGCGGCACCGTCGGGGAGGTCATCGAGGAGGCGCACCTAGACTCCGAGCACATCCTGGCTGCCATCGAACGTTTCGTCTCCGAGCGTGCCGAACGGCTGCGCATGGCCCGTGCCGCACTCGAGGCCGCCGAACAGCGCGGCTGACGAAAAGCCGTCAGGCGGGACGCTGCGACCCCCAGCGGCTCCGGCTTACCATCGCTGGGTGGCTTCGGGACCACTGCGCGGGACAGAGGCCCGTGAAGCGGTGATGTGCCGAAGGAAGGAACCTGGATAACACAAGCAGGCACCCGCCGCCAGGATTCCCACGGCGGGTCCCACTTGCCGCTGGGCTGGCTCAGCCGCTGGCTTGCTGGCGCAGCTTGTGGAGGGGCATGAAGCTCGGCTGGCCGGGGTCGATTCCGATCTTGGCCAAGATGGGCATCAGCGTCTCGCCGAACTCTTCGAAGGTTTCGGTGGATGCCCAGATGTCGTAGATCATCAGGTCTCCGTCGTCCCCGAAGCAGGAGTGATGGATGCGGCCATTCGGGTACGTCTGACCCGCCTCGTCGAGCAGGCGGTGGCTCTCCTCGAATTGCTCGAGGGTCATGCCCTTGGGGTGGAAATAGACTGCGACTGCCATGAGTGTCCCCCTCTTTCCTGCCAAAACGCTGACAAGCTTGAACCGAGCGATCCGCGGCGCGAAGCCCATCAGGTCCCCCGTGTAGACACGGATGAAGATGACCCGCCATACGGGCCATGTCACTCTCAGTGATGAGCATATCTGTGCTGGGCGGGTTTAGCGCTGGATGCCTGTGAAGAGCACCGCGAGGCGGTCGTGGGGGGCGACCACGCCGGATCGGCGGAGCGCCAGGAGGCCGGCCAGGCCCGAGGAGCCGGTTGGGTCGACCAGGATCCCAGTCTTGGCCACGGCCAGGGAGTTGGCCTCCACCAGCAGGTCGTCACTCACCACGAGTGGCTGGCCGCCAGTCACCAGCATGCCCTCGACGACTGCCCGCCAGTCGTAGGTCTCATCGTCGAGAATGCCGGTGGCCACGCTCTTTGGCTCCTCTTCCCAGGGCCACATGAACGCCGACCGCCGGGCCGCCGCGTCCGCCATCGCTGCCCGAACGGCATCCGCATCAGCCCGAACCGCACCCGCATCAGCCCGAACCGCATCCGCATCAGCCCGAACGGCGTCCGCATCAGCCTGAACCGCACCCGCATCAGCCCGGACCGGATCGGCGTCAGCCCGGACCGGATCGGCGTCGGGCTCAGCCGGCAGCAGCGCCCGCACCCGCTGGTAGGCCCGCTCCAGCGGGTGAGCCCCCATCGTCTGCACCGTGTGGATGCGCGGCAGCCGCTGCAGGGCACCGAGGTCATTCGCCTCCCGCAGCGCCTGGACGCAGGCACTGGCCAAGGCCCCGCCGCCGACCTGGATGATCAGATGATCGAGGCCCCCCGGCATAGCCTGCAGCGCGCTGACGAGCTCATAACCCAGCGTTTCACCACCCTCGATGGTGAGCCCGTTCTCGTTGCCCTGCGTGGTGAAGGGCAGTGCCCCGCGGTCAAGCTCCTCCCGCAGCCGCAGGTACGCCGGATCCCCCGCCACCCCGGGCTCGCGTGGGCAGATGACCACGCCGGCCTGCAGTTCGTGCAGGCGCCTGACGACACTCTTGTCTGCGTCCGGCGGGACGAAGACCGTCAGCCGCCACCCGCCGGCCCGCGCCACCACCGCCGCCGCCAGCGCCGCGTTCCCGCAACTGGCGATCGCCAGATCGCGCCGGTCCACCGGATCGAGCACGCCAACCCGCTCCATCACGGCCAGGTGGATGAGAACACCCATGAGGTGACGGCCCTTGTGCGACCCCGAGACGTTGCCTGTCTCGTTCTTGACCAACACCCCGCCATCGCCGGCGAACGCCAGCGACGAGCTGAGCTCGGCGCTGCGGAAGAACGGCGTCACACGGAAACCGTGACCGTCCACCTCGGCGACCGAGCTGTCCAGTCCGGACACCAGCTCGCAGTAGTCCTCATCGGAAAGGCCATGCGCTGCTGCCACGTGGTAGGGGTGCAGGAGGACCCGGTACCGGAGGAACGGGTTGCCCGATCCGCCGTCCGGGGACACGACCCCGTGCGGGGACATGACGCCGTCCGGGGACACGACGCCGCCTGCAAGCATCCCGCGCGGAAACACGGCACCGGCCACGTCCAGAACGCGGGTCATCACGTGGTCGGTGTCATCGCTCCCGGCACGTGGGCACCGGAAGGGGTAAGGGTCGTCAGGGTCAGCGGCGTAACCGCAGCCCGCGCATTGCACCGAACCAGCCCGGGTAGTCATCCGCCAGCCGTCACCCCGGTCCGCTCGTTGAACTCTTCGATCATGGCGTCCCAGGCGGGCAGCAGGTCCCGCAGCCCGGTCCAGAACCGCTGGTCGCGGCGCGCCTCAAAATCTGGCAGCGACACTCCCTGCTGCTCGACCCAGGTGTAGTAGCCGAGGTTGAAGATGCGTTCCCGCTCCCGCAGCGTGGCCTCCAGCACATCGTCGGTGCCAGCTGCCAGCATCCAGCGGCCGAAGACCTCTGCCGCGTCGACAGCCCCGAACCCTTCGGCGAAGTCGCGGGCCGTGATGCGCTCCCGCTCGCTGTCATACATCCGCGCCCCGTCGGTCGCGACCGTGACGACCACATCGTCCGCGCCCAGCCGCAGGTGCTTGGCGGTCTTCACGGCCGCCACGATGTTGCAGATGCTGGACAGCCCGAACGCGGGCAGCGCGTTCAGCACCGGCTCCGGCACACCACGCCGGCGGCGCAGGTGCTCAACGCCAGTCCCGGTCGCGAACACCAGCGACAGCTGGTCGGTCGCCTGGTCGGACACCCCCACGACGAGGTCGGTGTTCATCACGTTGTGGATGAGCGGGATGTGCTTGTCGCCAATGCCCTGGATGTTGTGCTCGCCGAAACCGTTCGAAAGCATCGTCGGGCACTCAAGGGCCTCCACCGCGACGGTCTTCGAGCCGTACTGCTCCTTGAGGTAGTCCCCCGCGCCCAGCGTCCCGGCAGAACCAGACGCGGACACGAAGGCGGCCAGCCGCGAGCCCGGCGCCGCGGCTCGCACCGACTCGAAAACAGCGCCAAGCGCGGAGCCTGTGACCTGGTAGTGAACGAGGTGGTTTCCGAACTCCGCGAACTGGTTGAAGATGACGTTCTCGGGGTCAGCCGAAAGCTCGGCGCACTTGTCGTAGATCTCCTTGACGTTGCTCTCGGTCCCCGGCGTCCGGATGATGTCGCCGGAGTCCACAACCCAGTCCTCCAGCCAGGCAAAACGCTCCCGGCTCATTCCCTCCGGCAGCACGGCGACACCCCGGCAGCCAAGGAGACGGGAAATCGCGACCCCACCGCGGCAGTAGTTCCCGGTGGAGGGCCATATAGCGCGGTGACTGGTCGGGTCGAACTGGCCGGTGACCACCCGGGGTGCGAGGCAGCCATAGGCGGCGAGAACCTTGTGGGCGGCGATCATGGGGAACTTCTCCCCCAGCGCCACCACGATGCGCGCCTGCACCCCGGTGAGCTCGGCAGGCAACACCACGTGAACCGGGGTGGCTGCCTGGCCGGTCCGCGCGGTGTCGTTGTACCAGTGCACCCGGAACAGGTTCAGCGGGTGCGCCTCGTCCGGCTTGGCCGCGGCCAGCGCCTCCCGGATGGTGACCGGGAGGCTGCTTGGCGTGGCTAGCTGAGCGAAGGTGGGAAGCAGGACGCCTGCCTCACGGAACCGGCCGACGGTCCGGTCGTAGACCTTGTGGTCGACGACGTGCCGTTCCAGTCCCAGTGAGGTCACGTCACACCGCTCCTTCGTCGAGCATCGCGTCGGCCACCTTCACGAACCCGGCTATGTTCGCGCCGACGACGTAGTTGCCGGGGGCATCGTATTCTTCCGCGGTCTCCTTGACGTGGGCGTGGATGATCTTCATGATCATCCGCAGCCGCTCATCCACCTGCTCACGGCTCCACGGAAGGTGCTGGCTGTCCTGCGCCATCTCCAGGCCGGACACGGCCACGCCGCCAGCGTTGGCAGCCTTCCCAGGGCCGTACAGGATGCCGGAGTTCATGAACCGCTCGATCCCTTCCGGCACGGTGGGCATGTTCGCACCTTCGCTGACCGCGAGGACCCCATTGTTGACCAGGTTGACCGCGTCCTTGGCGCCGATCTCGTTCTGGGTCGCGCTGGGGAACGCGCACTGGGCGGGGACGTCCCACAGCGGGTTGCTGTCTTCGCCAGCGGCTGGCGTGAAGGTGGCGTGGGTGAACTTCTCCGCGTACTCGCTGATGCGGCCACGGCGCTCGTTCTTGAGCTCCATCACCCAGGCGAGCTTCTCGCGGTCGATGCCGTCGGGGTCATGGACGAACCCGCCGGAGTCCGACAGCGTGACCGGCTTGGCACCAGCGTCGAGCAGCTTCTCCACCGTGTACTGGGCGACGTTGCCGCTGCCAGACACGAGGCAGAGCTTGCCAGCCAGCCCGTCGTCCCGGGTGGCGAGCATCTCCTCGGCGAAGTAGACGGCGCCGTACCCGGTCGCCTCCGGCCGGATGAGGGAGCCGCCCCAGCCCACGCCCTTGCCGGTGAGCACACCGGTGAACTGGTTCGTGAGGCGCTTGTACTGGCCGAACAGGAAACCGATCTCCCGGCCACCGACCCCGATGTCCCCGGCCGGGACGTCGGTGAACTGCCCGATGTGACGGTAAAGCTCGGTCATGAATGCCTGGCAGAAACGCCGGACCTCGGCGTCACTCTTGCCCTTGGGGTCGAAATCCGACCCGCCCTTGGCGCCCCCCATGGGGAGCGTCGTCAGGGAGTTCTTGAAGACCTGCTCGAATGCGAGAAACTTCAGCACTCCGAGATTGACCGTCGGGTGGAAGCGCAGCCCGCCCTTGTAGGGACCGATGGCGCTGCTCATCTGCACCCGGAAACCGCGGTTCAGCTGGACATCACCAGCCACGTCCACCCACGGCACCCGGAAAATGATCACCCGTTCCGGCTCGGCCATCCGCTCGAACAACCGTGCCCCGCGATATCTGGGATGCCGGCCGAAGACAGGCTCCAGCGCGTGGGCCACCTCCGCTACGGCCTGGAGAAACTCGGGCTGGCCCGGGTTCTTGGCGCGTATCCCGCTCAGCAGGTCGTCGACGTAACTCACGGACTCCTCCGTTCAGGAACGCGCACACCGGCCTCCGCCCCTGCGCCGGGATTACCCGCGCTGGAGCGCACACGCAGACCGGTGAGCGCGCTTGCCCATTGTGGACAAGCCAACCACCAATGCTTTCAGTGGACGGCTCTGACCGTAAGACCGCCCCCGGCCAGGGGCACGAGTCCAAGTGCTCGAAAGACGCGGGGCGTAAGTCCCATTTCACCCAGCGGTCACACCAGTCTCACCGGGACCTTTGGCCCTGGCGAGGCTCCCCTACCTGCTGCGATGGTCGTAATCGACGGCGGCCCAGCCGCCACATGTAACGGGCCGTCGCTGAGGGGCCGACAGGACGGTGAGACCGGTGCCGGAGAAGATCAGGTTCTCCCCGGACAAGCGCACATGGCGGCCCTCCCCGCTGCTGGGCCAGATCACACTCGTCACCACGATCAATGAGGACGGCAGCTCCAACGTCGCCCCCAAAAGCTGGGTGTCGATGATGGCGTTCGAGCCCGCCTTGCTCGCGCTTGGCTGCAACCGTGCCCACTGGACCGCCCGCAACATCCTGCGAACCGGGGAGTTCGTGGTCAACGTTCCAGGCGCCGACCTGGCGGGCACCATCTGGCGGATGCCTGAGCTGCCTCACCCCCGGTCGGTGACTGCCGCGGGCCTCACCCCGCTCCCCGCGACCGCCGTAGCCCCGCCGCTGATCGAAGAGTGCAAGGCTCACCTCGAATGCACCCTGGTGGATCAGCTCAGTTACGGCGAGGAGATCGTCATCCTGGGCGTCATCACCGCCGCCGCGATCGACCGCGCTGCCATCGACCGGGCTGGGACGCCGGGGCAAGACCCGTATGAGTACCTGCGCATGCTGGTGTTCCTGGAGGACCGGACCTACGGCGTGATCGACTCGGCCCATCAGGTGCCGAGGGCGGGCTGACCATAGTTACGGCCCGGGCGGGCTGACCATTACCCGAACGCAACCGTTTTCGGGGACGAAAAAGCCGCTGCGCTGCCGGGCTATGGTCACGGGCCGACAGCGCAGCGGGCGAGCGGCGCATCAGCCCCGGGTAATCCGGGTTCCCGTTTCGCCCTTGAGGGCACGCTCGATGCTCTCCGGGCTGGTGATGAGGGCTTCTTTGCCACCATGTTCCAGGTAATTGATCACTGCCTTGATCTTGGGCGCCATGCTGCCATTGCCGAAGTGCGTGCCTTCGGCGAGATAGCGCTTGGCGTCGCTGAGCGTCAGGTGATCCACCCACCGCTGCCCGGGTGTGCCGAAACCCAGTGCCACCCGCTCCACAGCGGTGCAGATCAGCAGCATGTCAGCACCAAGATCATTGGCCAGCAGCGCGGACGCGAGGTCCTTGTCGATGACAGCCGCCACGCCCACCAGTTCGCCGGTCTGCTTCTCGACCACCGGGATGCCCCCGCCACCCACGGTGATCACCACGGTGCCCGCCTCGACCAGGCGGCGGATGACCGGCAGTTCCACGATGCGCAGCGGCATCGGTGAGGCGACGACCCGCCGCCAGCCGCGGTTGGAGTCCTCGATGAGGTTCCAGCCCTGCTGGCGCCGCCGCTCGGCCTCCTGCTCGCTCATGAACGAGCCGATGGGCTTGGTCGGATGGCTGAACGCCGGGTCATCCGCCGAGACTTGGGCCTGGCAGATGATTGTTGCCACGTCGCGATCGAGGCCGGCCACCCGGAAGGCGTTCTGCAAATTCTGCTGAAGGGCGTAGCCGATGGCGCCTTGCGTGTCGGCACCAATGACGTCGAGCGGGACCTCATGCAGTTCACCCGCGGCCAGTTCGGAGCGGCGCAGGATGAACCCGACCTGGGGGCCGTTGCCGTGCGTGATGACGACGTTCCAGCCCTCCTTGATCATGCTCACGATGTGGCCGGCGGTTTCGTGCGCCGCCAGGTACTGGTCCGCCACGGACTCGTGCCTCTTGTCCTTGATCAGCGAGTTACCGCCGATCGCTGCCACCGCGACCCGGCTGGTCATCGGCGTCACCTCCGGTTAGCTCATGGTCAGGGCCATCACGGCCTTCTGGCCATGTAGCCGGTTCTCAGCCTGGTCGTAGACGGCCGACTGGGGCCCGTCGATGACGGCGTCCGCCACCTCGACCCCGCGGTCGGCGGGCAGAGGGTGCATGTATACCGCGTCCTCGCCTGCCAGCGCCATCCGCCGCTCGTCAGTGATCCACGACTCGTACTGCTTGATGATCCTGGCCCCCTCCGCCTCATCCGTCGTCGCCAGCATCGCGCCCCAGGACTTGGCGTAGACGACGTCGGTACCGCGCACGCCGTCGTCGAAGTCGTGCATGATGTCGAAGCTGGCATGACCGGCGCGGGCGTTGCGTTCTGCCTGCTCGACGATGTCCGGCATGAGGGAGAACTCGGGGGGGTGGACCAGCCGCACGTTCATCCCGAACCGCGGCAGCAGCAGGATCAGGCTTTGCGGGACGCTGATCGGCTTCTGGTAGCTCGCGGCGTAGGCCCAGCTCACCGTTGCGGTGCGGCCACGCACGTCACCGAACCGCTCGATCATCGTCATCAGGTCGGCCAGCGCCTGGTGCGGGTGGTAGATGTCGCACTGCATGTTCAGCACCGGGACGCGGCTGGCCTCGGCGACCTCGCGGATGTAGGTGTTGCCCACACCCCAGTCGCAGTGGCGGATGGCGATGCCGTCGTTGTAGCGGCCCAGGATCTCGCCGATCTCCTTGGCGGTGTCGCCGTGCGCTATCTGGGTCGAGCGACTCTCGATGAACTGGGCGTGCCCGCCCAGCTGGGCCATGCCCGCCTCGAACGACGTCCTCGTCCTGGTGCTGGCATAGAAGAACAGCATCGCCAGCACCCGGTCCCGCAGGTACGGGTGCGCCCGGCCGAGCGCCCGGTCGCGCTTGAGTGCGAAGGCCACGTCAAGCAGGGTGCCGATCTCGTCCTTCGTCCAGTCCTGGAGCGTGATGAGGTCACGCCCCCGCAAGTGAGTCTGCATCCCCAGGGCCCCCTACTCCACCGCGCCGAGCACGAGGGACAGCAGGGCCATGCGCATGACCACGCCGTTGAATGCCTCCGCCCAGTACCGGGCGTGGCGGGTGCCGTCGACGTCGGGGGGCAGCTCGTCCATCCGCGGCAGCGAGTGCAGGATGATCGAGTCGGACTTGGCCTTGTCACGCAGCAGTTCCCTGGTGACCCGGTACGCGGCCGGGGTGCGTCCCTTGTCCCCGGTCGCTTCCACCCGGGACTGGGTGTAGTCGGCCTGGACCACCGGCTCCATGTAGATCACGTCGGCGTCGGCGATGCACTTCTCGACGGTCTCGAACTCGCGGTACACCACATTGCGCTCGTCGATCTCAGCCCTGAACTCGGGCAGGAGTGACATCTCGGGCGGTGAAACGACAAACGCCTCCATGTCGAACTGTGACATGGCGTAGAGGATCGAGTGCATCGTCCGCATCCGCATGTCACCCACGCAGAGCACTTTGAGCCCGTCGAGCCTGCCCTTTTCCTGCCAGATCGTGTATAGGTCGGTGAGGACCTGCGTTGGGTGCTCGCCCCAGCCGTCGCCGCAGTTGATGACCGGCACGGACGCCCACTTGGCCGCCTCATGTGGCGCGCCCTGCTGGTAGTGGCGCATCGCGATGACATCGCCGTAGTACTCCAGCATGTGAACGGTGTCCTTGATCGTCTCCTGGTAAAAGTCACCGGCGCGGGTCATCTTGGCGTCGGAGAAACCGAGCACGTGACCGCCGAGGCGGTGCATGGCCGCTTCGGTGGCCAGCCGGGTCCGGGTGCTGGGCTGGTAGAAGGCTGTCAGCAGGGTCTTGTCTTTGAGCAGGTCCGTATTGCGCCGCTCCAGGGCGAACGGCTTGAGCCGGTCGGCAACGCGGAAGATGTGGAAGAACTCTTCCCGCTCGGTGTCCTTGAGCGACAAGACGTCCCGGCCCTGAAAGCTGCGCATGAGCGGTCTCCTCACTGAGGTGTTGCTGGTGACTGGATGGGGGCAAACGTGTCGATCATGAGCCGCACGTCGTCCCCGAGGGGGTACAGGACCGGGCAGGTCGCACCGCTGGCGATGTACTCGGCAACTTTGGCCCGGCACTCATCCGGGGTGCCGGAAGCTGTGATCATCTGGACTGCCTCGTCCGGGACCAGCCGCATGGCCTTGCGGATCTGTTCGGGGCTGGCGGGCCAGGTGAGGACCTTGCCAATCTCGTCGATGAGCGCGGGGTCCACCCCGCTCGCCTTCATGATGTGCGGCTGCTGCCCGAGGTACTGGGTGAGCAGTTCGCGGGAGCGGTCGAGTGCCAGCTCCCGGTCGGCGTCGACGGAGCAGACCACAAGCTGGGGCCGGTCGATGCCGGAGACGGACCGCGCGGCTTCACCGGATTGGCTGGCCCGCTCGGCGCCCGCGGAGATCGCCGCCATCGCCTTGGTGTTGTACTCGGGGCTCACCATGTAATTGAGGACGACCCCGTCGGCGATCTCCCCGGCGAGTTCGAGCATCTTCTCGCCGGTCGCCCCGATGTAGATCGGCACCTGCTTCGGCGACCGGTCCCCGTGCACAATGTCGATCTCCACGTCGTCGAGATCGACGAACTCACCGTGGTAGGTCACCCGTTCCATGGCAAGCAGGCGGCGGGTGGCGGTGACCACCTCGCGCATCGCCTGCAGCGAATGGTGCCGGTGCACTCCAACCTTGCTCGCCAGCGGCTCCCACCACGCGCCGAGCCCGAGCATGACCCGGCCGGGGGCGAGCTCATCGAGGGTGGAGAAGGTGGCGGCCAGCAGCCCAACGTTGCGGGTCCAGATCGGGATGACCCCGGACCCGACCTTGATGCGCTTGGTGACAGCGGCGAAGGCGGCCAGCGGCACCGTCGCCTCCCGGACGAGGCGGCTCTCCGCCTGCCAGACCGCCTCGAACCCGCGCTGCTCGGCATAGCGGACGTACTCCATGCCCTCGGCGATCGGGTGCTTGTCCTGCAGGTACAGCGCCACCCGGGTCCCTGTCATGACACTGGCCGTCCCTTCGGGGTGAATGGGTGCGGGGGGATCTCGTCGAGGCGGGCCCACAGCCGGACAGCCTCCCGGGCGGCCTCCTCGGCAATCTTCGTTTCGTCCACGCGGGTGGACCGGCCGTCGGCGATGACCAGTTCCCCCGCGACGATCACGTCGCGGACGTGCTGCGCCGACAGGCCGAAGACCCAGTGGCCCGCCAGGTTCGCCTCCGACAGGGGCGTGGGCGGGCCGTAGCCGGCCACGGTGAGATCCGCGGGAGCCCCCGGGGTGATCTGGCCCAGCAGGGGCTCGCCGAAGCTGCGCCCGGCGATCCGTGCTCCCTCGGCCAGCCGCTCAAGCGACCAGGCTGGGCTGGTCGCGGCGCCTGCCTCCACGGCCCGGAAGTACGCCAGCTGGGATTCGGTGATCATGTCGCCGCCGATGCCGTCCGTGCCAAAGGCGACCCGCGCGGCCCGCGGGGTGGGTACCGGGGAGCCGTCGCTGCCCAGCGGCGCGGACCCGGCCCGGGTGAGCGGGGAGTAGCCGACGCGGTTGTTCATGTTGCTGCGCGCGTTGTGCGCGACGGCGGCACCGGAGGCGGCGATGGCGGCGATTTCTGGCTCGCCGACATGGACACAGTGGGCGAGCAGCGCAGCCTCGCCGAGCACACCGGCCGCGCCCAGCCGCTCGACGACACCAACGCCGTAGCTGGCCTTGGCGTCGTACTGATCGGCGCCGTCCTCGGCCACGTGGATGTGGATGCCGACGCTGTCGGCCGCAGCGGCATCGACGCAGGCAGCGAGCGTTTCGCCGGAGAGGGTGAAGGACGCGTGCGCGCCCATCATGCCCCGCGCCAGCCGCCGCTTGCGGCTGAGGAAACGGCGGTTCTCGGCCACCCCCGCCTCGGCTCGCGACGCGCCATCGCGGTCAGTGACCTCATAACACAGCACCGACCGCAGGCCCAGTTCGGCCAGCGCGTCCGCGATGACATCGAGCGAGCCGTCGATGAAGTTCGGCGAGGCGTGATGGTCGATGACCGTGGTGGTCCCGGCCCGCAGGGCATCCAGCCCGGCGACGAGGGCTGAGGTCCGCACCGCCGTTTGGCCCAATGCGCGGTCGAGCCGCCACCAGACGCGCTGGAGGATCTCCAGGAAGTTCCGCGGGGGTGCGAGCCGATAGGGCATCCCCCGGGACAGGGCGGAATACAGGTGATGGTGGGCGCACACGTTGCCCGGCAGGACCAGCGTCTGGGAGCAGTCGCGGCGCGGGACGCCAGGCGGGGCCTCCCCGATGGCGGCGATCCGGCCGCCGGCGATGACGACATCGGCCTGGACGACCCGGACCGGATCGAGTGACGTGACCACGGTGCCGCCGCACAGGGCGAGCGACGTGGCGGGCGCGTCCACACTGGCTTGGGCGGCACCGGCTTGGGCGGCACCGGCTTGGGCGGCACCGGCTTGGGCGGCACCTGCTGACGGACCTGCCTGGCGGGGTGGGGAGACCTCGCCGTGCGCGTCGTTCATCGGGCGCGGGCCAGTTTGGGCACTGCCGCCCGGGCGGCCGCGGAGTCCTTCATCGGAAGCCGCGTGCGGTGAATCCCGTCAAAGGCGTGGAGTGCCCCGGCCACGGCACCGGCGGTGGGCACGAGCCCGATCTCGCCCACGCCCTTGGCGCCGTACGGCCCTTCCGGCTGGTGCTCCTCGACGAAGATGCACTCAACCGGCGGCATCCCGGAAGGCGGGATGATGTTCAGCGACTTCAGGGTCGTGGTGACCGGTACACCGTCGCTGACCACGTACTCCTCGGAGAGCGCGTGGCCGAGCCCCATGTGGACGGCGCCCTCGATCTGGCCCTCGAGCAGGGTCGGGTTGAGAACCTTGCCGACGTCGTGGGCCGCGACCACGCTGGCGATGCGGCCCTCGTCATCGAGGATGACGACCTGGGTCGCCCAGCCGTAGGCGAAGTGGGTCACTGGGTTCTCCACGTCCGCACCGGGCGGAGTTGTCCCGTCCAGGCAGACCTCCCCGTAGTACTCCCGCCCGGCAAGCCCCGCCAGCCGCTGTTCCGTCAGCCCGGAGGCCTCCAGCCTGGAGGCCTCCAGCCCGGCATGGTTGGAGGGATCCCGGGAATCTATTGTGCGGATCCTTCCAGCCATGCGACCGCGGCCCTCGCCCGCACCCAGATCAGCCCGCAGTTTCGCGGCGGCGGCGATCACCGCCCGCGCGCCAAGCACCGTGGCGCGCGAAGCCGTCGTCTGGCCGCAGCCAAGCTCCTGGCAGGTGTCCACCTCGATGGTGACCAGCGCCGGGTCAATGCCAAGCTCCTCGCACAGCACCTGTGCCAAGATCGTGTGGACGCCCTGGCCCATCTCGGTCCAGGGGTGGAACAGGGTCAGGGTCCCATCGCGTTCTGGGCGCAGAATCGCGCGGCCGTACTCGGCGACCCCGTTCCCAATCCCAGTGTTCTTGGCCGCGCAGCTGATTCCGGCGTACCGGGCCGACTTATAGGCATCCTTGACCGCAAGCAGTGTCTTTTTGAGGCCCACCCCGGGGCCGAGCCGTTGGCCCGTGCCAAACACATCGCCGGTCCCGACCGCGTTCAGCCACCTGATGTCCCAGCCGTCGAGCCCCACAAGCCCGGCCAGCCGGTCGAGCACCCCCTCCAGCGCGAAGTTCACCTGGTTGACGCCGAAACCCCGCATCGCGCCGCACGGCACGTTGTTGGTGTAGACGGCCCGGGCCTCGACGTCCACCGCCGGGAACTGGTAGGTGCCCGCCGCATGGCCGGTGGCCCGCTCCAGGACCTTGTCCCCCACGCTCGCGTACGCCCCGGTGTCGCCGACGATCCGGGCTCGCAGGCACAGGAGCCGCCCCTGCTCGTCGCACCCGGCCGTATAGGTCATCGTGAGCGGGTGGCGCTTGACGTGGAAACGCATGCTTTCGGCCCGGCTCAGGGTGAGCTTGACCGGGCGCCCGGTGTGCTGCGCAAGCAGCGCCGCATGCCCCTGGACGTTCAGGTCCTCTTTCGCGCCGAACGCGCCGCCGCTGGAAAGCAGCGTCGCCCGCACGCTGTCCTGGCCCAGCCCGAGCAGGCCGGCGACTTGCCGCCGGTCGCTCCAGATGCCCTGGCCCTGGGTGTAGAAGTGAATTCCGCCATCCCCGGCCGGGACCGCCAGGGCAGACTCTGGCTCCAGGAACGCGTGCTCGATCCGCTGGGTCTGGAACGTTTCCGTCACCACGTGGGCAGCGCCCGCCAGTGCCGCATCGACATCCCCGCGCTTGACCGCGGACCGGGACAGCACGTTCTGGGGAGCGTGCGGGTGCAGCTGCGGTGCGCCGGGCTCCATTGCCTCGAACGGGTCGGTCACCGGTTCGAGGACTTCGTACTCCACGTCCACCAGGGCGGCGGCGGCGCGGGCGGCACGCCGGGTGTCCGCCGCGACGATTGCCAGCACATCCCCCACGTACCTGGTCGTCTCCCCGGCGGCGCAGACCTGGACCCAGTCCTGGGTCAGCTCGCCCTGGATGCGGTTGCCAGGCACATCGTCCGCGGTGAGGACCGCTATGACCTCCGGGTAGGCGCGCGCCCGCTCGGTGCTGACCGAGACGATCTTCGCCCGCGGGTGGTCGGAGAAACGGATGGCACCGTGCAGCATGCCCGGCACGCTCATGTCGTTGATATAGGGCTTGTCACCGAGCGCAAGCTCGGTCCCCTGGTAGCGGGCGGCACGCGACCCCACTCCCGTACCGGTGCCAGGCTCGGGAAGTGGCTCCCCCTCCTTAGCCGCCGCGGCCAGCATCACCGCGTCGATGATCTTGATGTAGCCGGTGCAGCGGCACAGGTTCCCCGCCAGCGCCGAGCTAACCTTCCCGCGCTCTGGGCGGGGCGTCTTGCGCAGCAGCGCCTCCGCCTTCATGATCATGCCCGGGGAGCAGAACCCGCACTGGGAGGCCCCGGCGGCGACAAAGCTCTGGGACCACAGTTCCCGGTCGGCGCCAGGCAGTCCGTCGTGGGTCATCACCTGGCGGCCCTCGAACCGGGAGGCAACCTGGGCGCACGACACGACGGCCTTGCCGTCGACGAGCACCGTGCAGGCGCCGCACGATCCTTCAGGCGCACATCCATCCTTGACCGTGGTGACCCCACAACGATCACGGAGGACGTCAAGCAGGGTCTCGCTCTCGACGGCGTCCACCGTCACCGGCTTGCCGTTAAGTGTGAAAAACACCACACTTCCCCTTCCGCTACGCCCCATCGACGGTGCCCTCCCAGGTCAGGGACCGCGTAGGGCCGAACGTCCCGTCTGGTGAGTACCAAAAGCGCCATGGCCTGCGCTGCCAGTTACGGCGATCATTCCCCAGAAACTGGGGCGACAATATCCACGACAGGTGGCACGCCCGATCATGTCCGCGGGAGGTGAGACGCGCATGAGGACCCTTGTCGCAGGTGGCACCGTTGTGACGGCCGCGGACGTGGTCCGGGCCGACGTGCTCGTGGACGGCGAGCAGATCGCCGCGATCGGCGCCATTCCCCAAAAAGTCGCGGATCAGATCATCGACGCATCTCAACGTTACGTGATCCCCGGCGGGGTGGACGCACACACCCATATGGAACTGGTAACCCCCGGCGGCGTGGCGTCCGATGACTTCGCCACCGGGACCGCCGCCGCAGCCTGGGGCGGGACCACGACGGTCATCGACTACGCGGGGCACGAGCGGGGCGAATCGCTGCTTGCCGGGCTGGAACGCTGGCAGGCGAAAGCGGACGGCAAGACCCACATCGACTACGGCCTGCACATGATGGTCAAGGAGGTCAACGACCGCGTCCTCGCCGACATGGGCCGGCTGGTGAGCGCGGGCTTGACCTCCGTCAAACTCTTCATGGCCTACCCCGGCGTCTACATGGTCGATGATGGCGCGCTGCTGCGGGCGTTCTCACACGCGGCCGACCTGGGAATCCTGGTCGCGGTGCATGCCGAGAACGGCCCCGCCATCGAGGTACTCATCGCCCGCCACCTGGCCGCGGGAAAGACCGAGCCCATCCATCACGCGCTGAGCCGGCCACCCGAGCTGGAGGGCGAGGCCACGCACCGGGCAATCACGCTCGCCGCCCTCAGCGGCGCCCCGATCTATATCGCCCACCTGTCAGCGGCGCAGGCGCTGTCAGCCGTACGGACCGCCCGTGAGCTGGGACAGCGTGTGTTCGCCGAGACATGCCCGCAGTACCTGTACCTCTCCGAGGGCGACCTTCGCCGGTCCGGAATCGACGGAGCCAAATACGTCTGTTCCCCGCCGTTGCGGCCGGCCTGGCACCGGGACGAACTGTGGCGTGGCCTGCGTGGTGGTGACCTGGACGCCGTCGCCACCGACCACTGCCCATTCACGCTGGCGCAGAAGAAGCAGGGCACCGGCGACTTCACCAAGATCCCCAATGGGCTGCCCGGGGTGGAGGACCGGATGACGCTCGTCTACCAGGGGGTGGCCGATGGCCGTCTGTCGCTGAACCGCTGGGTGGACGTCGTGGCCACGGCGCCGGCGAAGCTTTTCGGCCTCTATCCCCGCAAGGGGACGCTCGCCCCGGGCGGTGACGCCGACTTGGTCATCTTCGACCCGGACGCCCGCCGGACGATCACGGCGGCCGGGCATCACATGAATGTCGACTATTCCTGCTACGAGGGCATGCCCGTGCACGGCCGGCCCGAGGTCGTCATGCAGCGTGGCCGGGTTCTCGTGCGGGACGGGACATTCCACAGCAAGCCCGGCGGCGGCCGTTTCCTCCACCGCGGCGCACCACAGCTCTAGCCGGCCGTGGAGACCATGCGCGGCTCGCAGCTAGGCCGGATGTTCTGGACACCTGGCTCCCGCCAAACTGACCCCATGAGGCCATGCATCCTGGCCCTTTCATGATCCCGGTTGTTTGTGGTAGCCCCGGCGACACAAAACAACCGGGATCATGGAAGAGGTTGGGCGGAGGGCCCAGCCGGTGGCCTGGCCAGGGCTGTGTGGGCGCCACGACGTGTTCGTCCTCCTACCAATGAGAGGGTTCTGGGGCGGCGCGCAGGACGCTGGCGACCCTGGCTGCGAGGCGGTGCTGCGGCAACCGGTCGGCGGCGCCGTGGTGATGCGCGAACAACTTCGGCACCTGGTGGAGGCCGCCCGTGTTCCACGTGTCCCCACTGGCGCAAGTCGTCCTACAGCAGTGCCAACGGCGGAGCATGCGTTGACGTCGCCGGCAACTTGCCGGGCATCGTGGCTGTGCGGGACTCCACTGACCCGAATGGCGCGAAGCTGACTGTCACGGCCACCGAGTGGCGGGCGTTCACCCGCCAGGTGAAGGATGGACGGTTCGGCCCGGCCTGAGCTTCGCTGAGGCCGGTGACGCAACAACAGGGGGGCGTTCCCTTGTCTGGGACCGTCCCCTTCGCTGTGCCTGGTGTGAGCTCATAACCTGCCCGGGGATTCCGTTGGCTACAGTGTCATAATTGACCGCAACGCCGACCCGGAGCAGGGACGATTCGGAGCAGTGGCACGGCCATGGCCCGCACGGTAGAGATCGCCCAGGACGGCAGCCACACGGTTCGCTTTGATCTGAAGGGCCGCCAGCGACGGTCATTTCTGGTGATGGCGGCGTTCTGTCTCGTGCTTGGGCCCTATCTGGCGGCCGGGATCGTTGGGCCGCGGAATCGTTCGCCCGGCACCCTCGTCTGGTTCGAAGCTATTACTCTCGCCTTCTGGGTTGTCGCTGCGTATTTCGTTCGCGTGGCCTTCGGATGGGTCGTCGCCGACAGCACCGGGTTAATGACGTCGCGCGTGTACCGGGGGCAAGGCGCCCGATGGGATGACATCGAGTCCATCAGGCCCCGGTCATATCAGGGCAGCGTGGCCAGCATCGCCGTCGTGCAGGTCCGCACCAAGAATGGGATGGCGTTCTTCCTGCCAGCGCCCAGGACCACACGGCCGCGGGAAGACAGTGAATTCGCTGACGCGCTCGACTACCTCGACCACCGGCTGGCGGTGATCCAGGCGTCCACTCGCTCCCACGGGGAGTAGAGCCAGTCCGTACGCTCATCCTGGTCTGCGGGTACAATCCTTGGCGGGTACCCGCCACCAGGTAACCTGCAGCGGGCGTTCCAGGGGTATACCCCGCCAGATGGCCACTGCCGAGTCGAGGTGTTCAAGTCCGGTGTGGGCCACGACGGCGATGTCGGCATGCGGCGCGGCGTCCATCGCACACCGGGCACCGGAGGGCCGCGGCGGCAGCACGTGAGCTAGCCGAGGTCTCGAATTTGCGCAGCCGCAGTATCGTTTTCACCGTCTGGCCGGATGAAACAGTGCGGGACCCTGCCCAGAAGCACGTCTATCCACGGGTCAAGAGCGAGCGTGCGCTTGAGCACGCCGAACGGCCGTCGTTTCGCATATGCCAGCAAGCCATAGATGAGCAGGAAAGCACCGGCCCGGTCACCGCCGCCACGACGGCGAGCAAGGCAGCGCCGGCGCCCGGTAGGCGCCGTCAATCCGCGACCGGGTCAGTGAGGCGTTTCGGTATTGCAGGTGCTGCCTGATGTCCGCGTAATCAGGGCTCGGCGTGCCGGTGGGCAGGACGTGCACGGTGACATCGTCCGGGAGACCAGCCATGCTCCGCTCATACCGGTGTCTGCGGGCGATCTCGAACGCCACGGCTGCCACCTCCCAGGGCTGCCGCGGAACCCGGAGAGAACGGTCGATCCGGCCCACTTGCAGGACGTAGATGGTACGTGCGCCCAGTTCAACTGCCCGCCCTACCGGGATACTGTCCACCAGGCCGCCATCCAGAAAGTGCTCGCCGTTGATCCGCACCGGGGCAGCAGGCCAGGGACCGCGCAGGACGCGAGCACAGCGTCGATGAGCGGGCCTTCGGAGAACCAGTGATCCACGGCCCGTCCGATACTCGCCGCGACACACTGGAACGGCAGGTGAAGATCCTCGATGCGGCTGACCGGCAGATTTGCCGCAAGCAACGCCCGCAGAGGCTGGCCGGAATACAGGTGGGTGCGGGACCGAACGGCCGTACCAACTCGGTCCATCAGCGAAGCGCCAAAGACGCCGTTCCGCCCCAGCCCGTTCCAAACATCTTCCAGGCGCCCGACCGCGGCCGGCCGGGATAGGCCGCGACGAGTGCTGCATTCACGGCACCCACCGACGTTCCAACGACCAGATCGGGACGAATACCGGCTTCGAAAAGAGCCCGCAACATGCCGACCTCGTGCGCACCAAGGTTGGCGCCGCCGCCAAGCACGAACGCGGTCCCCCACCCGCGGCAGGTATCTCCTCTGGCCAACATGGCCCGGCGCTGTTGAACCATTTGCCTGCGCCTACCCGGCCGGCAAGCCCTCACAGTCGCCGCCCTCGCCGCAGACCACCCGGGCCTGGCCATGCGAGCTGCCCGGCCGGGTCGGCGCCGGCAATCCGCTTCATCGACCTGGAGCAGGCCGCCCTTGGCAACGGCTACACGGAGCTGGCTTACCTGCGGACCGGATTTTCGGCTGGGCTCGGTCCGCCCCAGACGGGCAGCGCACCGGCGTCAGCGGGCCCGGCGGCAGCATGCAGCCGGGCCAGCGCTGTTGCGTAGTCGGTCATCCACTCGGCCGCGGGTCCCTGGCTAGCGAGGTACTCGAGAACCAGGACGCGGGTGCCCGGATCTGCTGCCAGCAGGGCAGGCACAACGGGCGGCCGCGCCCGCCGAGCCAGCCGCAATGCGGTCGCCTCCCGGGCGTACCGGTCGCGGGCATCAGGACCGGCGGCGATCTGCTTGACGATCGCCGGGGCACCGCCGAACTCGACGAGCCAGACCCGTGAACGCGGGCTGCTGGACAGTCGGCGGACTGTGGTCGGCGAACCCAGCGCGGCGCGCAGCGACTGTCCCACCGGCGGGTGTGAACGCCTGAGCCGGTGGGCTGTCACACGGCGGCCCCCGCCGGCCACTCGGCGGTGAACGCGGCGGCGTAGGCGTCCACCTCCGCCCGCAGCGCCTCCGCCCACATCCGCCGGCCACCTTCCCGCACGATCTCTCGGGCTCTCAGGCGAGCAGCCCTACCGGCTCGAAGTTGACCACGTCTACCAGGCCTCGGTCGGTGATGCGCAGTTCCGGGATGACGCTGAGCGCCAGGAACGACATGGCCATGAAGGGCGCCGGGTAGGTCACACCCAGGTCGTTGTGTGCTGCGGTCTCCAGCCGCATGGTGCCCGCCGCGACCTCCTCGAAGGGCAGTTCCGACAGCAGGCCCGCCACCGGGCAGGGCAGTTCAGCCAGGACGCGTCCGTTCAGTACCGCTACTTGCCCGCCCCCGATCTCGGCGAGCCTGTTAGCGGCGACGGCCATGTCGGCGTCATTCACGCCTACCACGCCGAGGTTGTGTGCGTCGTGCGCGATGGTGGAGCCAAGCGCGCCGCGGCGAAGCCCGAAACCGGAGACGAACCCGGTCCCGATGCGGCCGGTTCCCCGGTGCCGTTCGATCACGGCGACCTTCGCCAGGTCCCGATCGTGACCTGGCGACCTTCGCCAGGTCACGATCGGGGTCCGCGGTCGCGTCGCCGTTGCGGTGACCGGGCTCGGCGACCAGTGCACGGGTGGTGAGGCTGCCTGGCTCAACACCGATGACGCGAACGCGCCCACCGTCCGGGATGCGGAAATCCGCCGCCGAGACCACCGGGATGCGGACGCTGTCGTGCATCCACTGCGGCGCCCGGACCTTGGGAATAGGCACGGCTTCGCCGTCACTGGCCACCAGGCGCCCGCGCTTCCAGACCTTGGCGGGCCGGAACTCGCGCAGGTCGGGCACGGCGACCACGTCGGCCACATACCAGGGAGCGATCGCGCCATGGTCGTGGCGGCGGTGCCAGCGCGCCGTGTTGAGGGTGGCCATGACGATCGCGTCCGCGGGGTCGCAGCCCAGCCTGATCGCCTTGCGCACCACGCTGTCCATGTGGCCGTCGTGCAGCAGGTCGCCGGGCTCGCGGTCGTCGGTGCAGAGCATGCTGTTGCGCGGCCCGTGCTCCAGCACGACCGGCAGCAGCGCCTCCAGATTGCACGCCGCCGAGCCCTCCCTGATCATGATCCACATGCCGAGGCGGCGCTTCTCCAGCGCCTCGGCGGCGTCGGTGCACTCGTGATCGCTGCCGATCCCGGTGGCGAGGTAAGCGTTGAGCGCGTGCCCGGACAGCCCGGGGGCATGGCCGTCGAGGTGCCGGCCCGCAGCCCGGGTGGTCGCGAGCTTGGCGAGCAGGCCAGGATCCCCGGCCACCACCCCGGGGAAGTCCATCACCTCGGCCAGCCCGATGGCCTCCGGCTGCTCCCGCAGGAACTCCCCCACGTCCTCGGCGGTCACGGTGGCGCCGCTCGACTCGAACCGGCTTGCCGGTACGCACGAGGGCACCATGACGTAGTAGTCGAGCGGGACGTCACCCGCGGATTCCAGCAGCGCCCTGACCCCGCGCAGGCCGAACACGTTCGCCACCTCGTGCGGGTCGATGATGACCGTCGTAGTGCCGTGCGGGAGCACGGCCCGGGCGAACTCATCCACCATCAGCTTCGTGGACTCCAGGTGCATGTGCGCGTCCAGCAGGCCGGGGACCAGAACATGCCCGCTCACGTCGGCTTCGCTGATGCCCTGGTAGGAGCCCAGCCCGGCGATGTGCTCCCCGGCGACCGCGACGTCGGCCCCGAACACCTCGCCGGTGAATACCGACAGCACCCGGCCGCCCTTCAGGACGAGGTCGGCGGGCTCATCGCCACGCGCGACCGCCAGCCGGCGCGCCATGTCGCCGTTGCCCTGGCTGCTGGCCACCGTTGGGTTCATGTCTCCTCCCGGACGTAGGGGATCCCGAGCGCCGCCGGCGTGCCGAGCCGCCGCCGGACCGATCCCACCGAGACCAGCACCAGCGCCACCACCGTCATCACATAGGGAAGGGCGGACCAGAATTCCGTCGGGATCGAGGTGATGCCCCTCGCCTGCAGGTCGAAGCCGAAACCGGTGAACGCGCCGAACAGGTACGCGCCGGCGATCAGCAGGTCAGGCCGCCAGAACGAGAAGATGACCAGCGCGATGGCGATCCAGCCGGCGCCGGCGGTCAGCCCGTCGATCCAGTTGGTCGCGATCTCCAGCGTGAACACCGCCCCGCCCGCGCCGGCCAGCGCGCCGCCCACCAGTGTGTGTGCGTACCGGTACCTGGTCACGTTGATGCCCATGGCATCTGCCGCCTGTGGTGACTCGCCAACCGAGCGCAGGTGCAGCCCGGTGCGGGTGCGGTACAGGTACAGCACCGCGAGGATCACGACCAGCCAGGATGCGTAGACCATCGCGCTCTGGTGGAACAGGATCGGGCCGATGATGGGCAGTTTCTTCAGCCCGAGCACGTTCAAGTCGCTGAACTGGTGCTTGCCGGCCTTGCCGCCGAGGCGGTTGCTCTCGGCCAGGTACGACGACAGGCCGATGATCCCGGCGAAAATGGTCAGGGTCAGCCCCGAAACAATCTGGTTCGCCCGCAGCGTGATGGTGACGAACGCGTGGACGAGCGCCATCACGGCCGCGGCGAGCATGGCAACGAGCACCGCGACCAGCAGGATCAGCCAGCCAGGGCCATCCATCCGCTGCGATGTCCAGAACGCCGTCGCCGCTCCCATCAGCATCATGCCCTCGACACCCAGGTTGAGGACGCCGGAGCGCTCCGCGAGCAGTTCACCGATCCCGGCGAACACCAGCGGGGTCCCGTACAGGATCGCCGTCATGACGATCGAGATCCCGATGTTGCCGTTGATCGCGGTCATCAGCCCTCCCCGTCCGTGGCCGCCGGGACCATCGCGGCGGGGGGCCGGGACGCCGGGGTCCTGGTCACGGCGTGGGGCAGGTGAACGCTCAGCCGGTACCGCGTGAAGATCTCGGCGCCCAGCACACAGAAGAGCAGGATGCCTTCCATTGTCCCGGTCAGGCCGATGGGGAATCCGGGTCCTTGCAGCGCGAATCCCGCATTGACAATCATTCCGACAAAGAACGACGTCACGACGACCGAGACCGGGTTGTACCGGGCAAGCGCCGCCACCACGATGCCGGTGTAGCCGAACCCGGCCTGCTCCAGCCCGCGGGGATCAAGGACATGGCTGAAGTCGCCCACCTGGCTGGCCCCGCCGAACCCGGCGACGGCCCCCGAAATGGCCATGAGCGAGAGAATCTTGCGGCGGGTCTTGATGCCGGCGTACTTGCCCACGGCCGGCGAATCGGCGAGCACACGTATCTCGAACCCGTACCTCGTGGCACGGATCACGCCAACCAGGACCACGGCCAGCCCGATGGCCACGAGCAGCCCGAACGGGAGCGTCAGGCTGGCGATGTGCAGCGGGGGCCAGTTCCCGGCAGCGGGCAGGAACTTGCCCTGCGGGAACACCCGCGCCGACGGTGAGGTGAGATCCCGCCAGTAGGACCTGCTGTCGAAGATGAGGTAGTACATCACGTTCGCGGCCACGTAGTTCAGCATCAGCGTGGTCAGGATCTCGTTGGTGTTGAAGTAGGCACGCAGGGCGCCCGGGATGGCTGCCCACAGCGAGCCGGCGGCCATCCCTGCCACGATCATCGCCAGGATCAGCAGCGGACCCGGCAGGCCGTGCAGGAACAGCCCGGCGGCGGAAGCGCCGATGGCACCGAGGTACAGCTGGCCTTCGGCGCCGATGTTCCACACGCGCATGCGGAAGGCGATCGCCGCCGCGAGTCCGGTGAACATCAGCGGGGTCATGCTCACCAGCGTCTGGCTGAACGCACCCGGCTGCGTGATGCTGGCCTGGACGATGTGCTGGTAGGTGGACAGCGGGTTGTGGCCGGTCGCCAAGAGCATGACCCCGGCGACGATCATGGCCAGCACGACGGATGCCAGCGGGACCACGAAATTCAGCCAGCGCGGGACGTTCTCCCGCGCCACGAAACGGATCACGGCGTCACCCCCGCCATCATCAAACCGATCCGGTCGACGGTCGCATCGTTGCGATCTACCAAGCCGACCAGCTGGCCCCGGTACATCACCGCGACCCGGTCCGACAGGTCGAGGACCTCGTCAAGGTCTTCGCTGATGAGCAGGACCCCCAGGCCGCGTTCCGCCGATTGCGCCAGCAGCTTCCGGACACTGTCGGTGGCAGCCACGTCCAGGCCCCTGGTGGGGGACGCCGCGACCAGGATCCTGGGATGGCCGGACAGTTCGCGGGCCAGCAGCAGCCGCTGGATATTGCCGCCCGAGAGCTCACGCGCGATGGTCTTCGGCCCCCGCGCGACGATGCCGAAGCGCTCGATCAGCTCGGCCGCGCCGCGGGCCGCATCCTTCGCGCGCAGGATCGGCCCGTGACCTTCCTCACGGTAGGACTTCAGGATGAGGTTGTCGGCGATGGAAAGGCCGGGGGCCACCCCAACACCCATGCGCTGCTCCGGGACATACCCGAGGCCCGCCTCAATCGCCTCCCAGGGGATCCCATGCTGCACCATTCCGGCGATCGTGATGGTCCCGGAGGTGACGGGGCGCCCGCCGGCGACAACCTCGGCCAGTTCCCGCTGGCCGTTCCCGGCGACTCCCGCCACACCGACGATCTCGCCGGCCCGCACCTCCAGCGAGACCCCGGCGAGGGCCGGCGTCCCAAGATCGCTGGTGGCATTCACCCCAGCCAGTCCGAGCACCACCTCCCCGGCCTTCGCCGGGGTCTCCTTGCGGGTGAGGACGATGTCACGGCCGACCATCATGTGCGCCAGCGAAGCCCCGTCGGTGTCCTGCGTCCGCGCAGTGCCTATGGTCCTGCCTGACCGCAGCACCGTGACACGGTCGGAGACCGACAGGACCTCCGGCAGCTTGTGCGAGATGAACACCACGCTGGTGCCCGCGGCGGCCATGCCGCGGAGGGTGCTGAAGAGTTGCTTCACCTCCTGGGGGGTGAGCACAGTCGTCGGTTCGTCCAGTATGAGGATCCGGGCACCGCGGTAGAGCGCCTTCAGGATCTCGACCCGCTGCTGCTCGCCCACGGACAGCTGCCAGATCTTCGCCCCAGGGTCGATGGGCATGCCGAACTTCTCGGCGATGCCGGCCACCTCACGCTCGACCCGGCGTGCTGAGAACCACCTCCCCCTCTCCCGCGACCAGCCGAGGATCATGTTCTCCGCCACGGTGAGCGGCTGCACGAGCCGGAAGTGCTGGTGGACCATGAAGATCCCGGCCTCGTGCGCCTCCCGCGGCGACCGGAGGCGGGCCGGCTCGCCGCCAATCTCGACGTGTCCCTCCTCGGGCCGGTACAGGCCGGTAAGGACATTGCAGAGCGTGGTCTTGCCCGCGCCGTTCTCACCGAGCAGCGCATGGATCTCTCCCGGCAGGACCTCGAAGGTCACGCGGATGTTCGCCACGACGCCAGGGAAGCGTTTGGTGATGCCCCGTGCCGCGAGCGCCGGGACCGCTGCCCGGCCGCCCGGGGGCGGCGCTCCCCCGGGCGGGAACGCCTGCTGCCCGGTCGGTACGGCTGGGTCGCCCGTCATCAGCCGGCTAGCCCTTGGCGCTGCCGATGACACCCTTGACGAACCAGCTGAGGGTGAACTTGGAGAGCGTTGACGCGTTCTTCTGATCCCAGATCGGCAGGGTCTGGCCCGCCGGCAGGCCGATTGTTCCGTTCTGCTCCGTCAGCGGGCCGGTGAACGGGTTGAACGTCCCGGCCTTGATCTCCGCCATCCGCTTGGTTATCGCGGTGCGTGCCTTGGCGGAGACGGAGCTCCCGAACGGCGCGAGCTGGATCATCCCGTCGGCGATGCTGCCGTAGTAGAAGCTGCTCTTCCAGGTGCCATCCATGACCGCCTTCACGGCCTTCACGTAGTACGGCGCCCAGTTGTAGACCGTCGCAGTCTGGAATGCCTTCGGGGCAAATGTGTTCTGGTTGGAGTCATAACCGGTCCACTTGAGACCGTTGGACTGGGCGACCTGCCCCACGGTCGGGTCGTCCACGCCGTCACCGAGGACATCGACGCCCGATGCCACCAGGCTCTGAGCTGCCGCCCGCTCCTTCGACGGGTCGAACCAGGAGTTCGTCCACACCACGCGGACCGTGGCTCCCGGGTGCACGTAACGGGCACCCATGGTGTAGGCGTCGATCTCGCGGATGACCTCAGGAATCGGGAAGGGCGCGACATAGCCGATCTTGCCGCTCTTCGACGCGAAGCCGGCGGCCATCCCGGACAGGTAGTCACCGTCCTCACCCGCGCCGAAGTACTCCGACAGGTTGGGCCCCAGCGCCGTGCCGGTGGCCTGGGCGAAGTCCACATTCGGGTACTTCTTGGCCGCGGCCACGAGCGCCGGCTGGTAGCCGTATGACGTCGAGAAGATGATCTTCGCACCGCTGTTGACGAGTTCGGTGATGACCTGCGTCGCTTGCGGCCCTTCCGGGACGTTCTGCTTGTACATGGTCTTCACCTTGCTGCCGAACGCGCGCTGCACCGCGAGGCGCCCCACGTCGTGCTCGTGAGTCCAGCCCGCGTCGCTTGGTGACCCGACATAGAGCCAGGCAGCGATCAAGGGCTTGCCCGAGGTCGCCTTCTGTCCCTGCGTCGTGCTGCCACTCGAGCCACACGCGGCGAGAACGAGGGCCGCGATCGTGGCGAAAGCGGCCGCCATCGCTCTGCGTTTCATGAAACGCACTCCTTCCTTGGTATCCGCTGCCGGTATGACCTGGACGGCGCATCCCTGACCGCGGAGCCCACCCCACACCACCCCACAACGTTGTATACGCCGCCGGCCGCGTCTTTGGTAGCCGCCACCCCCGTTCGTGTTCGCCACTGGCAGCCCTGATTGGCTGGGCCCGGGTTTCGCGCGGTACGCACACAAAGCGCGGCGGCCTGCCTGGCCCCGTATATGACGGACACGCTAGGCTTGTGGCTTCTGGGGCCGAAGGGCCTTTTGGCCCCACCCGTAGGATCGATGGCCCGGGTGGTGGGCCCGGCAGAAGCATAGGTTCGGCGCCATGAAGCTCGCGACTCGGATGGACCGCCTCGGCACGGAGTCTGCTTTTGACGTCCTCGCCAAGGCCAAGGCGATCGAAGCAACCGGCCGGAAGATGATCCACCTCGAGATCGGGGAACCCGACTTCGACACGCCCGCCCACATCGTGGAGGCCGCGGCCGAGGCGCTCCGTGCCGGTCAGACGCATTACGTCCCGGCGCCTGGCATCCCCGCGGCGCGGCAGGCCGTCGCTCAGTTTCTGGAGCGGACGGGCCGGATGCAGACGCGCCCGGACCGGGTGATCATCACACCCGGGGCGAAGCCGATCATGTGGTACTCGATCCTCGCGCTTTGTGACGAAGGCGACGAGGTCATCTATCCCGATCCAGGCTTCCCGATGTATGAGTCGATCACCTCGTTCGTCGGGGCGAAGCCGGTGCCGATCTCGCTCCGGGAGGAGAACAGCTTCCGGGTGGACCCGGCCGAACTCGAGTCGCTCGTGACCGACCGCACCAAACTCGTCATCCTCAACTCCCCGCACAATCCCTGCGGCGGGGCGCTGACGCGTGAGGACTGCGAGGCCATCGCCGAGATCGCCATCCGCCGCGATCTCACGGTGCTCTCGGACGAGGTCTACTGGGCGATCCGTTATGACGGCAAACACGCCAGCGTCCTGGACGTGGACGGGATGGCCGAACGGACCATCCTCCTCGATGGCTGGTCCAAGACCTTTGCCATGACGGGCTGGCGGCTCGGGTTCGGTGTCTTCCCCGAGGCGCTGGTCGAGCCGGTGACCCGGCTGGTGATCAACTCGGTGTCGTGCACGTCGGCGTTCAGCCAGCACGCCGCGATCGCGGCGCTCACCGGGCCATGGGAGCCGGTTGACGCGATGGTCACGGAGTTCCGCCAGCGCCGGGATGTCGTGGTGGAGGGCCTGAACCGGATCCCCGGTGTGTCCTGTGTGGAGCCCGCCGGTGCCTTCTACGCCTTCCCCAGCGTGAAGGAACTCGGCCTGCCGTCTAAGGCAATCGAGGACCGGCTGCTTGACCGGGCGGGCGTGGCCTGCCTGTCCGGCACCTCGTTCGGCCGTTACGGCGAGGGCTACCTCCGCCTTTCCTACGCCAACTCGGTGGAGAACCTGCGGGCCGCCCTCGACGCGCTCGGCGTCACAGTCGCCGAACTCTCCGCCCGCAGCTGACCAGTTCGCCCGCGTGCACTGATTTTGGCGTCAGCCTGGGTGACCTGGGAGAATATCTCTATGCACGTCGTTACGGAGTCCAAGCTCGCAGCGGTCCTTGGCGGGCTTCCGGGCATCCCGCGGGTGGTGGTGAGCGGCAACTTCGCCACCCCCTGGCGGGCGCTGGCCATCCTCGACGAGGTGACCGCCGAGTACCACCTGTTCGCGCTGAACGCGCAGCCAGGCGTGCCGGACCGCGATGGCGTGATTCTCGAGTCAGCGTTTGTCGGTGCTGGCATGCGTGGCCGCAACGGCCTGCGGTATTTCCCGTGCCGCCTGTCGCTGGTGCCGAGCCTGCTCAAGGACGCACTGCCGCCCGACGTGGTGCTGGTGCACACCTCGGTACCCGTGAACGGCACTGTCTCGCTCGGCATGGAGGTCAACGTCCTGCCGGCGGCAATAGAGGCGGCGCGGATGCGCGGCGGCCTCATCGTCGCCCAGCTGAACCCGAACATGCCCTACACCTACGGCGATGCCGTCCTCGCCTGGGAAGAGATCGATTACGCGATCGAGGCGGACACGCCACTGCCGTCGCCACCGCTGCGGACCGCGCCCGACGTTTCCCAGGCCATCGGGGAACGGGCCGCCGGGCACGTACCGGAAGGCGCCACGCTGCAACTGGGAATCGGCACCATTCCCGATGCCGTGCTCGCTGCGCTGACCGGGCGCCGGGGGCTGTCGGTCTGGTCGGAGATGTTCAGCGACGGAGTCCTTGCGCTGGAAAAGTCCGGGGCGCTGGCTCCCGATATCCCGGTCACCGCGTCATTCGCGTTTGGCACCCCGGAACTGTACGACTGGATCGACCGCAATCCGCGGGTGCGGCTGCTGCGGACCGAAAAGACCAACGACCCGGGCCTGATCGCCAAGCACCCGAGGCTGGTGTCGGTGAACAGCGCACTCCAGGTCGACCTGTTCGCCCAGGCGAACGCGAGCCGGGTCAACGGCGCGATCTACTCGGGTTTCGGCGGGCAGACCGACTTCGTGGTTGGTGCGCTGCACTCCCCCGGTGGCCGGGCGATCATCGCCCTGCCGTCCTGGCACCCCAAGGCCGACGTGTCCACCGTTGTTCCGCGGCTCACCGGCCCAGTCACCTCCTTCCAGCACAGCTGCATCGTCAGCGAGCAGGGCGCGGCGGCCATCTGGGGCCGTGACTCGAACACCCAGGCGGAACAGATCGTCAATGAAGTCGCCCACCCGTCTGTCCGCGACGAACTGCGGGACGCGGGCCGCAAGCTGGGCTTTCATCTGAACTGAGCCCGGAACACTGCACGTCGAGCAAGCGCGGCGGAGCTACCGGCGGTGATGTCGTCCTCGTCATGCTTTTCGGAATGCTCGGTGCGGCCCTGCCCATTGCTGCCCGGCTTGAGCAGTTCGGCAGCAGCTGGAATCCGTATGGTCTGCCCTTCTATCAGGAAATAGTGAAACTTCCAATCGGGGCGCTGGTGGCTGTCAGCGATAAGGTGTCCACCCCGCCAAGCACCGTCTGAAGCCATACCTGCGGCCTCGGTGCCGAGGGGTGGACACACTTCGCTGGCCACACGAACCGGTCAGGCGCTCACCAGGCGGACCAGTGCCCGGAGGAGGCGCCGCGCCGGTGCGTGCTCCGCGTTGTCACGCTGGGCAGCACTCTTGCGCCGTGCGGCCGCCGCCTGCCGCGCCTGCGCGGCGAGGCTGTCCCTGGCTGCTGACCGCGACCACTCGTCCTGGCGGGCCTTCACCTGATATTCGTTGAAAGACATGGCTGTTCCCTCCATTCGGATGGCTGGGTCTGGTGCGGGGTGTGCGAATCGGGCTTTTTTCGCATTAATAAAGAGACCGGTGGCAGTCCCCCCTGATACAGCAGGCTCACTTTTCGGGCAAGCCGCGCCCCTGCCAGCGTTATCGGCGCCTGAGGCTCAAGCAGCTCCGTGGGCGTTGAAGGTGCACCAGTTCACGTAACTGCCAGGGTCCTCGGTGTCCTGTGACTCCCGGGCTATGTGCAGCGCGTGGGCCATGGTCGCGCCCTGGGCCAGCTGCCGGTGGATAGCGGTCATCAGGTCAACGGCCTCGACATCGGGGACCGCGGCAGTGCTGGCCAGAACGCCGGCGGTGCCGCGCGCCAGCAGTGCACTGACAAAACCCAGTACCTCGTCCCCGGCGTAGCTGACCCCAGCTCCCGACTCGCAGGCGGCAAGGACGAGCCGGTGCGGCGCGAGGCCCCGCGCGTACAGTTCCTGCACAGTCAGCGGGCCGTCGCTTAGCAGCAGCGAGGAGAACATCGGGTTGTCCGAGCGGAGCGTTCCGTGACAGGCAAGGTGAGCGAGATCGGCGCCGGCCAGGGCGCTGGCGACAGCTTCCGCGGTGCTGTCCGGCGGGATGATCCGGGTCGCGGCTGGACGGATTCCCGCCAGCGCCGCAATCTCCTCCACCGCGCCGGGCAGGTCGGGGCCCGCAACCAGGACCACGGCGGCGCCGGTTCCGCCACCCCGCGGCCGGGCCTGGGCTGCCACCGCGGAGCGCGCCCAGAAGGTAGCTGACGGCGCCAGGCACAGCGGCCCGCCATGCAGCGCCGACCATGGAATGCCCTGGAGGCTGGACACCGGAACCACGACGAGTTCGGATTCGGCGGTCACCCGCAGCGGCCATAGGAGCAGTTCGGACAGCTTGCGCAGGCGCAGGTCCGCGCTTGCCCGCGCGGCGGCAAGCTGGGCCGGTGGGCGGGGTTCAGCGAGCCGGCGGACCGCGAACAGAAAGGCGCGCAGCTGCTCCCGCACCGGCCCGAGCGGCCCGACTGCCGTGATCCTGCTTCGGCGGCGCTCGATCACCACGGCCATCAGGTCCTCACCGCGCCTCCCATACGCGACGAGTGTCTTGCCAGCCAGGACGTCTCGCAGCAAGCCAATCGCCACGGGCGCGGCAGGCCGCTCGGTGGCCAGCTCCCCCCACCAGGTTGCCCGCCGGATCCGGCTCTCGATGGCCGCCCGCTCAGTATCGATCTTCCCGGAACGCAGGTGCGGCCGGGTCGCGGGCTCGGCGCCAAGCACTCCCTCGTCCCTCGACTCCGCGTGCACCGCCCGAAGGGCGGTCAGGTCCACACGGATCTCCTCGTACTCGGGCGGCTCGACGGCGAGCAGGGCGGCGGCGCGGCTGCGTTCCATCCAGTTCAGCACCCGGCCCGCAGAGCCATGGCCGGTGACGATATCCAGGCCGATGCGGCCGAGCTCAGGGCGAGCGAGATCGGACAGGCCCCGCCGGCAGTGCGCCAGCGCCTCGCGGTCACGGTTGCGCAGCCGGGCTGCCAGCGCGGACGAAACCTGGCCACGGAGCCTGACCAGCACGGATGCTCCGCGTGCCAGCGCAGCGGCACGACTGAGCGCCGCAATGGCCTGGCGGGGCCGGCCGAGAGCGGCGGCCAGCCGGCCGGTCACGAGGAAACCCTGCACCGCGGCTGATGTCATGCCCGCGGTTCCAAGGCGCCGGGCGGCAGCCCGGACCTGGTGCAGGTCGGCCGGGGTGGCAGTCCCGCGCGTCAGCCTCGCCTCGGCGGTGACAACAAGGGTGCGGGCCCGCCACGCTCCCCGGGTTTGCTGCCGGAATGCAGCTGCGGCCGGGATTGAGGCGTCGATGGCCGCTGTGCAGTCGCCGGCAAGCATCGCGAGCTGCGCGACACGCAGCTGAGCCTCCGCTGCCATGAGGGGGATGCCAGCCGCGGAGAATTCCTCCACGGCACGGCGGGCAGCGTTGACGGCCTCGGGCAGCAGCCGGAGTTCCATCAGGGCGTCGGCGTACTCGATGTAGTGCTCGCCGAGCGGCAGGCCGGCGCCGCGGTAGGCGTGAGATGCCTGCTCGAACATCCGCAGGCCCGCCGCGAACCGGCCGGACTGCACGGTCACCCACGCGCGGCTTTGGATAAGGGTGACGGCAAGTGCTGGGCCGATCTCTTCTGCTGCTGGCAGCGCTTCCTCCAGCCGGCGCAATGCCTGGCCGTACCGGCCCTGTTCGGACTCGATCAGCGCAAGGTTGTTCGCGCACTGCGCCTTGCGGCGGGCGGTGGCGGCCGGGTCGGCCAGCACACGAAGATAGACGGCCGCGGCTTCAGCCAGCCGCCCGGTGTTTTGCAGCACAACACCGCGGTGGAAGTTCAGCTCCGACGTCCGGGCGCCGGTGACGAGCGGAGCGGCGGCGCGAAGATCACGCCGTGCCACCGACATCCGGCCTAGTTCCTGGCTGATCGCGGCGTGGCTCATCAAGAGCTCCGCCAGGGCGTCATCGAGTTGGTGGCGACGCGCGATTCGGCACCCTTCGTTTAGCAGCTTTATCGCGGAGCGGTCGTCCAGGCGGGCACGCTCCGCCCAAGCCAGCGCTCGCAGGGCGAGGGCCAGCGCTTCTGGCTGGCGCGCCCGCCTGGCCTCCGCGACCAGCGCCTCCGCAACCGGGCGAAAGCGGTCCGGGTCGGCAGCCACATCATCATGCGCCTGCCGTGCGCGTATCACGAGGTCACCGCGCGGCTCTATATAGGTCGTGGAACCTTTCCGCGCAGCGTCCGAACCACGGCTGGCACCTGGTGTCCCCGTCCTATCCCCCATATGACAAGGATCGGTGAAATCAATGCCGTTTGACGAGTCAATTACGGGTGATCCGTTCCAGGGGGACTTCCCGGACCGGCCCAGCGCCGCGGGCGAGGACGACCTCGCGGCGGCTGTCCAGCGCCACGGCGCAGATCTGGCAGAGCTCCGGTGGCAGCCAGCAATCCGGCGCCACCTGCTCAGGTCGCTACAGCAGCGTCGGCCGGGCCCCGGCAGCACCGCCGCCGTCACCCGGTTCGACGTCCTCCCGGGCGAGGAAGGCTCCGAACTTTTGCACGTACCCGGCGAGCTCCTGATCACGGGACACTCCTATGACGGCCGGTCCCCCGGGGCCAGGAGCGCGGGGCCGGGGGCGAAGCCGTACCTCGATGCCGTTGGCATGGAGCCGCAGGAGGTGGACTGCCCCGCGCTGCACGGGCGGCTGCTGCGGCTGACCCACCCGGACATGGGGCCGCACGACCTGGCTGACCTGGCAAAGACCCTCCGGGCGCGCGGCTTCACCTCATCGCTGACCACCATCACTCCCACCGCGCCGGTGACCAAGGGATTCGGTGGGCTCCACCCAGTCCAGTCCCCGGGCGACTTCCGCCAGCCCGAGGGCGGCCCAGGGCAGCCCGCGAAGGTGGCGATCATCGACACGGGCATCGCGGATCAGGCGCGCACCGACGGGTGGCTGGCGGGCATCCAGGGGGACAAGGACCCGCTCGACGCGTTCCCCCCGCCAAACGGGGATGGCTATCTCGACGCAGACGCCGGGCACGGCACGTTCGTCGCCGGAATCGTGCAGCAGGTCGCACCCGGCGCGCAGATCAGGACCTACCAGGCGGTGGACAGCGACGGCATCGCCACCGAGATCGCCGTCGCCTGCGCCATGATCCGCGCGGCAACCGAAGACGGCGCGCAGATCATCAACCTCTCGCTCGGCTGCCACACCCACGACAATGTGCCACCGATCGCCATCCAGGCCGCACTGGACATCATCGCGGAGTGGGAGCACGCGCAGAACACGAAGGCCGTGATCGTCGCCGCGGCGGGCAACTACGGCAACACGGTCCCATCCTGGCCCGCGGCCTTCCGCAAGGTGGTGTCGGTAGCGGCCCTGACGCGCGGCCTACATCCTGCGCCGTGGTCCAGCCGCGGGTTCTGGGTGCGGTGCTCGACAATCGGGCAGGGAGTCCATTCCACCTACGTGGAGGGGCAGGAGTCACCTCGGCTGACCCCGTCGTACGACTTTGGGACGAACTCCTGGGCGGCGTGGAGCGGCACCTCATTCGCCGCAGCACAGGTCACGGGCGCCCTGGCACGGCTGCACAAGCAGAATGGATACTCGCCCGGTGAAGCGCTGCGCGTGCTGCTCAGAGCGGGCCGGCCGGTACCCCAGTTTGGCCGAGCCGTTAAGATTCTCGGTGGCTTCTGACCATGCTTTATTCCCGCACGGCGTATCAAAGCTGCCACTTCGTACTCTTCCTTCATAGGCGAGATGTGCATGATCTCGCCACGCCGGATCCGCTGTTCGGCAGGAGGATGGTGCACATGGTCGAGGAATCCGACGTCGGCCGGTTAGTTCGGGCGAGCGCGAACGGCGCTGAGTCCGCCTGGAACGAGCTGGTACGCCGGTACGCGCCGCTGGTGATGGCTGTGATACGGGGTTCCCATCTCAGCGCTGCGGATGCGCAGGATGTCAGCCAGACGGTCTGGCTGCGGCTGGTGGAGCACTTGCCAAACCTGCGCGAGCCGGCGGCCCTGCCGGGCTGGCTGATGACAACCACCCAGCGTGAATGCACTCGCCACCTGCGGGCCGGGTGGCGAGTGCTGCCGGTGGACCCGCACACCAATGGTGTCATGCAGCAGTGCGTGACCGCAGACCCCGACACTGACATGCTGCGGGCCGAACTCCGGCAGGCACTGCGGGACGGGCTGAGCGAGTTGCCGGCCCGGGATCAGTGGCTGCTGCGGCTGCGGGCCGGTGACCCGCCGGCGTCCTATCAGGAGATCAGCCAGGTGATGGGTATGCCCGTCGGCAGCATTGGCCCGACGCTGCGGCGAAGCCTTGACCGGCTGCGGGAATCGCAGGCGATGCGAGCCTACGCGCATCCAACTTCGACCACCCCAGGGGGGACAAGAGGTGACTGGCGTGAGCTCGCCGATGTGGAGTGACGAGGAGCTGTTGTGTGAGCTGCGCGCTGCGCTCGGTGAGTCGCCCGTGGATGAGACTGCCATCAGTGCGGCCCAGGCGGCATTCACCTGGCGCACGGTGGATGCGGAGCTTGAGGTCCTGGGCCTGGAAGATTCGCTGCTAAACGCTGGTGCGCTCGTCCGTGACAGCGGCGCGGAAAGCCGGCACATGCTGACCTTCCACGGCGAGCGCATGAGCGTGGAGATAGAGATCGATGACGCGGGGATGGTGGGCCAGCTGACGCCTGCGGAGGCCGGCCAGGTCACGTTGGTGACTCCCGCCGGCCCGCAGGCCACGACGCAGGCCGACGAGGTCGGCTGTTTCGCCTTCCCGCCGCCTGCGCCGGGCCCGCTGCGGCTCGACTGCCGTGTGGGTTCCGAGCACTTCGTCACTGAGTGGGTAACCGTAAGGCCGCAGGCTGGATGACGGCGCCGGCCGTGGCCCGCAGCAGCGGGAGGTAACCGAGGGCGTCGGTGCTGTCGACGAACTGGTCGATGGCACCAACCGGCGGCAATTCCCGGATCTGCGGCTCGGTGATGGCTGCCAGCAATGCCGCCGAGAACCTGCCCGCGTCCAGGACCCGGTACGGCCGGCTGTGGAACGGCCGGACCCGGGGATCCACGTGCTTGGTGAGCCGCAACTGGTTGTGCAGCGCGGCGGCGGTTTCGTAGGCGTGGCACAGATGCTGCTCGCGGTTCCCCCAGTCGGTCGCGGACACAGCCTGGGTGAGGTCCGCCAGCACGCCCGCCGCGCCCGGGAGCCGCGCGAATGCGGTGCCAAGCCATTTGCTGTACGGGGGGTAGCGGCGGCGCATCAGCAGGCACAGCCGCATCAGGTCGCGGGCGAGCCGCGCGGTGACGATGGCTGAGCCAAGCTCGTCACCTGCCTCGCTGCACCGGCCGGGAAAGGCCTCCTCCTGGGCGATGCGCTGCCATTGGCACGCCAGCACGTACCGCCACAGGTCCTGCGGGTACCAGCCCAGGCGAGAGCGGGCCTGGTTCAGCTCGCCCAGCCCATCGTGGAAGACCTCACCTGCCGTGACCCCGGCCAGCCGCTGGGTGGGCGTGGCGAGCCAGTCGAGCAGGGTCACCGGCTGCCGGGGATCGAACCCGAGCTGACCGGTGAGCCACGATCCCAGATCCGCGACTTCCACCCAGTGCCTGGCTTCCCCTTCCTGGTCTGCGACGGGGAACATCGTGGGGTAACCACGGAAACTCCGCGGCAGCCGTTTTGCGAAGATAGCGGTGAGCTCCCCGGTGCGGCGGCCTGCGTCGCCGGCGGACAGGAAAACCTGCAGCCGCGGGCCCCAGTTGTGGTCGGTGGAGCGCTGGCTGTGGAAACCGAGGACCTCCGACCCGGAGCCGAGCAGTGCTGCCGAATACGGCAGGCTGGGGTATGCCTCCGCCAGGACCGGGCGCACCGCCTCGGTGTAGAACTCGCGTGCAAGCTGGCGCCCGGGAATGAACGACGCAGTCATACCGGTGATTCTGCCGGGCGCAGCGGGGATTTTCGGGCCGCGGCCTGGTTCCATGTCGATGCGGGCGGGCGCCGTTCGTGTAGAGGGTGGAAGCCGGGACCGCCCGCCCCGGCGCTCACGTTAAGGAGGAACGGCAGGTGAAGCAGTATCTGCTCAGCGTGTACCAGCCCGACGGAGATCCTCCCCCACCCGAGGTTCTGGGGAAGGTGATGCGAGACGTCGGCGCCTGGCAGCAAGAGCTCAAGACCGCCGGTGCGTGGGTGTTCACCGCGGGGCTGCACCCCGCGAGCGCGGCCACGGTGGTGCGGTTCTCCGGAGGCGAGACGCTGCTGACCGACGGCCCGTACGCCGAGGGCAAAGAACACATCGGCGGGTTCACCATCATCACGGCCGCCGACCTCGACTCCGCGCTCGGCTGGGGCCGCAAGCTCGCCCAGGCCACCACCCTGCCGATCGAGGTGCGGCCGCTTCAGGACAGGGACTGACGCCCGGCATGGCTGGCCTGCGCGCCCCCGAGATCGAACGTGTGTTCCGCGCGGAGTACGGTCGCGCGGTGGCCGTCCTGGTCCGCTACTTCGGTGACATCGACGCCGCCGAGGAGGCGGTCCAGGACGCGTTCACCGTCGCGGTGCAGCGATGGCCGGCGGCCGGGCTGCCGCCAAGCCCGGCGGGCTGGATCATCACCACTGCCCGCAACCGGGCCATCGACCGCCTCCGGCGGGAGGCATCCCGCGAGGACCGGCACGCCCAGGCCGCCTTGCTGCACACCCCCGGCGAACCGGCTGAGGAGGCTGCCGTGCGCGACGACCGGCTGCGTCTGATCTTCACCTGCTGCCACCCGGCGCTGGCCCCCACCGCCCAGGTCGCGCTGACCCTCCGGCTGCTGGGAGGGCTCACCACCGCTGAGATCGCGCGCGCGTTTCTGGTACCCGAACCGACCATGGCCCAGCGGCTCGTCCGGGCCAAAGGCAAGATCCGCGACGCCGGAATCCCTTACCGGGTGCCAAACGAGACCGACCTCCCTGGCCGACTGCGGTCCGTGCTGGCTGTTGTCTACCTCATCTTCAACGAGGGGTACATGGCGAGTTCGGGTGACCGGCTCGTCCGCGAAGACCTGAGCGCGGAGGCAATCCGGCTCGGGCGGCTGCTGGCAGAACTCATGCCCGACGAACCGGAGGCCCTCGGCCTGCTCGGCCTCATGCTGCTCGCCGAGTCGCGCCGGGCCGCCCGCTCCAGCGGCGACGGCGGCCTGGTGCTGCTGGCCGACCAGGACCGCGGCCGCTGGGATCGTGGTCTCATCGCCGAAGGCCAGGTCATCGTCCGGCAATGCCTGCGGCGCAACCAGCCAGGCCCGTACCAGATCCAGGCGGCCATCAACGCCGTCCACAGCGACGCGGCCACCGCGGCCGCCACGGACTGGCCGCAAATTCTGCAGCTGTACGACCAGCTTGCCTCGCTCACCCCGAGCCCCGTCGTCGCGCTGCACCGCGCGGTCGCGGTTGCCGAGGTCCAGGGACCCGCTGCGGCACTCACCCTCGTCGATGACCTCGACCTCGGCGGGTATCACCTGTTCCACGCGATCCGCGCCGACCTGCTCCGGCGCCTGGGCCGCAGCGCCGAGGCGGCGCGGGCGTACGACGCGGCGATCACCGGTACCGAGAACGCGAGCGAGCGCGCCTTCCTGCAGCGCCGCCGTGAGGCACTCCCCTGACCCTGCGCCGCCGCGAGGCACTCCCTTGAGCCCTGCCGCTGATTGGTGGGGCGTCACGGGATGCTAAGCCTGCCCGGCGCCTGATCCGGTGCCATCTCCGGGAATGGCAGGGCGACCGGGTCCGCGGCCAGCCGGCTGCGGCCAGCATCGTCGAACCGGTCCAGGCCGAGCGGTACCGCGTCCACAACCTCAGTTGAGCCCGTCAGCGCGAGGTCGGCGGCCGTCTTGGCCACCGCCGGGCCCCACATCATGCCGGCCCCGCCGGCGCTCGCCACCGTCAGCCCCCTCACCGGCCCGTCAGGGCTGAGCGCAGGCCCGGTAATGGGCAGGTGATCGGGGGTGTAGTCGATCGTCGCGGCCCAGAGCTTGCGCAGCCGCAGCCCGGCGGTAACGGGCACGATTTCCGCCAGCCTCGCCCGCATCCGGGTCAGATACGCCTCGTCGATGCCGCTGGCTTCACCCGGCGGCTCGTCGGGGTTGCTCATCCCGAACAGCAGGCCACCTTCCTCCGGGCGCCAGTACAGGCCTTCCGCGACGCTGAATACCATCGGCACCCGGGAGGGATGCAGGTCGGGATGCGGCTCGGTGACCGCGACCTGGTGCCGGACCCCGCCGGCCGGGACCCGGATTCCCGCCAGCCGCCCCACCTGCGCCAGTTCCGGCCCGCCGGTGAGCACAACCACCCCGGCGCCGATCCGCCCGGCACTGGTCTCCACCCCGCTGACCCGGTCACCGGCCTTCACCAGGCCGGTGAACGCGACCCGCTCGCGCACCTGCACGCCGTTGGTGGCAAGAGCGACAGCGTAGGCGGTCACGTTGCGCGGTGGGTTGATGAAGCCATCGTCATCACAGAAAGTGCCACCGAGGGTCCGGCCGGGCGCCAGTGTCGGGTTGGCCGCATCCACCTCATCCGGGCCCAGCCAGCGCACCCGGACCCCGAGGCCCGCCTGCATGGCGATCCGGTTCCGGGCCTCCGCGACCTCGCCGTCGGTGAAGCATGGCAGCAGGTAGCCCTGGGTGACGAAGCCGGAGTCCGTGCCGAGTTCTTCCTGCTGGCCCAGGTAGAACTGGCGGGACCAGATCGCCAGCCGCACCGCTGTGGGGGTTCCTCCCTGGAGCCGGACGACACCAGCCGCCCGGCTGCTCGCCCCGCGACCGAGCGTCCCTTTCTCGAGCAGGACCACCCGCTCGAGGCCTGCCCGGCGCAGGAAATAGGCGCACCACCCGCCGATGGCCCCGCCACCGACGACCACGGCATCCGCGTTCTCCGCGTTCTCCATGCGACCAGGCGATGACATCGGCACGAGCGCGATGTTCCCAGGCGCCCGAACCTCCGTCAAGGTTCCGCCGGCACCTCACCCGGCATGACCTGCACCTGAAAGCTCACAGCAAGCAGGAAACGTCTGCGGCTAAAGACCTGGTCTCTTGGTGTGATTATGTCCGGACAAGATATTGACGTGGTGTTTCGCCGACTGCTACACATGCTGGCCCGGCGAAGCGGCCAGGCCCGGCGAGCCCCTGTTCGTGATCGATCTCTGCACCTGCGCCCCCGACGTGGCGCTGCCCATCGCCGTGCGCACCAGCGAGTACCTTTCCAGCTGCGGGCTGGGCGCCCGGGGGTAGGTCGTTCAGCTGGATGAGCCGTTCGCCGCCGTGTTCACCGGTGGGCGCGGGTCAAACTGGACAGGCAGGTCCGGTGGCGAGCGGAATACCAGGCCGTGAATGTGCGGATCTTCGGCAGCCGGGTCGAGGCGCAGGTGCGGCAGGCGGTCAAGCAGCGCGTTCAGCAGCACACGCGTCTCCAGCCGCGCCAGGTGCATACCGAGGCACATGTGCGGTCCGTCCCCGAACGAGACATGCTGCCCGGGGTCCCGGAAGATGTCGAAGGCATCAGGATCTCGGTACCGTGCGGGATCGCGGTTCGCCGCGCCCAGCGACAGCGAGATCATGGCGCCCTTGGGAATGCTGACGCCACCGAGCTCCAGGTCCTCGGTGGCCAGCCGGCTGACGTTCAGCAGCGGCGCCTCCCAGCGGAGGCCTTCCTCTATCGCCTGCGGCACGAGGCCGCGGTCGGCCCGGAGGCCTCAAGCTGCCCCCGGTGGGTGAGGAGGCCGAACAGGAGGTTGCTGGACGACCGGTAGGTGGTTTCCGCGCCAGCCGGGAGCAGCAGCAGGAGGAGGAACGGGTAGATCTCGTCGTCAGTGAGCCGGCGCCCGTCAACTTCTGCCTGGACCAGCTGACTCACCAGGTCATCGCGCGTGTTCCGGCGCCGGTCGGCGATGATCTCGGCGAAGTAGGCACGAAGATCCCGGCTGGCGACGAGACCCTGGTCCCAGTTCCGCATTACTCCGATCAGCTCCGTGGACAGCCGCTGGAAGCGGGGCCAGTCGGCCCGTGGCAGGCCGAGGATCGATGCGATGACCTGGATTGGAAACGGAAATGTCAGCTGGCGGATGAGGTCAGCGTGGCCGTCGCCGGCGAAGGCGTCTAACAACTCTGTGACGGTGGCGCCGATGAGCGTGTCACCCCACTGCTCGAGAACACGGGCGCGGAACGCCTTGGCGACCAGGGCGCGGTGACGCAGATGCTCGGGCGGATCCATCTGCAGGATGGTCTTGCCCATGACATGCCCCGTGCTCATCGCATAGGCGGCCGAAGAGGAACGCACGTTGTCGGTGAGCACCTGCTCCACGAGCTCATGGCTGAAGACGGTGAAAAGGGGCGGCATTCATGCCACACCGTCACGCTACCGCTGGCCCGGATGACTGTGAAGGCAGGCGGCGAGCAGCCTGGCCGGATCCCGTGACCCCGCCAGGCCGGGCGCCTAAGTTCCCCGCCGTCACGTCATCTGTCCGGAACCATCGTCACCGGCTGGCTTCTCAGGCGCGGGCAGCAGGACGGTGAACAGCATGCGGCGCCTGCGCCCCTTGCCTGGAGCATTGGCGAGCCGGGGCAGGGCGGCGGCGCCGAGGTCCCGGAGGAACTCGGCCAACTCGGTGTCGGTTAGCCACATGGCCGCCACCCGGTAGTCGGCACCGTCCCGGACAGGGTCGGGACTGCCGGCGGCGAGGTAGCGGTCGAAGTCGGCGAGAAGCCCGGCGACGAAGGCCATGAAGGCGTTCGCGTGCTCGGCGGGAGTCATCGCCGCTACCTCGCCCGGCTGAATCTGCGCGGCAAATAGCCGGAGGGTGTACGTGCGCTCGACGGCGCCGCGGATGCGGCGCTCCGCCACCACCTGGAGCACCCCGGCCCTCGCGAGGAGGGCGACGTGGCGATAGATGCTCCCGGCCGGCACGTCGTCAAGCTCCGCGGCGAGCTGGGTGGTTGTGAGCGCCCGGTCACCGAGGAACGCCTTCATGATGCGCAGCCGCACTGGGTGCAACAGGAGATCCGCGCTCGCCATGCGGAAAGCCTACCCATTACTCATAGTTCTGCTAACATTCATGAATATGTGAGCTTTAACGGCACGACGAGGAGGCCTGGATGGCCGGGCTGCTGCCGCCGGGATCTGCCGCGGCGATACCGATCCTCGTCGCGGCTCTCGCCTTCGATGCCTTCTGCCTGGTCGACCTGGCCCGGGCCGGTGAGGTCCGCTACCTGCCCAAGTGGGCGTGGGCGCTCGTCTGTCTTGTCTCGACTCCCTGGGGCGGCATCATCTACCTGATCTTCGGGAGGCTTCACTGAGCGCGCTGCGCACCGTCGGGCTCGTCAAGGCCTACGGCGCTGTGATGGCACTCCGGGGCGTGGATCTGGACGTGCCCGCCGGCTCGCTGTATGGGCTGATCGGGCCGAACGGCTCAGGCAAGACAACCCTGCTCGAGATCCTCGCTGGCCTGCGCCGCCCGAGCGGTGGGGCGCTTCGCCTCGGCGTTTCGCGCGAAGCGATCTCCTACTGTCCCGATGTCGCCGAGCTCGAACCGTGGCTGAGCGCACTCGAGGTCCTGCAGGTCGCTCTTGGACTGCTCGGACGCCGCCGGCCCCGCCACGAGCTGGAGGAGATCCTCGACCGGGTGGGTCTTGCCGAGGCGGCCAGCCGCCGGGTGGGCGGGTTCTCCCGGGGGATGACGACCAGGCTCAACATCGCCGCTGGCCTCGTCGCCGAACCGGAGGTACTCCTCATCGACGAGCCCGCCTCCGCGCTCGACCCGGCCGGGCGCGCCGGAGTCCTCCGCCTCGTCGCCTCGCTGGCGCCAGCCGCGACCGTGGTGCTCTCCAGCCACGACCTCGGCGAGGTCGAGGCGATCTGCGGCCACGTCGGGATCCTTGCCAACGGCCACCTGCTCTACCAGGGACCGCTGGCCGACCTGCTCGCCGGCGCAGCGAGGTCCCGATGGCAGGTGATCGTCCGCCCGCCAGCGGGACGGATCCTGGCCGCGCTCAGCGCCGCCCCATGGGTGTCATCGGTTAGCGAACTGGCCCCCGGCGAGCTCGAGTTCTCCGCCACCGATCCCGGCGAGGTCGAAGCGCACCTGGCCGGAGTGCTCGCTGCCTGCAGCGCCCGGGTAGTCTCGCTCTCGCCCGCGCGACCAAGCCTGGAAGAGGTCTTCCTCTCTCTCACCGCCACTCCGGCCGGCCAGGGAGCCAAGGCCCGATGAGCCCCTGGCGTCTCGAAGTCCTGCGGCTGTGGCGCACCCGGCGCCTTGTCGCCCTGACGGCCCCATTTGTCCTGCTCGGCCTCGGCATCCCGATCCTCACCAAACACCTGCCCGAGCTCGCGAAGCACAGCTCGGGAGGTATGCGGGTGATCGCGCCTCCGCCGGCCCCCGCCGACGCGCTTGTCGGCTTCGGCCAGAACGCCGCCGAACTCGGCACTCTCGTGATCGTCGTGGTGGCGGCGGCGAGCCTCGCCATCGACGCCCGCCCGGCCCTTGCCGCCTTCTACCGCAGCAGGGTGCATCACTCCTCCGTCCTGGTCCTGCCCCGCTACATCGCGGTCTCCGTTGCCGGGATGTGCTCACTCGGCCTCGGGGTCCTCTGTGCCTGGTACGAGACCGACGTGCTCATCGGCCCCCTGTCCCCTGGTGCGCTCGCCGCGGGGTTCGGGCTCGAGACCTTGTGGGTGTGCTTTTGCGTCGGCGTCGTCGCTGCCTGGGCGAGCGTTGCCCGCAGCGTGGTTGCTGTCGTCGCGGCCAGCCTCGCCAGCCTCTTGGCCCTGGTGTTCCTGAGCAATATCCACGCCCTCTCGTCCTGGTCACCCTCGGCGCTGGGCGCGAGCGTGGCAGACCTCGCCGGGGCCCAGCACCCCGGCGTCCCCTGGCACGCCTTCGCCATCACCGCAGTTGGCACCGTGGCCCTCGTGGCCACCTCGGCCTGGCGCCTCCCGCGGCGGTCACGTTAAGGAGCAAGTGGCTGATCAGGAAGGATGGGGGCTGACCGGGATGTGGAAGAAGCGCTGGCGAGCAGTTCCCTCTAGGACGGCTCCGGTGCGGAAGTCGTCGCGAGGCTGCGGGTCGGAGCGGCAGGTGTTGCGGAGACAGCCGCCCCCAGTCGGGCGCCCGCAGCGGGCAGCTAGCTCGCGTGCCGATGGTGCATGTGTCCGGTCGCCGGGCAGTATCCGGCTCCGTTCTACGAACCGTTCACCACGCTCGCCTGGCTGGCCGGCATCACCGGCGGGATCCGGCCCGGGACGACGGTATTGGTCGTGCCCTACCGGCACCCACTGCTCATCGCGCGGATGGCGGCGAACCTCAACGACCTTAGTGGGGGACGCCTGGTTCTCGGGGTGGGCGTCGGCCGGGCCGTGCGCCTCGGCGAGGCCTGGCATCCGCTGCGGTTCACCATGCCCTGGCTGCGTGAGGCGGTGGACCGCATGTCGGCGCTCGCGGACGAGCAGCGGCGGCCGGTCCCGGGGCTAGCGCCGCGCATCGCTCTGCGGCTGGCTCAATCACCGGTCACTGGCCCCGGACGTCTTGCCGGTGAGGGAACGATCGACCAGGTCCTCGACGACCTCGCACAGCTGCGTCTGCTCGGCGCCGGCGCCGTCGTGCTCGATCCGTTCAACGCCATCCGGACGAGACGCACCGCCCGGAGGTGGCATGGCAGGCGCTAGCCGCGGTCTCAACGGGAACACGCCACCTCCGGGAGTAACCATGACACAAGAGGTCACTGCAGCCGACTTGGCGTACCTGCACCGCTGCGTTGAGCTGGCGACGCAGGCCGTTGATGCGGGCGATTTCCCGTTCGGCTCCGTGCTTGTTGCCGCGGACGGGACCGTTCTTGTCGAGGACCGGAACCGGGAGGTGACCGCGGGTGACCCTACGCGCCACCCGGAGTTTGCGATAGCGTGCTGGGCGGCGACGAACATGACCCCGCGGGAGCGGGCCACGGCGACTGTCTACACCTCGGGGGGAGCACTGCCCGATGTGCGCCGCCGCACACGGCTGGGTCGGGCTGGGGCGCATCGTGTACGCGACCTCATCGGAGCAGAAGGCTGTCTGGCTCGCCGAGCTGGGAGTCAGCCCCGCGCCGGTCCTGCCCTTGGCGATCACGCAGGTCGTTCCCGATCTCGTGGTGGCGGGCCCGGTCCCCGGCCTGGCGGAGCAGGTGCGCGACCTGCACCGCAGATTCCGTTCACCGTAACGGTACAGCTGCATGCACCAGGCGACCACGGTGCGCGCGCCCCCACCGGCCTGGGGCGCCCCGTGACAACGACCGCAGGAACTCTATGGGAACGCACCGCTGAAACGCAGGCCCGCGCCCAGTCCAACCGCGTGGCGCATCGCTCAGGGTTGCCCCACCATGCGAACGCGAAGTGCTGCTGGGAGGTGATCCGCTGCCGGTCCGCCTGCGCATGTCAAGACGGGGAAGTGGGGTTCGGTGAGCCGTCGCGCACCCGCGCCATGTTGATGGAATACACTAGCGACATACATCATCAACAAGTGCGTGGTGGATGATGGCGCTGACCCAGATCGACATCGATGAGGACGCCCTCGCCGAGGCCATGAGGCTGTCCGGGGCGAAGACGAAGAAGGAAACCGTCAATGTTGCGCTGCGGGAGTTCGCAGCCCGGCACCGCAGGATCGCGGCCCTGGAGCACTATGCGACGCTGGCGGCAGGGTGGGATTTCGAGGGGTGGGAGCATCGCCGGGCGGCTGAGAAAGACCCGGCGGCGTGATTCGCTACCTGCTCGACTCGTCTGCCTTGTGGCGGATCCTGCGAGAGTCCGCGCTGCGGGCGGCCTGGGCAGAGGTCGTCTCCGCGGGCGCGGTCGGTTCCTGTCATCCCCAGCGCGTCGAGTTCCGCCGCTCGGCCCGCACCATCGACGAGTACGAGCAGATGTCGGGAATGTTCGATGCGCTGTACCCGGATGCGGCGATCCCCAAAGGGGCGTGGCGGTGGATAGAGTCCGCGCAGTATCGCCTGCTACGGCAGGGCGCCCACCGCGCATTGTCGGCTGTGGATCTGCTGATCTGCGCCACCGCAGCCCAGCATGACCTGGTTGTGCTCCACGACGACAAGGACTTCGCGACCGCCGCACGGCATCTCCCCGATGTGCGGGAACGCACCATCCACGACGTCCCGCACGTCGATTGATGCGCCCAGACCAGTCGCCCACCACGCGGCGAAGGGCCATCCACATCGAGCGGGCGGCCGGACGGCTGAGCCAGTATCAGCCTGCCGGGTCGATCTGCCGATCAGCCAGCTCGGCCGATCGGCCGGTGCTGGCCGCCGGTGTTGTAGATGACCTGGCCGGTGATGAAGCCGGCAGCCGCGGCGACCTTGGTGGCCTGGGGGTCAGCCTCGCCAGTCTCCTGGCCCTGGTGTTCCTGAGCAACATCCACGCGCTCTCGTCCTGGTCACCCTGGGCCCTGGGCGCCAGCGTGGCAGACCTCCGGGGCACGTGAGTGACTGGGTTTAAGCTTGGGCGGTGGCCCAGGCTGCGCCGTCGAGGAGAGCGCTGGTCGGCCGGGCGCGCCGGATCAACCGTGAACTGGCCCGGCTATACCCGGATGCGCATATCGAGCTGAACTTCAGTTCCCCCCTCGAACTGCTGGTGGCCGCGATTTTGTCGGCCCAGACCACGGACCACCGGGTCAACGTGGTGACGCGGGCGCTGTTCGCCCGGTACCGCACCGCCGCTGACTATGCCGCCGCGGACCGGGCGGAACTTCAGAAGGTGATCCAGCCGACGGGGTTCTTCCGGGCCAAGTCGAACAGCCTCATCGGCCTCGGGCAGGCTTTGTGCGACCGCTTCGGCGGGGAGGTTCCTGCCACGCTGGAAGAGCTTGTGACCTTGCCGGGTGTTGGCCGCAAGACCGCCAGTGTGGTGCTCGGCGATGCCTTCGGCAAGCCGAGCCTCACGGTGGATACCCATTTCGCCCGGCTGGCTCGGCGGTTTGGCTGGACGGCGCAGACCAACCCGGGAAAGATCGAGCAAGACGTCGGTCCACTCCTGCCGCGGCAGGAGTGGACCGGGGCCTCTCACCGTCTGATCTGGCACGGCCGCCGTGTCTGTCATGCCCACCGGCCCGCGTGCGGCGCTTGCGGCGTCGCCCGCCTGTGCCCGTCGTTCGGTGAGGGGCCAACCGACATGGAGACCGCCCGCAAGCTTGTCAAACCGGGGCCATTTTCGTGACCGGAGTTCGCAGCCGCGCGTAACGTCCTGCTTGGCACCTCTTATGCGGCTTCGCGACAACGAGCCACCAACCCCACCCGAATGGGATGCTCTTCGTGCCTTGTGACGCCGCGTTGCCCTGCGGACTCGCCGGGTCGCTGGTCCGGCGGGATGGGAGCGCCGCCCGCTGCTCATGGCCGCGTCCAGTCCGATGGCCAGCGGGATGCCGGCAATGGCGCCCGGCGACGCTGGGAGCAGGTGAGTCGCCGACAGCCCGGTGGTGACCTGCTGCGGGGTCGCGCCGAGCGCGCGCACCCGGCGCCGACGGGCTGGAGCCGGTCCGGTCGCGCAGTGGGTGGCGATCGCCCGCGCCCGCCTCACATTCCGGGGGGTTGTGTTGTCGAACTGGTGAGGGCAGATGCGACCGAGGGAGCCGTCGGCACCATGACCACCCAAGCCCCGAGTCCAGCGCGCCGGAGGGCGACTAACCCGCAGAATCTGCTCGACGAGTTCGCGCTCGTTGCGCCCGGCCAGGTCAGCGCGCCCACCCTGGTCACCGTGCTGTTTGACGCGCCGGATGTGAATCCCCACTCGCTGGGCCCGAACGTGGTGTCGCGGACG
>WNGL01001344.1_pt1 | contig 62248 bp, 52 predicted proteins | sample 5400591 | NCBI WGS metagenome assembly WNGL01 (sample SAMN13153377, study PRJNA577476) | soil metagenome | isolation source: 80 cm soil or saprolite under Garry oak tree replicate 1 | place: USA:California | collected 2016-06-15 | reverse complement strand
CCCCAACATCCGGAAACACCGACACATTCCCGCTGCTATCTGTCGCCCGCACATTCAGAGTGTGCGTGCCATTGCCGTACTTCGCAGTATTCAGCAAATAAGAGAAACCAATATTCACCGGCGCGCCAGGGTATGTCCCCGCCACGTCGGGGCGCGATGATCCGTAGCTCGCCGTTCCATCCACCACTCCATCCACGAGGATCTCCACCTTGGCAACGCTGGCATCATCAAAGCTCCAACCGGATACCGTCGTGATGCCGCCAAAACTGACTTCCACAATGCTTCCGCCCCAGGCAGTCTCCAACCCAATCCGAATCGTATCCGTGGACGTCTGGTTTTGAAACGATCAGCAGGGATCCCTGCTGGGAGGTCGTAGTAGTGAAAGTATCCGGCGGAGGTGGGGGCGGAGGCGGCTGCATCTGGCTATTTCCCCCACCGCAACTGAAGCCCGAAACAACGGCCAGAAACAGTATCAGCAGAAACCACGCCGATCTCGACATCATAGGGCCTCCAGAGCGGAAGCTAGACCGAAGATGTTAGGATCACAGGAAATTGAATCGGCAGGAAGTATATCTAAAACCAACTGAGGGTGCCCCATGCTTAGGCTGTTAGCAAAGGGTGACATTTCGCACCATCACGGTTTCAGCTTTTGATTTTCAATCGTCAATCGAAAATCGTAAATCCCTTACTGTTTTCCTCTCAGCATTTCCACTACCCGATCAAAGTCCTCAAGCGTGCCGTACTCGATCACGATCTTTCCTTTCCCCTTGCGATCGCGAATGCGGACGCGCACGCCCAGCACGCGCTCCAGCTCCGTCTGCGCTGCTCTTACGTTCGGATCCACCCAGCGCGCCCTTCCCGGCTGATCCTGTTTTTGCAGCGGGACATTCGTATCGAATACCAGGTCTTCAAGTTGCTCAACCGACAAATGTTTTCGGACAGCCTCATCAGCAATTTTAGGGATCAGGCTCGGATCCAGCAGCGTCAGCAATACGCGCGCTTCGCTGAAGCCCAGGCGTCCCTCGCGCAAAAATTGCTGCACCGATGCGGGCAGCTTCAGCAACCGCATGTAGTTCGAGATGCTCTCGCGCGAACATCCGGTCCGCTGGCCAATCTGATCCTGCGTGAGCCCAAAAACCTGGCTCAATTGGGCAAAGGCATGCGCCTGCTCCAGACAGTTCAGGTCCTGCCGCTGCAGGTTCTCGACAATAGTCATCTCCGCTGCTTGCTGGTCGGAGACCTTGCGCACGATCGCCGGAATCGTCTCTTTGCCCGCGAGCTTGGACGCGCGGCAGCGCCGCTCGCCGAGGATCAGAACATAACGTCCATCCTTGCCCGGACGCACCACGATCGGCTGCACTACCCCATTGGCGCGGATGGATTCCGCCAACTCCTGCAGCATCTCCGTGTCAAACCGATCGCGCGTCTGATAAGGATTTTGCTCGATATCGTCGAGCCGAATCGGCAGCACCGAGTCTCCCGCCGCCGCCCGTGCCGCTTGCGCCTGAATCTCCGGCAAAACAATGCTGGTTGCCCCAGGCGCGACTGGAGACGCCGCTGTCCCGGCAACCACTCGAGGCCCGCCAGGCAGCAACGATTCCAACCCTCGTCCCAACGCCTTCCGTTTATCAGGCGCCGTAGTTTTATCCGTCTCGACTGCCTTTTCCGCCGCAGTTGTCATCATCCGCTCCTAGGTTTCGTTCGGCGTAGCGCCGCCGGTCCGCCGGTATTCGCTATTCAACACATCGACGACCATCAATCTAATATATCGATGACCATCAATGTATCAAGCGCTCTTATCCATCTCCGCAGGAGGGTCTCCCGCCCCTTCCTCAGATCGAATCTCCTCGACCGGCGCCGGCCCAGCCTCTTCAGCCGGTTGCTCAGATTGGATCTCCTCGACCCTGGCTTCCACTAGTGCGTCCGCAGGTTGCTTAACGCGAATCTCGTCGACGGGTGCCTCGGTTGACGAGGCTTGAACTGGATCTTCAGCCCGAATCTCCGCGGTCGGCGCTTGGCTTGGCTCCTCTGACGGAGGTTGGTCGATAGTTGCACTCGTTGCTTCGCTCACCACCGTCGGCGCCGATGCCACGGGCTCGTTCACTGCAACTGTTCGCTGTGAACTCCTGGCTGCGGCGGCCGCCGCCATCTCCTTGACCGACAGTTGATGGCCGATAATTTCCTTGGCCAGATTCATGTAGCTCTCAGCCCCGCGCGACTTGATGTCATAGCTCAGCGCGGCCTTGCCATGACTGGGCGCCTCTGCCAGTCGAATATTTCGCGGAATGGTGGTGGCGCAAAGCTTGTCTCCGAAATATCTTTTCAGCTCGGCCGTCACTTGTTGCGCCAGGTTGGTGCGGTCATCAAACATGGTGAGGACCACGCCTTCGATTGCCAGATCTGGATTGAAGCTGGCGCGGATCCGCTCCACTGTATCCAGCAGCTCAGAGATTCCTTCGAGCGCAAAGTATTCCGCCTGCATTGGAATTAGCACGGCATCCGCCGCAACCAGCGCATTCAACGTGAGCAGATCCAAAGCCGGGGGACAATCCAGCACAACGAATTGATAGCGATCACGTATGGGCGCGAGCGCATCCTTCAGGCGGAATTCCCGGCGCTCCCCGTCCACTAGTTCGATATTTGCGCCGATGAGATTCTTGTGGGCGGGAATGATCCAGAGCTGCTTGAGCACAGTCGTCTTCAGCGCTTCTTCCGCGCTGGCTGCGCCCATGAGCAGATGGTATGTGCTGATGCGTTCGGGATCTTTGACCAGGCCCAGGCCGCTGGAGGCATTCGACTGCGGGTCGCAGTCTACGAGGAGCGTATTAACTTCCGCTGCGGCAAAAGATGAGGCCAGATTGATGGCAGTCGTGGTCTTGCCCACGCCGCCCTTCTGATTGGCAACCGCGATGACGCGTCCCATTTAGTTTTTAGGAGATCGGAGAGCTAGTCGCAGAATAGTGCGAATCGACGCAAGATTGCAATGACGTATTTTGGTGCAGCTGAAGATTTCGCAGATAGTGTTGAATCAAAAATGGCTACACGTAATTCTCGCCGGTCTTTCCACAAGAACGTTCCACGTGGAACACTGTGCGCAATGTTCCACGTGGAACATTACGTCATTTTTTGTTCCCGGGGAAAAGGGTTTTTGTCGCAGGTGTTCGGGGAAAGACGATCAGGCTAGGCTTTCATGAGTAGTGTTCCACGTGGAACACTAGGCGCGGTTTGTAAAAAGGTGGCAAAGTCGAGAAATGTTCCACGTGGAACACTCGCGTCTGGGAGGTTGACGCCGCAAGTTTCCGGTGTTTTTGGTCTTGTTTCCCACTTCAGACGTCACTGTCCGCTCAAGACGTGCTCGATCTGGCAAAAGTAGCGGCGTCGGACCACTATTTCAATCTTGATTCGTCCATATTTTGATAACGGGGCTCAAAACTCGATGGCCAATTAATAAGATTCGGGCCTCGGACAGGGGGATGGGCACGGGTTCAGACCACTGAAAAGTGGGGGCAATCTTTGCGAGGCTATCCATTTGTCGCCGGACGATGAGTAGCGCGAGGCGACCGTGCGGGGCAACTAGGTTCGCCGCGATGGGGAGAACATGCTCGAAGCGTTCAACCGCGCGTAAGGTGACAGGATCTGCCGAGGCTTGGAAGTCTTCGGCGCGGCCACCAAATACATCGACGTCTGTCAATGTAAGTGTCCGGCTGATTTCGCGGAGGAAGCTGACCTTCTTGTGGTTCGATTCGATCAACGTCACGTGGGTGTGCGGCGACCAGATTTTTATGGGGAGACCGGGGAAGCCGGCGCCGGAACCAATGTCGACCAGTCGTGTCGAATTCTTTTCGCCGGATGGCTCAAAAGCCGCGCTGGGCTGGGGCGGACGGAGAATTGATTGCCTAGCCGGAGCATTGGGGGGCTCAGCCTCGGGGAATAAATGTCTGGCAGCGAAAAGAGATTCGCCGAAATGACGGGTGACGATTTCCTCGGGCTGGCGCACCGCAGTGAGGTTTATGCGGGCGTTCCAGCGGAGCAATATATCGATGTACGTCGATATAGCCTGCAGTTGGGATTCGACGAGGGGAACAGGAAGGAATGGCTGCAGCAGTTCGGCGATGCGGTCGGACTGCATGAGATTGCAGATTTTAGATTGCAGATTGCGGATTGGCTAGGGTGCGAGGAGGGCAGCACTTGGCACTTGGCATTTAGCCAATAGGGGGACTTGCCTCTGCTTGCAAAATCAGCGTTGGCTAAGTGCCGATTCAAGGTTGGATTAGCGAAACTGACGGACCTGACGGACGTTTCACCGGTGCCGGCGGGACGCCGGTGGTACCTGGGCACGATCGTGCTTGGGATGCCGATTTGGGGAGGAGGTGTCGCCGGACGTGCTGGCACTTTGGGCACCTCGGGGGTGGCGATGGCAACTGCTACACTCGCCATTGCAATGGCCTCCGGCACCGATAACATGACGGCGATTGACAAGGTACAGGCCCTTGTCCAATTGTTGCGCACCCGCTCGTCGGAAGAGATACGGCAGCGGATGTACGACAATCCGCCGGGGAGTCCGTGGTGGGCAGCCTGCAAAACTGAACTCGATGTGCGCAATGGGGAGCGGGCGGCAACCGCGCTGGTGGATACGTCCCGAGTGCTGGAAAAGATGAAGCAGTCCACCGACCACCTGGACAAGCTGACGGAGAATCTACTTCAAGCGACAACCGACCTGGCCGATCTGTTCAAAGGGGCCAGGGAGTCAGGACGAAGGCTGGAACTTGCGGTGTATGTAATCCTGGGTGTAACCCTCATGCAACTCTTCTATGTAGTTTTTCTGTTTGTAGGCAAGCGATAAGCACACACATCCTCAATTACATAGATTGGCTGCGCATCATCCCGCTTGCTGTACTCTCTCCGCCGCTCAGTTTTTTGTGATCATCGCTCAGCAAATGAGCTGGTGACCCCGTTTGAGTTGCTTACCCCCTCGCGCGGGAATCGAGAGGCTGGGAATTGCGCAGCGCGGTTGCTGGCTTCACTGATTTGCTTTTGCGTCATCACTCGTGACAGGTTTTTCATTCTCTCTGAACCCCGACTATCTCCTCCTGCCGCAGCCAGCTTGTACCAGGTATAGGCGCTGACGTAATCCAGCGGCACTCCCTTGCCTTGTTCGTAAAGGTATCCAAGGTCGACTTGTGCCCGGGCATACCCATGGGCAGCTGCGCGCTGTACCCACTTCGCTGCTTCGGAGTAGTCAAGGGTCACGCCCGTGCCGGTGTAATACATCCAGGCAAGATTGTCCTGAGCAGGGGGGTAATCGCGCTCGGCGGCGGCTCGAAACCATTGGCCGGCTTCTGCATAGTCTCGCGCGACGCCTTTACCGCGAAAGTATAAGGACGCCAAATTGCACTGGGCCGTAACTTCACCTTGGCCGGCGGCAGCGCGATACCAGCGCGCGGCTTCGCCGGAATTCCTTCGAACCCCATCTCCACGCTCGTACATTGAGGCAAGATTGTTCTGGGCGGTCGCGTGGCCGCGTTTGGCGGCAGTGGTGTAATGCGCCACGGCTTGGCGGTAATCTTGCGAGACGCCTTTCCCTTGCTCGTATAAAAAACCTAACCCAAACTCCGCGTCAGCTGAACCATGCGCGGCGGCTTCGCGGTACCATTTGGCGGCTTCCGAGTAATCTTGAGGAACGTGCGTCCCGGTCATATAGGACCAGCCGAGCATGTACTCAGCCTTCACATCCCCGCTTTCGGCGCTCTTCTTAAGAGAAGAAAGGTCAGCCTGATCTGTTTCCCCACTTCGTATCGACCCTGTGGTCGCCTGGGCTTGTGAGAGGTTCGTGAAAGAGTAGAACCAAACCGCCGCCAGCAACGTAACTGTAAACAGCACTCTTAAGTTCATCATCATGTCCTTGAGAACCCCACTTCCCTTGGTCGTTTTTCTCGCACCTCAGGCTCGAACTTTTGCATCAGTCAGAGTGTTCGGCAATGCAACAGCGCACACCCGTGCGACACGTGTGGGTAACGGGACATGTTTCTCAAAACGCGGGACTTTCTTCCGAGATCACGATAGTTTCTGTCGCCCCTTCGGGGCTTGTCCGATGTTGCATCACCACCCACGGCTAGCGCCGTGGGCTGCATTCTTTTGCGCCGCTTCGCGGCTGGCCGCACGGTAGCGGCTGGCCGCATTGGATGGGTGTGGGATCTTGAAACTTAGCTAACGGCTGTGATAGATGGGCGTCCAATCAACGGTGATCGAATGTCAGATCGTGGGTTCTCTGCAGAGGTGGTTCGCTTTGATATCTTTCAAGTTGATCTTCGGGCGGGTGAACTGCGTAAGGAAGGCCGGCCAATCAAGTTACAAGACCAGCCCTTCCGCGTTTTATCTCTTCTGTTGAACCGACCTGGGGAAGTAGTAACGCGCGACGAGTTGCGCCAGAACCTCTGGCCGGCCGATACATTTGTGGACTTCGACCATGGCCTGAACAGCGCTGTGGCCAGGCTGCGCGAAGCGCTTCGCGATTCTGCGGACAAGCCTCGCTTCATTGAAACTGTGGCTAAGCGAGGTTATCGATTCATCGGCGTCGTGGATGACACGGCGCCTGCGGTCTCAAGTGTCGCTGATGAATCCCATTCACTAATGAAGGGTGAAGTGCCACCGTTGGCTGGGCAACACGAGTTGCCCAATAGCCGGCAGGACGCTGGCGTTACAAAATATGCGCCGGCAAGGACCTGGATCGCCGGTGTGCCGCTCGTGGTTCTCCTTGGCGCGATCGGGCTCTGGTCCTTCTATCGAAAAACTGCCGAAACTCCACTAGCGTCGATCGAAGTCGTGCCGCTGGTGGGCCTCCATGGCTTTCAAGTCACCCCGGCTTTTTCTCCGGACGGCAATCAAGTCGCATTTCGCAACAGCGATGGCGCACACCACACCGGAATCTATACAGCGCTAGTTGGAGGCGAGAAATCTCTTCGGTTGACGAGCGATTCCGGCGACTGCTGTCCAACCTGGTCGCCCGACGGTCGCCAGGTCGCGTTCACTCGTTACGCTGACAAAACGATTTCCATCATTGTCATTCCTGCTCTGGGCGGTACCGAGCATCGCGTCTACAAGGCACCCGCTGCCATGGGAGGAGGACTGGCCTGGTCACCAAACGGAAAGTTTCTGGCGTTTCCTGAGGCCAGCGGTGTCGACTCGCCGCGCTCATGGATTTCATTGCTGTCGTTATCTGACTACAGCACGCGGCGGCTGACATCACCACCAGGAGGATCGCTTGACCAGTCGCCCAAGTTCTCGCCTGACGGCTCGCAGATCGCGTTCGTACGTTCCACCATCGCCGGCGTGAGCAATGATGTGTATGTCATTGGCGCGGGGGGCGGCGAAGCAAAGCGACTCACCTTCGATCACCGCCCCATCATTGGTCCTCCGGCATGGACTGTGGACGGCCGCGAAATTGTATTTTCTTCCACCCGCGGGGGGCCGGAGAGTTTGTGGAGAATCTTTGCTCGCGGCGGTGAGCCAAGACCGGTAGCGGGTCCCATGGGTGAGGGAGGTTGGCCGTCGATTCCTCCAAAGGGTGACCAGTTGGTTTACCACCAGGTGGTTGCCAAGTTTAATATCTGGCGCCTGGATTTGAGGGATCAAAGGCACCATCAGAGGCCGCCTTTCGCCTTGATTTCCGAGAAGGGCGACAAGATGCGCCCCGATTTATCTCCCGACGGAAAGCAGATTGCTTTCGAGTCGAATCGCCTTGGCTTCTGGGATATTTGGACATGCGCAACCGATGGATCGAATTGTGACCAGCTTACTTCGTTGCATGGAACCGCGGGACGGGCACGATGGTCGCCCAACGGACGCTACATTGCCTTCGAATTTCATCCTAAAGAACAAAGCGAGATTTACGTTGTCGAAGTACCCGGTGGGGTTCCCCGGCTTCTGCCTACCATTTCCGGCGCGGATAACCTTTCTCCCAGTTGGTCGCGCGATGGCCAATGGATTTACTTCGCTTCCAAACGCGGTAGTGAACCCTTTCAGCTTTGGAGGATGCCGGTACGCGGTGGCGCACCGATCAAAGTGACTAAGAATGGTGGAATTTCCGGCGTCGAATCTTCCGATGGACGCTTCCTCTATTATTCGAAGTACGAAGCAGGTGGTGTGTGGAGAATGCCCCTGGGCGGCGGGGACGAAACTCAAGTGTTGGAGGAGGTTCGGGGCGGCAGTTGGCCGAATTGGGCACTCACCTCGGATGGCATTTATTTCCTCAGATTCGATAAGTCGCCTAACGCGACAATTCAGTTCTTCGATTTTGCGAGTCACAAAATCATTCCCATCTGGACCCTGGAGAAAGAGCCTGGTTGGGGAATGGCCATGTCTCGCGACGGCAAATCCATTCTCTACGTTCAGGACGAATTCGCAGAATCGAACATCATGCTGGTGAAAAATTTCCGATGAGCTAGTAGCGCGGACAGATGGTGACGAGCCCAAGGTCGTGCCCGGTTAGCCCAAACAGCTGAACTGGGCTTTCCTTCCCCCGGACATTTACCGAACCCCTTTTCGCAGCTTTCGCATCTATTTTGGAGACTGCCGGTCTCGCTTCAGCACGATGACAGCAGCTCGTCTGCTTTACCCTCGTCTGTAGGAGCTTAACCATGAAAACGCGTAAGTTAGGACGCAATGGCCCTGTGGTTTCTGCTCTGGGCCTGGGATGTATGGGCATGTCCGATTTCTACGCAGGGCGGGACGACGATGAATCAATTGCTACCATTCATCGCGCCTTGGAACTCGGAATCAACTTTCTTGATACCGCCGATGCGTACGGTCCTTATACCAATGAAGAGCTGGTTGGAAAGGCGATTCGTGGCCGCCGGCATCAAGTCGTCCTCGCCACCAAATTTGGGATCATCCGCGATCCTGCCAATCCCAATCTCCGCGGGATTAATGGCAAGCCGGATTATGTTCGTACCGCGTGCGAGGGCAGCTTGCGGCGGCTCGGGGTCGAGACCATCGACCTCTACTACCAGCACCGGGTGGATCCCAATACGCCTATCGAAGACACCGTCAGAGCCATGGCTGAGCTGGTGAAGGAAGGAAAGATTCGCTACATCGGATTGTCGGAAGCCGCTCCGAAGACCCTGCGCCGGGCTGCCAAGGTTCATCCTATTACAGCATTGCAGACAGAATACTCGCTATGGACCCGCGATCCGGAAGACGAAGTTTTGCCCACTTGCCGGGAACTGGGAATCGGCTTCGTCGCTTACAGTCCTCTGGGACGCGGCTTCCTGACCGGCCAGTTTAAGCGGTTTGAGGATTTGGCTGCCGACGATTACCGCCGCTTATCCCCTCGTTTTCAAGGCGAGAACTTTCAGAAGAATTTGGAGTTGGTAAGTCGCGTGGAAGCGATCGCAAAAGAGAAAGGCTGTACGCCTGCGCAATTGGCGCTGGCCTGGGTTCTCGCGCAGGGCGAAGATATTGTCCCCATACCCGGCACCAAACGCCGCAAATACCTGGAAGATAACGTCGGAGCGCTCAACGTGCAACTCACGCCAGAGGACCTGCGTCGCCTGGAGGAGGTCTTCCCTCATGGCGCAGCCGCCGGTCTCCGCTACCCCGAAAACATGATGAAGGTCGTCAACCAATAACCTTCATGCGCCGGCAAAAAAATCAGGGCGGCCCAAAGCCGCCCTGTCTTGTTTTCACTAGCCACTAACAACCAGCCACTGAGTTTACGCCGGCGCCGGACGCTCACCTTTGGCCAGTCCCGGACGCCCCGGTTCTGGCTTGAGCACCTGCTGCACTCCGTCATCGCCCTTCGGCGGAGGCGTCATCTTGGGCAGCTCTTTGCCCTCGATAATGAGACGTATTTCGTTAGCGTCAAGCACTTCGCGCTCTAACAATGCGACGGCAATCCTGACCAGCGTGTCGCGGTGTGCGGCAAGGATTTCCTTCGCCACGCCATAACCATCGCTAATCAACCGGCGTACTTCGTCGTCGATCTTGATTGCGGTTGCTTCACTGTAATCGCGGTGCTGCGCGATCTCCCGGCCCAAGAAGATTTGCTCTTCTTTCTTGCCGAAAGTCAGCGGCCCCAGATCGCTCATGCCGAACTCGCACACCATCTTGCGCGCAAGCTCGGTGGCTCGCTCAATATCATTGCCTGCACCGGTGCTCATCTGGTTCAGGAACATCTCTTCCGCGATCCGGCCGCCCATCATGATGGCGATCTCAGTCTCCAGATATTCCTTGGTGTAATTGTGTTTGTCGTCGATAGGCAACTGCATGGTCACGCCCAACGCCATGCCCCGGGGGATGATCGTCACCTTGTGCACAGGGTCGGACTTCGGCAGTTTGGCGGCCACCAGCGCGTGTCCAGCCTCGTGGTATGCCGTCACTTTCTTCTCTTCTTCGGAGAGGATCAGCGACTTGCGCTCCACGCCCATCAGCACTTTGTCTTTGGCCAGTTCGAAGTCGTACATCAGCACGGCTTTGCGGTTCTGCCGCGCCGCGCTAAGTGCCGCCTCGTTCACCATGTTGGCCAAGTCGGCTCCGGAGAAGCCTGGAGTACCACGAGCCAGCACGGAAAGATCGACATCGTCCGCCAAAGGAATCTTGCGGGTGTGAACACGCAGAATTTCTTCGCGCCCACGAACATCGGGCCGGCTCACGACCACGCGCCGATCAAAGCGTCCGGGACGCAGCAGCGCGGGATCCAGCACATCAGGCCGGTTGGTGGCTGCCATCAGGATGACGCCTTCATTCGACTCGAAGCCGTCCATCTCTACCAGCAACTGGTTCAAGGTTTGCTCGCGCTCGTCGTGACCGCCGCCCAGGCCGGCACCGCGGTGACGTCCCACGGCATCGATTTCATCGATAAAGATAATGCAAGGCGCATTCTTCTTGCCTTGCTCAAACAAGTCACGTACCCGGCTAGCGCCAACACCCACGAACATCTCCACAAAATCTGAGCCGGAGATGGAGAAGAACGGCACATTGGCCTCGCCAGCCACAGCTCTCGCCAGCAAAGTCTTACCCGTTCCCGGAGGCCCAACCAGCAACACCCCCTTAGGGATTCGTCCACCGAGCTTCTGGAATTTCTGCGCCTCGCGGAGGAACTCGATGATTTCTTTCAGTTCTTCCTTGGCTTCGTCGACGCCGGCAACGTCTTTGAACGTGACCTTCTTCTGCTGCATGGAGAGCAGCCGGGCACGGCTCTTGCCGAAGGACAAGGCCTTATTGCCGCCGGTCTGCATCTGCCGGATCATGAAAAACCACAGCGCGGCCAGCAGCGCCAGCGGCGCCAGATTGACGATCCAAGTCCAACTTCCACTGCTGACGTCGCGAACGGAGATGGTGACGCCTTTATCGCGCAGCGTCTTGATCATGTCCGGATAATTGGCGGGGACGGTGGTATGAAAGCCCGAATTATCATTGCGGTACTTACCACGTACTTCCATGCCAATGATGGTGACTTCCTTGACATTGCCGGAGTCCACATCGGACATCAATTGTGAGAAGTTGATTTCTTTCTCTTTCTGATTTCCGCTCCCCATTTTGACTACTTGCCAGAGCAAGAAAGCTGAGAGAACGATCACGAGCCAAAAAACTACGGTTTTAACTGTTGAATTCACCCTGATAAACTCCTAAGAAATAAGCCGCACGCCCTTCCCGTTCAAGGGACACTTACCCACTTCAATTAGATGCCAACCACGGCATTTGGATGGACATATTGCTAGACTGCCATTTTAACCGTTCTGCGGAAAAAAGGACGGCGAACTTGTGAAAACTTAAGTCATGGGCACAGCTTGGTTTGTAGCTGCCAAATACGAGAGGTTGCGGTTGGTCTGCTGAGGCGACCCTAACCCATAGCCGACCAGGAAGGCTTCGTCCACCAGAAAACCGAAATAGTCGGGCTGCAATTGCACCCGACGGGCGGACTGCCGGTCGAGCAATGTCGCCAGTTTGACGGAAGCTGCTCCCCGGGCCCGCAGGTCGTTCATCAAAAACTCGCTGGTCACTCCAGAATGCAACAGGCCTTCCACCAACAAAACGTGTTCTCCTTTGATATCCGGCTCATGGCTGAAGAAAATCTCCAGGAAATCTCCGGGTCCCTTTCCACTCTGCTGGCGATACCTGGGCTTGATGAATTGGCAGGTCACGGGAACGTCGAGGGACCTTACCAGATCGGCCATGAACATGAATCCGTTCTCCAGCAGCGCCATAGCATGCAAGGTTTGGCCACGGTAGTCGTCGGAAATCTGCCGCGCTATTTCGCGTACCCGCTTCTGGATTTGGTCGGCGGGGATCACAATCCGCAACTGTTCGGGCTTTGAGCTCTGATTCACAGTTCCCCAGTGGGCCTCTCCTTGATGGCGAGAGCATCCTCAACTCCTTCACGAATACGCAAATGCGCGGGCACGGGAAATCCGCGAACCCACACTACATCAGCTCCCTGCACAACAACCGGCCAAAGCTTTCTTTCCGATCCGGTGATGTGCAATTCCTGCAGCAATTCCTTGATCTTCTTGCGGGATTTGGTATGGGCTGGCCAGAAGCGGTCTCCGGCGCGCCAGTTTCGAACTCGCAGCTCTTTGCCCAACATCGTCGAATCCAACAAGTGGTCGGGATTATACCCTCCACGGGGTGAAACGAGCGCTGCTTCAAACCATGTACCGATTTCAGGAACTTTGATTCGTCCAGGTACGCGGAGGCAATACTCATAATCCGAACTCGCCTTGCCTGAATCCGCGCGATCGAAGCGCAACTCCGTCGGCGTGCGGGAAACAGTCCATCCGCCGGGCAGCATTCCGGATTTCCCCAGTTCGGCATCACCCGCTACTCGCAGAATATCCTCCACGTGCGCGAACTCCAGTTGTTCAGAGCGCTCCCTTTCCAAACCTGCAGCAGGACTAGCGCAACTTGCTGCTGCCAGTAATCCTCCTCGGCGCGCGCGATCTCCGCCACTTCCGCCAAAGTTTCGCGAACCGCTGGGTTCAGATGGCGCTCGAGCCGCGGCATGATCCCATGACGTACGCGGTTGCGGCTGTGGCGCAAGTCCCGGTTACTGGAATCCTCCCGCCAGCCTTGTCCCAGCGCTCTCAGATAAGCTTCCAATTCTCTTCTTCCTGTTCCCAGCAGAGGCCGGACAACAGTCTTCTCTGAGAACTGAGAACCTTGAACCGGGAACTGGGGATAAATCCCAGCCAACCCGCGCGTTCCAGCCCCTCGCACTATTTTTAAGAGCACCGTCTCAGCCTGATCATCCTGCGTGTGTGCAGTGGCAATGCGGTCCAAGTCCCTTTCGAGCAATCTCGAGAAGTGTCCATACCGCATTTCCCGCCCTGCGGCCTCAAGGCTCAAATGCTGCTGCGCTGCATAGCCCTCAACATCTTCACTCGCACGATGCAACTGCAGTTTGTATTGACGTGCCAGATCAGTGACAAACTGTTCGTCCGCATCGGCTTCCGCTCCGCGCAACTTGTGATTGAAATGAATTACGGAAAGCACAATTCCGAGTTCCTTCCGCAAGTCCAGCAGCAGACGCAAAAGCGCGACGGAATCCGCACCGGCCGACACCGCAACCCCAACTCGGTGGCCTGCCTTCAGGAGCTGGTTTCGCCGGATGTAATGGAGAAGACTTTGTGCCAGTGTCTGCACGGTTTTATGGTACATCCGAAGCTGGTGCGACGATGGTTCTCCGGTCCGCCAAGGGGGAGAATTAGATGGCAGCAGCTTGGGTGCGACGTCTGGCCTGGATCTCGATATACACGTTGACCAAAGATACGGCCGCCGGCGTAACGCCAGGTATGCGTGAGGCGTGACCAAGGGTCCGCGGCTGAACATTGCTTAATTTTTCCTGCATCTCGCGGGAGAGTCCGCTGACTGAGCGGTAGTCGAACCACTCAGGAATCGAGCGTTGCTCGGATTTCTTCAGCCGCTCAATCGAGCGTTGCTGCTGCTGCAAGTATCCTTCGTATTTGATTTCCGTTTCCACCGGCTTGAGTTCGTTACGCACCTCGGAGGTCAAATGATCTGCAGCGACCGATCTGCGCTCGAAAAACTCCGGCATCAGTTCGCGGAGCACCGGAACCATATGCTCGATGGCAACTTCGGGACGCTTCAGCAGTTGGGCAAGTGTTTGGCCAGCCGTCGACAGTAGGGTTGAGTCATTACCCATCTTTTCCAGCATTGCACTGGTAAGTTTCGTCTTCTGTAACATCTGTCTCAAAGATTCCAACCGCTCCTGCTTGGCCAGGAAATCCGCCCAGGCCGAGCCCCCTATCAATCCAATCCTGCGCCCATGCGGGGTGAGCCTACCATCGGCATTGTCAATACGCAGATGCAACCGGAATTCAGCCCGCGAAGTGAACATCCGGTAAGGCTCGTTCGTCCCTTTGGAAATGAGATCGTCGATCAGGATCGCGGTGTAAGCTTCGGTGCGATCCAGAATCAGCGGCTCCTCTGCTTTAACTTTCAAGCTTGCATTGATGCCGGCCATCAACCCCTGACACGCCGCCTCTTCATAACCCGAGGTACCGTTAATCTGACCCGCCAGAAAGAGGTCTGCAATCTTCTTGGTTTCCAGAGTGCGTTCCAGTTCAGTGGGATCGATGGAGTCATACTCGATGGCATAGCCCGGGCGCAGCATCTCCGTATTCTCCAGTCCAGGAATGGACTTGAGAATCGCAAGTTGAACCTCGACCGGCAGCGACGTGCTCATCCCATTGACGTAGATCTCGTGCGTGTTCAGACCTTCTGGCTCGAGAAACAGCTGGTGCGTAGTCTTATCGGGAAACTTTACGATCTTGTCTTCGATCGAAGGACAGTAGCGTGGCCCGATCGACTTGATCTGCCCGCTGTACATTGGCGACCGGTGCACGTTTTCGAGAATGATGCGCTGCGTCTCCGGCGTGGTCCAAGCGATATAGCACGGGACCTGTTGGTCATGATGGCCGACACGCTTAGTGCGAAAACTGAAGGGAGTGGGATCGCTATCACCGGCTTGCACCTGGAAAAGCGACCAGTCGATGGTGCGTCCGTCTAAACGCGGCGGCGTGCCTGTCTTCAGCCGGCAACCTCGCAGACCGAGCTTCTTCAGAGACTCGCCGAGAAGAACCGCGGCTGGTTCGCCCGATCGTCCCGCGGGATACTGCTGCTCTCCGCAATGAATCAGTCCGTTGAGGAAAGTGCCAGTGGTGACGATGACCGCCGATGCGCCCACCGTACGTCCATCCCGCAATCGAATACCGCGCGCAGTGCGCCGCTCCGAGCCGGCCGTGTGTTCAATAATCAGGTCCGCAACCTCAGCCTGTTTGATTTTCAGGTTTGATTGCGACTCTAGCACTTCACGCATCTTGAGGCGGTAAGCCTGCTTGTCGCACTGAGCTCGCGGTGACCACACTGCGGGGCCCCGCGAAGTATTCAGCAGCCGAAACTGGATGCCGACCGCGTCTGTCACTTCGCCCATGATGCCGCCGAGCGCATCCACCTCGCGGACCAGGTGTCCTTTAGCGATTCCGCCCACTGCGGGATTGCAGGACATCTGGGCGATCAGATCGACATTCAGCGTGAACAGGGCCGTCTTCAAGCCCATGCGAGCCGCCGCCATCGCGGCCTCACATCCTGCGTGACCTGCGCCGACCACTACCACATCGAATTGTTCAGTGAATTCCATTCTCGCTTCTAGATTCTATCAAGTTAACCAAAGGGATAACGGAATGGAGGAATCTTGTGGCGTTATTTCAGAAGGATTGACAGCCGGCGGATACTTGTTGGCGAGAGGTGAGCCGATGACCGCCTCGGCTGGGCCAGCTTTAAAGCGTGATTCAGGCACATCCAAGCTAGGGATTGCCTGGATAGCTCTTTGCTTGGCGTTGGCCCTCCACGTCACTGACGAGGCTTCGACCGGTTTTCTGTCTGTTTACAACCCCACCGTACTAGCGCTGCGGGCGAAGATCGGTTTTTGGCCCATGCCGACTTTTGAATTCTGGGAGTGGCTGACGGGCCTTATAGTCGCGGTGCTCGTCCTCTTGGCGCTGTCTCCGCTCGTATTCAAAGGAATGCGCTGGATTCGGCCAGTCTTTTACATCTTTGCCGTCATCATGTTGTTGAATGGATTAGGTCACACCGCGGGAACGATTTTGGGTCACACGGTTAGTTCCGTTCGTTTTCCGCGGCCGATGCCAGGTTTCTACTCATCCCCGCTCTTGCTGGCGACATCGGTGTATGCGTTGCTCCAGTTGAGGCGCACCCGCAAGGCTCTCACACCGTTGTAAACGAAGCTGTCTGTCTTTGCACGTCCGGAAAATGCCGGATCAGTGGCTAGTGGTTGAACTGACCACTGGCCACTGAAAAGCCCGCAGCCTTACGAGTCCGCCATCCTGATCTTACTTACCTTCTTCTTCCACCTTCAGATTGTTGGTGACAGAGAAGACACCAGGCACACTCTTGGCTTGTATCTCTGCTATTTGTTTGTCCATCTGCCTGGCGACAACACCTTCCAAGGTCACGTTGCCATTCTCTACGATGATGTGGATTGGCGGTACGGCACGCAATGCATATTGGCTCAGCACTTCGTTGCCGTAGATGGCGCGATAAACTGCGCGGCGGATGCGATCGTCATTGGGCGACACCGGCAGCACTTTGATCTGATTGTCCACACGTTCCACACCCTCGATCCGCTTCACCACGTTTTCAGAATCGGATTTCAAGGTTGGCCGCGAAACTTGGCCGAGCAGAGTCACCGTGCCGTCCGGAGATACCTTGTACGCCAAATTATCGAAGACCCCATAAAACGGCAACATTACCAATTCGTGATGCACTTCTTTGATGATGCGATCAATACCCTTTTGACTCAGGGGGGCGTTCTGAGTAACGGGAGAAGCGCTCTGAGTGTTCGGGGCGGTGGTGGCTGGGGCAGAACCTTGCGGGTTTTGCCAGGCAGCAGGCGTAAGCGCCAAAAGGAGCGCTAGTGTAATGACGTTCATTGCTATCCTCCTGGGGGAAATGTATCAATAAAGATGCTGAAAACGAACACTGCAATACAGGAATTTACCTAATTCGAAGGTAATAGGGGCAGCTTTCAGGTCTGAGCCCGCTAGTTCTGGTTTTGGGTTTCTCGTGACACCCCTTGCATTGGATCGTCTAACCCAAACGCTCATAGTGGACGTGAACCATGATACGTAAACTAAAATCCGGAAAATACCGGTTGTACTCGCGAAACAAGAACTTGAAGACGGGCAAACGTCGCAATCTGGGGACGTTCAATAGCCGCAAGGCAGCCCAAGCTCACGAGCGGGCAGTGCAATACTTCAAAGGCAGGGGCTAGAGTTTTTTGTGGCGGGTGAACGGCTTAGAAGCGGGCCATCAGCATCAAGAAAAGTAGAAATGAAAGGGCGATGGCGGCAATGCTGTTGGCGCGAACTCCGCGATAGGTTGCAGCCCACGGAAACATGAGCACGTGAAACAGGGGCATGAATTTATCCGGCCAGAGCAGGCCAGCCATGCCGAACGCCAGACAGAGTTGGACCGCAAGAAAAGGACCCAAGTGCTGCATGCTTTCTCCAACGCGTCAAAAGAAATTCGGGGGGACCCGTTCCTGTGAGTTTGCCTATCGCGGATTTGGACGTCAACTAAAAAAAATCAATCGCGGTTACTTTCAATTCACAGGGGGGTTTATTTCGGTCAACGCAGTTGGGGGTGGATTCGTTCCGATCGAAGTCTGGGGGCAGGGGTTCAGGACGACCGGCGGGCTGAGAGCATAGTCAGGATTTCACGCAATCCCTGGCGGATGTGTTTCAGTTCCGAGGTGGAGCGCGCCGGGAACGGCAGCGGGGACTGTTTCCTATCCCCTTTGATCTCTGCTCTAAGATGCTGGCGTGCGCCTGCGATGGTAAAACCTTCTTCGTAAAGAAGCTTCTTGATGCGCAGAACGCTTTCTACATCCTTGTGACGGTACATCCGCTGCCCAGTACTGCTTTTAACCGGCTTGAGCTGGGGAAATTCCGTTTCCCAGAAGCGCAGAACATAGGCGGGCAGGCGGCAGAGGCGGGCGACTTCGCCTATGCGAAAGTAAAGTTTCTCTGGAATCACCACATCGGTGGTGCGGGCGGACTTGGCGACGGCTCGGGTTCGCAGGCTCATCGGGGGTTCTGGAAATTACGCCAGTCGGGAAAGAACCGCATTTCCCCACCCGAGTTTCTAGCACGACCGGGCTTTTGGCACAACCATGATTTTCAGATAGGCACGTTTTGGGGGAAGGATGAGATAGGCGGAAAAAAGCCCCTCGACAGGTGCTTCTCTCGAGAGGCCGTTGGAACTTACAGGTCCGTGCGAGGTAACGTCTCGCTGACGGTTAGTGTTTCTTTTTCTTCTTTGCCTTTTTCTTTGCTGGCATGAAGTTTCCTCCGTGAACGATTTTCCCTTGCAAAGGTTAAGAATCGGGGCCTAACCGCAAACCGCAGCCCAATTGCTGGCATGGGCGGAACTTCTAATACCAGATATTGCGGACTAAGACTTGCAATGTCAACACAATTATGGGCCGCAGCAGTGAACTAGTAATCGGCTGATGGTGCGGCGCAGGGACGGTTTCGGTAAACTTTCGAGTCATCATGCGGCGCGATCCCATCGAGCTGGAAATTTTCAAGAACATCTATCACTCCATTGCGGAGGAAATGGGCGCCGCGCTACGACGGACCGCGTTTTCCCCAAACATCAAGGAACGGCGTGATTATTCCTGCGCAGTGTTCGACAGTGATGGCGAAGTGATTGCCATGGGCGATCACATGCCGGTGCATCTGGGCTCGATGCCGATGTCAGTGCGGGCGGCGATTGACCGGTGCGAACTTGGACGCGGCGATGTGGTCATGCTGAATGATCCATTTTCCGGAGGGACGCACTTGCCGGATATTACGCTAGTCGCGCCCTTCTATTTCTCGGGGAAGAGCCGCAGGCCGGACTTCTATGTTGCATCGCGGGCCCACCACGCTGATGTCGGCGGCGCGTATCCGGGATCCATGGGGCTTTGCCGCGAAATTTACCAGGAAGGATTGCGGATTCCGCCAGTGCGCGTCGTGCGGGCGGGAAAAATGGATCGTGATGTTCTCGCGCTGCTGCTGAATAACGTTCGCACTCCGGACGAGCGCGAAGGGGATCTCGGCGCACAGATCGCCGCTTGTCACATCGGAGCGGAGAGACTGCGAGAAGTTTGTGGAGTTTATGGGTTGGGGCGAGTTAAGCGAGCGGCGCGCGAGTTGCTGGAATATTCCGAAGAAATGATGCGGACGTTTCTGAAGCGCGTGCCTAAGGGGACATATGCCGCGGAGGATTTTCTGGATAGCGACGGAATCAGTGATAAGCCGGTGAAAATTGCGGCGGAGGTTGCGTTTCGCGGTTCCAGGGCGGATGGGCAGCCGGCAAGACGCGGGCGGGGGCGCCCGCGCCACACATGCATGGTGGTGGTGGATTTCACTGGGAGCGATCGGCAGGTGGAAGGCAGCATTAATGCGGTCGAGGCCATTACGTATTCCGCATGTTTCTATGTATTCCGGTGTCTGCTGGTCGAAGATGTACCGGCGACCGCCGGATTGATGCGTCCCATTCGCGTATTTGCTCCGGCAGGGACAGTGGTGAATGCGCGTCCGCCGGCAGCGGTTGCGGGTGGGAACGTGGAAACCTCGCAACGCATCGTGGATGTGTTGCTTCGCGCACTGGCGCAAGCTTTGCCGGAACGTATTCCGGCGGCCGCTTCTGGAACTATGAACAATCTGACTATCGGTGGAATGGACCTGCGAACCGGTGAGCCGTTTGTATATTACGAAACCATCGCGGGAGGTATGGGGGCGCGTCCTTCTAAGCCCGGTGTATCCGGAGTGCATACCCACATGACAAACTCACTGAATACACCGGCGGAGGCGCTGGAGTATGCGTATCCTCTGCGCGTACGTCGATATTCGCTGCGGCGAGGCAGCGGTGGAAGCGGAAAATATCGTGGTGGAGATGGCATTGTGCGCGAGATTGAAGTGCTTAGCGATGCAGAAGTCACTCTCCTTGCCGATCGGCGTACGCGAGGTCCCTACGGGCTTAGTGGCGGAGAACCTGGGGCACGGGGACAAACGGAGATTATCCGGCTCGATGGGTCGGTTGAGAAATTACCTGGGAAGTTCAATGTGCGGCTGCATCAAGGCGAGCGCATTCGGATTGAATCGCCGGGCGGGGGCGGATGGGGAGAGTGAACATTTCCAATTTCCGATTGTTGATTTCTGATTGTTGATTGAACCCAATAGCAGAATGGGGACAAACCGGGCAACGGAATCTGCTCCCTCTTCTCGCGGTGCTAGAATCAATATCTTGTTGCACAGATTCTGAACGAGTAGGTTCTGATGGCCAATACCATGCAGGCGGTGGTTAAGGCGGAAGCCGCGCCAGGAGCGGACATTCGTGAAGTCAAAGTTCCAGGCTTTGGCCGGACTGACGTGCTGGTGAAGGTTAAAGTTGCGTCTATTTGCGGCACTGACTTGCACATCTACGAATGGGACCGCTGGGCGCAGGGGCGAATTCATCCACCACTCATTCCCGGACATGAATTCTGCGGCGAAGTGGTCGCCTACGGCAATGAAGTCACCAGCGTAAAAGAAGGGGACTTTGTTTCTGCCGAAATGCATATTGCGTGCGGCAAATGTTTGCAGTGCCGTACGGGCGAAGCGCACATCTGCCAGAACGTGAAGATTATCGGCGTGGACACGGATGGCGCCTTTGCCGAGTACGTCGTTATTCCTGAATCCAATATCTGGAAGCTCGATCCCGCCATTCCGCAGGAGTATGCGTCGATCCTCGATCCATTGGGAAATGCAGTTCATACCGTGCTGGCCGGAGAAATCGCAGCGAAAACGGTGGCAATTACCGGATGCGGACCGATCGGATTGTTCTCTATTGCCGTAGCTCACGCCGTGGGGGCCACTACTGTTTTTGCCATTGAAGTGAACGAGCATCGTCGGAAGATTGCCAAGGAAATGAAGGCCGACTTTGTGATTGACCCGTCAAAAGAAGACGCACGCGCGGTGATCATGGAGCAAACGGGTGGATTGGGCGTGGACGTGGTGCTTGAAATGGCAGGTCACCCTAGCGCCATTCGAACCGCTTTTGATATCGTCCGGCGCGGCGGACGAATTTCGCTGCTCGGTCTTACTTCCAAGCCCATTTCGCTGAATTTCTCGGAAGACATTATTTTCAAGGGCATCACCATTCAGGGCATCAGCGGGCGTCGGATGTATCAGACCTGGTATCAGATGACGGCTCTGCTCAAGAGCGGGAAACTCAATCTTCATCCGGTGATTACCGATCGCATCGCCATGAAAGATTTTTCTCAGGCTATGGAGAGGTTGAAGACGGGGGCGGCTAGCAAGATTTTGGTTTATCCGAATGGGACGGGGACAGCACTTAGGACTTAGCGTCTTTCTGCCTCGGAATTACGCGAGGTTCTTCCGTCCCTCCGGGACTGCGGCCTCGTGGCAGCTAACCCAGGGCTTGCGCCCTGGGCTAGATTCTTCCGCCCTCCGGGCTTGGATTATGCTGAATTGGCGTCCCGTGCTCGACTTCAGGCTAAAACTCTGCCTCGGACGCTGAGTCCACCTAGAGCCCGCAGGCGTCACATCAGGCCTCAATCGTCCTTAAGGTCCTTCGCGCCTTTCGGCGCTCAGGATGACGTCTATTAACCATTTCAGGGGCGTCATCGAATTCCCGGGGCGGCACCATTGATCGCGTAATTATGCGCCCGCAGGCATCTTCACGATCTTCTTCTGGATGGCGTAGGTGACGAGTTGGGCTTTGTTGTGGATGTTCAGCTTGCGCATCAGGTTGAATTTGTGGGCTTCGATGGTTTTTACGCTGAGGCCCAGCAAGCCGGCGATTTCTTTTACTGAATTGCCTTCCGCAATCATTTTGATGACTTCACGCTCACGCGGCGTCAGAGTGGAACTTCGCGCCTGGCCGTGGGTGCCCTGAGAGCGGGAGCGAAAATCGTCGACTAGTTTTTCCAGGACTTGGGGGCTGAGGTATTTGCGTCCCTGATAAACTTCGCGCACCGCGTTCACCAGCTTCGGCGCCGGGGCATCTTTCAATACGTAACCGGAAGCGCCGACCTCCAGGCATTGCAGCAAGTACTCCTCGTCTTCATACATGGTCAAAAAGATGAGACGCGTGCCGGGGTAATTTTTCTCGATCAAGCGTGCCGCTTCAAAACTGGACATGCCTGGCATGCCGATATCCATCAACACTACGTCGGGCCTGAGTTCGCGCACTTTGTCGAGCGCGCCCACAGCGTCGCAGGCTTCGCCGATCACCTTAATGTCGGCTTCGCTGTCCAGCAGCCGGCGCAGGCCTTCGCGGAACAGGGTGTGATCGTCAACGACTATGCAGTTAATGGACATTTGCGTATTGAGTATGCGGCTTCACGGTGCGTATCGCAGGCTGTGGACGGCCGCCATGTTTTAATTCAACATGTTCATGCGCGCGCCGACGCTCTGGCTGCGAACGCACATTGGAAACGTGTTTGCGGGCGCCGGCAGCCTGAGCCACAGGTAACATGACTCGCAATCGCGTTCCTCGCCCGCTACGAGAGCGGACACGCACCGTGCCACCGAGTGCCGCAATTCGCTCCCTCATTCCCAAGAGCCCGAAAGACTGTCTTCGGGGATTGCCCTTTCCCGAGAATCCGATGCCGTCGTCGTCGACCAGCAAACACAAAGCGCCGTGCTGATTCTCTACCTCCAGGCTGAAGTTTTTTGCTTGAGAATGTTTGGCTATGTTGTGCAACGATTCCTGCACAGAACGGTAAATCGCGATTTCAATCTCGCGATCAACTTCGCCAAGTGTGTCCGGCAGATTTATTTGCGCCTTCATGCCCGTGTTCTTGGCCAGTTCCCGGACTTCCTTTCGAATGGCGGCGAGCAAACCGAGCTCTTCCAGAGTGCGCGGAGAGAGTCGAGCGATGATCCGGCGCAAGTCTCCGATGGTACGATCCAGCATGGTCATCGCTTCTTCAACCTTTAATTTGAGCTGCGGGCTATCACTGTCTCCCGCGAGCATTCCCAGATATAGCCGTAGAACCATCAGTCCCTGTCCGGTTTCATCGTGCAACTCGCGGCTGATACGTTTGCGTTCTTCTTCCTGCGCTTGCAGCAAGTGCCGCGACAATTCGGATTGTGCTCCTGCTCCGTTGCGGTCATGCACCGACGCTGAACCCCTCGCAGGTAATCTTCGGGACACTACTCCACCTCCGAGCCAGCGGCAAAGTGGAAGTGGCGGTCAGCTCCCGGCTGGACGTATACGGTTAAGGTTGCTGGTCTTGGAACTACTTTCATTTTACAAGTCCCGGGCCCGAGTTACCAACTTCTAAACACAATAAGAGCTTATTAGGATGTTCTCTGCTTCTCCAGGTTTGCACGTGTTATCAGATACAATCCAAAGCCGATGCTACGCTATTTCACTTCGGGCGAGTCTCATGGCGAGGCTCTGGTCGGCTTTCTGTCAGGATTGCCGGCCGGGCTAAGGGTGGAACAAGCGTACCTGGACCGCGAACTTTGGCGACGGCAACAGGGCTACGGACGCGGTGGCCGCATGAAGATTGAGCGCGATACGGCACACGTTCTTTCCGGCGTGCGCCATGGTTTGACCATAGGGTCGCCAATAGCCATCCTGTTGGAAAATAAGGACTGGAAGAACTGGCAGGAGGCCCTTCCGGTGGAGACGGGCGATCCCGCCAAGCACAAGCGGGTAGCCTCGCCGAGGCCAGGTCATGCCGATCTTGCCGGGGCTCTGAAGTATAACTTTCGGGAAGCCCGTTACGTGCTGGAAAGAGCCTCGGCGCGAGAGTCGGCGGCACGAGTCGCCGTTGGCGGCCTGGCAAAGCTATTTCTACGGGAATTGGGAATTGAGGTCCTTAGCCATGTCACTGCCGTTGGCAATGCATCCTTAGGGGAGAAGGAAATCTCCTGGGAGCAAATTCGGGGAATGTGGGGACGCGATGAAGTTCTGCTGAACTGCGCTGATGCTGAAGTCGAGCAGCGTATGAAGGAGGAAGTGGATCGAGTGCTGAAGACGGGCGATTCAGTTGGCGGCGTTTTTGAAGTTGTCGCTCACAATGCGCCCCCGGGATTAGGTACGTATGCACAATGGGATGAGCGACTCGACGCTCTGCTGGCGGCAGCGGTCATGTCTCTCCAAGCGGTGAAAGCAGTCGAGATTGGCACCGGTATCACAGCTGCCGCTTCTCCGGGTTCCGCAGTACACGACGAGATAGGATACGGTTCAGAAAGCGGCTTCACAGGATTCACTCGCACCCGCAACAATGCAGGCGGTATCGAAGGCGGCGTGTCCAATGGACAAGACATCCGAGTGCGCGGTTATTTGAAGCCCATCTCGACGTTACGCCGTCCCCTGCAATCGGTGGACTTTGCCACCCGCGAGACCGTAAAAGCGGCCTACGAACGCTCCGACGTCTGCGTGGTGCCGGCAGCGGGAGTCGCCGGCGAAGCCATGGTGGCGCTGACTCTGGCGCGTTGCGCCCTGGAAAAGTTCGGCGGCGATTCCATGCAAGAGACGCTGCGCAATTTCCAAGGCTATTGCCAGCAATTGAAAAATTACTGACTGATCGAATGATCTATCCCATCGTTAAGTATGGAAATCCGGTGCTGGAAAAACCTGCGGCTCCGGTTACGGTATTTGACGAAGCTCTGAAGAAACTGGTCGAGGACATGTTCGCGTCGATGTATGCGGCGCATGGAGTTGGACTGGCGGCTCCGCAGCTCGGCATTTCCAAACGTCTGGCGGTCATTGACATCACGTTCAAAGAGGATCCGAACGCAAAATTGGTGCTGGCGAACCCGGAAATTCTGCATACTGAGGGGCGGCATTCCCAACCCGAAGGCTGCCTCAGTATCCCCGAGTTCCGCGAACCAGTGACGCGAGCACGCAAGGTCACCATTCGCGCACAGGACGTGAACGGCAAGTGGTTCGAGAAGACTGGAGAAGATCTGTTGGCGCGCGCCTTCCTGCATGAGACCGATCACTTGCACGGCAAGCTTTATATCAGCCACATCAGTGCTCTGAAACGCGATCTGATGAAACGGAAAATCCGCAAACTGATGAAAGCGGGAGAGTGGTAAAGATCGCACCGCGGAGTTTGGGCTTTGCATCCTCAATGTCTCAATCCCTTAATCTCGTTTTCTGCGGCACGCCGCCGTTTGCTGTACCGACTTTGGAAACATTGGTAGAAGCAGGTTTCCGAGTGCAACTGGTGGTGACGCAACCAGACAAGCCGCGCGGGCGCGGCATGGAACTGGCCCCGTCACCAGTCAAGCAGCGTGCGCTGGAATTGGGTTTGCCGGTTATCCAGCCGGACAAGATTAAGAACAACGAAGAATTTCGGTCACGGCTTTCAACATTAAAGCCTGAGTCAATCGTCGTGGTGGGCTACGGGCGCCTGATTCCGCAGTGGATGATTGATCTGCCGCCCCTGGGCAATATCAATCTGCACGCATCGTTGTTGCCCAAGTACCGAGGCGCGGCGCCCATTCAATGGGCGATCGCTTGCGGTGAAACCGTCACCGGGGTCACGACGATGAAAATCGATTCTGGATTGGATACCGGAGACATCCTGTTACAGCAAGAGATTCCGATCGGACAAAAAGACACTGCGGTGACGATTGCGCCACAAATGGCAAGCATTGGAGCCGAATTGATGAGCGATACGCTGCAAGGCTTGCGGGCCGGAACAGTGCATTCGACGCCTCAGGACAACAGCAAGGCTAGTCTGGCGCCTATTCTCAAAAAAGAAGATGGCGAGATTGACTTTCATCGCTCCGCTGTGGAGATCTACGACCGGCTGCGAGGGTTTCAACCGTGGCCCGGCGCATACACGAATTTTCGTGGCAAGAACCTTCAGGTTTGGGATGCGAAACCTTTGCAGCGGGCCATGAAGGAAGCTGAACTGGCGGTGGAAACGCATCGACTGATCGTGGGGTGCGGTACAGGTACAGCTCTCGAACTGCTCGCAGTGCAACCTGAGGGTAAGAAGCGCATGGCGGCGCGTGACTTCGTCCACGGCTATCGTCCGCAAAGTGGCGAAAGGCTGGGAGCCAAGGATATTTCCCCGCAGAGTACTCGGAATTAGCGAACCGATGGCTGTTTCTCCTGCTCGCGCTGCAGCGTTTGACATCGTGCTTCGAGTGGAGCAGCAGGATGCGTATGCTTCAGAACTCCTTCACTCTTCTCGATTTGCGAAACTCTCGCCGCAAGATCACGGACTCACGACGGAACTCGTGATGGGCGTACTCCGCTGGCGGTCGTTGCTGGATACGGAAATTGCCTCCGCGTCATCCCAGAAGCTGGAAAAATTAGACATCGAAGTATTGATTGCGCTGCGACTGGCTGCCTATCAACTGATGTTCCTCGAACGCGTGCCGGACAGAGCGGTCGTCAACGAAAGCGTTGAGTTAGTGAAGCGCGCGCGCAAGCGCTCTGCAGCGCCGTTCGTGAATGTGGTGCTTCGAAGACTCGCGGACAAAACTTCAGGGGCTAAAGCCGGCTCAGATACGCAGCCTGCAGTTGCGGCGGTCTCTACCCAAAAGCTGGGGCCTGGTGAAGCAGAGTTTGCCAGCGCGAAGACTGAGGCGGAATTGGTGGAATTGGCGGAATTGTCGGCGCATCCACTTTGGCTGGTGCAACGTTGGACAAAGCAATTTGGTTATGAGGCGGCAAAACAGGTCTGCATTTACGATCAGCACGTGCCAGAGAGCTCGATCCATTTGCATCGAGAAGGTGAATTGTCAGGAGTGAGGTTATCCCCAGGAAAGTTGCTGAGCTCAGCGCGACGACTTCAGCCCGGCACGTCGATCAATGTAGGTGATCCCCGATTCAACCGCATTCATATCCAGGACGAAGCCTCGCAACTTGTGGCGCTGCTCGCTGGCAAAGGCTCAAACATTCTGGATTGCTGCGCAGCTCCCGGGGGCAAGACGCGGCTACTGGCAGACCGTAATCCGCACGCGACTGTCATTGCCGCTGAGTTGCATCCGCACCGTGCACGCCTGCTGCGAAGGCTTGTGTCTGCACAAAACGTGTGCGTGATCGTGGCTGACGTGCGGATGCTTCCGATCACGGCGAGCTTCGATCGAGTTCTCGTGGATGTTCCTTGCTCGGGCACCGGCACGCTGGCTCGTAATCCTGAGATCAAGTGGAGGCTCAGGCCTGCTGATCTTCTCGAGTTTCAGGAGCGCCAACTTTCCATTTTGCAATCTGCCATGAAAAATGTTGCGCCGGGCGGAAGGCTCGTATATTCAACTTGCTCGCTGGAACGCGAGGAGAATCAGGACGTGGTCGAAAAGGTGGTCTCTGCGGATGTGTCATTCAGGATCACGGAATGCTGTGCGGAACTCGAAAAACTTCAGCTCGAGGGTGAAATGGTGTGGAAAGATCTGGGATCACTTACCAGCGGCCCGTATTTGCGAACCATTCCGGGAGTACATCCGTGCGATGGGTTCTTTGCGGCAATACTTGAAAAGAGAGTTTAAATTTCAGGGATCGGAACGCAGATTAAGAACAGCGAACACTAGAACTAGAAATCCTGCGAAGAAAACAGGGGCTCGATTCCGGTTCTCGCAGATTTAGGTTACTTTACTTGAAAGTTCACAGCCGAGTCGGCAATCACTTTTTCTCCCGCCGCGGGGTTATGTGACACGATCGTGCTGTTGGCGGATGCCTGCGGTGTCGTAATCAGTGGAGGCGAGAATGGGCTGCCGGGCTGACCGGCAAAAGTCACGACTCCGACGCGCAATCCTGCCCCCTGCAATAGTTGCACGGCAGCGGCTAGCGACTGTCCAACAAAGTTGGGCATCACCAATGCCTGAGGTTGCGAAGCCAACGTCACTAGAAGACTGATCTTTGGCGCGGATACGCCACTGGCGTTGGGCAGCGGACTCTGGGAGAGTACCTGGTCAGAAGGTGCGCCGGGGATTTGTAATTGGGCCACGGCACCGAGGTCCAGCCCGCGGCGTCGGATGTTGATCTCTGCGGCCCGCTGGCTCTGGCCGAGCAAGCTGGGAATCTCGACCCGCTGCGGTCCCAGGCTTAAGGCGACGCGGACCTGCCAGCCGCGACGCACTTGGGTGCTGGCGGGCGGAAGTTGCGACAAGATTTTTCCTTCCGGAGTAGTCGGGCTGTAGTAGCGGCGTTCCACTTCCATCTGCAAGCCATTGTCTTCGGCGAGTTTTCGTCCTTCGACTGGAGTTTTCCCCACCAGATTAGGCACCACTACTTCGCTGGTATGGATGGCGAAGCGCATGGCAGTCAGCGCTGAGACCAACGCTACAACCAGCAGCATCAATGCCAACAAAGCAAAGCGGAGGAAAGACCTCATTGCCGCTGATTATAGTCTTCCTTTTTTGGGAGAAGGTGAGAGAGGTTCTGCAGGTGTGACTCTTAGGAATGCGGACCACACTCTATACTGCTTGCATGACCTCGGCGACAGACCTTTTGACCCCGCTCCGGCGTTACTGGGGCTTTGATTCGTTTCGGCCCTTACAGGAACGTGTGGTGCGGAGTCTGATGGCAGGGCATGATAGCTGCGTAGTGATGCCCACGGGCGGAGGAAAATCGCTGTGCTATCAGTTGCCGGCGTTGGTCTCGGAAAAAACGGCGGTGGTGATCTCGCCGCTGATTGCGCTTATGCAGGATCAGGCTGCGCAACTGGCACAGATGGGAATTTCGTCTGCGGTCCTGAATAGTTCCTTGGCCGGTGCGAAACAGTCCCTTGTCATGCGCGAGGCAGAGAGCGGCCAGTATCGGATCTTGTATCTTTCCCCGGAGCGGTTGGCTCGTGCCGATACCATCTCGTGGCTGAAACGGGTTCCTGTCGCGTTTTTCGCGATTGACGAGGCGCACTGCATCTCGGAATGGGGCCACGAATTTCGCCCTGAGTACCGGCAGTTGAGCTGTCTGCGTGTTCATTTTCCCGACCGTCCGATTGCAGCTTTTACCGCCAGCGCTACGCAGCGGGTGCGTCACGACATCTTGGAGCAGCTTCAACTTCGCGAGCCTCACAAATACATTGCCAGCTTTCATCGGCCGAACCTGCGATATCTGGTGAAGGAATGTCATGATCGCGAGCAATCGAGCCTGTTGGTCAGGGTATTGCGCAACTATCCGAATTCGAACGTGATTGTGTATGCGCCAACTATTGCGAGAGTTGAAGAGACAGTCGACTTTCTTGAGGAACAAGGAATGGCGGCAGTTGGCTATCACGGCAAGATGGATACGGACACGCGCCGGCGCAACCAGGAGCGCTGGACGTCTGATGAGGTGCGGGTACTGGTGGGCACGATCGCTTTCGGATTGGGCATCAACAAAGCTGCTGTGCGTGCGGTGATTCATCTATCGCTGCCGAAATCTATCGAGCAGTATTACCAGGAGGCAGGACGCGCCGGCCGCGACGGCGACGCGGCGGATTGCATTCTTCTCTGGCAAAAGCGCGATACCGGTTTGCTGGCGCATTTCATCGAACAGGTGACCGATCCGGCAGAAAGAGAACGAGCGTGGCAGCGTTATCACGCCATCCGCCGCTTCGCCGAGTCGGGTCATTGCCGGCACATCCAGATTTGTTCGCATTTCGGTGAAAGGACTAAGTGGACTTCGTGCGGCGCATGCGACGTGTGCGGCTGCGAATCCCAATGGCTATTGAAGTCGATGGAGGCTGAGCCACCCGCGCGAACGCAGCTATCGATGCCGGAGGTGACTCACGTGCACGAGATTTCTACGCCAGCGCCAGAAAGCGTAGCGACGGGAGGCGATTCTGAATTGCGCGACTACATTCGCGAATGGCGGCGGGAGATGAGCAAAGAGCAGGGCGTTCCTGCTTACATCGTGATGCATGATAGTTCTCTGGAAGATCTATGCCGACGGCGTCCCGCATCGCTCGCTGAGCTGTTAGGTGTCTCCGGATTCGGCGAGCGAAAGACGGAGTTGTACGGCCAGCTCATCCTGGACGCGCTGGCGAGATTCGACAAAGGCGCGCGAGCCGCTCCGCTGCCTGAGAAAAGGTCGCGTCCTGCGGAAGATACTTTGCGCCTGCTCGCGGAAGGACGAACCTTTGAAGAAATTGCCAAGATTCGCGGCCGGCAACTGGCCAGCGTAGTAGGCCTGGTGGCCGACCTGGTGGAGAAAGGCAAATTGGAATTCCAGAGCGCCTGGGTCGAGAGCGACAAACAACAAAGTATAGAGAGCGCCTGCGCCCGCCTCGGCATACAGTGGCTGAAACCGCTGAAAGAGGCCCTGCCGCCCGAGATCAGTTTTGAAGAGATACGGCTGATCGTGGCGCGACTACGGCAGCAGCAATTGCGGGCATCTGCTTGAGATCAGGTCATGTCCCGTTCTGTCAGGCCTTGCGCTCAGTCGCTTCTCGCGGAGAATGGCCACAGCGAACTCGCATGCCTTCGCGAAATTTCTCGCGTTCCTCGGGTGTCATTTGTTCCCATCGCTGTCTCATGCGATGCCGCCACTGCCAGTGTCTGCGATAGCCCGAGCCCCGTCCGTGGAAGCCGCGCCACCCGCCGAAGAGAATCCAGCTTAGGGCCATGAGCCCCACTGCTTGCCAAAAAGTGATTGGCTGCAAGGCGAAGAGACTGGGCATCAGCCAGTTCCACAGATGCAGGACCGCCTGGCCGAATCCGGCAATGGCTATGGTCACGAAAAGTGCAACCTTCAACACCATTACAGCCCAACGTGGTCTCATTTTCTTATCCTCGTCCTTCCTTAAATTCGTCGTAGATGGCGCGAAGTCGCTCGCGCAAATGGATCACTGCGTAATGCTTGCGCGAAAGTAATGTATTCATGCTGAGTGCGGTCTCAGCGGCCAGTTCTTTGAAGCTGCGGCCTTCGATTTCATGGGCAATGAATACCTCGCGCTGCTCTTCGGGAAGCTCCTCCAAAGCGTCGGTAAGTTCCTCGAGTAGGATGCTTCGAGCGTAAGCAGCCTCTGGTCCGGCATCCGGTGATGGCAGCAGCTCTTCCAACATAAGAAATTCTCCATCCTCCGCGACCGCCACCTCTTCCTGTAAGGTCTCTGGCTTTGTCTTTCTCTTGCGGAATCGGTCGATGATCCGATTCCGAGCCACGCGGAACAGCCAGGCGCCGACCTGCTCGATTGGCTGCATCAGACGGTACGCCTCCACCAGTTCGTAGAAAACATCCTGGAGAATATCGTCCGCGTCGCTTTCGTCGTCGACCCGTCTTCGGATGAAGTTGCGAAGACGAACCTGTTCTCGTTCGATTGTTTCGGAGATCTGTTGGTCCTGTTCGGTCATTCGCTCTGTGGTGAGCGCCTGCTTCATCTACTCTTGTAGACGAATGAGGGCCCCAAATATTTTAGGGAAAGTAAGTAAATTCCAATCACTCACTTATGAGCTGGCAATGGATTCCGACTTAGTGGGGTGTCTCATCCTCGCTTGGCGCCAAGTCTGGCGTGTCCACTTTCTGTCCGACCGGGCTAGGGGGTAGCTCAGGCGGGGGCGCGAATTCGCCGGGCTCTTTGCCCGCGAGTGCGATTTTCATGAAATCCATCCAGATGGGCAAGGCCGCGTGCGCGCCCGTTTCTTTCGGTCCTAAAGATTTTTTCTCGTCGAAACCCATCCAGACTCCGCAGGTGATCGACGGCGAGAAGCCCACAAACCATGCGTCCGTGGAGTTGTTGGTTGTACCCGTCTTTCCAGCCAGAGGATATTTCATGGCGGTGGCGCTGATCGCAGTTCCGTGCAGCACAACGTCTCGGAGCATGGAGGTCATGATGCGCGCGGTGTTCATACTGATCACATCTTTGACCTCGGCGAAATCCTCTTCCAGAACGCGGCCTTCGTAATCCGTCACTTTGGTGATGTAGCGGGGATTGACGCGTACGCCATCGTTGGGAAAAACACTGTAGGCAGAAGTCTGCTCGAGAAGCGTAACTTCGGCAGCACCCAACGCTACCGGCAAATACGCCGGAATGTTCGATGTAATGCCGAAGCGGTGGGCGTAGTCGATCACAGTCTTGATGCCAAGATTTTGGGCCAACTGCAACGCTGGAATGTTGCGGGATTGTGCCAGTGCACGGCGAAGAGTGATGGAGCCTTCAAACTTCTCGTCGTAATTGTGCGGAACGTATGGGCCGGACGCGGTCTGAAACGTTACCGGCCCGTCCATGATCGTGTCATCGGGCTTTGCCCCTTGATCAATGGCGGCGGTGTACACATAGGGTTTGAACGATGATCCAACCTGGCGCAGCGCCTGGGTTGCGCGGTTGAATTTGGACAGGTTGAAGTCGCGTCCGCCCACCATTGCCTTAATCTCGCCGGTGGAGTTATCCAGAGCAACCAAGGCACCCTGCGCTCCGGAATCCTGTTCCAGGCTGACGCGTATTTTTGGCTTTGGGCCGAGGGAAAGAACCTTTACGTATACGATGTCGCCGATTTTGAGAATGCCGTTAACTTTGCGCCCGGCCCGTGCAGCATCCGACTGTGAAATGGCTGCCGTGTAGCGCGCAAACTTGATGACCGCCGAACCTGGTGAGATGGCAGTGACCAGGGCATGAATGTATCCATTTACTTGAGGTTCGTCGTCCCAATCGGGATGCTGGTAACTATCTAAGGTCGCGTTCTTTAGAACATTGTCCAGATGTCCCTTCCACCCGTGGCGCCGCTCGTATGCTGCCAATCCATCGAGCACTGCCTGATTAGCCGCACGCTGTAACTCCATGTCCAGCGAGGTGTAAACACGGAGTCCGCCTTGATGTACTTGATCGCTGCCATACTTATTTTCCAGATAGCGGCGGATATCCTCCGTGAAATAAGGAGCGAGCGAGTTGGAATCGCGCTGCAGCTTTAATTCCAGAGGCTTGTTCCTGGCGTCAGTAGCGGGGCCAGCGGTGATTTTTCCGTCCTCCAGCATGGCGTTGATCACCAGGTTGCGGCGTTTGATGGCATGGTCGGGATGATTGATGGGTGAATAATAAGTGGGCGACTTGGGAAGACCAGCAAGCAGGGCAGCTTCATCCAGAGTGAGCTGTTTCGCGGGCTTGCTGAAATAAAACTCAGAGGCTGCTTCGAAGCCGTAGATTCCGTGGCCCAGATAGATTTGGTTGGCGTACAAAGTAAGAATCTGCGGCTTGGTGAAACGCCGTTCGATCTGGACCGCGAGAAGCGCTTCTTGAACCTTGCGATGCCAGGAACGGTCTGGCGAAAGAAACAGATTGCGCGCCAACTGCATGGTCAGGGTGGATGCGCCTTGCAATTTTCCACCGGACAGTAAATCGCGATAAGCTGCGCCGGCAATTCGCCAGACATTGATTCCCCAGTGGCGATAGAAATTCTTGTCTTCGATGGAAATCAGGGCGTCGCGAAGTACGGGTGGATAGTCGTCATACGAAGCAACCACTCGGCGTTGCAGGGCAAACGATCCGATGATCCGCCCCTGAGTATCGTAAAGCTGAGTAATGGCGCCGGGGCGGTAGTGCTCCAGTTGTTCGACCTGCGGAAGATCAGTTGAATAGACGAGAAGAAGTCCAGCAGTCGCGCCCAGCAGCGCGGAAACCAGCACCAGCAGGCCGATCAAGAGACGGCCTACCAGTTTCCGTCCCGCAATTTGGACCACGGGAAGGTCTTGGTACAGGGATTTCATGAAGATCGAGATCAGAATAGCAGGGGCGGTCGAGGGCTGGAAGTTGTTGTGAGGGAACTGCGCTCGAGTTCCAGCAAGCCAAGCTAATTTGCAAACGAAAAAAAACGCGCGCCGGGTGGGCGCGCGATCCTCGATTCATGAATAGTTAACTGGCGTGGTTCTTCAGCACCTGGACGGCCTTATTCAGTTGCTCATCCTGCTGCGGAGTTTGCTTTTTACCTTCATCCGGCGCCGGGCTTGGCTGATCTTCATCGGGTAGAGCTGCGTCATCATCGGCATCTGCAACCACGACGCTGGGCGTTACGGCAGTATCCTGAATCGCCTTGCCGTTTGGCGAATAGTACTTGGCGACGGAAAGGATCAGTGCCGAACCATCCGGCAATTCAATCACTTTCTGTACCGAGCCATCCCCAAACGTTTTATCTCCCACAACGTCACCGCGAGCGTTTTCCAGGATGGCCGAAGCGACAACTTCAGCCGGCCCAGCGGTTCCCTTGTTTACCAGCACAGCCAGCGGAAGATTTGTAATCGCCTTGGAGGGCTCGGCATTGAAAGCTTCTTTAGGATACTTCTGGCCTTGCAAATAGGCGATCGTGCCATGGTTCAGGAAAAGATTGGCGGTGGCGATGCCCTCCGATTCCTCCCCCTCGGCGCAGTTGCGCACATCAAGGATCAGCTTCTTGGCTCCTTGCTTCTGTAGAGCTTTAATCTTATTGGAAATTTCCTGGGTTTTCCCCTTGGGGAAAGCATCCACCTGAAGATAGCCGATCCCGTCTTCCATCATTTTGTCGGCCACGGGTGGAATGGTTACCAATTCGCGCGTAATGACGGTCTTTTGAGGTTCAGCGCGCCGGGCACGGACCACTGCAACGGTGACGTTCGAACCAGGTTGGCCGGATAGCAAATTATGGATCTCGGCCAAAGACATCTCGCGCGTGCTCTTGCCCTCGATGGCTTCCATAATGTCCGTCGCCTGAAGGCCGGCTTTGTCCGCAGGTCCGCCGGGAATAACTGAGATGACCGCAGCATAGCCGAATCGCTTGGAGACGGCAGCCCCGATTTCCCCTCTGGCTTCGGTCTTATGCGCTTTGTAATCTTTGTATTCGGCGGAGGTCAGATAGCTGGAATTAGCGTCCAGAGATTCGAGCAGCCCGTGCAGGGCTCCATCCGTCACCAACGGGATGTTGGGCTCCTCCACGTACTCGCTGCGTACCCGTGAAAGGACTTCGCTATACACCTGGAGCTGGCGATAAGCACCGTCGTTGCTGGAAGCGCGAACGCCTTCCAGTCCGCCCACCACAATGAACAGCAGGGCTGCGGCGGAAGAAATTAGAATTACGGCCTTGGTTTTCATTGACATCGGATTTGATCTTCTCGTAAAAGAGAGGTAACTTCCCCGGGGAAAGTCACATTATATCTCTTTTGATGCAGCTTCTACCGAATCGTCTCACCCAAAGAATGTTCTTCAGTAACCCAGGCGCCGCAGGGCAGAAACGGAAGCCACATGCAGAATCCGTGCCGGGGATACTGACAAAAAAGGACTTAGGCTTCTCAGCTTGACAGCCATTTGGTGTATATTCTCGTGCTTCGAAAGGTGGACTCATGGTGATGCGTCTTTTGACCTTACTTTGTTTAGCAGGTACCTTCCTTACGCCCCCCATGCAGGCTCAATCCGGAGAGTGGAAACAACTGTTTAATGGCAAAGATCTCACGGGTTGGAAGCATGTAGGGCCGGGAAGGATGACCGTCGAGGATGGGCTCATTCGCACTCATGGAGGCATGGGCCTGCTGTACTGGACGGGCGGGAAGCTGAGCAATTGCGTGATCCGTGTGGTGTTCAAGATGCGCGACGAGAACGACAATTCCGGCGTATATATCCGTATTCCCCTGGAACCGCGCGAACCATGGATGCCGGTGCACTACGGTTACGAGGTGCAGATTGACAATCAGCCGGAAGATTCCGACGAAGATGATTATCACGTCACCGGCACGCTTTACTCTCTCACCAAGCCCCTGGCGCGCCCGGGGAAACCAGGGCCGGAGTGGAACACAATGGAGATCACACTGGATGGCCCACATACGATCGTTTCAGTGAATGGCGTGAAGGTGACCGACTATACCGAGGGCGATCCGGTACCGCCGATGAAATATGATTTCGAACCACAGCGCGGCCGCCGTCCCGACGAAGGCCACATAGGGCTACAAAACCACAGTAAGGATGACGTGGTGTTCTTCAAGGAAGTCGCGATCAAGAGCTTGAAGAAGTAGAAGTCTAGTTCGTCACACCTGCAGTCCATGACAAATAATTTTAGTGAGCCTGGAGGCATGATGAAATCTAACCGTTTCTCCCGCCGTAAATTTCTTGCTATAGGCGCCGGGGCAGCCGGCGCATCCTTGGTCACGAAAACCATCTTGCTCGATCCTGAGCCGGCCTGGGCTTTTCAAGGTCCAGCATCGCCGAGCGATCGCGTACGGTTCGGAATCATCGGCATCGGCATGCAGGGTTCGGGTTTGCTCGCCAGTGCCATTGAATTGCCGGGAGTGGAATGCGTGGCCGCATGTGATCTGTACGATGGGCGGCATACGCTGGCGAAAGAAATTGTCCGCCCCGACCTGCCGACAACCAGGCGTTACCAGGAGTTGCTCGCGAATAAGAATATCGATTGCATCGTGGCGGCGGTTCCTGACCACTGGCATAAGCAAGTCGTCGTGGATGCGGTGAGCGCGGGCAAGGACATCTATTGCGAGAAGCCCATGTCCCATACTGCGGCCGAGGGTGTGGAGATGGTAGCGGCCGCAAAGCGAACCGGACGCATCGTGCAGATCGGCTCACAGCGCGTGAGTTCCGTCATTTGCGCCAAAGCCAAAGAACTGGTTAACAAAGGGGTTCTAGGTGACCTGATGCTGGTCGAGGGATCTCTGGGTCGCAATGATCCAACCGGGGCTTGGGAATATCCGCCGCCACCCGATCTTTCTCCGCAAACTCTCGATTGGGATAGCTGGCAGGGGACCGTGCCGAAGCGGGCATTTGATCCGAAGATTTTTGCCCGCTGGCGTTGTTGGAAGGAATATGGCACGGGCGTCGCTGGCGATCTTTTGGTTCACCTGGTCAGTGGGATGCAGTACGTTCTCGGTATTAATGAGGCCCCGAAGCGGGCCATGGCCATGGGCGGAATTCTACGTTGGAAAGATGGCCGCAATATGCCGGACGTCCACGCTTCCCTGTTTGAGTATGGCCAGGTGCCGATGTACATGCGCCTCAATCTTGGTACGGAGACTCCGGAGATTTATCGATTTCAGGGGTCGAAAGGAATTCTGGAGCTGACCGAGTTCACGTTGACCTACATTCCGCAAGCTGGAGTGGATACGTCGCCGAGCTATTACGGTTTCAGTTTTCCCAAGGCTTTGCGCGAAGAATATTTCAAGAAGTGGCATCAGGAACACGATCCAGTTCCGGGGAAGGAACCAGCCTTCGAAGGAGTTACCTATCGAAGCAACTCCTGGGACGACGTGAAACCGCATCTGTGGAGCTTCTTCCAGGCAGTGCGTACGCGTAAGCCGGTGGTTGAAGACGCCGTGTTTGGACACAATGCTGCTCTGGCTTGCCACATGGCAAACGAATCTTATTTCCGGAAGAGTGCGGTGTCTTGGGATGCGGGGTCCAGCACCATCAAGAGCTGAGGGTTGCATCGTCTGGGCTGGGAAATCGTCATCCTTCGCCGGTTCGACGGCGGAGGATGACATCTATTTCGATGGCGCGAACTGTCAGAATCTCACAGCGGCGATAATTCATCTTCTTTCTGTTCTTTTCTCTCGTGCACGAATCTTCTTTCCAGAAATCGTCTTGCCAGGTCCTGTCCGCCAATTCCGAATGCCAGCGCCAAACCAAGCATGAGAGCTCCAAATACCAGGGTGAAGGCTACCAGAACGGTGCGTTCTCCGAGGCCGAGTTCTTCAAAACCCATGGAAAGCGCGAAGACGATAATCATGGTGCGGATAGTGAAACTAACCAAGCGAGGGGAAGGCAGATCAGCGTTCACTGCCGCCAGTAACGCGGCGCGCGAAAAGAAACTCGCTGCCAGCAGTCCAAAGAAAAATATGAACAGCGCGGCGAACAATCTGGGCAGGAATGCAAAAAACTGCGAGATGTGCTGCTGCAGGCCTCCGATGCCGAGGACGCTGGCGCCGATCAGGATGAAGCTGATCCAGGCTATCCAAAAAATAAAGCGGCTGAGCAGTTCGCTGGACGGGGGCAGCGCCGCCTTACGAAGAAGCTGCGAAGCGCCGGCGTGCTCGGACAGCTTGTCAAACCGTGCCAGTCGCAGGATAGTGCGCAGAATCGACCTTAGGACATAGGCGATCAACCAGCCCACCAGCACAATGAGCAGCATCACCATCAGACGCGGCAGGAATTGGGCAATGCTGGCGACGATTTCCTGTGTGGCCTGAGTCAGTTGCGTAACGAATTTTTGCCATTGCGACATTTTGACCTCACTTTTTTTCGTTCCAGAGTTCCAGCAGATAGGGTTTCGATCGCTCGAATGTCTGGCAAAGCGCTTCCACGTTGTTTTCCATCTCGGCTGGAGTTGCGTCGCGGTTCTGCTCCAGGAACGCGTAAGCTTTTCCGCGATACAACGGAGCCATGGCCTGAATGATGTGGTCGCGGCTGATTACTGCTTTGTGATAAGAAGCGGCGAATTCGTATGCAGTACGGACCCACAGCTCGTCCGAATATTGGAAATTTCTTTCTGGAACAGTCGCAGCCCGTTGCAATTCGCCTAGAGTCTGAGGGGAGAGAATCGACTTCAGCACAGGCTCGATTTCGGCAACGCCGCGCACGAACATTTCGTGCAGACGTTTCGGGATTATGGGAACTGGTTCCGGGCTTATTTCATGCTCGGCCCCAATGGTTGGGATGGGCTGCGATTCCGTTTGCGCGCTCCACAGAGGAAAGTACTGTTCTAGCGACCAGAAAAGAACGCCCACGGTTTGACGCATGGCGAACACTAAGTCACCCGAACTGTGGTCCATCACGCGCGACTTGGTTCCGACAAAAGACTGGGCCAGCCGGAAACCCCCGGCAATCGCGGAAATAACAAGGTAAATTTCCGCACCGATATGACCGACTTCCTGTGACCAGATGTCCTTAGCCAGAAAGTGGCTGCCGAGGCGGCCTGAAAAGGCAAATTCTGTGGGATAGGGTTCTCTCACCCGCTTGGCGTAAAGAGCGCGGCTCATCGGATAAACCAGGCTCCGAACCAGTAGGCCTTCCGACTTTTGCCGGCCATAAACCGGAGTGACCAGATCGACATTGTCTCGCGCCACTGGCCGCAGCAGGCGCTCCATCCATTCCGGTTCGATACTGGTAGCGTCAGGTGAAACTACCGCAGAAGCATTGGCACGTAGCAGTTCGCCGGCTGCCAGAATGGTTTGCAGGGCTGTGCCGCTGGCAGGCCCTCCCGGATACTGGGTGCTGATGCAATGCAGGGTGCGCAACGCACTCACGTTCGACACATGTTGCAGATCGCTGATAGAAGCGGCGCGTACCAGATCCTGCGTGCCATCCTTCGATCCTCCGTCTGCATTGATGATCACCGAGCGATGCCGGGGGAAATATTTCAACAGGCCGGCGCGGATGGCCTGCACCACTTGTCCCACAGTCTTAGCGTCGTTGTAAGTGGGTACTCCGATGACGAGGTCCACTTCACCGACGTTCATCAACTCGCGAAGAAAATCATCCGTGAGAATGCTTTCCTCGGCCAAACCAATCCTCCATTATTTTTCAGATCTTCCGCAGACGGAACCAGTAGAACTGGTAAGGGCCCAGGGTCAGAAGATAGGGCAGGTCGCCTATACGGGGAAAAATATTCCTGCCAAACATTTCAATCAGGATGTTGCCCTTGTGACGCCGCAGATCAAGCTCCACCGCCTGAGCGGAGCTCGATAAATTATTTACCACCAGAATTGTGTCCTTCCCCAGTTGTCGTGTGTACGCCAGCACCCTATGGTTCGCAGGATACAGGAACTCGATGGTGCCTCTGCCGAATACGGGAGTTGACTTGCGAATCTTTATGATGTGCTTGGTCCAGGAAAGAAGCGAATGTTCGAACCGTTTTTGCGACTGCACATTCACCGCCTGGTATCCATAAACGGGATTCAACATGAGCGGCGAGTAAAGACTTTCCGGGTCTGCCGTGGAAAATCCGCCGTTCCAGCCGCCATCCCACTGCATCGGCGTACGCACACCATTACGGTCACCAAGATAAATATTGTCGCCCATGCCGATTTCATCTCCGTAATAGAGGATCGGGGTTCCCGGAAGCGACATCAGCATGCCGGTCATGAGTTCAATGCGCCTGCGGTCGTTGTCCAAAAGCGGAGCCAGGCGCCGGCGGATGCCTAGGTTCAGGCGCATACCCTTGTCGCGCGCATACTCGTCATACATGTAGTCGCGTTCCAGGTCGGTCACCATTTCGAGGGTAAGTTCGTCGTGATTGCGCAGGAACAGGCACCACTGGCATGAGTCCGGGATAGCGGGCGTCTGCTGCAGAATCTCCGTGATCGGCTTGCGGTCTTCCAGCTTGAGGCCCATGAACATCCGGGGCATTAGGGGGAAATGGAATGCCATGTGAAACTCATCGCCGTTACCGAAATACGGACGGAGATCAGCCGGCCACTGATTGGCCTCGGCCAGAAACATCTTGCCGGGAAATTCTTTATCAAGCCTGGCGCGAAAATCTTTAAGAATGGCGTGGGTTTCGGGCAGGTTTTCGCAGTTCGTGCCTTCACGCTCGACCAAGTAGGGAACCGCGTCCAGCCGGAAGCCATCGACACCCATATCTAGCCAGAATTTCATTACGTTCCACATTTCTTCCCGCACTTCTGGGTTGTCGTAATTGAGATCAGGCTGATGGCTGAAGAAGCGATGCCAGTAATAGGCTTTCGAGACCGGGTCCCACGCCCAATTAGAGAGCTCGGTATCTACGAAAATAATGCGTGCCCCGCGATAACGCGTATCCGTGTCACTCCACACATACCAATCACGGCACGGGTTGACGCGCGAGCTGCGAGACTCCTGGAACCACGGATGCTGATCGGAGGTGTGGTTCAACACCATTTCGATGATCACCCGGATGCCGCGCTGGTGGGCAGCTTCCAGAAATGCTTTGAAGTCGTCCAGAGTGCCGTAACTGGGATGGACGGAGCGGTAGTCGGCGATGTCGTATCCATCGTCCCGCAGGGGAGAAGGGAAAAACGGCATCAGCCAGATGGCAGTGATGCCTAACTCCTGCAGATAGTCGAGCTTCTGGGCGAGGCCCCGGAAATCTCCGACGCCATCGCCTGTGCTGTCATAAAAGGTCCGGACATGGACCTGATAAATGAGCGCGTCTTTATACCAAAGAGCGTCCTGCGGCAGTGCCAAAACCCTTCTCCTGAATGTAGCTCCGCTTATTCGTGATCCGTTGTCAGGACAAATGCTCCCGAGTGCTCCACGGAATGGTTCCCTTGAATGGATCATCGCCGTTCGAGGCTAAACGACTGCGCTCGTGGGGGACGGCGAAGACTCTTACAGATTTTCAATCTACCACATTCAGCGGTGGGAGCGACCTCAACGCGTTCACCACCTCGCGAACCTCGTTTTCCTGGAACAAACGGATGCCGGCGATCCCGGCGGCTCCGGCTTGGAGACACGCGTCGGCATTTTCGAGCGTAATGTTGCCGAGCGCCAGCACAGGTACTTTCTCCTGGCTGGCTTGATGCAACCCTTCGAGGCCAACGGCGTGACTTCCTGAAACTGTTTTCTTCTGGAAGACTGGCCCGTAGACAACGAAGTCGGCATGATCGACCGCCCGCCTGACTTCGGGCAGAGTGTGACAGGAGACGCCGATGGTGAAACGGTCTGTCGCGCCTGAGTCATCTTGATTTGGACCCTGACCGAAGATATTCCGCACATCGGAAGGGGAAATATCGTTCGAACGCAGGTGAACGCCATCCGCTCCAACCGCCAGGGCAACATCGGTTCTGGAGTTAATGAGCAATTCGGTGGCCGATGGAGAATTTTCGCGTACAGCGCGCATTGCTTCGTGAGCAAGCAATTCCAGTTCGCGGGTCGTCAGGTCTTTCTCGCGAAGTTGGATGAAATCCACCCCGCAGCGGGCGGCTTCGGCGATTTTCTCTAGCAGACGACAGCGGCGGGCAGACTCATCGCCCGAAAACTGGCTACGGTCGGTGATATAGCAGAGCAGCAAGGAAATGGTCTAGGGATTCGTCTTGGCAATTTCGGGGACGACTTCTCCGACTCGCTTAGGTTGCGGTGACCCGAGGTGGTACTTGGTGAGGCCGTCTCGCAAATATTCGAATCCTTCTTCGGGAGAGTCCACGATCCTGAAAAGATCCATATCCTGCGGCGAAATCGTGCCGGCGTCGACCATGGCCTGAAAGTTGATCAAGCGATTCCAGTATTCCTTCCCGTAAATAACGACAAGAATCTTCTTGGCCAGTTTTTCGGTTTGCGCCAGTGTAAGAATCTCGAATAGCTCATCCAGAGTGCCGAAGCCGCCGGGGAAAATCACCAGCGCCTTAGCAAGATATGCAAACCAGAACTTACGCATAAAAAAATAGTGGAATTCGAAGTTAAGCGAAGGCGTGATGTAAGAATTCGGATTCTGCTCAAAAGGCAAATGGATGTTCAGTCCAATCGTCTTACCTCCCACCTCTTGCGCCCCCAGATTGGCTGCTTCCATGATCCCGGGCCCACCGCCCGTAGTCACAACAAATCGGTGTCTCTTCGCTGGAATCTGGCTAGACCACTCGGTCAGCAGGTACGCCATGCGGCGGGCATCTTCGTAATAGCGCGACGTCTCCACGGTAGCCATGGCCCGCTTTACGGTCTCTGGATCGGCGACGGAGCCGCTTCTCTTCAGATCAGCTAAAGCCTTCTGTGCCTCGGAGCGGCTCTGAAAGCGTGCCGACCCGAAAAACACGACTGTGTCCTGAATTTGTTCCCGGCGAAAGCGGGCTACCGGCTCACTATATTCAGCAAGAATGCGAAGAATTCGCCCGTCGGGGCTGTTGAGAAAAGGTTCGTTTTGATAGGCCAGAGGCGCAGGTGCGAGTTTACTTTCATCCATGATGGCTTGGTCTTTCCATGAAGTGTCGAGCACAACCCAGGCGGAATGATCGTTTTTCCTCGCGGTAGTGAACTGCTTCCCAAAAGCCGATCCAGATATCGAGCATTCCCAAACCGCTAACCACGCCCCTGGTAAAACCATTGGCAATGAATTGACGGAGCCCGGGATAGGACAACAGTAGGTGGTTATGTGTCCATTCCGGTCGCCACGGCAGGATGACCAGAAACACTCCCACGCTGGCACACACAAAAACAAACATTAATACGGTAAGCCGGTGCAACCAAAGTTCAATACCAGTCCGAGCTTTCCCATCATCGGGTGGTTCGCGTTCCAGCGCAGTTACGGAACCGGCGGCGTCCGAAGCGGGCAGCTTCGTTCGCAGTGAACTGGGAGGCAAGGGTGTATTGGGATTCGAGGTCACGCGCCGCTCCATCTCGGCGCCGGCGGAACGAAATCTTCGCCGCAGACTCCCGATGTCGAATAAAAACCCATTGCAGCATTTTACGACTTCAGGGCCTTAATGCGCTCAGAGACGTCGCGATAGTCGATGTTGCTGCCGTACACCTCCATGTAATGATTCAGCGCCGCGGGTTTATCGGCCGCAGTCTCGTAGGCGGAGGCGAGTTCGTAGTGCAACGCGATTCGGGTGTCCTGGTCAAGGTCGGAGAGCTTAAGCGCACGCTCATACCAACGGATAGCTGCTTCGGGAACTCCCTTATCGAGGAAACATTGAGCCAGCCAGGTATAGGTCTGCATGATTAGCAGAAAAGGGTGGCCACGCTCGGTCGATTGACAGACCTTCTGCAATTCACCAATGGCTTCATCGAGCAAACCCATCTCGCGGAAGGCAACGCCCAGGTTGTAATGAGTTTCCGGATCCTCATCGGCGGAAGCTACATCTTCTTCGAGCTCGTGCTTCAACTCGCCGAACATTCCGGCCAAGTCCACCCCAGGACCGGAGTCGAACTTGGGAGCGGCTTTCGGCGCTCCCGGAACCAAGGGCTGAGTCGGTGTCTGTTGGGAGAGAACTGGAGACGCGGTTAGAGGTTCAGATGCCAGGGCCGATGCGGATGCCGCTGCGGCCATCGCCGGTGGAGAGGACGGTTTTTGCGGCGGCGCAACTCGAGGGGCGACATTAGTTGCCACCGCTTTCGGCGCGGGTGTCGGTTCAGCTTGGGCCGCGGGTATTGGCACTTCGGACAGAAATTCATCTCCGAGCGACTCTTCTAGTTCGGATACAAACTCTCCCAGGATTCCAGCTGAGGCTGGTTCGACCTCTTCAACTGCATCCTCCACAATCTCCGGCTCCGGTGGCGGAGCAACTTTGGGTGGTTTTGGAATGGAAGTTTCGTGCGCAGGCCTCAAGTCAGAAAATCCCTTGATTGCGCCGGGTTTGGCGCGAGCCGGCGTAGCCACTTGCGCCGGCGGCTCAGGCGCAACTTCCGCTTCTTCTGCAACCGATATCTCGTCCTGAGCCAGTGCCGCGTTGATGATGGCAGCTTCAACTTCAGCGCGTACCGTCGCCAGCGTGGCGGGATCCGGCTTCAATTGCTTGAGCTTGACCATCGCCTCGCGCGCTTCTTCGGGCATCGAATGCCCCAGGTAGAAACGAATCTCTTCAATAGCCTTCTCAATCGCTGATTCTTGTGCATGTGTTTCGTCCTCTTGAGCAGGAATCGCTTGCGCTGGGACAGGAGCAGCTTCGGCAGCCACAGTTGCTACAGGCTCGGGAGTAGAGGCGGGATCTTCTGCAAGCCCACCTTCCCATTCCTCGGAAAGATCAATTTCCGCTTCGGCGACCTCGGCAGGCTGAACCTCGAACTCAGCTGGTTCAGTCGTGGATTGCTCTTTCGAAGGCGCTGCCGGAGCATGCCAGAACAGGCCCGAAGATTGCGCCGACGTTGCCGGCGCCGCTTTGGCAGCGGGAGGGGCAGGAACAGGCGCTGCTGCGACTGGTGCAGCCGGAGTTTCTTGCCCTTGCTCCACATGCATTTCTACCAAGATTGGTTCGGGTACCGACTCCTTTGGTGCCGCGATCCCGATCGAGCCGCGTTCTTCATACTTACCGGCCAACTCTCCATAGCGTGTAGCTTCGTCCACGTGTCCGGCGTCGTGGTAGATACTTTCCAGGGTACGGCAGCAAACCGCGGCTTCTGCGAAGCGGCTTGCCCGCGTATGCAACGCAGCGAGACGCTGGTTCAAACGTAGATCCCTGGGCGCCTTAGGCAGTGCGGAAAGCAACGGGCCTAGGGCTTTCGCCGGCATGTTGTAAGAGACAAAAAGTTCGGCATCGGTGAGAGCGGAACGAAGGGCGAGGGCAACCTCGTCCGGATAGCGCTGGTCGATGAAGGGAGCAGTGGCCTCCAGTTCATCTACCAGAACTGCGCCTTCCTCTGGAGTAATGAGCCGCGAGGTGGGTGCTGCACCACTAGCGCGCGCCGCAATCTGCTGGTAGTTGTTCGCGTGCAACTGGTTTTGCGGCTCCAGTTGCGTGAGTTTCAGGTAGTAGTCGCGCGCTTTTTCGAGGTCCCCTGCCTGCACGTAGGCATGCGCGAGCAACTCATAAACCTCAGTGACGTGCGTAGTTTCTCCGGCTTTTTGAAAGAGTTCGAGCACGACTTCAAGGGCGGATGTGCTCTCGCGCACATGCCCGATAATCGAGTGCAAGCTTTCCAAAACTTTCGCTGAATCCCCGGCCAGCAGGCGATCGGCATATTCCCGGTAGATCTCGAGCGCGTCTTCAAAACGCCCCGCAGCCATCAGCGCGTCGGCGTATCCGACCATTGCGGCCGTGTCGTTATGGACCGTAACCAATTTAGCGGCCAAGGTTCCTGCTTCAGCCAGCGCCCCACTTTGCAGGTAAGCCTGCAGTAATGTGCGCAGGCCTTCGGGGTTGGAATCCAGATCCGCAACCTTCCCCAGATTTTTGATAGCCCCGGCAACATCGCCGGACTCGAATGCAATGCGGCCACGCAACATCATCGCGTTGCTATTGCCAGGGTCGAGGGTAAGCATTCGCTTCAGGATGTCCTGAGCCGGACCAAGCGAGCCGCGGGCACGCAAACTTTCAGCCGCGGAAGCGAAAATCTCCCAGGCTTCCGTCTTCTTGCCCAAGCGGATATAAACCTCTGCCAGCTTCATTCGCATGGCAGTGTTTTCGGGATCCATTTCCAGCGTTTTCTGGAATATCCGGACAGCCTGTTCTAATTCGCCGGCGCGCAGGAATTCTTCGGCCACTTGCAGATATTGAGCTCGCGCATCATTGAACAGACCTTGCTGGGTGTAAAGCTCAGCCAGCCGCAGCACGCCGTCCAGTGCGGGCTTGAGCTTGGTAAGCTTCTTGTACATGGCGATGGCTTTGACGGTGAAGCCCTGGGTGGCGTAGGCGTCGCCAACGCTTTTGAAACAGTTAATCGCCTTGTCAACCTCGCCCAAGCGAGCGTAGAGGTCGCCCACGGTGTTCGAAACGGTGAGGTCCTTGGGATCAGCTTTGAGGATCTTTTCGTACTCAGCGATGGCGTTCGGCAGTTTGCCTTGCTGGACGAATTTTTCCGCAACACTGAGAACTTTTTGCTTATTGAAACCAAAACCAAACGCCATATGAGTGCGGACTCCGGCTCCGGTTCTTCGCCCACCCTGGAACGCTTCCTTCGGAAAGGCTCAAAGGACGGGATTGACCTTCTTCGTGCGCGAGAAACCACTCGAAGCTGGTCGTCTGACAAGGGTTATTGTAAAGCTCGTTATCAAAAACCGTATGGTTACTAAGGGTTACCAAGGGGGAGTGTACGAACGAGTTACCATCAAACCAGCACAGAAACGCTGATAGAAAAGAATTCCGGTACAGATTTGTCGGGAGTGATATGCGACTAGGCCCGTGCCACTGCCGCGAGAAGGAAAAACAAGAAGATGAGGAGTAGAGGTTTGGGCAGCTTGCGCATCACTTGCCAAACCATAATGCTCATTGCTCGAATCCTCCAGTCAGGGAACCCGCGAACGAAGTAATCACCCAAGTTGCCGGACTAGAATATGGCATTATCACAATTGGGATTTCCCGCGTAGGTTAGCTGACCGGGAGGATTGTACGGCAAATAACAGAAAAGGGAAGTAAGTTCTTATATGACCTGGATTCGCACCATCCCCATGGCGGAAGCTGACGACAAGCTTCGCCACGCAATTGAAAGTCAAAAGGCTCTTTATCCCAAAGAGTACGCCACGCCGGTCCACCCTACAGAGGGCGGAGGCGCGCAGATTGTCGCTTCCCACAGCTTGATTCCGGACGCTTTGTATCACGCATTCGCGACTTTTGGCGTGCTGATGTCGCCTGAGCTCCCACTGAACCGGCGGCAACACGAAATGATCACCACCATGGTCTCGGTCACCAACCGGTGTGTTTATTGAATTGAGTCTCACGCAGAGTTTCTGCGTCGGGTGACTTTGGACGAAAAGCTGGTGCAGGCTCTGGAAAAGGATTACACCACCGCCCCTATCACGGTCCCAGAACACGTGATGTTGGATTACGTAGTGAAGCTTACCAAGGATGCGACTAAGATTTGGAAGAATGACCACGATGGGCTTCGCGCGGTTGGCTTCGATGACCAGGCAATCCTGCAGATCACGCTAATTGCTTCGTGGTTCAACTACATCAATCGGGCGGCCGACGCACTCGGAGTCGGACGCGAATAGATCATCCTGAGTAACATAGACGTCAGCGATTGATGCGCTGAACGTTTCATGGAGCGCCACTCTCTTCTCGAGTACTTCGATAACTTTCTCCAACTAGGGCGCGAGTCTGCCTACATTCAGCGTCGGGGGTACCGAACCGTTCGCTGGACCTATCGTCAGGTCGCCGAGACGGCATTCCAGTTTGCCCGTGAATTAGAGAAACGTGGAATAGAAAAAGGAGATCGTGTCCTGATCTGGGGACCGAACTCGGCGGAATGGGTGGCCACTTTTTTTGGCTGCGCGCTACGGGGAGTGATCGTTGCCCCCATGGACGATGCTGCCGCGCCGGATTTCGCCTTACGCGTCCATCAGCAGGTTAATGCGAAATTGCTGGTCTGCTCACGCCAGCATGCGCAGCCTTCCATCCCCGCGCTGATTCTGGAGGATCTGCCGAAAACGCTGGCCCACTATTCGTCTGCGCCTTTTGAACCAGCGGCGATCAACGCTCAAGATACTCTGGAGATCGTGTTCACCTCCGGAGCCACCGCCGAACCTAAAGGTGTCGTAATCACGCACGGAAATGTTCTTGCCAACATCGAGCCTCTGGAAACCGAAATCCGCAAATATATGAAATATGAACGGCTTGTCCATCCCATTCGTTTTCTGAATCTTCTACCGTTAAGTCATGTATTCGGACAGTTCCTGGGAATTTTTCTGCCCCAACTGATGGGGGCGACCGTCATCTTTCACGACATACTCAATCCTTCTGAGGTGATCGCTGTCATCCGGCGGCAGCGCGTGTCGGTGCTTGTCGCGGTACCACGCCTGTTGCAATCGTTGAAAGAGAAAATCGAACGCAATCTTGAAGAGCAGGGGAAACTCGAAGATTTTGAAAGACGACTTGAGACGGCAAGAGGCAAGCCCTTCCTGCGGCGGTGGTGGATTTTGAGGAGCGTACATCGCCAGTTGGGATGGAAGTTCTGGGCGTTCATCTCGGGCGGTGCCGCTCTGGACGTTCAAACCGAGGAATTCTGGGGACGGCTAGGCTATGCGGTAATTCAAGGCTACGGTCTTACTGAGACGACTTCGATCATCAGCGTGAATCATCCATTTCGGCTGGGAAAAGGATCGATTGGAAAAGTGCTGGCGGGACGCGAAGTCAAACTGGCGCCGGACGGCGAAATCCTGGTGCGCGGAGGCGGTGTCGCAAGTGGTTACTGGCATGGCCGAGACCTACAGCCGATCGTCGGGGCTCAAGGCTGGTATCCCACCGGGGACATCGGCGAACTCGACGCGGAAGGCAATCTGTATTTCAAAGGACGAAAGAAAGATGTCATTGTTACCCCCGCCGGAATGAATGTGTATCCCGAAGATTTGGAAGCTGCACTCCTTCGGCAACCGGAGGTGAGACTTTGCGTCGTGATCCCGCTGCCGCGCAACGGAAACGCTGAAGCTTGTGCAGTGCTGATTTTGCGGGATCGAGAGCTCGACCCCGCTCCCATCGTGAAACGCGCCAACGAAAGGTTGGCCGAGTATCAGCGGATAAATTCCTGGTTCGTGTGGCCGGAGAAAGACTTTCCACGTACGTCCACCCAGAAGCCGCGCACAAATCTGATTCAGCAAACCGTGCAGGCTGAGATGACGAATAAAGCCAGCGATCATGGGATTGCCGGCCCCTTGCGGGAGCTGATCGCGCGGGTTAGTCGCCACTCCGGCTCTGAACTGTCCCCCCAAGCCAATTTGGAAACCGATCTGAATCTCAGTTCACTCGATCGGGTCGAACTACTCGGCGCATTGGAGGATCGATACCAAATTGATCTGAGCGAAACCCGGTTTGCAGCCGTCAATACAGTAGGGGATGTGGAGCGCATACTGCACGGTCAGATTCCCTCCCGGGCGCGATACCACTATCCACGCTGGGTGCAGCGCTGGCCAGTGACGTGGATCAGGCTGGCCGCGCATTATCTGTTGCTTCGTCCGGCGATTTTTCTGCTGGGGTGTCCTCGCGTTGAAGGACGAGAGAACCTGATTGGTGTACAGGGGCCGGTGCTGGTCATCTGCAATCACATTAGCGATGTGGATGTTGGTTTCGTTTTGACCGCTCTTCCGGCTCGTATTCGACATAGGCTGGCGACGGCAACCGGCGGTGAGGCCCTCGAAGCATTACGCACTCCGCCATCGTCCAGAAATTTCCTGCTCAAGTTGTGGGATCGAGTGAATTGGGTGTCGGGCGTTTCTTTGTTGAATTTGTTCCCCTTACCCCGGGAAGCAGGATTCCGGGAGAGCTTCGCCTTCGCGGGCGAGTTGGTCGATCGTGGGGATAACGTGCTGGTTTTTCCCGAAGGACATCACACTACGGATGGCAGGATACGCCCGTTTCGCTCGGGCATCGGCTTATTGGCGAATAATCTCGGGATACCGATCGTTCCCCTGCGTATCAAGGGATTGTTTGAACTGAAGCACGCTGGAAAGAGGTTTGCTCGACCATATACCGTTAGCGTGAAGATAGGTCCGCCAGTTCGCTTTCCACAGGGCAGCGATCCTGCATGGATTGCAGGTGAGCTGCAAAAGAACCTGGAAGAATTGTGAGCTGCCTGGCTGTTTATCATTCATGTCCCAGCCGTGAAAACCTTGGTACATCCCCTGCATCCAATCGAACCGGTCATATAGAATTTCTATTCATCGACCATAATCCACCGGAGGTTACGACACATGCGTTTCGATTTGAGGCAGTCTGCCCGAGCAGTGATTGCGTGCGTTCTGGTCACGATTTTCTCGGTTCCCCCCAGCCTGCTGGCGCAGACCCATGTGGTGAGTCCCGCGGATCTGCAGAAAGAGTTGATTAGCGCCACTCAGCGACGTGAGCTGAACGTGGAGAGAGTCAGAGAGTTCTTGTCATCCGAAATGGCGCAAAAGGCTTTGAAGACTGCGCACATGAATCCGGAACAAGTGAAAACCGGGGTGGCGTCTCTGAGTGATGCCGAACTCGCCCAGCTGGCTTCGCGAGCGGAGAAGGCGCAAGCTGATTTTGTGGCCGGCACTCTGAGCGACCGGGATCTGCTGCTTATCATTCTCGGTATCGCAGCGTTAGTTCTGATCATTATTGCAGTCCGATAAAACTATTCGCATGCTCCGCCACTTTTCAATAACGCTGGGGATGCTGTTGTGCCTATGCAATCTGGCAGTTGCCGCGGACGGTTCAGGGCTGTGGCTCGATGTTCCGTTTGTCAAACAAGAGAAGAACGGGTGCGGCGCCGCAAGTATCGCCATGGTGACGCAGTACTGGATGCTCCGGCAGGGCCGGACAGTGTCTCCGAGTTCGGATGCAATTCAGATCCAACGCACTCTGTATTCCGGCCATGCCCACGGTATCTATGCCTCAGATCTGGAGCACTATCTGCAACAACGGGGCTTCCGTACTTTTGCCTTCCGAGGGGACTGGACCGATTTGAAACAACAATTGGAGAAGGGGCGACCTCTGATTGTCGCGCTGAAGCCTGACTCGGGTAACATTCCATTGCATTATGTGGTCGTAGCCGGACTTGACTGGGAACAAGGGCTGGTGATGGTGAATGATCCAGCCCAGCGCAAGTTGCTCAAGCAAGATCGGTCGAGCTTCGAACGGGAGTGGAGCGCCGCTGGAAAATGGACCTTGCTGGCACTGCCGCAACCCGACATCCGCTAATTCGAATCGCTGCCTTTTTGGTCTTGCTCATCTGTTGTCCCGCCGGAATGGGACAAGCCGTTCCCGTAGATCCCGAAATTGCTCGCGCGAAAGAACTGCTTGCCCAGGAACGCTGGCAAGAGATTGTCAACCTGGCTCAATCCATCCCTGCTCCATCGGCCGAATTCGACTTTTACTTAGGAACTGCACTGGCGCGGCTTGGCCGATTGGAGGATGCCCGCCAGGCCTTTCAGGCCGGAGCACGATCACGTCCATCAGATGAACGCTTCTCCCTGGAATTGGCGGGAGTTGCTTTCAAACAAAAACTGTACCCCGAAGCTGCTCGATACTTGCATCGCGCGCTTAAACTGGCTCCCAGCGATTCATATGCCAACGATTTCCTCGGGACTGTCTATTTTCTTCAGGGCAATCTTGACGCAGCGCTCAAGTACTGGAATCGCGTAGGTAAGCCTCAGATCGCGGAGATCCGTGCGGAACCAACGCCGCGACTGGATCCGGTGCTCCTGGATCGCGCTTTCGCATTCTCACAAGCGAGCACGCTGCGACTTGGAGACTTGCATACTACACAAGCGCGTATTGACGCACTGGGAATTTTTCCCTCCTACCACTTCGATCTCCAAGCGCGTGAGGATGGCAAATTCTCTCTGCTCTTTCGGAACCACGAGAAAAATGGTTGGGGACGGAATAAATGGGAAGGACTGATCCTGCTCTTTCGGGGACTGCCCTGGCAGAGCATCAATCCCGAGTTCTACAACCTGCGACATCGCGCGATAAACCTGGTGTCGATGTGGCGCTGGGATGCGGAAAAACGAAGAGCGCTCGCCGTTCTCTCGGCGCCTTTGGGCGGCAAGCCGGGCCGGGAGTACGGGATCAGTCTCGACCTGCGCAGCGAAAACTGGAACATCCGCGATTCGTTTTCAGGGCCGGCGCCGCTTCTCGGCAGCTTGAATCTGCGCCGGGAAGCAATCGGTGCGCAGTTTGCGTACGTTGTCAGCGGTCGTTGGAATTGGTCTGCCGCAGGCGAGTTCTCTCATCGAGACTTTCGCAGCGTGATCCCGGGAGTTGCTCTCAGCCCAGACCTACTCGCCCGAGGTTATCAGCTCAAACAACTGGCGCAGGTCGGCGCAGAAATCTGGCAGCTCCCAGAAAAAAGAATCACGCTCAAGGGCAGCCTCTCTTCCGAGGCTGGACGAATCTGGTCGCAACCGGGACATGCGTTCTTTAAGCTGCGACCGTCGCTCAGATTCCACTGGTTCCCGCTGTCCCAAAGCGACGACTATGAAATCGAACACCAGATACGCGCAGGCAAAACTTTTGGAGATGTCCCCTTCGATGAACTTTTCATGTTGGGTTGGGGTTCAGACACTGATCTACTGATGCGTGGGCACATCGCGACCCGTGACGGCAGGAAGGGTAGCGGTCCTTTAGGACACAACTATTTCCTCTGGAATTGGGAGGCCGACAAGAATGTTTATCGCAATGGGCTGCTCAACCTGAAGCTTGGACCATTTGTGGATACGGGCACGGTTACAGACTCATCGGCAGGACTCGGTTCCCACAAATGGTTGTGGGACGTCGGCGCCCAAGTTAAGGCTCGCGTGCTTGGCTTCGGAGTTGTCCTCTCCTACGGGAAAGACCTCCGCTCTGGCAACAATGCTTGGTGGGTGTCGATGCTGCGATGAATGGCTCATAGGCCGGCGAGTTGGCTATAATGGTTGCCCATGAGACATAAGAGCGTACTCTTGCTTGGGCTGTTCCTGTCCATTCTCGCCTTGTCGTTGTCGAGCGCGGCTAAGTCACGTGCAGCCAAGACCGTCGTCCAGTTGAAAGATGCGAAGGGCCAAAGTGTGGGTTCGGCCGTCATCAAACCTGCTGCCACCGGCGTGGCAATCAAGTTACAGCTGAAGGGCCTTCCTGCCGGCGAGCACGCGATTCATGTTCATCAGAATGCCAAGTGCGATGCGCCAGACTTCAAATCGGCGGGCCCGCATTTCAATCCTGATGGGAAGAAGCATGGGCTTGAGAACCCTGAAGGACATCATGCCGGGGATATGCCGAACTTCACCGTGAACCCAATGGGCAAAGCGTCGGCCACCATACAGGACAAAGACGTGAACCTGGGCTCCGACAGCCATTCCGTATTCAGCAATGGTGGAACGGCCCTGGTCGTCCACGCCAAAGCCGACGACATGAAGACCGATCCTTCCGGGAACTCCGGGGATCGCATTGCTTGTGGTGTGATCACGAAGTAGACTTTCGGCCCTACCGGGAAGAGCGGCGCTCTAACGCCGCGCCGGACCTTTTTCGCCGCCTTGTTGTCCGCCTTGAAGCGCGAAAATTGAAGGTTCGCGTTTGGCACCTGATCCCGCGAACCTTAGCTAGATCGCACAGTTTCAACAACAAATTCACAGTGGTACGGCCTAAAAATACAGGTATTACCGGATGGATGTCCCGCCCGGCCTTAAACATGCTTGATTATCAAGCCCGCTAATCCCTCTATTTGGGACCTCGGGTAAAGACGGTGCGATACCCAAATGGACTCCCTTCCGAATGCCAACCATTCAGACAATATCGAACGGCGAGAATTTCTCAAGGGCCTCGCGCTGGCTGGATTAATGGCTTCCGCGTCAAACAAGTCGTCAGCTGAGAGCCCCAAGCAAGGCATCCCCTACCGTACTCTCGGTCGCACCGGAGAACGTGTCTCGGCAGTAGGGATGGGCGGTTTTCACCTGGCGCAGCCGGGATTGGAGGAAGCCGAAAGCATCCACTTGATACGGACGGCCGTAGACCGCGGCATCAACTTCATGGATAACTCCTGGGACTACAACGAGGGCCAGAGCGAAATTCGGATGGGGAAAGCGCTGAAGGACGGGTATCGCCAGAAAGTCTTCCTCATGACCAAGCTGGATGGCCGTACCAAACAGGAAGCGGCCAAACAAATCGACGAATCGCTCAAGCGGCTACAAACCGACCACGTCGATCTTATGCAGCATCATGAGATTATCCGTTTTGAAGATCCGGACCGCATCTTCGCCAAGCAGGGCGCGCAAGAAGCCATGCTCGAAGCCAAAAGGGCGGGCAAAATCCGCTACATAGGTTTTACCGGCCATAAGGATCCTCACATCCACCTTTACATGTTGAAGGTTGCAGCTGATCACGGATTCAACTTCGACACGGTCCAGATGCCGCTCAACGTGATGGATGCCCATTTCCGCAGCTTTGAAAAGCTGGTTCTGCCCAAGCTTGTGGAGCAAGGAATCGGAGTCTTGGGAATGAAGTCCATGGGGGACAAGATCATTCTGAAAAGCAAGACTGTGCAACCTATCGACTGTTTGCACTACGCTCTGAATCTCCCCGCGTCGGTTGTGATCACCGGAATCGACAGCATGCGCATTCTGGAGCAGGCATTGGAAGCGGCCCGAACCTTCCGGGCTTTGAGCAAAGACGAAGTCGCGGCTCTTCTCGCCAAAACAGCGCCGGCGGCCGCTAAGGGTGAGTACGAATTGTTTAAGACCTCGGACCATTTCGATTCCACAGCTCACCATCCTGAATGGCTGGGCGGCCAAGCACCACACGTAGATCAATTGGCCGGGCCATCATCGTAAGCAGTCGCAACTTCAAGACATGTAAAACAAGCTCAACCGTGGTAGCCCATACAATTCGAGCAGCCGTTTATGCACATATTGTTTTTGAAGCTGCTCGATCTGCGACGCCGGCATCTTCCGGCGGTAAGGGGATAGTTCACGGTCGGCTTCGCCACGCATTTGGACGATCTGCTCATCCGGGGTTGCCGCCAGCAATATCGCAAAGAGTCTTTCCTCGAGCACAGCGAGCCGCCGTTCTAAATCCTCCAGTCGAGGCTGCGCCTTCTGACTTCCCAAATTACCTGCTATTTCGTGCAGCGTTTCGGCAGTTTCCTCCGCCAACGCTCTGGTTGAGATGCCTCTTGCTTCTGGCAACTTCGCGGCCAGTAAATTCTGCGCATTTCGTCGCAGAAAGGCCACGATCTCCGATATATCAAATCCTCGTGCAGTTTCGCTCTGCTTCTTCTCTCCCGATGACCCTACGGCAGCCTCTTTCATATCCTCGGCGGCAGTCAGCACCGCCTGCGCGCACCAGGCCAGGCCGTTTATCTTTTGAGTTTTCGAAGGACGCCGTTCGTATTTCTCGAAAGCCTCGTCAATCCCGCGCAGCACCGCTTCCAGCGGAATGCCGGCATCTTTCCAGATTTCAATAAGCCCCCAATCGACAGTGGAAACCAAGAGCGGACCTCCGCGCCGGCGCTGAAAATGTTCTTCGATTTCAGTGAAGTAGTTGAAGTAGTTTTCCACGACAGCTCAGCGGCTTTTAGACTTGCTGCCTGGCCAGGGCTTGGACGGTGGGCGTTCCGCGGTTGCCACAGCCACCTTTGATTTTGCAGAGGATAGTTCGCGAGAGGGTTTGGCTCCCGCATTGCGCTCCCAGATGATGCGCAGGCCTTCGAGTGTCAAGAATTCGTCCACGTTCTTGATGTATTTCGACCCGGTTCCGATGAGGCTGGCCAGACCCCCCGTCGCCACCGCCTTCGCTTCCTTGCCCAACTCTTTTAGCAACAGCTCGAGAATTCCATCGACCAAACCGAGATAACCGTAATAAAGACCCGATTGCAGGCTGCCAACAGTATTACTGCCAATGACACGGGCAGGCTTACGAATGTCCACGCGAGGCAGGCGAGCAGTGCGTTCGAATAATGCGTCGGCGGAAATTCCAAGTCCCGGACTGATGACGCCGCCCTGATACTCTCCTTTAGCGGACACGCAATCAAAGGTTGTAGCGGTGCCAAAATCTACGACAATGCACGGTCCGCCATATTTCTCGAAAGCAGCTACAGCATTCACGATGCGATCAGCTCCCACTTCGCCCGGATTGTCATATAGCACCGGCATGCCCGTCTTCACGCCGGGTTCAATGAAGAGTGGCTTGCTGTTGAAGTATCGTTCGCACACCTCGCGTAGCGTGGAGTCAAGCGGGGGAACAACCGAAGAAATGACGATGCCGTGGATGCCTTTCGCCTCAACTTTGTTCATGGCAAACAGATTGCGGAACAGCACGCCGTACTCGTCCACGGTTTGCGTCACTACAGTTGCCAGACGCCAGTTTGCAACCAGGTCATAGCCCAGAGCTTCGCTCGCAGGACTGTCAGCTTCGCCCTTTGCGACTTTGGCAAAGACTCCCAGAACCGTATTCGTGTTTCCTACATCCACAACCAGAAGCATTAGCACCGTTCCGTGGACGTTTTGATGTCCAGTGTTATTTCGCTCGTACCGTTCCACTCAAGACAGTGCGGACTCCATGCGCCGTCCGAACCTGCAGGAACCCGCGTTGGTCGAGTCCTTCCGTGACTCCTTCGAAACCGCCATTTTCTTCAACCTGCACCTGGCAGCCACGTGTCGAGGACGAGTGCTCCTGGAAACGCCTGAGGATTGAATCATGCGCTCCCGGATTCTCCAACAAATCACGATATTCGCGATTGAGCGATTTTAGCAAAGCCGTGCACAGTTCCACGCGCGACCATTCCGTGCCCGTGGCCAGGCGAAGCGAGGTTGCCGTCCGCTGCAGTTCGGACGGAAAAATTGTCTGGTTGACGTTGATTCCGATTCCGATCACGATGTAACGGACGCGAGTCGCTTCTGAATTCATCTCGGTCAGGATACCGGCAATTTTCTTCCCACGGATCAACACATCGTTGGGCCACTTCAAATCCACAGCCACAGCAGGGGCAATCGCCTGGATAGCCGAATGCACCGCCAAGCCAGCAGCCAGGGAAAGAATCAGCGCTTCCGATGGCGGCAGTGCGGGTCGCAATACGACCGAGCAGTAAATCCCAGCCGACTGAGCGGAATACCAGTTGTGCGCGCCACGTCCGCGGCCTGCGATCTGTCGCTCGGCTAAAAAAACGCTGCCCTCCGGCGCGCCGGCATTTCCGGCTTCCATTGCTACTGTGTTCGTTGACCCAATCTTGTAATAATGATGAATTTGATTATCAAAAATCGTCCCCTGCACCAGTGGCGAGAGAACGTCCGGGAGCAGCAGGTCAGGGACGGCCTGCAGGCGATAACCGGTTGCGGGATGTCCCGCAATACTGACGCCCAGAGCCCGCAACTGCTGCACTAAACGCCATACTTCTGAGCGGTTAATTCCAATTTCTTCGGCAATCTTGGTTCCGCTCACCACTACCGTAGCGTGAGACATTAGCAACCGAACGATCCGCCCCAGGCGGGCATCGGTTTTCTGCAACTCTGGTGTTGAGCCTCCACGGAAAGTCCTTCCCGACAGCGGAGTTCGGGTTGTAGGTACTTTCTTAATGCCGGAATTATGCGGTACAAGAGTCGAAACCTCCAACCTTTGTTATGTATAGACTGACATCCCTTTTCTTTGCCCCTCTTCTTGGATAGAATTAACCTTTCGGCAGGAGTCGTTCATGAAATCCTTCCTTCGTTATATCCCCATTATTCTCGCTCTGTCCGCTGCTTTGCCCGCGCTGGCGGACGATCAGCAGAAGGCAGAAAAACAGGTCAACAAAGTTACCGCCATGGCGACCGATCCAACCGGACGTCGCGTGGTCAGCATGACCGTCTCTGATGTGCTGAATACAAAACGGCCCGATGTGGTGCAAGAGCGTCGCGAAACCGGATTGAATTACGGCCATCTTTTTATCGCCCATCAGCTCACCGCGGGTGGCGCCAAAATGAGCGATATCGCCGCACAGCTGAAGTCCGGCAAAAATATCTATCAGATCGGAAACGATCAGCAGGCCAATTGGAAACAGATCGCCGCTGACGCCAAAAAGCTGAACAGCAAGGTTGAAGACAACCTATACAAGCATTTTCTGAATGACAAAGCGGACAGGGATCGCGAGTTGGCCGACAAGTACGACCCCAACTTTGATAAGGTCAAAGCTGATAGTGATGTCAGCAAAGAGGAGTTGGCGTCGGCTCAGGATGTGTACGTCCTATGGCGTGATCGCGCGGCGGGGCGGCAAGGCTCAACTCTCGATACTGCCGACGAACGCGCCGCGCGTCAGGGCCACGATCACGTACGAAACGGCGGACCTCAGACCGACCAGGCAACACCGACCGGCGGCCCACCGCAATAAGATTTGAAGGAGGTACTCGCGATGAGACCTCTTATTACTTTTTCTCTCGTAACCGTTCTCGCGCTGGCAGTCTCCCTGCCGCTTACGGCGGATGATCAGCAAAAAGCAGAGAAGCAGACCCAAAAGATCACCGCGATGGCGACGGATTCCAACGCTCGCCGTACCGTTAGCATGACGATTTCCGACGTGCTCGGAATCACGCGACGCGAACTGCTGCGAGAACGCCGTCGCACCGGACTAAACTACGGCGCTTTGTTCGTCGCGCATCAACTGATGACGGCCGGCGCGACGATAACTGACATTGATACGCAGCTGAAAACCGGCCAGAACATCTGGCAAATCGCCGGGGCGCGAGGCGCGAACTGGAAGAGAATCGCTTCCGAAGCCAAGACGCTGAACAACAAGATTGAAGACAACCTCTACAAACGTTTTGTCAAAGCCGAACCTTTCACAGAACGTGATCAGACCGACCGGTACAATCCCGACTTTGATGTCCTCAAAGCAGATTTTGCTGTGACTCAAGAGGAAGTAGAGCAAGCCCAAAATACATATGTTTTTTGGCGGGATCGCGCCTCCGAAAGAAGAGGGGAACGACTTGACACTGCTCAAGAGCAGGCAGCGCGTCTCGACCATGCCCGGGCTGGAGGCCCTCAGGGGCGAGGCGCCGGCATGGGAAGCAAGCCGCCTTCAGCGGGTGGTCTTCCGCCAGATTAGCGTTTAAGCTGGCGCTATCCTTAAACTCATGTCCACCGCCGTTACCGAGTGGGTTAGCGCACCGACAGAAATAAAGTCGACTCCAGTTTCGGCGTAGGCTCGCACATTCTCCAACGTAATGCCGCCCGAGCACTCCACCGGAATGCGCTTCGCCAGCTGCAAACACAGTTGCACGGCCTGCTTCACGTCGTCCACGGTCATGTTGTCCAGCAGAACGGCCTCGGCGCCCTTCTCTAAAGCTTGTTTCAGTTCGGCCGGTGATCGTACTTCGATTTCAATAAGCTGCGAACCACGGCGGTTGCGATGGGCACGTTCCAATGCTGGCGCGATTCCGCCGGCCAACGCGATGTGATTATTCTTAATCAGGACACCGTCGGAGAGGTCCAGGCGATGATTCTGTCCTCCTCCGCAGCGTACTGCGTACTTATCGAGCACACGCAAACCGGGAGCCGTTTTTCGGGTGTCCAAAATGCGAGCCTTGGTACCAGAAACCGCCTCGACAAATTTCCGGGTTAAGGTAGCGATACCACTCAGGCGCTGCAAGAAATTCAGAATCACGCGCTCGCAGGAAAGAATCACACGTGCATTGTGCCGGATCACCGCCACAGCCTGCCCCCGGTGCAATCGCACGCCGTCGAAGATTTCGGGATGGCTGATGACTTCGTGATGTGAGACCACAGCTCCATCCAGCATCGCGTAAACATCCAGAATACGCGACACGCAGCCCAGTCCGGCGAGAATACAGTCCTGCTTGGCGATGATGGTGGCCGCACCACGCTGGTTGGGATCGATGCAGGCATAACTGGACGCGTCACTGGTCGCACGATCCTCCAGCAGCGCGTTCTCGATAATCCCGGTAAGCCGGCGACTGTTCCAGTCCATACGGTTCGTTTGCCGAAGTAGCCCGTTGCGCAATGAGCTAATGCAGCTCTTGCAGTTTGCTCTGTGTTTTTTCCCGCAAAGCAGTCAGCTCTTGTGCTCGCTTGCGAAGCCCTTCCACGACCTGCGCCGGAGCTTTCGAAAGGAACTGATCATTCCCCAACTGCCGCTGCCCGTTCGCGATTTCCTTCTCAATCCGCTCCAATTCTTTTTTCAGACGCCCCCGTTCTACTGCGGCGTCAATCTGCTTCTCGTATACAACATGGACATCGAAGCGCGCGGTATGACGCACGCTCGATAGCTTCGCCAACGAGTCTTTCGCGAATGTGACTTTCTCCACGTTCGCCAGCCGTTGCACAGCGCCTCGGTTCTGCTCGATCAGAGTACGGATGGCTGTTTCCTCCGTAAATATCTGAATAGGGACGCGCTGCTTTTGTTCAACAGCCAGCTCCGCGCGCAGGTTTCTCACACTGACGATCAAATCTTGCAGTACTGACATCTCAGTCTCTGCCGAAAGATCCGACTGCTTTTCTTGAGCCACGGGATACGCGGCAAGTGCCACTGATTTGAGCGGTGGTCGACCGTCGTACAGCGCATGCCAGATCTCTTCCGTAATAAACGGCATCACCGGATGCAGGAGTCGTATCGAGGCCTCAAACAGGTTGACGAGATTTCTGCAAGCACGTTGCGCAGCTTCCTTACCCGCGCCATCCTCAGTTGACAGACGCGGCTTGATCAACTCAATGTACCAGTCGCACAACTCGCCCCAGAAGTAGTCATAAATTACACGAGCAGCATCGTCGAAGCGATACGCTTCCAGTGCCTCGTTCACCTCCCCCGCAACCCGATTGAAGCGAGAGAGGATCCAGCGATCTTCCAGCGTGAAAGCCTCGAAACCTGCAACACCGGCCTCGGGTGTTGATCCGCCGGATTCGGGACGTAGTCCGGGCGCTACCCGGTCCAGGTTCATGAACATGAAGCGGAATGCATTCCAGATTTTATTAGCAAAATTCCGATAGCCCGCGGTCCGGCTGGCATTAAACGCAATATCGGTCCCGGGTGCAGCCATCGAGGCCAGCGTGAATCGTGTGGCATCGGTTCCGTATTGCTCGATCACCTCGATGGGATCAAGCACATTGCCCTTGGTCTTCGACATTTTCTGTCTGTCAGCATCACGCACCAGAGCATGAATATAGACTTCGCGGAAAGGCACACTCTCGCGCAGCCCATCTTCCGCGGTCTTGTTGGCGTCTTCGGCTCGCAGTGGTTTATGCGGTGGCGCCATGAACCAGCAGCCCAGCATGATCATGCGAGCCACCCAGAAAAACAGGATGTCGAAGCCCGTAATTAGCAGCGAGGTCGGATAAAAAATTTCCAGGTCGCGTGTCGCATCCGGCCAACCCAGCGCCGTGAACGGCAACAAGCCGGAGGAGAACCAGGTATCGAGGACGTCGGGATCCTGTTCCAGTCGCGAGCCTGGGCACTTCGTGCATTTCGTCGGAGTTTCACGAGCCACAATGATGGTATTGCAATCCACGCAGCGCCACGCCGGGATACGATGTCCCCACCACAATTGCCGCGATATGCACCAATCGTGAATGTTGTACATCCAGTTGAGATAAACCTGCTTGTAGTTCTCCGGCGTGAAACGGACGTAGCCCTTCTCCACCACTTCAATCGCGCGCTTGGCCAGCGGTTCTACTTTCACAAACCATTGCGCGGAGAGTCGAGGTTCAACAATGGTTCTGCAACGGTCACATTTGCCAAGAGGAATAGTGTGATCCTTGATTCTGACTAGCAGCCCTTCAGCCTCGAGATCTTGCACAATACGACTGCGAGCCTCGAAGCGATCCAGCCCCGCATAAGGACCCGCGTTCTGGTTCATGCGAGCATGCTCGTCCATCACATCGATTTGCGGCAGGTTGTGCCGCAGCCCTGCTTCGAAGTCGTTGGGATCGTGTGCCGGAGTCACCTTCACCGCACCGGTGCCGAATTCCGGATTCGCCAGTTCGTCGGTGATAATCGGGATCTCTCGATTCATCAGCGGCAGCCGGACTTTCTTCCCTTGAAGATGCTGGTAGCGCTCATCCTTTTCGTTCACCGCGACTGCGGTATCGCCCAACATGGTCTCGGGACGCGTGGTTGCTACCGTAATAAATTCGTTCGTCCCGATCACTGGATACCGGATTTCATACAGCTTGCCTGCAACCTCTTCGTGCTTCACTTCCAGATCGGATACGGCGGTGCCACAACGCGGGCACCAGTTCACAATGTATCTGCCGCGATAAATCAGGCCTTCGTCGTACAGCCGGACGAACACTTCGCGGACCGCCCGCGAAAGATTCTCATCCATGGTGAAGT
>WNGL01000251.1_pt1 | contig 62274 bp, 51 predicted proteins | sample 5400591 | NCBI WGS metagenome assembly WNGL01 (sample SAMN13153377, study PRJNA577476) | soil metagenome | isolation source: 80 cm soil or saprolite under Garry oak tree replicate 1 | place: USA:California | collected 2016-06-15 | reverse complement strand
CTCCGGCGTCCAGCCGAACTCGCGGGCGAGCACGTAGCAGGCGCGCGCGACGGGCGCCTGCACCGCGGCGGAGAGCTCGTCGCCGCGCAGGGAGAGCCCGCTCACCCGGTTGATCTCGCGGACCAGGAACTCCACCAGCCCCGCGTGCATCTGGCCCACCTGCTCGATCGTCATCCGCGGCTGGACGAGCGCCTGCTGCACCATGAGCACGCTGGTGAGGGCCTCCGACTCCTGGCTGGCCTTGTGGATCCGCTGCACGTCGTGGAGCCGCAGGGGGCGGATCACCACCGTGGTGGGCGCCGGACCGGCCACAGCGGGAGCGGCGCCCGCCGGCCGCAGCACCTCCGGCGGCACGGTCACGACGTGCTCGGCGCCGCCGCCGAACAGGAGGTCCTCGATGGCGAGGTTCATCTCACTTCTCGGTGTCCGCGACGCTGATCCACAGCGCCTTGAAGGTGACCGCCTCCAGCACGAAGTCGTCCTCCGGGGTGGAGAAGGCCCAGCTGTCGAGCTTCACGCCGTGGACGGTCACGGTGGAGGTGTTGCCGGGGAACCCGGAGTTCTCCAGCCGCAGGCTGAGGTTGAAGGTGGGGCTCAGGAACGCGCCCGCCGGGCGGCTGGTGCCGGCGCCGTCCCCCAGCATGAGCTTGAGCAGGGCCCCGTTCACGTGGGCGCGGTCGATCGAACCCGTGATGTTGACGTTGCCGGGGCGCAGCTCGGTCGCGTAGCGCTGCCCCATCTCGTGGAAGGGGCGCATCTCCGAGTGGACGGTGATGGCCACGCCGGTCGCCCGCCCGATCGGCGTCAGCGCGTAATCCTTCGACAGTTGGGCCGCCAGATCGCCCTCGGGCCCGCTGTCGCTCGCGACGCTGATGGCCCCATCCATCCCGGTGAAGACGTGTGCGTTTGCCATGGTCGCCTCGCTTTCCGTGATCGCTTCACTGCAAGACCATCGTGACCCGGATGAAGTCGATCGAGAACGTCGGCTGCAGCGTGAGGAGCACCTGCGCGACGCCCGCGATCTCCTGGGCGCGCGTGGCGCTCACGTCGAGTTGGTAGCCCACCAGCATCTCGTCGAGGACCATCTGAGAGAGGAAGCCGTCGAGGGTGGCGCGGAGCGCTGCGCGCACGCGCGCGTTGTTGAGCCGGCCGAGGTAGGGATCGGCCCCGGACCGCACGCCGGCCTTGGCGTAGTCGACGATGCGCCGCACGGTGATCTGGGTGAAGGCACCCGGGTCGGTGGTGATGCCCTTCACCACCTGGAAACCGAACTTCTCGCGCACCGCGAGCACGCGGTTCTGCAGCAGGTTCTTGGTGACCGTCGAGTTGTAGCTCAGGTCCAGGGCATCCACCGGGAGCTGCCGATTGGTGAGGCTGACCTGCGGCGCCAGGGTGGAGAGCGTCCCGCCGACCACCGCCGCCAGGTAGCTGGGCGGGAGCGTCACGGGCTGCCCGGTGGCTGCGTCGGTGGACACCACGCCGGGCGCGGCCAGGACGATGCGCGGGCTCGCGATGGACGCCGCGTCGGTGAGGACGTCGGCGGACGCCGAGCTGCGGGCGCCGAGGATGGCGATCCGCTCGTGGGCCTCGTTCTCCGTCCGCTCGAGGTGCGCCGCGACGGGCCCGCGGGCGTTGGCCGCCGAGAACCCGGCCACCAGCAGGATGTTCACCGGTTGGCTCTCGAGGGCGGCCAGCCCGGCGCCGAGGTCGGCGGGGCTCACGGCCGGCTGATCGTTGCCGCCGGCGAGCGGGGCCGCCGGATCGACGGTGCCGAAACCGCTCGTCGGGTTGCTCACCGCGCCCGTGACCTTGACCAGCCTCGACGCGGCCAGCGCCGTGGCCATGACGCCGACGTTCGCGGCCTGGTACGTCTCTTTGATGTTGCGGTAGGTGAGCGCGAGCTGCCAGTTGGGCTGGGCGCCCGTCCCCTGGTTCACCAGGGAGTAACGGATCTGGTTGCCCCAGGTGCCCGCGTCCACTGCGGCGATCGTGAAGCCATCCGTGTCGCCGGCGGCTCGCACCGCCACCGACGCCGCGGTCGGGTCGCCGTTCGCGATCCGGACCGCGTAGACGCTCTGCGCGCCCCCCTGGTAGGCGAGCTCGAGCGCGCGCGTCAGCGTGAGGGCATTGGCGTTCGAGGCCGGATCGTACGGGCCGAATGCGTCGAGCGCGTCGGAGTAGCTGCCGATCGGCACGGCCACGTTGCGCGGCCCCCGCGCCGCCGTGCCCACGATTCCGATGTTGCCGGTGGCGATGCTGCCGACCGAGATCAGCCCCTCGGACCGCACCTCGATGTAGGTCCCGGGGAGGATCATCTCGCTGATCGATTCGCTCATTCCGCGCTCCTGCGCTCGTGGCGCTCTGCCGACGTCGTCATGCGCTGACCTCGAAATGCTCGGGGACGGATGCCCCGTCGGGCCGGAGGTCGACCGCGACGTCGCGAATCGGGCCGCCGCCCGAGGTGATGAACGGCTGCCGGTCGTCGTAGCTGAAGGTGAAGGTCATGGTCCGAGAACGGGCCTGCACCGCCGGGACGGAGCCGGCCGGGACGATGGCGCCCCAGCTGCCGGTCACGAGCGGCTCGAGCCCGTCGATGCCGCTCGCGTCCTCCGGGTGGAGCGCGGTCGCGACCTTCTGGCTCAGCACCTCCACCCCGGGCGCATCGACCGCGAAGACGTCGATCTGGAGCGTGCCCCGGTACTGCACCGACCGGATCTCCCACGATCCAACGAAGTAGCTCAGGGCCAGGCTCCCCGCGGCAGGCAAGGGTGCGCCGAACAGGAGGACCCCGGCCGCCGCGTCGGGGCGGAACTGCCCGGCGGCCGGCGGCGCGTTCACCAGCGCGAAGCTGGTGGCGCCGAGCGTCGCCGTGAGGTCGCCCGCGGCCAGCGGCGGCGGCGAGCCGTCGGCCCGCACCAAGCCGCCGTGTGGCGCCTGGAGGGTCCGCCGGTCCGCCGAGAGGAGGGGCACCGTGGCGTCCGGGAACGCCAGCTGCGGATGGGCCAGATCGATCGCCACCTGTGTCCGCAGCGGCCCGCTCCCCTGGAGCCGGGAGACGCGTCCCAATCCCGGCAACCCCGCCAGACTGGGGACGGAGAGGACCACCGCCGGGAGCTGCTCCGGGCCGGTCGGCACGGCGCCGCCGAGCAGGGCCGGCGGCGGGCTGATCGCCGCCTGCAATTGCGCGCCAAGCGCGTCGAGGAGGTCGAAGATCGGCATGTCAGGAGAGCTTCGCCTTCAGGGCACCGAGCAGGCCCGCCACGCTCTGGGTAACCGCCTGGACACCCTGGAGCGCCGGCTGCATCGGCGCCACGGGGTCCGCCAGCGTGGGCAGCCCGCCCAGGACGTCGGGCAGCTCCAGCCCACCGAGGCCGAGCGCTGCGTCCAGGTCGAGGTCGGCGCCGAGGTCCGCGCCCAGGTCGTCGATCGGCGCCGGCGGCGGCGGCGGCTCCACATACTGCCGCAGGACGATCCGGTAGCGCACGACGTCGGCGCCGTCGTTCACCTCTTGCACCTCCAGCTCCTCGACCAGGACCTTGTCGACCGCGCTCGCGGTCAGGATGTCGGCCACGAAGGTCACGGGGTCGCCGGCGTTGAACTTGTCGCGCAGCGCATTCAGGAAGTCGTCGCGGCTCTGGTCGCCCTGGAGCGTCCCGGCGATCTCGACCACCAGGCTGCCGGGCCCGAGATCCTGGTGGAGGTCCCCCGCCAGCCCGGGCACCGTCACCCGCGCCAGGCGGCGCCCCTCGAGCGTCGCGATGCGCTCGATGGACGGCACCTCCCAATCCCCGATCATCGGTCGGACGATCATTCTCACCCGCGGTCGATCCGATCGCGTGATAGACGGCCGGCGAAGGAGCCGCAAGCGAATCGCGGCACACGGCACGTCAGGGTAGCCCGCCCCGTTCGCGCACGGGCGCGGCATGCGCCGTGCAGACTGAGGGTGTACCTCGCAGGCACTACTCCAATGGTTCATTGCGCGCGTGTCGGCCCGATCTGGGCTCCTTGTCCGGTCGGACGCACGGTGTCCACATTGCGGTCCCCGGAGCGGGTCGGCCGGCCGCACCGAGGGTGTCTGGCCCCGGGGCGAAGCGAGGTCTCATGGAGCGTCGATCCTTCGTCGCAACCACGGCGATCCTGTCCCTGTTCTTCGCGGCCGGCGGCGCGCGCGCCGCCGACGTGCTCACGCAGCACAACGACAACACGCGGGCGGGCGTGAACGCCGCCGAGACCATCCTCACCACCGCCAACGTGAGCCCGCAGGGCTTCGGGCGGCTGTGGACGCTCTACGCCGACGGACAGATCGTGGCCCAGCCGCTGTACGTCTCGGGGCTCGCCGTCGACACGAGCACGAACCCGAACGCGCCGCGCGTGCAAGGCACCTTCAATGCGGTGATCGTCGTGACGATGCACAACACCGTCTACGTCTACGACGCGGACCGCGAGAACAGGCAGCCCGACGGCACGACGAAGCCCCTGTGGGCCACCTGGCTCGGGCCCCCTAGGCCCGGCGGCAAGGACATCGACATGTGGAGCACGAACGACCCGGAGTGGGGCATCCTCGGCACGCCGGTCGTCGACGCGGCCAAGACCACGCTGTGGGTCGTCGCCTGGAACGACGACCGTAACGGCCGGTTCGTGTACCGTCTCCACGCGCTCAGCCTGCGCGACGGGACGGATCGGGTGCCCCCCGTGGTCGTCGGCGGCGATCCGCCGAACCTCGCGAAGCCCTGCGCCTATCCCGACGGCTTCAACCCCTGCCTGCAGAAGCAGCGCGCGGCGTTGCTCTTCAGCCAGGGCGTCGTCTACGCCGCCTTCGGCGGCGACGGCAGCCGCGGGACGCTGTTCGCGTTCGATGCCCCGACCCTGCGGCAGGTTGCGTCCTGGCCCGTGACGCCTACCGGCACGAACGGCGGGATCTGGCAGTCCGGCCAGGGGCCCGCCGCCGACGCCTCCGGCGACGTCTATCTCGCGACGGCGAACGGCACGTTCGACGCCAACCAGGGCGGTCGCAACTACGGCGATAGCATCGTGCGGCTCAGGCTCGCGAACGGGGCCTTCACCGTCGTCGACTACTTCAGCCCCTGCAACCAGGCGTTCCTGAACGGCATCGACCTCGACCTGGGCTCCGGCGGAGCGGTCCTCGTGCCGGGCTCGAACCTCCTCTTCGGCGGCGGGAAGGAGGGCATCGTCTACCTCCTCTCGCGCTCGAACTTCGGGAAGTTCGCCTCGGCCCCCTCCCCGGGCGGCTGCAGGAACCCCAACATCGTGCAACAGTTCCAGGCGACCGACCTCGACGTGCACGGCGCCGGAACGACCTATGGGCACATCCACGGCACGCCCGTCTTCTGGAAGGGCCCCGACACCTCGCGCCTCTACGTGTGGGGCGAGAACGATCACCTGAAGGCGTTCACCTTCAGGCAGGGCAAGTTCGTCGACCTCGCCAACCCCCGGAGGAGCACGTACCAGCCGCCGCACGGGATGCCGGGCGGCATGCTGGCCGTCTCGAGCAACGGCGCCAAGGCCGGCACCGGCATCCTGTGGGCGGTCGCCGCGCTCGACGGCGACGCCAACAGCTTCCGCGGCGTGCAGGGGATCGTGGTCGCGCTCGACGCACAGGACGTGTCTCGGCAGCTGTGGACGAGCGAGCTCTCCGGGCCGCGCGACCGGCTCGGGCTCTTCGCCAAGTTCTCGACGCCCGCGGTCGCGGGCGGAAAGGTGTTCGTCGCGACCTACGGCGACAAGGAGGCGCTGCAGCGGTACGCGGGGACGCGGCCCACGCAGCTCCCGGCGCGGTACCAGCTCGCCGTGTACGGGCTGCTCCAGCACGGCCCGCAGCCCAAGCCGGTCGTGAACCAGGACCGCGGCGACGTGACGGTCACCCGGGCGTCGGCCACGGAGCCGCTCGCGCTCGACACGACCCGGTGCACGCCAGTCGACCCGGGCACCGTCGACTGCACCGCGCTGCTGGAGCAGAAGCTCGGCGCCCCCAGCGTCCGCACGGTCATCGTGCCCTCGGGCTACGACTTCGCCGGGTGCACGGCCCTGCGCGTCACCACGGCGACCAAGCAGGCGGCGCTCGCCGACGCGGGCGGCGTCGGCTGGTACGCGGCGGACGCGGCGCCCGGCTTCAACGCGATGACCTCCGGGCGCTTCACGGCGAAGGCGCAGCTGAAGCAGGTGGGGACCGCCGCGCTCGAGGGCGGCGCGCCGGCCGTGCTGCACGAGTTCGCGGGGATGGCCAACTGCACCTCCGGCCAGAGCTCGTTCGACCTCCTCTTCAAGCCGTTCATCCAGTTCGACAACGCGCCCGACGGCAAGGTCTACCGGAACTGGGACCTGGCGCAGAACTACCGGATCACCCGCGCGCTCCCGCAGCTCGACCGCCGGGGCGAGGTGCTCGCGCCGTGAGGCTCGGCCGCCGGGCTCACGGCCCGCCCTGCGGCGCCGTGTAGGTGACCGCCAGCGTGAAGCTCCGCTCCGGCCGGAGCGGGGGGGTGTCGCGCGCCTGAAGCGTGAGCCGGTGCCAGCCGCGCTTGCGCGCGACGGCCTGCACCGGCGGTCCGCCCGGCCGCGAAAATGCGCCGGTGACCAGCTGCGCCCCCTCGGGATCCTCGACGACGAGATCCACGCGCGAGGTCGGCGAGAAGCCCGCGTGATCGAGCTCCCGCAGCGTGGCCGAGATGCGCTTCCCCTGCTCGACCCAGATGCGCCCGAGGACGGTCGGGCGCTCCATGCCCACCGGGCCGATGTCGAGGTCCGCGGCGCCCTCGAGTTCCTGCGTCACCGCGCGTTCCTGGATCGGGAATCCGAACCCGACGCCGTTCACGGAGTAGCAGGCGTACGCGAGGCCGCCCACGTTCCGCGGCACCGTGATCGTCGCCTGGCCCTCCCCGTTCGTCCAGACGTCGGGCGCGTGCCCGCTGTAGTCGTGGAGGTGGACGTTCGCGCCGAACCCGGTGTCGACGGTCACGACGCGCGACTGCCAGCCGTCCTTGTTGATGCCGACGAGCAGGTGCGGGCCCCCGAGGCGCTCGAAGCAGAAGAGGCCGGGGTCCTTCCAGCGCTGGACGGTCGGGCCGGCCGCCAGCTTCTCGTGGATCCAGACGAGGTTGTCGATGAAGGGCTTGAGGCCGTAGCACCCGCGGTCGGTGCTGTAGTCCTTGTAGTAGACGCACGGGTAGCCCTCGGAAGTGAGGACGTACGCATAGGCGAGCATCTTGTTCGTGACGATGGGTGAGAGCGCGGGGCTCGCGTCCGTGTCCTGGTCCTCGACGAAGGTCACCGAATGCATGGGGTCGACGCCCGCGAGGCCGGCGCGCTCCAGCGACCGCATGTCGAACCCGTCGGGCCCGTTGCACATGGCCGCCAGCGTGAAGCGCAGCGAGAAGTCGAAGACCGCCGAGCGCCGGCCCACCGCCGACAGCCACTGCTCGACGTACCCGACGTCCCCGTCGAAGAACTCGGCCACCGCGAACTTCCCGGCCATCGGCTCGGCCTCGAGCAGGCGCGGCACGAACTGGGACGACACGCCCTTGGCGTCGTCGATCCGGTAACCCTGCACGTCGAGCGCGCGGGTGAGCCAGGCGACCGCGGCGATGAGGTTCGTCGAGACGTACCCAGGCGGCCGCGCATTGACGATGGCCAGGTCGTCTCCGAAGGACGCCTCACGGGGCCCGCCGAAGACGCCGGGGTCCTGCGGGACGTTGGGGTGGAACTGGAGCGGGTCCTTGGGGAACCTCCCGCCCTCCCCGCCATCCGCGCCCTTGTAGCGGTAGCGGAAGTTCACGCCGCCCGCGCGCTGGTTCGGGACGAGGTCCACGTAGGCGTCGAGCCCGCAGGCGCGCAGCGTCGCCACGCAGCGGGCGAGCTGCTCGCGCGTGCCGTAGCGGGTCGGGACGGTGCCCATCTGCTGCTTGGCGCCGAGATCGTAGTCGTCGAACACGTCGTAGCCGACCGAGAAGGTGCCGGAGCTGCCCTTGAGCGGCGGCGGCAGCCAGACGGCGGTGTAGCCGACCTCCCGCAGCGCGCGCGCCTGCGAGGCCAGGTGGTCCCACCACCACGGCAGCGTGTGGTCGCCGTCGGCGGGCGAAGGGACGCCTGCCGTCCCCCTGCGGTAGAAGCCCTGCAGCATGACACCCATGGTGCGCGCACTCTCCGATCCTTTCGCGCCCGGTGGAACGGGCTGCGATGGGGGTCGCCCCTGCCAGGAGCGCCCCCGCGCGGGCCAGCCGGGAAGGTCTCGCGCTGCGGACGTGCGCCTGCACGCCCGCCCGTCCGTGCGCAGGGAGCCTGGCGATCGAGCGCGCGTGTCCCCCACCGAAGTCCGTCACGCCGGGAGTCGTCACGCCTCATGTAGCTGTCAGCACGCAGTCTTCATGGCGTCCCGGAGGTGGAAACATGGAAGCGTCCCCGAAGCGCGTCCCGATTCAAGGCAGCGACAAGCAGCTCCCCAGCGGCGCGAAGTACCTCGGCCCGGTCAAGCCGGACGAGCGCATCGAGCTCACGTTCATCCTGCGGCCCAAGGCCGAGCTGCCGGCTGCGCGCACGCGCGGGCGCCATCTGACGCGCGACGAGCTGGCGGCGCAGCACGGCGCGGCGCCGGCGGACGTCGATCGCGTCATGGCTCTCGCGAAGGGCAACGGCCTCGACGTCGTCGGGCGCGACGACGCGAGCCGGCGGGTGGTGGTGGCGGGCCCGGCGGCGAAGATCTTCGCGGCGATCGGCGCCGACGTGGGGGCTTACGAGCACGGAGGCCAGCGCTTCCGTGGCCGCAAGGGCGCCATCCACCTCCCCGAAGACGTGGCCGAGGTGGTGGAGGGCGTCTTCGGTCTCGACGATCGCGGCGTCGCGAAGCCGCACTTCCGGCGCATCGCTGCGGCGGCGCACGCCGCGGACAAGGCGCTGCGCAGCTTCACCCCCGTCGAGCTGGGCACGCTCTACAGCTTCCCGCAGGGCACCACCGGCAAGGGCCAGTGCGTCGCGATCATCGAGCTCGGGGGCGGGTACAGGCCCGCCGACCTGGCCGCCTACTTCAAGGGTCTCAAGCTCACCACGCCCACGATCGTGAGCGTCGGCGTCGACGGCGGCTCGAACGCGCCCACCGGCTCGGCGGACGGCCCGGACGGCGAGGTGATGCTCGACGTCGAGGTGGTCGGCGCGCTCGCGCCGGAGGCGAAGATCGCCGTCTACTTCGCGCCGAACACCGACCGCGGCTTCCTGGACGCGATCCTCGCCGCCGTGCACGACAAGACGAACGCGCCCTCGATCATCTCCATCAGCTGGGGGGGGCCGGAGTCGAGCTGGACGAGCCAGTCGCTGAAGGCGTTCGACAAGGCCTTCCAGGCCGCCGCGTTGGTCGGGATCACCGTCTGCGCCGCCGCCGGCGACGACGGCTCCACCGACGGCGTCTCCGACGGCCGCTACCACGTCGACTTCCCCGCCTCGAGCCCGCACGTCCTCGGCTGCGGCGGCACGCGCCTGTCGATCCAGGACTCGGCGCCGGCCGAGACCGTGTGGAACGACCTGCCCACGAGCGGCGCGACGGGCGGGGGGGTGAGCGAAGCCTTCCCGCTGCCGGCATGGCAGACGCCGGCGCACGTGGAGAAGTCGGCGAACCCCGGCGGGAAGATCGGCCGCGGCGTGCCGGACATCGCCGGCGACGCCGACCCGTTCACCGGGTACAAGGTGCGCGTGGACGGTACCGACACCGTGATCGGCGGGACGAGCGCCGTCGCGCCGCTCTGGGCCGCGCTCGTCGCGCGGTGCAACGAGCGGCTCGGCCACGCGGCCGGCTTCATCAACCCGGCGCTCTACACCGCCTCCAAGGCCGCCTTCCACGACGTGGTGGCGGGCACGAACGGTGAGGCGGGCGCGCCGAGCTACTCCGCGGGTCAAGGCTGGGACGCGTGCACGGGGCTGGGCACGCCCATCGGCGATCGCCTCCTCGAGTGCCTGGCGCAGCCATCGGTCTGACGGTGCGTGCGCCCCCAGGGAGGCGCGGCACCCGGCGTCTCCCCGTCCGGCTCGAGGCCCCGCCCTGCGGGTCGGTATTCCCGACCGTGGGGCGGGCTCGTCACCCCCTCAGGCACCGGAGTGGCTCATGAAGACACTGCAGGAAGGGGCGTCAGGTCCGGAGGTGGCCGCTCTCCAGACGAAGCTCAGGGAGCGCGGCTTCCCGCCGGGAGCGATCGACGGCGACTTCGGGCCCGGCACGCAGGCGGCAGTACTCGCCTTCCAAAAGAGCGAAGGGCTGCTTGCGGATGGTGCCGTCGGGCCCGAGACGGCTGCGGCTCTGGGCATCGACGTCGGCGACATGGCCGTGCCGGGGATGCCGGTCGTCACGGTCGCCATCGTGGCGAAGATGTTTCCGGCGACGCCACTCGACGACATCGAGCGGAACCTGCCGCCCGTCCTTCGTGCGCTCGATGAACGGAGCCTCGACTCCGTGACGATCGTCGCAGCTGCGCTCGCTACCATTCGCGCCGAGACCGAGGGATTCGTCCCGATCAGCGAGCTCGTGTCCCGCTTCAACACGAGCCCGGGCGGACACCCGTTCGACCTCTACGACAACCGAAAGGATCTCGGGAACCGCGGGCCGACCGACGGCTCCGCGTTCAAGGGGCGCGGGTACATTCAGCTGACCGGCCGAGCCAACTACGAAAAGTACGGCCCGCTGGCGGGCATACCCGACCTCGTGGGCCAACCTGACAAGGCGAACGATCCGGAGGTGGCTGGGCGGCTCCTGGCGGCGTTCATCGCCTCGAAAGAGACCGCGATCGAGCAGGCGCTCCTCGAGGACGATCTTGCGGCGGCGCGCCGCCTCGTCAACGGGGGGACAAACGGCCTCGACCGCTTCAGCGCCGCATATCGCATCGGCCTGAGCTTGATCCAGGTGAAGGCGTGACGTTACGCGCGCTCAGCGCGACATCGGCTGCCTCACGAGAGCGCGGCGCCGATGAGCTCACGCAGCCCGAACTGGCCATGGACGGCCAAGCTCGGCCTCCACAGCGGGTCCTGCGCCAGGTAGGAGCTGCTGTCACCCAGCAGCAAGCCGACGAACGTCTCCGCAACGATACGCCCGCCGACGGGCCCCAGCTTTCGGCTCTTGATCCTCTTCTCGCCTTTCGTCGTCTTGATGGCGATCTCGGTCTGCACGGTCTCGGCGAGGACGTAGGTCCAGAGGGGACAGTTGTCCGCGAAAGCGGGGGCGATCTCATCGATCGTTCCCACCACGTCTGCGGAGTCGCCGGTGAACTTGCCGATGACGATCTCGTCGTCCTCGAGCGGCTTCAACCCCATCGCGCGCGCGACCGTCTGCCCGGCTGGCAAGCGCATGCGCCACCCGCGCTGTAGATTCCGCAGCGCGAGGACGCTGGGGTTCGCCGCCACCGAGGCGGGCAGGTTCCCGAGCGGATTCACCAGCGAGGTGTCGATCTTGTAAGCGAGCTGAGTACGAGTCTTGTCGTCGGGATCGCGCGGCGCAAGGTCGATGAAGAGGTTCCAATCGATTGCCCAGTTGCTGGGGAACTCGCGGAATCCGGTCAGCGCTTCATTGGGGCGCGCGCCGAAGATGGAGAGCGGGCCGACCGTCTCGCTCAACCGATAGCCAGGCCGGACCATGGAGTGGCCGAAGCGATAGGCCGCCGCCGAGAACTCGAGCGGCATGTACGGATGTCGCTCCCAGTGATAGAACTCGAGATTGGGTCGGTTGCTGCGGACGTCGCTGCCCCCGGCGAGGTGCGGCAGCACCTGCTTGAGCACGGGAGCCGAGACGACGGCGGGCAGGAAATCGTTCAGCACCGCCCACTGGTAGTGGAAGCGGACCTCGCGCTGGACCTGAGTGAACGGCCAATCCGGGTGGGAAGCTGCAATCTTGTTGTGAAAGCGAAGCAACAGCCCTTGGAGTTGCGAAACGATGACGTTCTCGTCGTTGCGGGGATCGCCGATGATGGCGCGCCGCTCCAGCGGGTCGGCTACTTGGTTCCGCGGCAGGTCCCTGGCAGCCGGGTTGGTGGCCGCCCCGGTGAGCTGCCTCCCCAGGAGGAACGTTCGGCCTCGGTCGTACAAGTAAGGCTGGTCCTCCGGCCCGCGCCCGTAGACGTTGTCGAGATCGAACCGCGGGGTGCGGAAGTCCTCCAACGCGTCCGGATCGTTCTGCCGCTGAAGGCTGCTGGCAGGATCGAAGGTCAGATCGTGGTCGATGAACTGCCCGAAGTACGTGTAGGCGGCGGGGATGCCGCTCTCCTCGTCATCCGGACCGTCCTTGGGCTCCTTGGGATCGCGTTTCGAGATCATCTGGTCCGCGAGCGTCTGCAGCGCTGCCAGCGAGCTCGCGTCGTCGGGCCCGAAGTCGGCGGGCGGCAGCGCCCGGAAGATCCGACCGAAGGGGCCGCCGAAGAGCGGTGAGCTTCGCGAGAGGTCCGCACCTCGCACCTTGGTTCCGTGCGGTCGGGCTGATGGTGATGGTGCCATGATCGCCTCGGCGTCGTGCTCGGGAAGTGTGCTGGCCAACCCGACGGGCCGGCTCCTGCTGCCGTCGCGGCGGCGACACTACTGTCCATTGTGCGTGAGCCCGGCGCAACAGGCCGAACGGAGTAGCGCATTCGAGGAGATGCCATCGTGGCCCACCTGTCGTGACCATGAGGGTGACCCCTTTGCGCTCGTCCGATGTGATCGCTCGGCACGCTGGCCGTCGGAGGCCGCCGCACGGCCTCGCTGGCGCTCGGTAGCTTCGTCGGCTCGGGGTGGCCTCTCTGCCCAGCTCCAAGCGGAAGTCGCGGCACGCTGGAGCAGGACCTACATTGCCTCCGGCAGTTCTCCTGAATGACGTGGAGGTGCGGTCCATGGCTACGACTCCGAAGTTCGTCCCCATCCCCGGCAGCGACAAGGTGCTGCCGTCGGGCGCGAGGTATCTCGGCCCCATCGATCCGGGCCAACGGCTCGAGGTCATGCTGACGTTACGGCCGAAGTCGCGGTGGGAAGAGCCGCCCGGCGGGGAAGTGCAGCCGCACATCACGCGCGAGGATCTCGCGGATCGATATGGCGCCGCGCCTGCGGACGTCGATCGCGTCCTTCGGTTCGCGCGCGACAACGGGCTCGACGTGGTCTCGAGGGACGATGCTCGACGTACCGTCGTCCTCGCCGGGCCCGCCGACAAGTTGTTCACCGCGATTCAGGCCAAGGCCGGACAGTACGAGCACGAAGGGCGCCGGTTCCGCGGCCGGGAAGGCGCGGTGCATCTCCCGTCAGAGCTCGCCGAGGTCGTCGAGGGTGTATTCGGGATCGACGACCGGCCTGCGGCCAAGCCGCACATCCGGGTCGCGAAGGCGGGAGTAGCCCCTCGGGCCGCAGGGGTCCGCAGCTTCACCCCGCTCGAGCTGGGCAAGATCTACGGCTTTCCCTCGGGCACCACCGGCAAGGGCCAGTGCATCGCCATCATCGAGCTGGGCGGAGGCTACCGGCAGCAGGATCTCGACAACTACTTCAAGAAGCTCAAGGTGAAGGGCCCGAAGGTCGTGTCCGTCAACGTGGACAGTGGCGCCAACGCGCCCACCGGCTCAGCCGATGGTCCGGATGGCGAGGTGATGCTCGACATCGAGGTCGCTGGCGCGCTCGCCCCTGACGCGACCATCGCCGTCTACTTCGCGCCGAACACCGACCGCGGCTTCCTCGACGCGATCCTCGCGGCGGTCCACGACCGGCAGAACAGGCCCGACGTCGTGTCGATCAGCTGGGGCGCGGCCGAGTCGGGCTGGACGAAGCAGGCGCTGATGGCCTTCGACCAGGCCTTTGCGAGCGCCGGCGCCGTCGGCGTCACGGTCTGCTGCGCTTCCGGCGACAACGGGTCGACGGACGGCGTGCAGGATGGCCGGTTCCACGTCGACTTCCCGGCTTCGAGCCCGCACGTGCTCGCCTGCGGCGGCACCCGCCTCGTGGTCTCCCACGGTGCACCGCACGAGACCGTCTGGAACGAGCTCGCGGCCGGAGAGGGGGCCACGGGAGGGGGTGTGAGCGCGGTGTTCGGGCGGCCCTCCTGGCAGCAGGCCGCGAACGTGCCACCGTCCGCCAACCCAGAACATACGACCGGGCGCGGCGTCCCGGACGTCGCCGGCGACGCGGACCCGACGACCGGCTACGCCGTGCTCGTCGACGGCAAGGACCTGGTGATCGGTGGGACGAGTGCCGTCGCCCCGCTCTGGGCGGCGCTCATCGCCCGGTGCAACGAGAAGCTCGGCCGGCCGGTTGGCTTCGTGAACCCCACCCTCTACCTGCGGGCCAGGGCCGGCTTCCGCGACGTCGTGGAGGGTTCGAACGGGACGGGCGCCTACGCGGCCGGCGTCGGATGGGACGCCTGCACCGGTCTGGGGACGCCCACTGGTGAGCGACTCCTGCAGCAGCTGTCGTCGCGGCCGGGGGCACCCCAGCCCACAGCGTGACCGACGGCTTCAATGGCCTGCCCACCGCCTGAGCGGCGCCCGAACGGCGCCGCTCAGCTCGCGCTGCCCGAGCCGAAGTTGGCCGCGATCTCATAGCGGCGGAGCCGCTCCGTGAGCGTGTTGCGGCTGATCCCGAGCCGGCGGGCAGCCTCTGACTGGTTACCGCGGACGGCCGTCATCGTATTCGCGATCACGCTGCGCTCGAGGGTCTCGACTTGCTCACGCAAGGTATGGCCCTCCGTGGGATCGACGGTGGGGCGGACCTCCGGGCTTGCGTCGGCGCGCGCGGCGGGCGCCTCCCCGACGAACGACTGCACCCCGAGCTCGCCGCCGCCGCTCAGGGCAACCATCCGCGCCACCACGTTCTCGAGCTGGCGCACGTTGCCCGGCCAGTCGGCTGCCGCCAGGCGATCGATGAGGGCGGGGGCAAGGCGGACCCCTTCCACGCCGAACCGATCCGCGTAGCGGAGCGCGAACTCGTGGGCGAGAGCCGGGATGTCCTCGCGCCGCTCCCGCAGCGGCGGGACCACGAGCTCGACCACCGCCAGCCGGTAGTAGAGGTCCTGGCGGAAGCGGCCGGCGTGGACCTCGGCGAGGAGATCCCGGTTCGTGCACGCGACGATGCGGACGTCGACCTTCTCGACGCGGCCCGAGCCCACCGGTTGGATCTCCCCGTCTTGCAGGGCACGCAAGAGCTTCGCCTGGACCGCGAGAGGCAGCTCACCGACCTCGTCGAGGACGAGCGTGCCGTGATGGGCTTCCGCGAAGAACCCTGCACGCGCCTGGGTCGCGCCGGTGAACGCGCCGCGGGTGTGCCCGAAGAGCTCCGCCTCCGCCAGCTCGGCCGGAATCGCGCTGCAGTTGAAGCGGACCAGCGGTTCCTCCGAGCGTCGGCTCTGCGCGTGGAGAAGCGATCCCACGAGCTCCTTCCCCGTCCCTGTCTCGCCCCGCACCAGCACCGTGATCTCCTTCGTCGCCACGCGCGCCACGGCGTCGAGCAGATGGCGCATGGCGGCAGACTCGGCGACGAGGCGCAGGCCGATCGCGTGCTCCGCGCTGAGCTGGCGGTCCCTCAGCCGAAGGATTCGCGCCTCGAGAGCCCGCTCGAGCGCGACCAGCATCTCGTCCACGTCGAACGGCTTCGTGACGTACTCGTACGCGCCCGCCTTGATGGCTCGAACGGCGAGCCGCTCGGATCCGTGGGCGGTGAGCAGGATCACCGGAAGGTTCTCGTCGCGCTCGTGAATGGCGCGCAGGAGCTCCATCCCGTCCATGTCTGGCATGGCGAAGTCGGTCACCACGGCATCGGCGCGCTCCACGAGGTCGAGGGCCTCGGCCCCCGAGCGCGCGAGGAGTGGGTCCCAGCCACGGCCCTGGACGAGCTCCTTCAGGGCCGCGCGAACCGCCGGCTCGTCATCCACGAGCAGCACGTTCGCCATCGACCTCTCCCGTCACGCGGGGAAGCGTGAAGCTCACCAGCGTCCCCTTCCCCGGCTCGCTGTCGTAGCGCAGGGCCCCGCCATGCTGGGCGATCACCGAGCGCGCGAGCACCACGCCGAGGCCGGTGCCGTCGTCGCGCGTGGTGAAGAACGGTGTGCCGACGCGCCTCAGCGTGTCGGGCGGCATCCCGCGGCCCGTGTCGCGCACCATGATCTCGGCGCGGTCTCCCGCCGCCCGCACCTCGACCACGACCTGTCCGCCAGCGGGGGTGGCCTCGATCGCGTTCGCCACGAGGTTGAGCAGCGCCTCCTTGAGGCGGCGCGAATCGGCCTCGACGACGGCGTCCCCCTCCGCGAAGAGGCGGACGCGCGCATCGTCGGCGCGGGCAGAGAGGACGACCAGGGTGTCGGACACGATAGGCCCGAGAGCGATGCGCCGGGGCGTCACCTGCTGCAGTGGACGCGTGAAGGAGAGGTAGTTGCGCAGGATCTCCTGCATCCGTGTCACCTCTCGGTCCACGACCTCCAGCCGCTCATGAGAAGCTGACTCGATCGGGTTGCGCAGGCCGAGCTGGACCAGTGCCTTCACGCCGGTGAGCGGATTCTTGAGCTCGTGCCCGAGCTTCGAACCGATCTGCTCGAGGCTCTGGGCCCGCATGAGCGCGTCGGAAGCCATCTCCTTTCTCCAGCGGGCGAGCTCGTCGCGCCTCGAGCGCGCGATGACGTGCACCGGGGCGAGCAGCGCCCCGACCCCGATGACGCTCAGCGCGGCGAGGACGCTGTACACCGGTCGCGCCAGCTCGGGCCCGGCCCACGGTCGCGGAAGGAGCGCGAGCGCACAGACGCCCAGAGCGGTGAGAGCGAGCAGCAGCCGGGTCTGAGGCCGGTCCCCGACCACCGAGGCAGCGGCAAAGTAAGCGGCCAGGACCGTGACGAGGAGCGGGCTACCGATGCCCCCGGTGGCCGCCGCCGCCACGCCGGTCGTGATCAGAACGCTCGACTGCGCTCGGGATACCAACCAGGCGATCTGGTCCGGATCGGCGTTGACGCAACGCTTCGGGTCTCGGCCGGAGCAGTTGAACGCGAAGTAGTAGTGGGCCTGCTGGAGCCCAGCCGCCACGGCGACGACCACGATCCGCGAGATCGGGTAACCGGTGGCTGCCAGCACGGTCGAGACGAGGGCGTAGTAAGCGAGCGGCAGCAGGGTCTCGCGCTGTGGCCAGCGCGGAGACACCCGGGCAGGCGCCCTGGCCTCGGCCGACCGGACGGCCGGGGCCAGACGCTCGCTGGCGCGATCCGGCATGCTCACACCTTCAGCAAATTTCGGGCCGGACGTCAGGACTCGTTCCATGCCTCTCTATCTAACGTCCGCCCTGGCAGGCGCGACCTGGCTCGTGTCCGCGTCTCGCTCCAAACGAGGTGCGTGACGGTTGGCAACGCGATTGCACCCGGCAGTCAGGATGCGCACGCTAGTCCGTTTGACCAGGATCCTGGTCAGCATCGCGCTCATGCTCGGTGCGCCAGGCCGCGACCAGGCGGTCGTGGATCGCCCGGACTCGCACGCGGTCGTACTCGACGTGCACGCGTTCCGTCCTGTGGAAGGCCCGACCTCGGGACCTGAGGTGTATTACGACGTCGTGCAAGGTCCGGACGGGCCTCTGCTGCGGGGCAACTACCGCCCAGGGATGCAAACAGTCACCATGGGCATCCACGTCGCCGACCACCTCATGCGCCGTGCACGTCGCTTGCGTTGGTCCTGGCGTGCCCGCGCCTTCCCGGATCACGGGGACGAGTGCCGCGATGGGCGAGGTGATTCAGTCGCATCGGTCTCGGTCGCGTTCAAGCGCGGCTTGAAATGGTACGTCTTGAAGTACGTGTGGAGCACCGTCTCGCCCCTCGGGGCGGTCTGCGACCGAAAGAGGACGCTGCTGCTCGCCCGCGACACGATCATCCTCGAGAGCGGGGGCGCGCCGGGGACGGCATGGCGGGAGCTGGTGGATGTGCGGCGCGCGTTCATCGACCACTTCGCCGGCGGCGACCCGCACGCCGACGTCCCGGACCTCGTCGGGATCGGCGTGATGACGGACGGCGATCAGACGCGCAGCGAGAGCGGAGCCGACTGGACCGGGTTCGAGGTGCAGTACTGAACCGAGCTCCAGCACTCGATGACCGACGACGAGCCGGTCCCCGGTCTCCCGGCCGCCCTATCTTCATTCAGCCGTATCGGGTCTCGGAACCCCCTCGCTGGACATGCTCGTCCGAGACCTTCGGACCAGCCTCGTCCTCCTTCCTTTCTGCCGGCGGCACTCGCGACGACACGATTGGCCGTGATTCTTCGCCGAGGTTCCTCTCTCGATACATTTCGCTGAGCACTCGGGCAGTAGCAGCTCCGGTCTTGATTCCCATGTCTCGTTTCTCCTCCGGCTGTTCGCCGTTGCACCCCGCGCGCCAGAGCGGTGCGCGGGCCTTGACGGGGGGCGTGTCGCTCAGACCTTGAGCAATCCGCTCAGCGGGCTGCTCGCGCGCTGCACAAGCATTGCGCCGATGTGCTGGCGGCGAGTCGGAGCTCGCCACGCCTGCGCGGACGCGACGGCATGGCCCGTGGTGTGCAGCGCCTGGAGCGCTGCGCACCAGCAACCGACATGGGGACGGAGATGGCCAGGACGTGGATGACGGGGTGGGCCACGGCGGCGGCCCTTGTGACCGCCTCGCCGACCGCGGCGTTGCAGCCACTCGAGCCCTTCCTCGCATCAGCGCGCAATCGCAACGCCGACGAGCTGGAGAGCCGAGCCAACCTCGCGCAGCAGCGGGCCCAGTCGGACGAGGCGCTCGGGCGGGTGCTCCCGGGCGTCTCGGCGAACGGGAGCTACATCCGCAACCAGTACGCATCGCAGGCCGCCCTCCCGGTGGCGGGCGGCGCCACGCAGCTCGTCACCGTCACTCCGTACGACCAGCTGAACGGGACCGCCACCCTGCGCGTCCCGCTCGTCGATCTGGCGAACTTCCGTCACCTCGCGGCTGCGAGGACGAGCGCGGTGGGGGCAGCCCGGCAACTCGACGCGACCCGTCTCCAGGTGCAAGGACAGGTCGTCCAGGACTACTACCAACTCGTCGCGAACCTCGCGCTGGTGGCGGCCTCGCAGGAGGCGCTCACGGTCTCCCGCGAGGGCCTTCGCCTCGCGGAGGCCCGGTTCGGCGCGGGCGCCGCGGCCGCCCTCGACGTCGATCGGGCCCGCGCGGACGTGGAGACGCAGGTCCAGCAGGTGGCCTCGTCCGGCCTTCAGGTCTCGCTCGCGGCGCGGGCGCTCGAGTCGGTGTCGGGCCTCGCCCCGGTCCTGACGGGCGTGGTGCCGCTCGAGGACGACCTGGAGCCGGAGCCCGACCTCGCGGTCTTCAAGGCCGGGTTCGAGGGGCTTCCCTCGGTCTCGTCGGCGCGCCTCGCGACGCGGGCGGCCGAGCAGCAGGCCGAGGCGCAGCGGTTCTCTCTCATCCCGTCGCTGGCCGGGAGCATCTCGGAGTCGGGAACGAACGCGTCCGGCTTCGCTGGGCACGACTGGTCCTACCAGGGCGTCCTCACGTTGAGCTGGTCGTTCGACCTCACGAGCATCGCGAACATCCGAGGTCAGGACGCCGCGGTCGAGACGGCGCGGGCGCGGGAGCTGCGGGCTCGGCTCTCCGCCGGAGACGCCATCCACCGCGAGTGGAACACGGTCTCGGCAGACATCGCCCGCGGCCGGTCGGCGCGCGTCGGTCGCGAGGCCGCGGCGCACGCGTCCCAGCAGGCGCGCGACCGCTACCAGGCCGGAACGGCGACCCAGCTCGAGCTGCTCCAGGCGCAGCGCGACGCCTTCGCGGCGGAGGTCGCGCGCATCCAGGCCGACGCGGACCTGGTGAATGCCCGGGCGCAGCTCCGCCTCTCGTCGGGCCAGAACCTGCTCCCGGCGCCTGAAAGGAAGGGAACACCATGAGCGAGCACCTCCGGGCAGCGGGCGCGGGATGGAGGGCCAGCGTCTGGCTCGGCCTCCTGCTCGTGGCCTCGGCCTGCGCGAAGGCCCAGGGCGCCGGAGGCGCGCCCGAGCGCCCCCCGGCGCCGGTTGCCGTCTCGGCGGCCGTCCAGCGAGACGTGGACGTCTACGTGGAGGAGATCGGACGGGCCACCGCGCGGGAGGTCGTCGCGATCCAGCCCCAGGTCTCCGGCCCCATCACGGGGATCCACTTCACGGACGGCGCAGACATCAAGCGCGGCGACCTCCTCTTCACCATCGACCCGCGCCCCTTCCAGGCGGCGCTCGCCTCGGCCCAGGCGCAGCTGGAGCAAAACCGGGCGGCGCTCGATCTCGCGAACATCGAGTTCGCCAGGGTGACGAAGCTCATCCAGAGCATGGCCGTCTCCAGGCAGGACTACGACGCGAGGCGGAACGCGGTGTCGGTGACCCAGGCCCAGGTCAAGGCCAGCCGCGCCGCCGTCGCGACCGCGAGGCTGAACCTCGAGCACTGCACCATCCGGTCGCCCATCGACGGGCGCGCGGGCCAGCGACAGGTGGACCTGGGCAACCAGGTGACCGCCGGGGGCACCGGCGGCGGCACGCAGCTCCTCGTGATCCAGCGCCTCGATCCGATCTACGCGGATTTCACGCTCCCGGAGAAGGATCTCGCGGAGGTCCAGCGCAGCACGGCCGGCGCGGTGCTCCGGGTGGAGGTGCGACTGCCCGACGACGCGGCTGCCGGCGCCCGCGCCGGAGAGCTCACCTTCGTCGACAACGCCGTGCAGAGCGGCACGGGGACGGTGCGGCTCCGCGCCACCCTCCCCAACGCCGACCGTCACTTCTGGCCGGGGCGGTTCGTCAAGGTTCGCCTGATCCTGGGCACCGAGAAGGGCGCGGTGCTGGTGCCGGCGAGCGCGTCCCAGGTCTCGGCCAAGGGACCGTTCGTCTACGTGGTGAAGCAGGACTCGACGGCGGAGCTCCGGCCGATCAGCCTCGGCCAGCGCCACGGCGATCTGGTCGCCATCGCCCGGGGTGTGAGGCCCGGCGAGCAGGTCGTCACGGCCGGCCAGCTGGCCGTCACGCCCGGCGGGAAGGTCCGCGTCCAGCCGTCCAGCGCCGCGAGCGCGCGGGCCGCCGCGCCACGGGGTACGGCGCTCGGGAGCGTTCCATGAGCCTCTCCGAACCCTTCATCCGCCGCCCGGTCATGACGGCGGTGCTGACGGTCTCCGCGATCCTGTTCGGCGCCGTGGCCTACTCGCAGCTGCCCGTGAACGATCTGCCGGCCGTGGACTACCCGGTCATCCAGGTGCAGGTCGACTACCCCGGCGCGAGCCCCGAGACCATGGCCAACAACGTCGCGACACCGCTCGAGCGACAGTTCATGCAGATCAGCGGGCTCGAGGTCGTCACCAGCAAGAGCAGCCAGGGGCACACGGACCTCACCCTCCAGTTCGACCTCGGGAAGAGCATCGACGCCGCCGCCACCGACGTGCAGACGGCCATCACCCAGGCCGGGGGGAACCTCCCGGCCGACCTGCCCTCCCCGCCGACCTTCTCGAAGACCAACCCGAACGATCAGCCGATCATGTACATCGCGCTGACCACCGACTCGCTCACGCAGGGGCAGGTGTACGACTACGCCAGCACCCAGGTGGCGCAGCGGATCAGCATCCTGCCCGGCGTCAGCCGCGTGAACGTGTTCGGCACCAAGTCCGCCGTCCGCATCAAGGCCGACCCCTCCGCCATGGCCTCGCGCGGCATCACCATGGACGACCTCGCAGGCTCGATCCGGAACGGCACGAGCTACGCGCCCGCCGGTCAGCTCGACGGCTCGGCCGGCACCGCGCTCCTCACGCCGCACGGCCAGCTCGAGACTGCCGAGGGATACAATGGCCTCATCGTCGGCACGCAGGACGGCTCCCCGGTGTACCTCCGCGATGTCGCCAGGGCCATCGACTCGGTCCAGGACGAGCGGATCAACATGCGCTTCTGGGTCCGTGGGTACGAGGTGCCGGCGGCGACTGCCGTCGTGGCCGTGAACCGCCAGTCTGGCGCCAACGCGGTGCAGGTCGCGAAGAGCGTTCGCGACCTGCTGCCGGCGGTGAGCGCCTCGCTCCCGGGCTCCCTGCGCGTGACGCCCATCTACGACCGCTCGCAGACCATCGTGCACAGCGTGCAAGACGTCCGCGCGACGTTGATCATCGCCTTCGTGCTGGTGGTGCTGGTCATCTTCGCGTTCCTGGGCCGGGCGGCCGACACGCTCATCCCGGTGGTGGCGCTCCCGCTGTCCTTGCTCCTCACCTTCATCGCGATGAGGCTCCTCGGCTACAGCCTCGACAACCTCTCGCTCATGGCGCTCACGCTGGCCATCGGGTTCCTGGTCGACGATGCCATCGTCTTCCTCGAGAACACCGTCCGGCGCATGGAGAAGGGAGAGGGTGCGCTCCAGGCGAGCCTCGCCAGCGCCAGGGAGATCAGCTTCACCATCCTTTCCATGACCATCTCGCTCGCCGCGGTCTTCATCCCGCTCGTCTTCATGACCGGGCTGGTGGGCCGGATCTTCCGCGAGTTCGCCGTCACCATCGTCATCGCCATCTTCGCGTCGGGGCTGGTCTCGCTGACGCTCACCCCGCTCATGTGCGCCCGGCTTCTCCGCAACCGGGGGCAAGGCGCAAAGCGAACGTGGGCGGAGCGCGTGATCGGAGCCGTCGAGAAGCGGGTCCTCGCCTGGTACGGCCGCTGGCTCAGCTGGTTCCTGCGGCACCGCTGGATCTCCGCGCTGATCTGGGTCGTCTGCCTGGGCGGCACCGTCTGGCTCTTCTCGGCCATCCCGAAGACGTTCCTGCCCGTGGGCGACAGCAGCGTGGTCTTCGGCGTCATGATCGGCCAGGAGGGCTCCTCCCCCCAGCAGATGAAGGAGCTTCAGGACAAGGCCGATCAGACGCTGCACGACAACCCGAACGTGCTCATGAACTTCTCGATGACGGGGAACAGCCAGTTCCTCGCCTCCAACCAGGGCCTGTTCTTCATCTTCCTGAAGCCAGGCGAGGAGCGACCGCCCATCCCGATGGTGGCGGGTCAGCTCATGGGTGGCATGGCCAGCATCCCCGGGGTCTTCGGGCTCCTTCGCCCCTACCCCGTGCTCGAGATCAGCACCGGCGCGACCAGCCAGACCCAGGGCCAGTACGCCTACGCCATCTCGGGGGTGAACCCCGAGGAGGTCTACGGCGCGGCCGGGAAGCTCATGGAAAAGCTCCGGACGTATCCCGGGTTCGCCAGCGTGTCCTCGGACTACTTCCAGAACACCCCCAACCTCGACATCGACATCGAGCGCGAGCGGGCGCGGACGTACGGAGTGTCCGAGGCGCGCATCCTGGATCTCCTCCGGAACGCCTACTCGCAGAACTTCCTCTACCTCATCAAGAAGCCCGACGATCAGTACCGGGTCATCCTGGAGGTAAAGGACAGCGAGCGCTCACGGGCCGAGGACCTGTCGCTCCTCTACATCAAGTCGGACGACGGGAAGAACCTCGTGCCGCTCGCATCGTTGGTGAAGTGGCGGACGTCGATCGGCCCGCAGGCGGTGAGCCACCTCAACCAGTTCACCAGCGTCACCACGTTCTTCAACCTGAAGCCCGGCGTGGCGGTGGGCGACGCCACCGCCTTCATCGAGCGCGCCGCCAAGGAGGTCGCCCCCCCCACGGTGCGCGCCAGCCTCCAGGGCGAGGCGCTCACCTTCCGTGACACGGTCCGGAACCTGACCATCCTCATGGCCCTGGCGGTGTTCGTGATGTACGTCGTGCTGGCAGTCCTCTACGAGAGCTACCTGCACCCCCTCACCGTGCTGTCGAGCCTCCCGGTGGCGCTGGTGGGAGGGCTTGCCACGCTCTTCCTGCTGGGCGAGCAGGCGTCGCTCTACGCTTACGTCGGAATGTTCATGCTGATGGGGATCGTGAAGAAGAACGGCATCATGATCGTCGACTTCGCCCTGCAGCGTATCGCTGCCGGCGAGCCGGCCGAGAAGGCCATCCACGACGCCAGCCTGGATCGGTTCCGCCCCATCATGATGACGACCCTGGCCGCGGTGTTCGGCGCCGTGCCCATCGCGCTGGGCCTCGGCGCCGACGGGGCGTCGCGCCGCCCGCTCGGGCTCGTCATCGTGGGCGGGCTGCTGGTGTCGCAGTTCATCACGCTGTTCGTCACCCCCGTGATCTACCTCTACCTGGAGGATCTCCAGGAGAAGGTGCTCGATCGCGTGAGCTTCTTCCGCTCCAGCCGCGCCGTGCACGGCGGCGCAGGTCAGGCGGCGTCGGAGACCGTGAGGTAGACCATCGTCTGGTTCAGCAGCTGATACGCAATCTCGCCGAAGGTGATGGGGCCGACGATATCCCCCGTCTTCCTGCCCTCGAGCGACAAGTGGACGTAGTTGAGGACGCAGTTGCAACAGAATGCGATCCGGTCTCCGAGCCCCGTGGGCAGCGCCGAGGCGAACGCATCGACGTAGTCGCCGACCGGCCGGGCGTGGTGATACCGCACACCGGCGAACACGGGTGCGAAGAACCGAACCTCGCCCCGGGCGGCGTCGATGTCCTGGAAGCTCACGTTGATTCGCGCGCCATGGTAGTCGGCGACGATGGGCAGGCGCGTGTCGAGCCCGGTCTCCCGCACGTACTCGGCGAAGTTCCACCGACGCCCGTCCACATCGGCCGTCGTGGCCGTGAAACCGGTCGAGGGAAACGTGATCGCCGGACCATCGCCCTCCTCGAAGATGTTGAGGATCGCCAGGTCCACCCGCTTTCGGGGAGGGAGGGCCACGTGCATCACCACTGCGTGCCGGTCCAGAGCGGTGGCGGTCGAGCCGTCGAACACCTTTGGCAGCGCTCTTCCGATCTCCGAAAGATGGACGCCCGAGATCCAGCCGAAGAGTGGGGCGGTCGCGAACCTGTCGTACCGCGGCGCGTTCAGCGCAAATGAGAGGTGTACGCGGCTCCCGCTCGGCGCGATGATGACGCCCATCCCGTTCGCGGGCATATCGTCGTAGACCCGCGCGATTCCGTCCTCGTCATACCGGTGGATGGCGACGTGCTCGAAGCCCTCCGGGAGCCTTTCCGCGAAGATTCGACATCGATCGACGACCCCGCCTTCCTCGCTCATGAAGTAAGGAATCGTCCCCGCGATCCACTTGCCCGGCGGCAGCAGCCTCAAGCGGCTCTCGTCGCCGGCAAGCAGCAGCGTCTCCCCGCGACGGATCAGGGTCGCGACCTCATCGACCTCGAGGAGATGTCGTCGCATTTTTCGGAATGAATGATACCCTCGCTCGGGCATGCAGGCGCCTCCATTCGAGCGCTGGTGTGCTCTGAGGGTTACTGAAGAAGTCGCGAACCCATTCGGCGGCCGCTCTCCGGGCGGCCGAACACGCGCATGAGCGCCTTCTTCGACACGAGCCTGCTCGCGCATCAACTCCGCATCAGCGCGCTCGAGGCCGAGGCCACCCGGTTCCAACGGTTCGCGCGGGACGCTCCGATCGGTATCCTCTTCATCGCGAGCGACGGGACCGTGCAGTTCACGAACGACGAGTACCTGCGCATCGTCGGTCGCTCTCGTGAGGAGTTCGAGGCCGAGCGGTTCCGCCTCGAGCGGAGCGCGGTCCCCGAATGGCTGAACCCGGCGCTCGGTTCGCGACACGAGAGCGAACACATCCGGTGGGACGGGACTCGGGTACCGATCCTCGTCGGCATCTCGAGCCAGCAGGACGGTCTCGCCGCGTTCGTCATCGACCTCACCTCCGAGAAGGCGGCGCAGCGGTCGCGCCAGGAGAGCGAAGAGCGCTACCGCGCCATCGCGGAGAAGCTCAAGGAGGCGGATCGGCGAAAGAACGAGTTCCTCAGCGTCCTGTCCCACGAGCTCCGGAACCCACTCGCGCCCATCCAGAACGCGCTCCACCTCCTCGCGCGCGCGCAAGACGACCCCTCGCGCGCGGCGCGGGCGCGCGTCGTCATCGAGCGGCAGATCGGGCACCTCTCGCGGCTCGTCGACGACCTCCTCGAAGTCACGCGGGTCACTCGCGGACGCATCGAGCTCCATCGCGCGCCGCTCGATCTCGCGCGGCTCGTGCACGACACCGTCGAGGACCACCGCGCCGGGTACGAGGCCGCAGGCCTCCGCCTCGTACTGCAGCTCCCGCCCGCGCCCGTACCGGTCGAAGGCGACCCGACTCGGCTCGCGCAGGTTCTCGGGAACCTGGTCGGCAACTCGGCCAAGTTCACGCCGCGCGGCGGCACGGTCACGGTTCGGCTCGAAGTGGAGCCCGCGGGCGTCGCGCTGCTTCAGGTCCGCGACACGGGGGAAGGCATCGAGGCCGAGGTCCTCGAGCGGATCTTCGAGCCCTTCTCGCAGGCGGACCGGAGCCTCGCGCGGACGGGCGGCGGGCTCGGGCTCGGGCTCGCCGTCGTGAAGGGCCTCGTCGAGCTGCACGGCGGATCGGTGACGGTATCGAGCGCCGGCCGCGGCGCTGGAACCGAGGTGGCGGTCCGGCTGCCCCGTGCTCCGGCGCTCGTCTCGACACCGCCACCGCCGCCGTGCGCCGCCGACACGCCGCGCGTCGCGCGCGTCCTCGTCGTCGAGGACAACGTCGATGCCGCGGAGACACTGCGGGAAGCGCTGGAGCTCGAGGGGATGTCGGTCACCGTCGCGGGCGATGGCGCGGAGGGTCTCGCCGCGGCCCGCCGGATCCGGCCGGACGTCGTCATCTGCGACATCGGGCTCCCCGGCGACCTCGACGGCTATGACGTGGCGCGCGCGATCCGCGCCGACCCCACGCTGCGCGGCACGCCGCTCGTCGCGCTGACCGGGTACGCTGGGCCGGACGACCGGGCGCGCGCACGGGAGGCGGGCTTTGACCGGCACCTCGGAAAGCCATCCGCCATCGACGACGTGATCCGCACCGTCGCGTCGGTCGTGCGCGCGTGATCGCGCTCGGGTCAGCTAGATGTTCAGCCGCAGCGCGAGCCCGAGGTCCGCCGTGGACGGGCCCACGGTGACGCCTCCAGGGAGGCCGGGAATCGCGTTGGGCGGCACGTCGAGCGAGAAGCGGAACTCACCGCCGCTGCTCCCGAAGTGGCCCTGCAGGTAGGCCTCGAGCGTCAGGTAGGTGAGGAGCGTCATGCTCCAATCCAGCCGGGCGACCCCGGTCTGGTCGGACAGGTTTCCGATCAGGGAGAGGGTGAACGTGTGCAGGTTCCACGGCCCCGGCTTGGGGAGCAGGAAGTAGGCGCCCGCGTAATGCCGGCCGAGGTAGAAGGGCGTGTACGCATTGTGAAGGAGCAGGACCGGATAGAGCGTCGCGTCCGCATAGCCGTTCGCGTTGTAGAAGTACTCGAGTCCGAAGGTATACGTGTCCTCGTCCGAGTACTTGTGCGTCCACTCCGCTCCGGCGAGCGCCATCGGGCGGATGCCTCGCGGCTCACGGGCCGCCGTCGCGGCGGAGAACGGCCCCGGACCCTCGAAGACCGGCACGTCCGACGACGTCCGGATCGCCAGCTCGCCGCGCACGTCCACCTCCGAGATGGCTCCCGAGAGGTCGATCCCGAAGCGCGGGCGGATGCCACGCTGCACGACTCCGTCGAGCCCCAGCTCCCAGCCGCCGAGGACGATCTCCGCCCGCGCCCCGGCGCCGAGGCGCCCGAGCTGACTCGCCGTTCCCGTCGCGCTGCTCGTGACCTGCCCCTGGCCGCCGACCTGGCCAGCCACCGACGTAGCGGCTGGCGAGACGGCCTCCGTCGCGAGCGGTTCGAAGATGGCCATGCCATAGAAGTTCCAGCTGCGCGCCTCCCAGGGCATGTCCACGCGCGCCATGAAGGTGCCCGTGCGCTCGTCGAAGACGGCGAGCGGATCGCGCCGGACGGGGTGCAGGTAGTCGGTGGGGTTCCAGAACCGGCCCACGCCCCACTTCACATGCTGCCGGCCGATGGTGAGGAACGCCGTCCGTTCCACGTCGAAGCGGAGCCAGAGCTGGTCGAGGAGCACGCGCGGGTTCGAGGCCGGCGTCGTCCCGGGCAGCGTCACGCCTCCCACGCCGGCGACGCTCGAGCCCTGCGTCGGATCGAACTGCATGCGGCCGAGGACGAAGCCGCGAACGCGGTCGGTGGGGCGCGCGTCCAGGTAGACGTCGGTGAGGCTGGGGGCGCCGAGCGTCCACTGCGAAGGCGGCGTGCCCTCCCGCGCCGAGAGGTTGGATCGCAGATAGAGTACGCCGCCGATCTGCAGCGGGTTCTCGGTTCGCGAGAGCGCGCCCGAGAGCCGCTGCTCCGCCGGCTGCTCCGAGGATGAACCGCCGAAGACGTCCTCCTCCGGTGGTCGCTCCTGGGCCAGCGCCAGGAGAGGCGAGACGAGGAGGGCCAGCGCCAGGCACTTGGAGCTGGACCTGCTCGCGCAATACGGGCTCGACATGGAGGTCTCCCGGCTGGGGCAGGAGCGCTGCCGGCGGGCTTCGGGCGTCACCGGCTCTTCGACTCCAGCCAGGCCTTCGTGAACATGTTCGGGGTGAGCGAGCGGAGGTCCACCTGGCGCACCAGGATGAGCGTCGAGTTGGCCTTCTCCACCTCGTCGAAGAAGCGCATCTCCTCGGGGTACCAGACGTCCCCCCCCTTGGACTCCGAGTTGACCTTCTTCCAGCGGGGATAGTAGCCCGTCCGCATGAGCCGCCCGGAGAGCGCCATCTCCTGGCGCTTCAGGATGTTCCCGGTGGCGGCGTCGATCCAGAGCCGGATGCGCGGGAAGGCGACGTCGACACCTTCCTTCACGTCCAGCAGGACCTTGTGCGTGCTGAACTTGCCGAGCTTCTCGTCCCCCTCCCACTTCGCCATGTACTCCTCGGCGAGGCGCGACTCGTCGAGGTCGCCGCGCCTCGTGTCCGAGCCGCCGATGCGCTCTCGCTCGGTGCGCCGCTCCCACTTGCCGGTCAACGGATCGTACATCCACAGGTTCTTCTCGATCCTGAGGTAGCCCTTCCCCGCTTCGCTCTTCGGCTTGGTGAAGAGGATGAGGAGCCGCTGCCCCTCGCTGCGGCGAAAGTAGACGAGATCGTAGACGACGTCGGTCTTGTCCTTCTCCTTCGACTCCATGTAGCAGTTGGCGGCCCAATCGCCGTTGTTGTGCTGGCGCTCGTCCACGAGCTTCACGAGCGCGTCGGTCTCCGGCTGCGTGAGGGCGGAAGCGTGCCGTGCGAGAGCGAAGAGGAACAGAGCGGCGAGGAACCGAGGACCCATGGCGTTCTATCCGATGTGATGGATGGCGGTGATCGGCTTCAGGCGCGCTGCGCTGAAGGCCGGCGCGAGCGCGGCCAGGGTGGTCACCGCCACCACGAAGAGCGCCCGGGCCACGACCGCGCGGGCGTCTACCGCCAGCGTGAGGTTCTGCTGCATGAGGAACATCTGCATGCTCTCCGGGACCGCGATGCGCAGCGCGTTGACCCCAGCGGCCACCGCCGCCCCGATGAGCGAACCGCCCGCCGCCCCCACCACCCCGAGCATCATCGACTCCAGGAGGAACAGCCAGAGCACCTTCGTCCGCTGCATGCCGATGGCGCGCAGCGTGCCGATCTCGCGCGTCCGCTCGCGGATGGCGATGGCGAGCGAGTTCAGGATGCCGATCACGACGATGACGAGCAGGACGAAGAGCAGCGCGCCCGAGATCGCGTCGATGGCGGACAGGATCCAGTTGAGGAAGCTGAGCTCGTCCTCCCACGTGGAGAGGTCGAGCTTCTGCCCCGTCCAGTCCTCCGCGTTCACCCTCTTCATCAGCTTGCTCCACCACACGTCGGCGTCCGCGTCCATCACGCGCCAGCCGGCGCGCGCCAGGCCGTCGCGCAGGCGCGCCGCCACCTGGCCCGCTCTGGTCGGGTCCTTGAGGTGCAGGTGAAGCGCGCCGGTGGAGCTGGGGCTCTGGTGGTAGAGCGTCCGCACCGCGCCCGCGGGCAGGAAGGCGGTGAACGAGCTCAGGATCCCCAGGTTGCGTGCGATCGCCACGACGCGCAGGTCCTCGGTGTTGTTCACGCCGCGCGCGGTCGGGGCCGAGAGCGTGATGACGTCGCCCACGCCCAGCTCGAGCCGCTTCGCCTGATCCTCGAAGAGCAGGATCGTCCCGGGCCTGGCGAGGTCGTCGAGGTTGCCCTCCTTCACCCGGAGGTTGCGCCGGAGACCCGGTTCCGCCGCGATGTCGATGCCCGCGAGCACGAGGTTCATCGAGGAGCGCTCGGACACGGCCTTGGCGTAGCCGCGCTCGCGCGCGGTCGCGTAGTCGAGCTCCGGCACCAGGCGACGCGTCTCGGCGAGCACCTTCGGGTAGTCCGAGACGAGCGGGGCGGCGACGCTGGAGGTGATCTTGTAGAACCCGCCCACGTTGACGTGGCCCGTCATGAGCGCCGTCGCCGACTCGAGCATGGCCGAGCGGATGCCCTCGGTGAAGCCTCCCAGGACCACCAGGATCGCCGTGACGGTGGCGACCGCGACGCCGAGGAACAGGTTGCGCTTCGTATGCTTGAGCAGGCTCCGGGCCGCCATCTGGAAGTCCACGAGGATCATGGTCACTCCTCCGACTGCATCGCCTCGAGCGGCGTGATGCGCGTGGCGATGAGGGCTGGGTAGAGCCCGGAGAGCACGCTCACCACGAAGACGACGGCGAGCGACACCGCCAGGCTCACGGCGCCGAGGTGCGGCATCAGGCTCGGCCCGGAGTAGAAGAAGTACATCTGATCGTTCGTGGCCGGAATGCCACCCACCACGCGGATGAGGCCCACCACCCCCACCCCGATGAGCGCCCCCATCGCCCCGAAGGCGAGCCCCACCGCGCTCGTCTCGAGGAGCAGCATGGCGATGACGAACCGCTTCTGGGCTCCCATTGCGCGCAGCGTTCCGATCGACTTCACGCGCTGGAGCGTCGCCATGACCGTGGCGTTGTTGATGATCACGAGCGCGACGAGGAAGATGAAGAAGACCGCCGTGTAGAGGATGATGCGGGCGAGGGAGACGAACTGCCCGAGCGCTCCGGCGGCCTGCTGCCAATCCACCACCTTCATGTCCATGTGCGCGGCGGCCAGCGCGGCCTTCACGTCGCGCAGGGTCTCGCGAGCGCGCGCCGGGTCGCGCAGGACGATGGCGGCATTGAGCGCCACCCCCTCGTCGACCTCCTGTTGCGTATAGCCCCGCCCCGCGAGCTCCGGATCGGCCTTGCGCCGCGCAGCTCCGGCGAAGCTGGGCGGCTCGATGCGGCCTGGCACCGAGCTGCCGGCGGCCGGCGCGTCGGGGGAGGCGAACAGCTCCGCGTCGGCGTTCTCGCGCGTGACGTCGCGGGCGCCCACGTCGATCTTCATGGCCCGGATCTCCGCCGCCTTCTCCGAGGTCATGTAGCCGTACAGCTCGCGCCAGGAGACGATGTCCAGGATGGAGAGCCACCCAGCGGCCGTCGATTTCTCGAGACCGCGGAACTCGGCGAACCCGTAGACCTTCAGGTTCACGGATTTCATGTAGCCGGACTTGGAGGCCGCCTTGAGCGTGATGGTGTCGCCCACGCGTACGGCGTAGAGCTGGAGGAGCGGCGCCACCTGCTCGTAGAAGATCGCGTAGTGCCGGTCGAAGCTCGAGTCGTCACAGGTGAAGAGCTCGACGAGCAGCGCCTGGAGCTCCGTCCGCTGCGACGCGAGCGCGCGCTGGAGCCTCGCGGTGGCCTCCTGCGCCTGCATCGGGTCGAGCTTCAGCAGGATCTCTCGCGTCTGTCCCCTGGCCTCCTTCAGCAGGCGCTGAAGCTCCTCGTCCTTCTCGATGCGCCGGTTCCGGCTCACCCGTGCGTCACGGATGCGGTCGAGGAGGCGCGCCGCCTTGAGCTTCAGCCAGTCCTCGGCGAAGAGCTTGCCGATGAGGATTCCGCGCTGCCCCTTCGGCACGGCCGTACCCTCGACCACGCGCATGCGGTCGAACGCCCGCGAGTAGGCGTCGAGGTCGGTGCCGACGTAGCGGATCATCGTGAACGCGTTGCTGAGCGATTGCGGCGCGATGCGGTTCTCGAGGAACTCGAGGTTCCCCAGCGGGTCCTGGTCGAACCCGGCCCAGAAGGCATCGGAGGCGGCGCGCGCCAGGTCCGCTCGATCCTGGGCGCGCTCCTCGAGGTAAGCCGGATCCGTGATGGAGCCCGCCTCCTGCAGCTCCTTGTCGAGGAGCGCCGCCATGCGATGGACGTGCGCCTTGTGCGCCGCGTAGCGGGCGGCGAGGGAGGGGTCGCCCCCGCCTTGATCACGCTGGCGCACGTCGGCACGCACCTTCTCGAGCGCCTGGTCGAGGTCGTTGCCCGACGCCACCATGGCCATCTCGAGACCCATGGGCACGACGTCCTTCACGTTGGGAACTTGCGCGAGGGTGCGCTTGAGGGTCGCGAACTCCTCGATGGGCTCGAGCTGGGAAGACTCCCCTCCCATCTTGCCGTAGAGCGCCAGCTCGTCCTTCGAGTGCGCCGAGTACACCTGGAGCTGGCCGCCGAGGCTCCCCTGCACGCTGCTGCGCATGCCGCTGTCGATGGTATCCACGATCGAGCTGCCCACCACCGCGACCATCGCGCCGACGAGGATGATGCCCCCGACGATGAGCGACTTCGCCTTGCTCGCGAGGAGGTTCCGGAAGGCGATCTGGAGCAGGACGCCGGTCGCGCCGACCTTGGAACGCATGGCTATCCCCCCACGGCGGCGGTGCGGTTCACGACCTCGCGGCCGATCACCTGTCCGTCCGCGATCCGGACGATGGCCGTGGCATGCGCCATCACCTTGGGATCGTGCGTCGAGAAGATGAACGTCGTGCCGTCGCGCGCGTTCATCTCCTTCATGAGGTCGATGATGTTCTCGCCGGTCTTGGAGTCGAGGTTGGCCGTGGGCTCGTCGGCGAGGACGAGCGCGGGACGGGTGACGAGCGCGCGCGCCACCGCCACGCGCTGGCGCTGGCCGCCCGAGAGCTCGCTCGGCCGGTGTCGAGCATGGCTCGCGAGGCCCACCGCCTCGAGCAGCGCGCCGACGCGCGCTCCGCGCTCCTTGCGCGTGAACCCGCCCTGCAGGAGCAGGGGAAACTCGACGTTCTGGTGCACGGAGAGCACCTGCACGAGGTTGAAGGTCTGGAAGATGAACCCGATGCGGCGGAGCCGCAGGTCGGTCAGCGCCCGCTCGGAGAGCTCGCGCGTGTCCTTCCCATCCACCACCACCTTGCCCGCGGTCGGCGTGTCGACGCACCCGATGAGATTGAGGAGCGTGGTCTTCCCACTGCCGGATGGGCCGGCGATGGAGAGGAACTCTCCCCGGAGGATGTCGAGCGAGACGCCGCTCAGCGCAGGGACCTCGGTCTTTCCGAGCAGGTAGATCTTCGAGACGTCCCGCACCATGACGATCGCATCTGTCATCGCTTGCCTCCACCTCGAGCCTTCCGGCCCGCCCGCTGTTTGGCCGTGCCGACCTTCGCCCGCCCGCGTGGCATCCCCGAGTCGCCCACCGCTTCCTGACTCGCACCCCGTCCCGTCCGCGCACCGACGACACGCCGTGCGTCCTCGAGCCAATCGAGAATCGTCCTCGTGAAGAGGAGGCCGAAGTCGAGCGTGAGCCGCCACAACGGTGCGTCCGGGTGGCACTTCTCCTTCTCGGCCCAGCTCGAGGCGATGGCCTCGAGCTCCTTCAGCTGGCCCTGCACCAGCTCGCCGACCAGGGCGAGGTTGCGGAGGGTGACCTCCGGCGGCACCGCGCCGGCGAAGAAGACCTTGAGCAGCACCTCGTTGCGCGCCGGCTCGAGCAGGGGCGGCTTCGCCAGCCATGCCGCGAGCGCCTGGCGGCCGCGTGGCGTCACCTCGTAGGCGGCGCCGTGCCTGCCGTCGCGCACGCCTCCGTTCACGGGCTGCACCAGGCCGTCGGCAGCGAGCGCGCGCAGCGTGGGGTAGAGCTGCCCGAAGCTCTCCTGCCAGAAGTGGCCGACACTGCCGGCGATCGCCTGGCGAAGCGCATAGCCGTTCATCGGCCCGAGCGAGAGCATGCCCAGCACCACGTAGCGGGTGCGGTTCTCGCGGGAGCGGGGGCGGGGGCGGGAGCGGGGAGCCGGCATGCAGCTGCCAGATACATCTGGAAGATGCACCAGTCAAGCCCGACGGACGGCTGGACCGCGGATCAAGGCCCTTTCGCCCGCAGGCGCGCCTCCTGCGCTCGGAGGTCGGGCTGGTATTGCGTCGTGTCGAACACGACGAAGCCCACGAGCAGGACGGCGAACAGCACCGAGGCCACCAGGACGACGAGCTGGAACCGTTTCTCATACTTGAGGTGCATGAAGAAGAGCGCCACGAGGGAAGCCTTCAGGCACGCGATCGCGAGCGCCGCCACCACATTGAGCGGGCCGAGGTCGACGCGAGAGATCGCCACCGTCAGCACCGTCAGCCCGATCAAGGCGGCCGCGGTGCGGAGGAGGACGGACGCGGGAAGCGCGTGCCGCCCGCGGGCGTCGAGCGAGTGTCCAGAGTTGCCGGGGGCGGCTCCGTTCACGGACGAACCCTTCAAATGAGATAGAAGAGCGGAAAGAGAAAGATCCAAATCATGTCCACCAGGTGCCAGTACAGCGCCACGACGTCCACCGGGGCGAAGTAGTCGGCGGCGAAGTCCCCCCTGCGCGCGCGGGCCACGAGCCAGCCATAGAGCCCCATCCCGGCGAGCACGTGGATCCCGTGCAGGCCGGTCATGAGGTAGTAGACGCTGAAGAAGGTGCCGAGGCGCGCGGGCACCGGGAGCGCGCGAACCGCGGCGGGGAGCGTGGCGAGGATCTCCTCCGACGGCCGGCAGGACGCGCCCCAGCCGACGCCGTTGTGGAGCTTGTGACTGTATTCGACGTACTTCACCGCCATGAAGACGCCGGCCAGTGCGAGCGTGACGAGGAGCGTGGCGACCAGTCCGCGGCGCCGCCCGAGCTGCGCGCAACGCACGGACCATGCCGCGGAGAGGCTGCTGCCGATGAGCACCACCGTGTTGAGCGCGCCGAGCCTCCAATCCAGGAAGTGGTGGGCGTACTGGAACAGCTCGCGGTGGTTGGCCCGGTAGACGCCGTAGGCGGTGAAGAGCCCGCTGAAGAAGAGCACCTCGCTCCCGAGAAAGAGCCAGATCCCGAGCTTGCTCGCGTCGGTCTGGGCCCCCAGGGTGTCGAAGTGCATGGCGAGGAAGCGCGCGCGCTGCGGGGGCGCGGCTGCCGCGGTGTCCGCCGGTTCGAGGGAGGGCCTCGTCACCCCGCGTCGTCCCCGCGGACGCGGACCCAGCCGGCCGTCTCGGAGATGAACCGAAGCCCGGAGAAGTCGTAAGGCTTGTTCCCGCGCGGCGTGATCGTGAAATTGTCATGCGCTGGAGGGGATGCGGTCGTCCACTCCAGCGACGCGGCGCCCCACGGATTGGGGGGCGCGCGGCGGCCCCGAAAGAGCGACGCGACGAGGCCCCCGAGCGCGATGCACATGCCGGCCGCGAGCACGAACGCGCCCACCGTCGACAGCCGGTTGTCCCTCTGGAACACCGGCGCGTAGGTCGCGTACCGGCGTGGCATCCCCGCCACTCCGGCGAAGAACTGCGGCACGAAGGTGAGGTGGAAGCCGGCGAACACGAGCGCTGCGGAGAGCTTCCCCAGCGTTTCGTCGTACATGCGCCCCGTCATCTTGGGCCACCAGTAGTGCAGCCCGGCGAGGAAGGCGGTGAGCACCGCCCCGACCATCACGAAGTGGAAATGGGCCACCACGAAGTACGTGTCGTGCAGCGGGATGTCCGTGGCGAGCGACCCGAGGAAGAGCCCGGTGAGCCCGCCGACGCCGAAGATCGCGAAGAAGGTGAGGACGTAGATCATCGGCGTCTCGAGGACGATGGCGCCCTTGTACATGGTGGCGAGCCAGTTGAACGTCTTGATGGCGGAGGGGATCGCCACGAGGAGCGTGAGGAAGCTGAAGATGACGTTGGTCCAGCTCGATTGGCCGCTCACGAACATGTGATGGCCCCAGACGAAGAACCCGATGACCGCGATCGCGATCGAGCTCATCGCGATGAAGCGGTAGCCGAAGATCGGCTTGCGGCTGAAGACCGAGACGACCTCGCTCACGATCCCCATCGCGGGCAGGATCATGATGTAGACGGCGGGGTGCGAGTAGAACCAGAAGAAGTGCTGGAAGAGGACAGGGTCGCCTCCGTACTCGGGCATGAAGATACCGAGGTGGAAGAGCCGTTCGAGGAAACCCATCGCAGCGGTGATGCCGAGCACGGGCGTGGCGACGACCTGGATGATTCCGGTGGCGTAGAGTGCCCACAGGAAGAGCGGCAAATCGAACCAGCCCACCTCCGGCGGCCGCATCTTGTGGATGCTGGCCATGAAGTTGAGGCCGGTGAGGATCGAGCTGAAGCCCACCACGAACAGCGCGGCGAGCGCGAGCAGGATTCCGAGCCCGCGCGATTCCTCCAGGCTGTAGGGTGGGTAGAGCGTCCACCCGGTGTCTATGCCGCCCGCCACCAGCACGGCGATGAATAGCACCGCGCCGATCACATAGAGCCAGAAGCTGAGCAGGTTGACCCTCGGGAAGGCGAGGTCCTTCGCTCCGAGCTGGAGGGGCACCACGAAGTTGCCCAACGCCGCCGGGATGCCTGGGATGATGAAGAGGAAGATCATCACCGCGCCGTGCAGGGTGAAGAGCTTGTTGTAAGCGTCGTTCGAGACGAGCCCACCCTCCGGGCGCCACAGGTTCAGGCGCAGGACGAGCGCGAACGAGCCACCGAGGGCCAGCGACGCGGTGATCGCGACCAGGTACATGACCCCGATCCGCTTGTGATCGAGCGTGAGCAGCCACGAGCGGATGCCACGCCCGTGCTCGAGGTAGCTCTCGGCGGCCGGCCCGAGCGGTGAGGCCTTCGTGGCCAGCGTCATGGCCCCTCCTGGAGGCTCTGAAGGTAGGCGCATAAGCCCTGGATCTCGCGCTCCTCGAGCGGAATCGGCGGCATGACATTGGCGAAGCCGGCGGCGATCCTGGCCGCCGGCCTGAGGATCGACTCGCGGACGTAGTCCTCGTCCACGAGCGCCGCCGTCCCGTCCGCGAGCTTCTCGCTCTTGCCCCAGAGGTTCTTGAAGGTCGGCCCGACTCGGGGCGATCCGTCCGGGCTGTGACAGCCGACGCAGCCCTTCGCGAGGAAGACCCGCTTGCCCAGCTCGACGAGCGAGGCCGCCGGGGCGGCGCCCTCGCGCGCCCAGGCGTCGAAGGACGCTTGGTTCGGATGGACCACCGCCGTCGTGCTCATGCGCGAGTGGTCCGTCCCGCAGAACTCGGCGCAGACGATGGGGAAGGTGCCGGGCAGGATGGGCGTGAAGGTCATCCGGGTGAAGCGGCCGGGCACCACGTCCTGTTTCAAGCGGAAGTCGGGCAAGTACAGCGAGTGGATCACGTCGGCAGAGGCCATCACCAGCTCGGTGGGCCTGCCGGCCACGAGGTGCAGCTCGCCCGCCCCTTTCCCGTTCGGGTGATCGAACCACCAGGACCACTTGCGCGCCGTCACCTGGATCCGGAGCGGGGCCGCGCCGGGGCCGAGCTTCGTCATGGCAGAGTATGTCTTCGTCGACACGGCGAAGATGACGAACACCAGCGCGAGAGGGATGCCTGTCCAGATCAGCTCGAGCCGCATGTCGTGGGACGGCGACGGCTCCGGCTCGAGGCGCGACGCACGCTTGCGGTAGCGAACGACGAAGACGACGGTAACCACGACGATGAGCGCGAGGAAGAATGCGCTCAGCCAGAAGATGAAGCCGAAGACCCAATCGACGCGCCCGGCGACGCTCGACGCCCGCTCGGGCATGAAGCGAGGGGAGGCGTGCTGGGCCGCCGCCGCAATGTGTTCAGAGACCGGGTGCGTCACGGCGGAGCCTCGAGCGTCGGACCCTGAAGTCGCGCAGCGCGTAAACGCCCACGAACACGACGAGGAACAGGAGCGCCCCGATTCCCCCCGCTCTCATGATCTTGAGAGCACGCGGCGCCGGGTCGGCGGGGTCGAAGCCCATGCAGGTCAGGAGGAAGCCGCCGAGGCTCGCTTGCTCCGCCCCGGTGGCCACCCGCCCGGCCTGCGCGCGATCGAGCGCTTGGATCAAGGCCTCGGAGGAGTAGGTGATGCCGTGCAGATAGCCGCTCACGCGGCCGTCTCCGGTGAGGATCACGAGCGTCGCCTGGTGCCTGAACTCGCCCGTCTTCGGGTCGTATTGGTACTTGAAACCCACCGCCCGGGCGAGCTCGTCCACGTCGTGCTGCGCGCCCATGACGAAGCGCCACGCGCGCGCAACTCCTTCGCCACCTCCCGCCTGATGGACGAACGCCTGCTTGTAGCGGTGCAGCTGCGGGAGCGCGTCCGTGGGGTCGATGCTCACCGTGGCCACGGAGAAGCGCTCGCCGTTCCAGCCAAGCTCGCGCAGCGCCTTGGCAAGACCCGCGAGCTGAAGGCCGCACAGCCTCGGGCAGCTCGTATAGTTGAATGAGAGCAGGACAGGGCGTCCACCCAGCGCGCCGAGCGTGAGCGGCCGACCGTCGTCCTCCGTGAGCGGCGCCTGGCGCGGGACGGAGGCGCCAAGCCGCTCGGTGGTGCCCACCTCGGCGACCGAACGCCGGAGCTGGTCGGCGCTCTGAGCGCTGGCGCGGCCGACGCACGCCAGGGCGACGCAGACGAGGGCGGCTCGGGCCGTGGCGTGGCGTCTTCTCGCTGGCATCGCTCGGGCTGCTACTTCTTCTTGGCCTTGGACGCCTTGGCCCTCAGGTCGACGACGTAGTAGGCGAGGGCCCAGCGCTCGTCATCGGGGAGGTGCGTGAAGGCGATCATCGCCGTCCCTGGGACGCCCTTGCCCAGTGTGTCGAACACCTGGCCCACCTTCGCGCCGTTCTTGAGCGCATCGGTGGTGAAGTTGCGTGGCTTCGGATTCAGCGCCGCCGCCGCCACGCCGTCGCCCTCGCCCTTCGCGCCGTGGCACGAGGCGCAGTTGAGGTTGAACGAGACCTTGCCGATCTCCAGAAGCTCGGGGGTCTTCTTGGGAGGCTCGGCCGCACGTGCGACGGTCGTGAGCAGCACCATGCCGACAGCGGCCATGGACATCACCCTCTTCTCGCGCATTGTTCACTCCTCCGTGGTGCGTCCTCGGGACGCTCGATGGGACGGGAACCTGAGTGGATCGGGACCGGGCAAGGGCATCACCTCGAGGGGAGGGCGCCCTCGGGCGGCGCCACCGGCGCCGGGCGGCGCTCCGGTACGTCCACGGTCCAGTGCTTGGCGAGGTAGGACGAGAGCGACTTCACCTCCTCGTCGGTGAGAGGCGCGCCGAACTTGCGCATCTTCTCGACCGTCTTCTGCCACTGCGCCGGCGTGAGGCGCTGCAGCGTCACGTACTCTCCCGTGTGGCAGATGAGGCACTTCGCCTGGAGCACGCTGCGCGCGGGCTCATCAGGGAGCTTGCCCTCGAGGAGCGCGGTCTGGTCGGAGGATGCCGTGGTAGCTGTCGCGGCGGGCTCGGCGGCCACCAGAAGCGAGGCGACGACGATGGCGGAGATCACGCTCGCACCTCCACTTCCACCCGATCGATCGCGTTGTACAGGTAACCGCTCGGGTTCCATACGGGGACGTCGGGCTGGCGTGCGCCGGTGGTGTCCGTCGCCCTGGACGCGACGACATGGCGTCCGGGCTCGGGCTTCCACGCGTGGCGGAAGACGCGGAACCCGTAGGGCGTGGCGGGCCCCTCCAACTCGGCGGGCCGCCAGGTGCCGCCGCCGTCGAAGCTCAGCTCCACCCCCGCGATGCCCGCCTCGCCCGAGAACGCGACGCCGACCACCTGGTGGACACCCGGGCGGAGGACCTCCCCGTCCTCGAGCGAGCCGATGATCGACTTCACGTTCAGCTTCGTCATCGGCTTCATCTGATCGGCCGGAATCGCCTCTCCCGGCGCCCCGGGCTTCACCGGGTACCTGTAGGCGGTCTCGTAGAAGAAGCCCTTCGGCTCCTCGGCGAGCACCGCGACGTCGGTCAACCACTTCATCCAGTCGTCGGCCACCCAGCCCGGCACCACGAGGCGCGCCGGGCTCCCGTGGAAGGGCGAGAGCGGCTCGCCGTTCATCTTCAGCGCCAGGAGCGTGTCGGCGTGAAGCCCCTTCTCGAGCGGAATGCCGCGGATGAACGCCGGCGTGGTGCTCATAGTCGGCCGCTCGGCGCCCTGGAGCCGGAGCCTGGCTGCGCCCTCCTTCGGCCGCGCGAGCGCGAGCACATCGCGCAGGCGCACGCCGGTCCACTCGGCGTTGCCCACCGCGCCGAAGCGCCACTGCACGCCCGGGACGCGCGGCTTGAAGAGCCCGCGGCCGTTGCCCGCGCACTGGAGCACCGCCTCGACCTTCACCTGTGGCAGCTTCTGGAGATCGCCGACGGTGAGCGAGAGCGGCTTCTCGACGAGCCCTCCTACCTCGAGGCGCCAGTCCTTCGGGTCCACCTTGGGGATCTCGAAGTGGTTGCGCAGGTAGAAGCGCTCGAGCGGCGTGATCCGCGTGGTGAAGGTGGAGCGCAGCGACTCGTAGTTGGGTGGACGCCTCGAGAGTGGCACCAGGGTGCCACCTTCTTCGGCGTACGCGAGGCTCGGCGCCTCGAGCCAGTAGGCGGCGGCGACGACGCCCAGGGCGGAGGTCTTGAGGAAGCTGCGGCGGTCCATGGTCATAGACATCCCTTGAAAGCCCCGGCCTTCGGCTTCCTGGTGATGGAGAACTCGGCGACGTCCACGGTGGCGATGTGCGTCCGCGCGTCCACCTTCACGGTCCGGCCGGTAAAGTCGATGCTCCCGCCGCCGAACGCGCTCTCGAGCTGATAGCGAAAGACCTTCTTGTCGGACAGGCGGTAGATGCGCTGCTCCGCCACGTCGAAGACGACCAGCTCCTTCTTCGCCTTCGCCGGCGGGCACGCCGAGAGCTGCTTCAGCTCCCCCTTGGCCCGCGCCTCGAGCGCACAATCGATCCCGGTGACCACCCCGGCGGTCACCTCCACCTCCTCGCCGGGAGCCGCCCGGACGGACCCCGCGCAGAGGAGGACGAGCACGGCCAGCAGCTTCATCATGGCTGTCTCCGGTCGCCGGGCGAAGGCGCGCCCAGCGTCATCATGTACGCGACCATCGCCGCCAGATCCGCCTTGGGCAGCGAGCCGAACGCCGGCATCTTCGAGATCTTCTTCCCGCCCGGATCGCGCCGGTACCAGACGAAGCTGTCGTTCCTCGGAAAGGCGCCGGCTGCGCCGGGCGGCTTCGATCGGTCGTAGTGCTGGTCGGGATTCGGATTCGGGACGATGACGGCGCTCGGGTCGAGGAGCGAGTCCCGCAGGTAGCCGGGCGTCGCGATCCCGCCGATGGCCGTGAGGTCGGGGGCGATCCCCGGGGGCGCGATGCGCCTGTCTCCGACGGCGTGGCAGGCGGCGCAGACGGTCTCCACCAGGACCTTGCCGCGCGCGAGGTCGCCGAGGCCGCCCGTCGCGTAGCCATAGGAGAGCTCGCCGACGTAAGCGCTGTCGAGCGGGTACCGGGGAAGGCGCAGGAACTTCCATCGGGTGAGCGCTTTGTTCCCCCCGCGCTCGTGGCGCGCGCCGTCCCACACCGCGAGCGCGAAGGGGACGAGCCCTTGGCGCAGGTCGTGGGCGCCCGCGGCGAGGGGGCGGACGAACACCGCGCGCCACGCCTTGCGCCGACGGTCGTAGTGCATCGCGACGCGGGCCCCTCCCGGATCGGCGCGCGTGAGCGAGCCGAAGCCGCTCGCGGCTCCCGCCCAGCCGTTCGTTCCGTCAGCGCTGGCGAGCGCCCTGTACAGGACGACCGGCATCCCCTCGTCGCCCATCCCGACGTACGGTAGCCTCACCCCCGCACCGAAGTGGAGCGGGAGCTCCAGCGCGGCGCCGTCTCCGAACGCATCGGTTTCGTCGAGGCGGGCGCGGTCCTCGGTGGAGTCGCTCCAGTCCACGGCGACGGCGAGATCCTTCCCGTCGAAGGCGGCGCGCACGGCGAGCGTGCGAGGCGCGGCCTGGGCGAGCGCGGCGTTGGCGGCCCGGTCGTTCAGGCGGATCGTACGCTGGGGCACGGCGACGAGCGTGCCCGCTGGAAGCCTGTTCCAGAGCTCCGCGGCCGGATCGGCGGCGAGCGGCCCCGCGACCTCGGTCGCCTCGATCGCCTCGGAGTCGAGGAACGCTTCGTTCGCGCGCGCAGCCGCAGGCGCGAGGCCGAGGATGACGCCGAGAGCGAGGGCAGTGGCGGCGCGCATGGTCACCTCGGCGACGACGTCCCGAGCGCCTTCTGGCCCCGGCGGCCGAGCTGCACGAGGCCCGGGGCGGTGGGCGCGCCGAGGCGGAACATGTCGGCGTGCCTGTAGGCGATGAGCACGTCGAGCAGCTCCGAGGGCTTGCCCGCGCGCCGCTTCGCCATCTCCGCCTCGAGCCTTGCGAGCGCCTTCCTCACCCCGGGTCCGAACAGGGACTCGAGGTGCGCGATGGGGATGCGCTCGCTGCCCGGGATCGGCCTGCCGTGGTCGTCATACCTGGGCGGGCCGGGGAGCGGTGGCACGTAGTAGACGTTGGGCTGGGTGCCGTACTCCGGGTGGAGCGGGAGCGCCACCTCGTACTTCTTGACGAGCTTGTGGACCTGGCCGTCCTCGTCGTCCAGGTACCCGACGAACCGGAGGCGCCCCACGCACTGCTGCGCGCAAGCCGGGGGCAGTCCCTTCTCCACACGCGGGAAGCAGAGGATGCACTTCTCAGACTTGAAGATCTTTGGATTGAAATAGATCTTCTTGTAGGGACAGCCAGCGACGCAGTAGCGCAGGCCTTCGCAGCGCGTTCGATCGACCAGCACGACGCCGTCCTGCGCGCGCTTGAAGATGGCTCCCCGCGGACAGGCCGCGAGGCAGCCCGGGTTCGAGCAGTGGTTACAGATGCGCGGCAGGTAGAAGAAGTAGCTGTTCGGGAACTCGCCCGCGCCCACATCCTCGTCCCAGTTCGGGCCGTTCTTCGGCGTGCCCTGCGCCCGCACCTCGGCGCCCAGCGCGGCTTCATCGAGGTTGAAGTCCCAGGGCGTGCCGTAGTCGGCGCTCCTCGACGGGACGGTGCCGTCGCGCAGGGCCCCGCCCGTGTCGAAGCCGCCGCCCATCTCCTCCCACTTGGACGGGTAGCCGGCACCGGGCTTGGTCTCGACGTTGTTCCAGTACATGTACTCGCGGCCTTCGCGGTTGGTCCACTGCGTCTTGCAGGCCACGGTGCAGGTCTGGCACCCGATGCACTTGTTGAGGTCCATCACCATCGCGAGCTGGCGCATCGTCATGAGGCGGCCCCATTCACCTTCGCGATGTCGACGGTGGAGTCGTAGGAGTGCTGGTTGCCGTCCCAGGCGGTCCCGAACCTGAGGTGGCCCCAGCCGTCGCTCAGCTCGAGCAGGTTGAGCGCGTCGCCGATGAGCGCACCGTCGCCCCGCTTCCCCTTGAAGAAGAAGGGCTCCCACCCGTGCTCCATCACCAGCGCGTCCGGCGGCACGCTCGCCGTCACCTTGACCATCACCACCGCCTCGCCCAGGTCGTTGAAGAGCCGCACGTCGTCGCCGTCGGCGATGCCCCTCGCCGCCGCGACCTGGGGGTTCAGCATGACGTAGGGCTTCCCGCGCTGCAGACGCAGCAGGATGGGCGAGGTCTTGTAGGTCGAGTGGATTGACCAGCGTGCGTGCGGTGTCATGAGGAGGAAGGGAAAGCGCCGGGTACGAATCGGTTCGCGCGCCGTCGGGACGTGCGCGCCGGCCGCGATCCACAGCGGGTGGTCGACGTAGAACGTGAGTCGCCCGCTGACCGTCTCGAAGCGCTGGTTGAGGAAGAGGTTGTTCTCGAACGAGCTGTAAGGCTTGTCGGGGTAGAGCGGAGAGGACTTGCCCGCCTTCTCGTTGAGGGTGAGGAAGCCGCCACGCTCGACCATCGTCCTCGGCGAGTTGGGCTTGAACTGATCGACGTGCTCGAGCGCGTACTCGACCGCGTTCCGATCGGTGCGGAGCTTACCACCCAGCGTGAATTCCTCGACCAGCCGGTCCATGGCATGGAAGCCGGCCACGGTGTGGCTCGAGTCGGGGACCTTCAGGGCGCGCTCGTCGCGCGTCCGCTCGTGGCGCGCCAGCGCCAGCGCCTGCATCCTCTCGGCGATGAGCGTCGAGATCTCCCACTCGGATCTGGCCTCGCCAACGCGCTTCAGGCCCGCGGGCGGGATCGAAAGGTTCGCGAACCGGTGGTAGCCGGGGTTCGTGCGGAGGTCCCACGACTCGTAGGGCGTGGTGCAGGGGAGCAACACGTCGGCATAGGTGGCGAAGTCGCTCATGCGGAAGTCGCCGTAGGCGATGAACTTCGCCTTCTCGAGGAACGCTTCCCGGTACCCAGCCTTGTTTCGCCGGAAGCGCGCGTCCGCGAAGAGCAGGAAGGTTTCGGTCTCCTTCCACCACGGCTTGCCGCGCTTCTCGCCCGCGTCACCGGCCGACTGCTCCACGAGCGCCGCGACCTGGCTCCGATACTCCGCCTTCGACGCGCCGGTGGCTCGCTGGTAGTCCTCCTCGCCGAACGAGGCGTCGGGCCTGGAGAGGCCCCCGCCCAGCATGAACTCCGAGACAAAACCCGACGCGAAGCGGTGCATGTACCTTCCCGAGAAGCCCGAGAGCCCCTCCAGGCCGGTGATGTTCCACTCGTTCTCGGTGTTGAGGCCTCCTCGCGGTCCGAGCTTCCCGAGCAGGGCGGCGAGCGACGCGATGGCGCGCTGTGAGAGCATTCCGTTGAAGTGCTTGCCGATGGAGAACCCGAGCGTGAGGACCGCCACCTTCGAAGTGGCCAGGTCGCGCGCGAGTCGATCGACGACCGAGGGGTGGACGCCGGTGAGCTTCTGCGTCTTCTCGGGCGAGAACGCTTCGAGCTCGCGGCTGAAGAGCGTGAACGCCGGCGCGACCTCCACCTCTCCGTGCTGCTTCAGGCGCAGGCGGTACGTCCCGAAGAGCGCGGGGTCGATCTTCCACCCGATGTCCTCGAGTCGGAGGGTGTCCACCGTCGAGCCCTGGCACCCTGGCAAGGCGGTGATCTTCTTACGCCGCCGATCGAAGGCGACGAACACCTCGTGCCACTTCGCCTCCTCGCCGGCGAACAACCGGGCCGAGTCCCCGTCGAAGCGCGGATCGGAGAGGTCGATGTCGTGAAGGCGCACCAGCTCTTTCGTGTCCGTGCGGACCAGCAGCGGCAGATCCGTGAACCGCTGCAGGAACCGTTCCTGGAAGAGCCGTGCATGGACGATGCGGTGAAGGATCGAGAGCGCGAGGTGGCCGTCGTATCCGGGCTTCACCGGGACCCACAGGTCGGCGTGGACGGCCGTGGAGTTGAACTCCGGGGAGACCACGATGATCTTCGCCCCGTTGTACTTTCCCTCCCACAGGTAGTGTGCGTCGGGGATGCGCGACGTGTTCGGGTTGCAGCCCCAGAACAGCGCCACGTTGGCGCCGTACAGGAAGTCGTAGGTGCAGCCGAAGTTTCCCTCGCCGTACACCGCGCTGACGCCCGGGAACATGTCGCCCACGTAGCTCGAGATGTACGGGCGCACGGCGCCGAGCAAGGTGCCGAGGCGCTTCACCGAGGCGGCGCGTGCCTCGGAGAGCATCCCGGAGCCGATGTGGACGTAGTTCCCGGCAGGCCCCTTCTCGAGCATCGTCTCGTAGAGGCGCGTGGCCACCTCGCTGATGGCCTCGTCCCAGGAGATGCGCTTCCACTTGCCCGCGCCGCGAGCCCCCACGCGCTTCATGGGGTAGAGGAGGCGGTCCGCCTCGTAGAGCGCCTGCGAGTGCTGCACACCCTTGTTGCAGCCGCGCGGATTCGGATCCGGGATGTTGGGAAGCGCAGGGTAGGAGGCCGACTGGTTCTCACGCGTGATGCGTCCGCCCTCGTCGGTCCACACCTCCCAGGCGCAGTTGCCCTGGCAGTTCACGCAGTGGTACGCGTACCCGTGCGCTTCGCCGTCACCGTAGGTGGCTGCGAACTCCTGCCGGTAGAGATCCTCGGTCGACCTCGCGGGCGCCTTGCGCACGTCCTCGACCCCGGCCGCCTCCGCCGCCGGCTCCTCGCCCTTGGCGAGCACCTTGGACGCGGCCCCCGATGCGCCGAGAACGACGAGGCCCTTGAGAAGGTTGCGGCGGCTGACGGACATGGTGCGCGCTCCTCTAGAGGCAGCCGCCGCCGGCTTTCACCGACGGCGGAGAGTACTCACCGGAGTCTTCGGGAAGCTTGGCAGCGACCCACGCCGCCATCCCGCCGCCGAGGCTGCGCGCGGTGGTGAAGCGGGCGATGCACCGCTCGACCTCCGCCGCGTCGCCGCTCTCGGAGACGATCACCGTCGGCACCGAGGGATGGATCCGATCGCGCGCGGCGCTGGGCGCGCGAGAGAGATCGCAGCCGGGCAGCGGGACGGCGCCGGGGATGTGCGAGTCCTCGTAGCCTTCTGCGAGGCCACCGCGGACGTCCACGATCTGCCAGCTCGTCCGGGAATGGGCGAGCGTGCGGTACAGGTCCTGCGGCGCCACGGGGAGCTGCCGCTCCAGCTCCGCGCGCCTCCACCCCTCGATCGCGACGACCGTGGAGAGGGCTGCGAGGAGCGCCGCCCACACGAACGGCTCGGATCGAGCGTTCATGGACCCGCCCCCGTTCGCGCCGCGGAGATGTCCCCGACAGGCCGCGCAGCGAGCGCCGCGTTGCCCCGCCGCAGCCCGAACCACCCCATGGCGAGGGCGAGGGCCGCTGCGGCGAAAAGGATCCGGACGTGCGTCTTCACGGCTTCCTCCTTCAGTCGTAGACGCGGTCGCCCGCGGCCTGCGCTTTGCCCATGTCGAGGGAGTGCACCACGAGGAGGCGCGCGTTGCTCACCGCCATCGAGACGGCGAAGAACGTGCCTGCCATCGCGAGGCTGCCCAGCGAGAGGGTGGGCCACGCCGCGATGAAGGCCCCCGTCGTGCAGCCGCCGCCGATGAGCGCGCCGAGGCACATGACGGCCGCCGCCGAAAAGCTCGTCGCGATGGCCCGTACGTCGAGGACACGCGGCTGGAGGGTGGCTGCGGCCGCCCTCGATGCGAGCGAGAGCGACTGCGCGAGGTAGGCGCCGGGCAACACGCCGACGATGAGCGCGGCGCGCCAGACGATGTCGTCGTCGATGCGCGGCACAATCTCCAGCGGATGTCCCGCCCAGTGGGCGAGTGAGCCCGCCAGCGCGAGGATGGCTCCGGAGAAGCCGAGATAGCCGCCCTGCGCGGTCGCGGCGACGACGAGGAGACCCGCGACGGTGCCCGACGCCGCCCAGTTCCACTCGCCACGCAGGACGTCGAGCAGCCCGCTCCGGGCTCGAGCGGGCTCGAAGACCTTCTCCGTCGTGAGGCGGTCGACCGCGAGCGCCACGATGAGGGACAGCGCGCCCCAGCCGAGCGCGACGGCCGCGAACGGCAGGCCCAGCTCGCCGTGGACCGTGAGCGGCTTCTGGTTCGTGGCGATGACGCCGGCGCTCATGAGCGGATCCTTGAGCGCCGCGTAGGCGAGCACGCCCGCGAAGAGCCCGAGGACCGCGGCCGGCGCGGCGAACTTGTTTCCGCCGCCCCTCCCGCCGACCTTCGCGACGCAGGTGCCCGGGCAAAGGCCCGAGACGCCCATGCCGATGCCGAATAGCGCGCCGCCGAGCACGTGGGCCATGCCGAGGAAGGGCATGACGCGCGGCACGAGGTTCCAAGCCTCGGCCACCCCCAGCGCAGCGGCGAGCCCATAGAGGAGGGAGGCGACGCCGATGGCGGTGAAGGCGAATTTCATCACCTTCGTGTCGCGAAGGGTGAGCATCCCCATGACGCGCGAGTAGCGCGTCGCGCCCACCTTGTAGAGGACGATCCCGAACCCCAGCCCGATGAGCGCCCCTCGAAGGAACGGCAGCACGGAGTGCCTCCCCTGTTCTACGGCTGCACGGCGAGCGGCAGCGACGGATCGTTGCCCCACTCGTCCCACGAGCCGACGTAGACCTTCACGTTCTGGTGGCCGGCCTTGCGGAGGGCGAGGTACTGGAACGAGCCGCGCCCCAGGCCGACGTGGCAGTAGCTGATCACCGTCTTGCCGGCTGCGTAGCCGTTCTTCTTCAGCTTCTCGAGCTGCTTCGCGAGCTCGGTCGCGTCCTTGATGGTCGGCTTGTCGGCGTCACCGTTCTTGTTGCCGGAGTACTTGCTCCACGGCGAGAAGACAGCGGTCGGGATGGCCCCCCCTCGCTTCACCGTCTGCTCGCTGCCTGCTCCCGAGAGCGCCGGGAGCAGCGTCTTCCCGGTGTACTCGTCGAGCGTATGGCGAGCGTCCAGGAGCAGGTAGTGTGCAGGATCGGCGGTCGCCCTCTTGACCTCGTCGACGTTTGCGATCATCTCCCACTGAACCGCCGGTGTGAACGAGGCCGCCTGGGGCTTCGCCGCCGCGCCCATCTCGACGGGTCCGCCGTGCGCCTTCCAGGTGGCGAGGCCACCGTCCAGAATCCGTACGCTCTTGACGCCATAGAGCTGGAGGAAGAACCAGTTGCCGCTCGCGTTTACGCCGGGGGCGGCGTCGTACACGATCACCTGGGTTTCTGCGTCGATGCCAAGCCCCTGGCCGATGAAGGTCGCGGCCCTCGGCTCGCACATCGGCAGGCCCTTGCAGGCCTTCACGTCGTCCAGGTAGTGCAGATCGTGCGAGTAGGCCGCGACCGAGCCGGGAATGTGGGCCTTCTCGAACTCCTTCTCCGTGTCCGAGAAGACGAACCGCACGTTCGCCTTGCCGGCGAGCGACTTCGCCTCCTCGACGCCGATGAAGTCATCGGCGGCGAGGGCGGAGCCCGCGGAGAGCGTGCTCGCCAGAGCAACAGCGGCCATGAGGATCTTCATCGTGTCCTCCTCGCATCGCCGAGGGTGATGTTCGACGTGCCCGGTCCGAGGCGCGACGCACGCCTCCGATCGGCTGGAGCGCCATCGCCGGTCACGACGCGGAAGCGGCGCCGCCGTAGCTCCGGGACGCCGAGGTCGAGGTGATGGGCGCGGAAGCCCGCCGCCGCGAGGATCGCGACCGCTTCCGACGCCATCGGGCAGTAAGGGCCGCGGCAATAAGCGACCACCTCGCGATCGCGCGGGATCTCCCCCACGCGAGAAGCCAGCTCGGCGAGCGGGATGGAGCGCGCGCCGGGGAGGTGTCCCGCCCGGTACTCGTGCGCGGGGCGCACGTCGAGCAGCGTGACGTCGTGGCGCCGGATGTGGGACAGCAGGTCCTCGCGCTCCTCGGGCGAAAGCAAGCGCAGCTCGCGGCGCAGCCGATCCATCCCGGGGAGCAGCGCCTCCGCGAGATCGCGGAGGGCGCCGAAGACCAGCGAGACGCTCTCGTCGGCGAGGCGGTACTCCACGAATTGCCCGTGCCGCCCGGCCGCCACCAGCCTGGCGGAGCGCATGTGCTGCAGGTGCTGCGAGGTGTTGGCCACCGAGACTCCGGCGCTCTGGGCCAGCGCCTCCACGCTCCAGGCTCCCTGGCGGAGGAGATCGAGGAGCCGGAGTCGCACCGGGCTCGCGAGCACCTTGCCGATCCGGGCGATCTCGCCGTAGTGGGCGAGAGCGAGACGCTCGGCTGCGGTGCGGCTGATCGTGTTCAAGCGAATGCTTGAATCTCGTGAACCCAGGGCTGCCCGTCAAGGGCCCGGCGGGGTCCCTCCGAGGGGTCAGCCTGCAGCCAGGCGCGGGACCTTTGTCCCTGGGAGCGCTACCGCCCCACCAGCGCCACCGGAGCCGTCCCAGCCGAAGGCTCGGGCGGCCTCGGCACCTGGGCGCGCACGGGCGGCGGCCGCTCCCCGGTCGCGATCCAGCGCGCCACCTCCTCGTCGCGCTGCGTCGCCTCGAGGTGGTCGAGGATGAACGGGTAGACGTCGCGCCACGCGTCCTGCCCCATGATGCAGTCGAGGTGCCCGTACCCAGGGATCACCTGGCGGCTGTACAGATCGCCGTTGTGGCTTCGCAGCCAGTCGTACGTCTTCAGGGTGCTGTCGGGAAGGAAGCAGACGTTGTCAGCGCCATGGATGAACGCCACCGGAATCTTCATACGCTCCGGGTGCTCCAGATAGTCGTCCGAGCCATCCGCGCGCACCGCGCGGCGCCGACGGGCGAGGAGCGCGAGGTGCTCGAACCCCTTCACGTTGCCGCTCCCGAAGGTCTCGTGCAGCGTGGCGTGCGTGAGCTCGTTCAGGTTCCGGTGATCGTAGAGGCGCCCGTACAGGAACGAGATCCGGTGGCAGGCGGTACTCTGGCACCGCTCCGGCGCGGGCATGGGCGTGAGCCGCAGGAGCTCGTCGAAGGCGCCGTCGACCCAGCTCGGCGTCGGCCCAGGCTGGGCGGTGAGGTGGTGCACCCCGAGGCGATCGAGGACGTCGGGCAGGTGGAGGCCCGATTTCACGCGCATGGCCAGCGGGACCTCGACGTGGGCGGCGATCTGCGAGCAGACGGCGGCGCGGACGCCCCTCAGCACCGAGAGCTGTGACATGACGTAGGTGGTCGAGCCGAAGCAGTGCGCGACCATCTGGACGGTGGAGCGCCCCGTCACGCGCTTCACCTTGGCGACGGCCGCGGGGTAGTCGAACTGCGCCACCTGGTCGAGGTCGAACTGCTGCGCCGAGGCGGGCAGGTCGATGCTGGCGCGGTTCTCGAGGTTCCAGACGTCGTACCCGGCGGCGCACAGGTACTCGACGAGGCAGGTCTGGACGGTGTCGAGCGCGAAGATGCGGCCGGACACCCCGAACCCGTGGTTCAGGATGACCGGCCCCTTGTCGCCCGCGCGATAGCGCGCGAGGCGCAGGTCGACGCCGTCTGCCGTCCGGATCGGGTGGAGCTCGGGCTCGGGCGCGCGGAGGAGCCGCCGCTTGCGCGGGGCCGCGTCCGGCTTCAGGTCGGACAGGCGCTTGAACACGCCACCGTAAACGTCGAAGAGCGCCCCCGCGAAGGAACGGCCGAAGGCCACCAGCGCCTCGAGCCGCTCCGCCTCGCTGGCGGCGTGCGTGACCTGCATGGTGGTGAGCTGTCTCGCGAAGTCGGCGGGCTCGATATGGAGGATGCCCCGCCCCACCACCGGACCGTCCGGGCCGTCCTTCCTCAACGTGACGAAGAGCGTGCTGGTGTCGTGCCAGATCTCGGCGCCGCCGTCGGCGTGGACCTCCTTGAAGCCCTCCAGGAACCAGCGCCCGCCGGCCTCCGACGTGAGCGCCATCCGGTACCGCATCTGCTTCGCCTCGACGCTCTCCGGGTCGGTCACGAAGAGCTGGAACGCCCCCTCGCTCGCCATGAGCGGCCTCGGAGAGAGGGTGGGCGCGAAGGCCGTCCCTGCCATGCGGGCCGGGTGGTCGGGGTCGTGCAGCAGCGCGTCCAGCTCGCCGCCGATGGTCAGCGTGAACTCGAGCGACGAACCCTCGGCGCGCCCGCGCTGCTCGCCCTTCCCGAAGTCGACCTTCTCCGCCTCGGAGAAGAAGCCGCGCATCGTCTCGGTGAACTCGATCCCGAGCTTCTGCGGCTCGGGCAGGCGCCGCGGGCGCGAGGGCAGCGCGTAGTCGATGGTCCAGCCGCGATCCTGCGCGATGATCATGCAGCAGCGCTCCGCGAGGGCGGAGATGGTGAGGAGCGGGTTCACCCCGAGCGAGCGCGGGACGATCGAGCCGTCCGCCACGTAGAGCCCGTCGTACGCGGCGTCGCCCAGGTCCCCGGAGAAGACCTGGCCCTTGTGATTGACCACGCCGTGCCTGGCGTCGTCGGCCATCGCGCAGCCGCCCAGCGGGTGGACGGTGATGAGGTCCTGTCCCGCCATGCGGTCGGAGAGCGGGTTCTTCACGAAGGCGGCGGCCAGGGGGACGCTGGCGCGGCGCATGGCGTCGGTCATGCGCGCGAAGTGCTCCTGGCGGCCGACGCCCGGCCAGTCGATGTGGACCCGGCCGCCCTCGAGACGGATCGTGCCGCCGGCGTCGTCGTGGCTCATGACGAGGTACGTCTGCGTGGAGTCCATCGCGCCGGCACGGCTGCCGGCGAGCGCGCTCTCGATCTCTCGCGCGCGCTGGGCCGCAGTCGGATGGAAGCCGCCGTCGCTGGCGCGGGCGGCGGCCTCGAAGGCGCCGGGCAGGATGGGCGCGAGCGCACCCGGCATCGAGCCCTCCTCGATGACGTAGCCTCGCTCGACGTCGCCCTGGCCGCGCAGGTCGATGACCCCGGTGATGCAGGGGCCGGTGCGGTTCTGGAGCAGGGCCGGATCGTGGTGGCCCGCCCCCACGGTGTGGATGGGGACGTCGCCGTCATACCCCCATCCCAGCACGTCGCCGTTGCCGCTGAAGCCGTGGCCCAGGGCGGGCGAGAGGGAGAGCCCGGCCTCGCGCGAGCGGAGCAGGATCTCGGTGGAGCCGAGCGTGCCAGCCGCGAGCACCACCAACTCGGCGGTGACGAAGAGCGGCGGAGCGTCGAAGCGCTCCCGCGACACGTCGAGCAGCTGGTAGTACACGCGCCAGCCGCGGTCGGCGCGGGCGACGTGCTGCGCCGCCGCCTCGCAGAAGACGTCGGCGCCGAAGTTCACCGCGTCGGGCAGGTAGTTCATGAGGACCGTGTTCTTCGCGCCGTGATTGCACCCGGTCACGCAGTCGCCGCAGTCGTTGCAGGCGTGCTGCTCGACCCCCACGTGGTTCACGCCGGCCGGCGGCTCCTCGAAGGTGACGTTGATGGGAGGCTCGTAGAACTTGGCGTTCATGCTGGCCGCAGAGCGCTCGAGGGCCGAGAGCTTCGCCAGCGCCGCCCTGCCGCGCGGGTACGGCGTCGGCCTCAGCATCTCCTCGGCCAGCGAGAAGGCCCGGCCCAGGCGCGCCACGTCCGAGCGCACGGCGGTCGGCCAGCGGCCATCGTCGAAGATGCGCGGGTCCGGACGCAGCGAGACGTTCGCGTTGACGAGCGACGTCCCGCCGAGCCCGCAGCCGACGAAGACGGAGATGTCCTTCCCCAGGCGCAGGTCGTACAGGCCGGTGCGGCGGCCGACGTGGCCTTCGTCCGAGGAGATCTGGACCTCGCGCGTAGCTTCGGCGACGTTGTCGGGGTACTCGCCGGGCTGCAGCTCGCGCCCGCGCTCGAGGACACAGACCTTCCGGCCGGCGCGCGCGAGGCGGGAGGCGGCGATGGCGCCCCCGTAGCCGGATCCCACGATCACGACGTCGTAGTGCGGCTGGATCCGGTCGATGGGGGAGGACAGACGGACGCGCATGGTGCTCTCCTGCGTCGCAACTCGACCTCGATCAGCGGGGTCACCTCGATGGCCGATGCTACCGCGGCCCGGGCCGAGCAGCTCGTTACGGAGAGGCTGACCCGTCTGGATGGACTCCGGATCGAAATGGTTGAGCCCACCGCGCACCCGTGGCATGGGAGCGCCGCCACGCGTACCGCGAGGCTGATGAGGGTCCATGGGCGTCGAGGCCGATTGCATCGTGCTCGTGCCAGGCATCTTCGGGTTCGGCACGTTCGGGAGCGAGCGCGGCGCGAAGATCGAGTATTTCGCCGAGGTGAAGCGGGTCCTCACCGCCGGAACGGGCATCCCCGGATCGCGGATCCGCTCGGCCGAGCCGCCTCCCACGGGCGCCATCGCGCACCGTGTGGGCGAGCTCGTCGGGGAGATCGAGGCGGTCCTCGCGGATCCTGGTACGCCTCCCGGCGCGCGCGTTCACCTCGTCGGCCACTCGACGGGGGGCGTCGACGCCCGCCTCATGGCGAACGAGGGCTACACCGCGTTCACCGCGCACGGCGTCGACGTGGCGCGGCGCGAGCGCGTCGCCGCGCGCTTGGGAACCATCGTCACGGTGTCCGCGCCGTTCTACGGATCGCCGTGCACGGTGAAGCTCAAGCTCGAGTTCAGGGGCCTCGTCGCAGCGCTCTCGGCGTGGAGCGTCCTCGATCGCGGCGGGGTCCTCACCGGCGCGTTCGGCCCGCTCCTCGCGACGATGCTCGCGACCCTCGAGGCCGTCGCGCGCGACCAGCAGTCGAACGAGGCCGTGATCGCGCTGCTGAGCCGGCTCGGCCTCGACCGGGCGACGGTCGGACAGATGGTGGACTTTCGGAACGACATCCTCGCCGACGATCGCCTCGTCGACGACCTCGCCCCGCGCAGCATGGCGGCGCTCAACGCCTCGCTCGGGGAGGACCACCCGGACATCAAGAGCTACGTCACCGTGGCGCCCAGGCCCTCGCTCGGAGACCTCGGCAGCCTCGAGCGGCGCGCCCTGTACCTTCTGCTCTACGCGGCGACGTCCGACCCGGGCTTCAGCCCGGTCGCGTTCCCGGCGGGGCCCTGGCTCGTCGGGGCGCCAAACCCCGACCTGCTGGGGGAGGCGCCGCGGGCGTGCGACGGGGTGGTGCCCTCGTCCTCCCAGACCATCGCGGGCGAAGCGGTGGGCATCGTCTTGGCCGACCACGAGGACGTGATAGGCCACTTCGACGGTGAGAAGAACACGACGGTCTTCGAGTCGGGCGCCGGCTTCACCCGCTCGCGCTTCGTGAGGCTCTGGACCGACATCGCGGGCCGGCTCACGTAACGCACGGTCACACGGGGGCTGCGGTCACGGCGACGTCCGGCAGCCGCCGGCAAGATCAGCGCCCGCAGTTCTCCATGCAGGTCACGAGCGTCCGGAGGTTCGTCTCGACGAGCCGGTACCGCGCGAACCCCGCCTCGCGCACCGCATCGACGAGCCCTTGGCTGCGGAGGATGCGGAGCTGCTGGGAGACGATGGCCTGGGGCGCTTCGAGCTTCTCGGAGAGGGCGGTCACGTTCTCGTCGCCTTCCGCGAGGATGGCGACGATCCGGATCCGCAGCGGGTGCGCGACCGCCTTCAGCACCTCGGAGACGCGCCGCGCACGCTCCGGGTCTTTCGAGAAGACGGGGTGAGGCTGACGCTTGGACGCCACGGTCACGTTGTACCTCAATGCCACTCGCCGCGCGAAGGGCGGGAGTGGAGCGGGGAGGTCCCCGCTCCACCCCTTACCCCTGATTACTCTTCCTTCTTGAGCTCCTTGGCGAGGAGCTTGTCGAACCACAACTGCGCGCTCTGCAGGTTGCGCTTCGCGATCTCGGTCTTCGAGTAGCCGAGCGCCTGGAAGTCGAGCACACCCGTCGAGGTGTGGCAACGATCGCAGGTGAGCGCCTTCTCCTTCGTCACCAGGTGGCTGTTGGCGAAGTAGACCGTCTGCCAGCCCGGCGACGGTTCGACCTTGCCGAGGCCGAGCGTTTTCGCCGCGGAGGCGACGCCGGCGAGCGCGTCACCGTTGGCCGTCGGCTGAGCGAAGTCCATCGAGAGGAGCTGATCGGTGCGGCGATCGAAGAACGCCTTGCCCTGGTAGATCTTGAACGGGAAGATCTTGCTCTTCCCATCCTTGCGGCTGCCCACCGGACCGATGAAGTGCGGCTTGCTGTCGACGGTCCCATTGAACCAGGCATAGACGGGCTTCGTGTCCGACGGGGCCCGCTTGATGGTCGACGGCTCATAGAAGCCCGTCTCGAGCTTCGTCCACTTCGTGAAGTCCTTCGCGACCGCGCCGCCGGTGTTCGGGATGTGGCAGGTCTGGCACGCGATCTTTGCCGTGTGGGCGTCGTAATCGGGGTCGTCGTGCGGCTTGTCGCCGTGGCAATCGCCGCACGAGACGCGCAGGCCGTCATTCGCCCAGTTGTTCGGGTCGAAGCCGGTCGGGATCTTGTGGTTCTTCGCCACGTGGCAGTCGACGCACGCCATCTCCTTGGCGGCGTGAACGTCGTGGGCGGAGTCGAAGGCGAACCCACGCTTGATGAGCTGGCCGCCGCCCGCCGACTCGTGGCACGTCATGCAGTTCTTCACGCGCGGCTTGCCCACGGCGAGCGCCGCCTCGACGCTGCGGTCCTGACCGATCGCAACCTTCCCGTCCGTCGTCTTGTACGGCTTGCGCTTCGAGTAGTCGTAGCGCGACGAGTGGCAGATGAGGCAGTCGATCGCCTGCTCGGCCTCGGCGCCGTTGGAGCCGACGTCGGAGAGATGGTTACCCGGGTGACAGGTGTTGCAGCCGGCGAACTTCGTCTTGCCCGCTGCGTTCGCCGGGATCTCCTTCAGGTTGTTGACGATGTCATTGCCGTTGCAGAACGTGTAGATGCGGTTCTTCATCCCCCATTCCTTCGAGGGATCGATGCCCTTCACGTTCTGCACCTTCGAGGCGTGCTTCCAATGGACGGTCTCGAGGAAGGCCTTCGCGGTCCCGGGATGGCAGACTTCGCACGTCTTCGAGCCCTCGTAGCCGTGCTCCTTGATGTAGTCGTTGTCGGGGTGAGCGGGCTTCTTCGCGGGCTTGGCGGCGGCCGGGGCCGGGGCCGGGGCCGGGGCCGGGGCCTCCGCGGGCGCCGCCAGGGCGGGGCTGGCGGAGAGCGCCGCGAGGAGAGGTACGATCCGGGAGAGTCTCATGGTGTCACCGTGCGAGAGAGAGAGAGGGGGGGCGATCGCGCGGGGACTATGAGCAGCCACCCGGCTTCTTGAAGAACGTCGCCACGTTCTTGCCGTTCTTCTGTTCGTACTTGGCCTTGATCTCGTCGCCGACGGTGATGCGCTTGTCCTGGAACTTGTCGAGAGTGACCTTGTCGACGACCGTGATCTCGACCACCTTTCCGTTCGACCCATCCTTGAGCGTGGCGACGGCGAGGTCCGGCTTCGCCAGCTCGATCTTGGTCAGGGTCCCGAGCACCTTGTCGTCGGCGCGGGTAGGGCCGGCGGTGACGAGGAGGAACGCCGCTGCGACGACGAGTGCGCTGATGAGCTTCTTCATGTGCTTCTCCCTTAGCCTTCGGTTGGACGAACGGGCTCTTCGGCCCGGCTGTTGACGACCTGCTCGATCTTCTCCGCGCCCTTGAACGCAGCCACTGCGAGCACCGCCACACCCACCGCGACGACGAGCGGCGAGAGGTGGAGGAGGTCGTAGAGGAAGAACGCGCCCTTCTTGCCGCTGTCGTTGAACTTCCCGAGGTACGGCAGGATCTCGGCGTAGGCGATCCCGCCGACCATGACGCCGGCCACGGTCGAGAGCCCGTCGAGCTTCCCGGACGCAGTCGCGACGAGCGAGGTGCCGGGGCAGTACCCGGATATGACGAACCCGAGCCCGAGCAGCACCCCGCCCACGATCATGGGGGTCAGGTAGGTCGGGTAGTTGAACGACACCGCGCGCAGGTCGAGGACGCCCATGGCGCCGAGCGCCGTGGCGCCCAGCATCGCGGTGACGATGGCGGTGAACAGGACCTTGAAGACGGTCATGTCGTTTCCGTAGAACTGGGCGACCAGCTTCTGCGCGCGCCCGAAGCCTGAGCGCTCGAGGACGAAGCCGAACGCGATCCCGACCACGACGGCCACGACCAGACCGAGCGTGCGGCGCTCGTCGCTGAGCGAATCGAAGGGGAACATCATCGCCACTGCCTCCTCACGAAGTAAGCCAGCGCGTAGCCGCCGGCGAAGACGGACAGCATGAAGGCCCAGCTGCCCACCGAGAGCAGCGCGCCGCCTGAGAGCGCCTGCCCCGAGGTGCAGCCGCGCGCCATCTTTGCGGCGGCGCCCATGAGCAGGCCCCCGCCGAAACCGAGCATGATGCGCGGCGCGGCGCCGAACGTCGGGCCACGCAGCGTCTCGCGCGCGAAGCGCCCGCTCGTCATGGCGGCGATGAAGCCTCCGATGAGGACGCCGACGACCTCGAACACGAGCCAGTCATCCAGGGGGTTGCCCTCGGCGGTGACCGCGGCGAGCGCTGGCACGTTGGCGACGTGCTGGGGAGCGACTGCGTTCGTGACGGCGACGCCGACCCGAAAGCTCGCGCCCGAGGCACCCAGCCCCTTCCCCATGAGCAGGTAGGTCACGAGGAGCACGAGGCCGAGGGCGATCCCACCGGCGTACGGGTTCCAGAAGCGTTGCGGATCTCTCTTCATGTCTCTGCCTCCATCGTCTGGTCCCTTCGAGCCGGGCAGCCCTTCGACCTGTTCGATTCTATTCCTCGCTCGGTAGCGATATAGCTAAGTGACTATGTTGCTAAGTTGCTAAATGCAAGGACAGCGCCACGGCGTGGGAGGCGCCCATGTCAGCGAAATCAGGACGGTGCGGCGGCGGCGCACCCTCATCGCCCTGCAACCGTTGCGCGGCACGGCCGGGGCACAGAAAATCCCGCGCTGCGGCGGAATGTCGCGCCGCTGGATAGCCGCGCGAAACGCCCCATCGCCGCCCGAGCCGCCGCGCGCGCCGCGGGCTCGAATGCTGCAGCCTCGATCGGGCGAGGTGCGCCATGCGCCGCTCGAACGACCGAATGCAGACAGACCCCGCGGCGGAGGCCGGATGCTCGCCGCTGTCGCGCCGCGCGCTCATCGATCTCGCCTCGCTGCATCCCGGGGACGTCGTCGTCGCCCTCGGCTGTGGGGACTGCCGTGACGGCGCCAGGGTCGCCCACCTCGTCGGACCAGCGGGTCACGTCATCCTGGTCGTCACCGGCTTGGAGCCGCTCGAACCTCCGGGCGTGCCCACCCGCGCCGAGCCGTGGCCCCACACGCTGACACGAGGGGATCTCGCGGCGACGGGCCTCCCCTCGTCGGTCGCCGACGTGGTCCTCTCGAACTGCGCCATGCACGGCCGCGCGGACAAGCCGGCCATCTACCGGGAGATCCACCGCATCCTGAAGCCCGGAGGCAGGCTCGTCACCTCGGACGTGGTCGCGTTCCGCGAGGTGCCGCACGGCGCGCACGGAGCGCACGGAGCGTACGGCGCACCGCGGCGCGGGACGGGTCTCGCGGAGATCCCGGAATCGGCGTACCTGGCGGCGGTCCAGGCCTCCGGATTCCACCGCGTCACGCTGCTGCAGCGGACCGCGCCTTACGAGGAGCGCGGCCGGATCGTGCTGAGCCTGACGCTCGAGGCGGCCCGCGGCTGAAGCCGCCGAGGCACCGCCGGCCGAGCGCTCCTCTGTCGGCTCCCTCCAGGACCGCTCACGCTCGATGGACGCGTCACAATGCGTCTGCCTTGGCCTCTATCTGGCATGGCGCACGCGATCGCGGGGCCTCGCGATCGGCTTCCCGGCGCGAACGGACGATGGCCATGGCGCACGGCACAGTCGACATCTGGATTGGGATATTCTTCGTCGTCTTCTATAGCGTGCAGCGGTTCAACACGCCTCCCACCAATCGCTCCTCCACCACGTTCGGGCGCTACTTCCTCGCGCTGTTCCCGTACTGCCTGAGCGCGGTGGCGATGTACCTCGTGCTCGTGTTGGGTGGGACGCCGGCGCTCGTCCAGTTCCTCACGGGGAACGCGGTGCTCGACGATCTCAAGGAGGCCCTGTCCCACCCGCTCGCCATGGCGCTGCTCCTCACCGTGGCGCTCCCGAAGGTGCCGCTGCTGGCCGACCTCGACCGGTGGACCTTGAGGCAGCTGCAGGGCTTCGCGGCGATCCCATTCGAGGTACGCCGGCTCACCGCGGTGCTCTGCAAGAAGGCCTTCACCGTCCCGGAGGACGTGCAGGTCACCGTCATGAGGAGGCTCCAGAACGAGGGCTTCGACGAGCGGGACATCCGGTTCACCGGGGAGCAGACGCCGGCGCGGGACTGGACGGTCCTCACGGCGCTCCTCATGCGGATCGACGATTGGCGGTGCGACCGCAGGATGGCCGGCTACTTCCTCGAGTACGGCGACGTGCTGCAAGGCCTCAGGGACCGTCACGCTGCGTTGATGCCCAAGGCGCGGATCAGCTTCAAGCTGCTGCAGGAGACCAGGGCGACCTCCGAGACCGACAAGGCGCGCGAGGCGATCCAGCGCTACGTCGACGACTTCTCAGAGCAGGTCTCGAAGCTCCGTGAGGATCTGCTGGCATTCATCAGCCGCGGGATCCTCCGCGCAGATCTCACCGACGGCGCGAGGTACAGGCGGCTGACGGCGCTGGGGTTCCCCGTCGAGCTCGACCACCCGCGGCTGCCGCTCAACCAAATGCTCGGGCTGTTCGGATGGGTCCTGGTGCTGATCCTGTCCGCGTCCGTGTTCGCCGATCCGTTCCTGACACATCGGCCCGCGCCCACCATGGGCGTCCTCCTCGGACGCGCGCTCACCGTGTCGCTCATCTACACCGCCGCGGTGGCGTGCGCGGTCCTTCCGAAGCAACGCTGGAGCTTCGCGAACCGCGACCCGGGCAGGTCACCGCGCCCCGTCGGCTTCTACTTCGTCGCTGGGGGCATGGCGGTCCTGATCACCCAGTCGATGAGCTTCCTGTACAACTGCGGGCTCGAGCGCAGCGTGCATGGCGCGGCATATCGCCTGCTGCTCACCTATCCCTGGGCGCTCCTCACCTTCGCGATGGCAGTCGTGACGGCTTTCCTGGTCGACGACCATCCTCCGCGCCACTGGCCGAGCTCGCGCGTCAGCGCGGTCGAGGGGATCTCGGCCGCGGTCGTGATGATGCTCGTCGCCCTGGTCACGATCGGCTGGCTCGAGCAGCGGGTCCACACCCGCCCGGACCTCGTGGCCAAGGTGACTCAGTTCCGCGTCCCACCGCTCCTCAAGGCGATGAGTACGGCGGGAGCGGTCGCGTTCCTGGTCGGCTTGCTCGTGCCGAAATGGTGGCGCGATGCCCCGCGCCGGAATGCGGAGCCGCCCGAGGTTGCGGCGAAGGCCTCCACCGGCGCCCTGATGACGACACCGCCGGTCCTGCCGCCCGCCGCGGCGGCTCGCTCCAGCTGATGGCTGGAGATTCGCCCGGCCGGCCGGCCGGAAGGCGAGCTGCAGAGCGAGCCGCGGCCGTCTTGCCCAAACCCTCCCGGAGGAGCGGTCCGCGAGGGCGTTGTCGCGCCCCGAAGGCCAGCCTACGGATGCTCGCCAGGAGGCCCCATGAACACGACCGTCGAACATGCGAGGGAGATCCTGTTCCACCCGAGGCAGGAGTGGCTGATCATCGACAGCGAGCCTGCGACAGTAGGTGAATTGTACCGACGGTACATCGCGCCTCTCGCCGCGATCGGTCCGGCGGCCGCGATCATCGGATTCAGTGTCTTCGGAATCCGCGTCCCCTTCGTCGGCCGGTACCGGATGCCGTTCGGGAGCGCGCTGGCGAGCGGAATCGCGCGGTACCTCCTGGCGCTCGTAGGCGTGTTCGCCCTGGCCCTGGTCATCGATGCGCTCGCCCCCACCTTCGGCGGTCAGAAGAGCCGGATCCAGGCACTGAAGGTCTCAGCGTACGCGAGCACGGCGGCGTGGTGCGCTGGGATCTTCGCGCTCGTCCCGCCGCTCTCGTTCCTGGGCATCCTGGGGCTCTACAGCCTCTACTTGCTCTATAGCGGCCTGCCTGTGCTGATGAAGGCGCCGCACGAGAAGGCTGCTGGCTACACGGTCCTGGTGGTGGTCTGCGCAATCATCCTGTTCGCGCTCATCGGGTGGGTCAGTGGCCTGTTCGCCACCATCCCGGTGACGAACGCCGTTTACCCGGGGTGAGGAGACGTTCGCGAGCCGGGTCAAGGCGCTCGCGCGATCAGAAACAACCCTACCCCGATGACGACGGCCCCGGTGGCTCGCGCGACGCGCTCACCGGACGGTGCGAGACGTTCTACGGTGATGGCTGCCGCCACGACCGCCATCGCGCGAAGGTCCATGACCCCGATGACCAGGAGGATCGCCGTCAGACCGGCACAGCAGGAGCTGCAGTGGAGACCGAGGCTCAGGCCGTGTCGCCAGGCCGTGGCGGCGCCGGCCGGCAGCGTACGGCCGCGCCCGGGCGTCTCCCGGCAGCGGGCCAGGTGACGCGCCTTCCACGCGGTGAACTGGAGGGAGCCGGCGATCAGGACGACCACACCGACCGCGATCGGTACGGCGCGCGCGAGCGCCGGCTCCTCCATCTCGACCGCCGCCAGCGCGACACCCAACGGAAAGGCGGCCATTCCGAACACGGCCCACACGAAGAAGTAACCCACGCCCACGAGCGCGGTCAGCCGGCCGAGGCGCGTCTCGCCTGTCCTGCCAACGGCCTGGCGGTAGCGCCACAGCATCGGGACCAGGGACGGCAGCATCATCGCCACCATCATCACGACCCACATGCCAAGGAACGACGCCGCGGCGCCGGGCCACGTCTGTCCGGGCATCCGCATCCACGCCATCGACATCGTCCAGCCGCCGGGCATCGGCATCTCGCCCATCGCCGACATGGACGCGCACCAGACGATCGTGACCGCCGCGCTGGCGGCGAAGAGCAGCGCCGAGACGCCGAAGAAGGCGTGGTGGGAAGCTCGCTCGGAAGCCATGCG
>WNGL01000484.1_pt1 | contig 62283 bp, 37 predicted proteins | sample 5400591 | NCBI WGS metagenome assembly WNGL01 (sample SAMN13153377, study PRJNA577476) | soil metagenome | isolation source: 80 cm soil or saprolite under Garry oak tree replicate 1 | place: USA:California | collected 2016-06-15 | reverse complement strand
CAGGAATGCTTTTAGCCGCAGACACTCGGCGGCTGTTTTGCCGGGGTGGCTCAGCCTGGTCAGACCCCGAAAGGGGAACCACAGCGCCGGACTCATAGCTTCAATGTGTGAGAGATCCGGAAGTCGCGGGTTCGAAAAAGCGACGACCGTTCGAGACTCCCGCCCCCGGCATTTCTGACGGTTTCCGTCTTCGCGATGGTAATGGTATCGTGGCCGGTCGCGATGCCTAAGAGCAAGGCTTGCCAGTTTCCTTACGGATCTGGATGGTGTCCCCTCTTTTTAAGGGAAGACTAATCTGCCCGGTTGACATGGATTCTCGAGGTCCACTCCTTGGTCTCTGAAGAATGCCCGTTCTGCCACAAGTTCCTCGCAGGCGAGCTGATGTCGAAAGAGGAGGTAGACACTGCCGAGGCGCTGAAGGAGAAAGACGCATTTTTCAAAATGGGAATAACCGTCGAGACCGGAGAAAGAGTTGCTGACCACCCTGAGGCTTTTGTCACGTATAGATTCGCGTACAAGTGCGGAGATTGCGGAAAGGAATGGAACAAGTTCAGCGTCCGAGAGGTCGGGATTCCCAAGGAGTATGCTGAGGACGAAGAGGAGAAGACTGATTATGACGCTGGGAGGGAGGAGGAAGATGCGAGAGAGGAGCAGTATTCTAGCGAAGGATGATCGAGTTCGCACATTCGATCATCGATTTTGAGGAGCATCATTCTAGCTTCGCCGTAGAATGTCCACCTTACCATCCTTCCTGCCGACATATGCGACGTCGCACATCTCCAGAAAGAGTCCGGTCTCGATTACTCCAGGGATCTTTCCGAGTTTTTCACTTATGATATCGGGACGTCGAAGGTTCCTGTAGTATGCGTCTATGATCAGGTTGCCGTTGTCGGTGATTACTGGTCCTACCTTGCCGCTCGAGGCTTCCCGCAAAACCGCCTTCTCGGAAATCTTGCTGATCTTTGCGAGTGTAGCGTGGTAGGCGAATGGGGTTATCTCGACCGGGATGGGCTGGTCTCCGCCGAGTGTCTTGGCAAGTTTTCTCTCATCGATGATGATGACGAGCTTCTTGGTCGTAGAGTCTACGATCTTCTCTCTCAGAAGGGCGGCGCCTCCGCCCTTTACCATGTCGAGTGATCTCCACTGGACTTGGTCCGCGCCGTCTAGGGCCAAGTCAAGCTCAACGTCTTCGGACAGTGTGGTTACTTTCAAGCCAAGTCTTCTTGCAGCGATTTCCATCTGGTAGCTTGTCGGGACCCAGTGGATGTTGAGATGTTCTTTCTTGATTCTCTCAGCGGCAAGGTCGAGGGCTTTGAGGACAGTCGTTCCGCTGCCGAGGCCGACCGTGGTTCGGTCTCTGAGTTCTCGGACGGCTTGGGCTGCCGCGCTGAGCCTTGCTTTCTCTACCCAGCTCATTTTTGCCCTCTATCCTTCTGTCTCTATTTGTTCGAGTCGTTCCATGGCTTTGAGGACTTCTTCTCGGATGGTCTCGATCTTTTCTTCAGCCTTGTTTCTCGCCTTTTCCCTTGGAGGTTTTTCTTTTGAAGGAGTGTTTTCCTCTGTCGGTTCTGATGGTTCGCTCCTAGCTGGGGCGGGTTTTGGCTCGGCAGGTTTGTTCTCTGTCGCGGCCTGTAGGTTGAGGGATGGCCGGATCTTTTCGATCCGAGCTTGTATGTCGAGAAATGTTTCCTGGAATCTCTTGAACAGGTCCTCCTTCGCGGCCTCCAGCTCGTAGAGGTCCACTGTCCTCTTGTAAGTGTCAATCTCCGAGTCTACCCGTTTGAGATCGTTCTTGTAGGGCTGTATCATCTGGTTTTTTTCAGGCTCGTTGATGGTGCCCTTGGCTTCAGCCTCGTAGATCTTGGTGAGAGCGTCCCCTATGATGTCTCTCTCGAGGTTGGCCACTCGGAGTTTGTTTCGTGCTTTCGCTATATCTGATTCGGTTACTGTTTTCCGGATTGTGTCAGGTATGGGGAAGGGCTCTAGTTTTGTCATACTTGCTGGAGCCGAGGCGGGTGCTGTTTCTTCTATGATTTTTTTTCTTCCGAATAGGATTAGTCGTGTGAGAAGTTGGAACGGGGCTCCGGAGCCCTTTCCCCGCAAGAGAAGCATTCCTCTAGTGATAACTCGCGATAGGTGAGGTGCCGGATTATTATAGGTTTAGCAGTTGGGATTGTTTGTTACTCGCGCCTTCCCGCGTAATGTCCAGTTAGGTTATTAGTTCTTGTCTGGGCTCTTGTTTCTGTTGGAACTATGTCTCTCGCTTCGCGCTGTGAGAGCTGCGGAATGCCCATGGAAACGAACGAGCAGCACGGCGCTCAGAACCCGAATAACCCTTACTGCATCCACTGCACGGATATGAAGGGGAAGCTTTTGCCTTTCGAGAAGAAGTTCGAGGACTTGGTGAAGACGGCGATGGATACGCGATGGATGAACCGCGAACAGGCTGAGAAGTATGTCATGCAGCAGATGGCTCAGATGCCCGCTTGGACTGATGCTGTGGCCCATCTCAAGCAGGGTGCTGCTTCCCAGTAGAACTTTCCCCCGCCCGTCGGCTGATTGTCCAGGCCGCTCAAAGCTGATGTTGTTCTGAGTCGTTGTTGGGGGTTGGAGCCCCGGACGGGATTTGAACCCGTGGCCTTTGCCTTTTTGAGGAGTCTACCAAGGCAACGCTGTTGGCTGGGCTGGCATCTACCAGGCTGAGCCACCGGGGCACGTTGTCGAAGCCGCGGGGCTGGACGCGTTATATGAGTTACTAGAACCCTGGCGGGGTTGAGTGCTGTTTCATGAAGGGCGGGACGCGGGAAAATCGACCACCCCGGGGGGTCGAGAAAAGCATGCTTATTTTTCGAAAAGAGTAGTCATAGAAAAAGGAAAATTACGGACAGGGCGCATGTTTGCGGGTGGAGGAGTTGTCCGAGCCCTACTAGTAGGGTTGCTGTTTTTGGACAAGGGATGCGCCTATTTCTGTCCCCATAGGATTGGTTGGTGGGTCTTTCCGCGTAATCACTTTCGCAAGCGTCCGCGGGAACCACTCACGGCACATGAGAGCCCGAAGGTGTCTGATTCTGGGCGATTTTCTGCCCGCCTTTCATGGTGGCAATAGAGAGGTGTCTCTAGCTATCCGGGGGAGTCCGGTGCAGGATATCCATAGACCTAGCTGTATATGTTGAAGTTCGATATTATTTTTTTCCGATAATCTCGGGTTTCAATATTATAGTTAACTACACTTGATGTGGGCTGTGTTCGTTTGTGTTTGTATTGACCCAGAAAATCCCAATACGAACGTCTCTCTGCACCAGCCTACTGATCGGGCTGGCGCTCGCCGCCATCTCGGCCGGCCAGGTCCATCTCGCCGAAGCACAAAGCGCCACGCCAACATATGTCCTGGGGGTTTCCAGCCCTCTCGACCCGTTGGTTGTCGATCTTCAGAGTCAAACCTCTTCTCTGTCGATTTTATCCGGCGTCTCCGGATTATCGCTCTTAGGGCCTGGTTCGATTCTGTTCATTGATGGATCGTGGTTGCAGACAACTTCGTCCCTCGACCCCACAGTACTCCCGCTTATCGACTCTACAGTGCTTAACGGCGTTCCTTCTGTAGTGGTTAGGGGAAGTCCGACTATCCTTCAAAACTCGGTCTCAGGACTCATAAAGGGACAAGTACCAAATCTTCCATTGATCGCAGAAGGACTCAAGATCTTCAGTACTCTACCCGACGGAACACAACAAGCTGCAGCCTTACAAGTAATCGCAGGGTTCGACTACGCTGTCACCGCAGAGTTCACCTGGGCACAACAACATCTCACGAACGCGATTCCCTTAACGTCCTCGCCGCTATCGTTGATCGCGAAATCCACTAGCAAGGTTCTTCCCAGCGTCACTAGCTCTCCGCCTTCATCTTGGGCTTTTGTTCTTCAGCTCACAACCGACACCGGAACCCAATTCCAACAGGCAGGACAAGAACAGGCAGAAATCATCTCCACCTTCACAATCTACAGCTTGCAGAACAGCGGAAGCAACGACTTCAAATGGTACAACTTCTTCGCCAACCAGACCCTGATACCAGGAAGCGCTGTCTCCAACAGTCCCTGGAGAAACTTCAGCGAAAACGACACCATCAACGTGAACCCCGCATCGAACGCGATAATTAGCCATGGACCAACATCCCTAGTCACTCAAGGCCCCACAACTGTTACCTACACTATCGGAGTGCAGGCAGGGTTCTCAAGCGCAGCGGTCACAGCGAATCAGACCCAGAGCTATGTGCTCAAGAACACCAATGTCGCCGACAACACCCAGTCAACCTCTCAGGTGGGATGGGTTCACAGCATTGATCCGCGTAGCAGTTCTGGAAAGCTAGCTGTCAGCATTATTCCAGGCTGGACTGATCGGATACAGGCGAACCAGGGCATCGATCTCCACGGCACCTTCACGTCAACCTTCGTCACGCTGAGCGGCGGCATGATTACTCAGACTGCTTCCACAGGCGTACAACTCGTTGTCTCAAGCAGCTAGCCAGAAACAAACTCCAAAATCTTTTTTTTCATTTGCTCGCCACACGATAGTATCATGCTGCCCTACAACGAGCTCCATCATTCTGTCGTAGAGAATCGGAGAATCGAGAATCTCTCGGCAGTGCTTATCTCCTTGGACTGTTGGCTCTGGTTGTTTGGAGGTTTGAGTCTTGGTGGAGCCTGCGGAAACCATTGTGGGTTCCTTGCAGGTATCCGTTCAGCTCGGCGCAGATGTTGAGTACTTGTCCTTGTTCTTCACTCAGCGCCGGCTCATACTTGCTCATCTTGGAAAGAGGACTGTGGGAAGACTGTCTGGTATGTCTCTGCTGGGTAGGTGGGGTGAGGGGCTTGAGGGCCTGTTCAAAGGACCTGGGGAGTCGAGGAGGAAGAGAAGGATGAGGCGGGGGGTAGTGGATATGAGTCCACAGGAGATTCTTGACGCCGACAAGGACAATTTCGATGTCAGCTATGATAGCGTGGTCCGGGTTGAGCTGGACGACAGCTCCAACCTTGTGGGAGTTACTCTCCTTACGAAGGACGACAAGTATGAGTTCCTGACTAGTCGAGATTTTGTTGCTGTTTCGAAGCTTCTCCAAGATACGCTCGGAGATAAGGTCGAGTTGAAATGACGGTATTGTCCTTGTTGGGCTCGTAATCTAGAAATAAGATTATGTCCCCGGTCACGTGATCTAATCTGACGGGAGAATCCTTGCGCCCTGCCAGTACCCCTGCCTTCGTAGTCTTCGCGATCGCCCTCGTCCTGTCTGCATCCCTCGTCCAATCAACGCTCGCCATAGCCTACACGACAGGTCTAAAGACCGGCGATACAGGAATGTACAGCCTGTTCGGAAACTACGCGCACGGCACTGTCAATGGACAACTCAAGGTCTTGAGCGTCATTGGGACTAATGTTACAGTCAACTTCACAGACTATCCGTCGGGCGGTTTCGCAAACGGTGGTGGCAGTATGTGGATCGACGTGTTCTCGGGTCAGAGCAACAATCAATCATCGGGCTTGTACTTTGCTGTTGCGCCTGGTCTAAAGATGGGGGACCCGATATTCAACGGGGTTGGTATAACAGTCCAGGGAGTGCAGTCCCAGCCCTGTGGGAGCGCCTACCGACAGCTGATTGGTACCTCCTACTATGCAAGCTCCGGGGAGCTGATCAATGCAGCCTGGGACCAGAACACCGGGATACTTTGCAACTACGGCTCAAACGATCAGCATGGGGGAATTCTCGGGTTCACCCTCGACAACACAACCTTGTGGTTGGCAGCTGGACCCCCCCAGGACGTCTTCCTGACAGCTTTCGAAATCTCTACCTTCCTTGGAGCCCCACTGGTTCTCTTGATCGTCTTTGTCTATATTCGCCGGAGACGGAGGCAGCGTAAACGATAGAGCCACAGCCCTAGACTCGGCCTAGATTCTGCAAAGAATAGCCGGTGATACTCTTGTCATCCTGTGTATTCCTCGGGTTTCCCCGCTAAGGTAGCGCTGGCGCCTTGTGAAACCTGAATGTTAAACGGATAAATAACGCGCAAGCCTTCTTCATCAATGTCTCAGGGTCCGTTGAAAGCGACGCAACTATTCCCCATAGATTCGAAGTATGGATAGGGTCGTGAGAACTGTCTCGTTGAGCGGATCCAGAAAGCGTCAACTTGCAACTGCTACGCTGATTCTGTGTCTTTTCCTCACAGGAAGTTTGTTCGCTGGAAACCTGAGGCCGGCCGGGGCCGACACAACTTACAGCGTGAACATGATAGTCAATCCCGGCTTTGAAAGTATGCCATTGCTTTCCGGCTGGGTGCCTGATGTGTTTGATGACGGAAATTACAACAGCACGATAACCGCGAACAGTACGATGGCTGTGACCGGCATCTATTCCGCGAGACTAGATGTAAGCAACAATTCCACCGCGATCAGTACTGGGAACAAGAACATAGCCCAAGCGCATCTCAGCCTTGTGCAATACTCTCAGCCCAACACTCTCTTCAACAATCTCACAGATCGGCCTGACGGGCTGAACCTCTGGTTCTACATTCAGCCGAAGTTTTCAGGCTACCCGATCTTCGAAGTGAGAATAAGATCGGGCAGCGTGTGGGAAATGGACTATGTCTATTACAACCACATTATCGGCTACGGATTCGGAAACTCAACCACTGGAAGTGAACTGGGGAAACCTCTCAAGCAGTTCATCCTTCCCACTCCTCCTCTCAACCAGTGGAACCATCTTGTGCGAAACCTGAAACAGGACTGGCTTGCCCCTCTCAAGTTACCAGATGGAACGCTCGCACCTGGTTTTCCCCTCAACGATACCATTTACAGATTTGAGGTGAACGCGTACTTCTACAAGGACTCACTGACCAATCTAATCTACGCGGAAACGGTTTGGGTTGACGATGTGGCAATTTACCTTGGAAGCCTAATGTCTCTTCCCACCTTTTCATTTCAAGATAAGTCGGGAAACTCGGTTGCCGGAAGTATCACCAGTATGATGGTCGACTCCAGAGGCGTCCAAGCGACGCTTTCCTCCGGGACCATAATCCCTTCAAGCTCCTACACACTCCGGGCTTACTACCAGGGATACCTGATCCTCTCTGATCCCATCACTCCTGCTACCCCGTCGGTAGTCCAGTTGCAGATGGTTCGGATTGGTACCTCGGGTTCCAGCTACGTCGCCTTCAATTCCACCGTCACGTCTGCAACTGTGCAGGAGAATTCCTCCAGCCGGATCGTTTTCTCCGTCGTCGGAACTGGTCCGTCCCTGATTATCGTGAAGGTCCCATTGAAGCCGTTGAGTGTAGAGCGAAATGGAAGTGCGATATCTAGCTGGACGTTCAATTCCACAACTAGCACAGTAGCAGTTCAGACGGCCCAATTCGGAACATTCACCATGATATACTCCATCACAACTCCTGCAGCTTTTCCCCTCTGGTACATCATCGCCCCGATCGTAGGGGCCTTGGTCTTGATCGTTAGCGTCTTACTCTGGCGATGGAAAACCCATTCGAATCGATCGACTAGTACACTGGGTGATAGAAAGTCTGCGTCAAGGGAACAGTTTAAGCCGAAGAACAAGAAGTCGTCTCGATCATAACGGGGTTGTGGAAATTTGCGTTCTCCCAATATTCGCTCCGGACTCCTTCTAGCAATAGTAATCTCCACTGCGGCCTACGGGCTATCTGGCATCACTATCGCGCATGCAGCAGGACCCCTTACAGGCAGCTTCACCTCGTACCCTCAGTTCATGCTCATTGGTGGAAATGATAGCTTCACCGGTTCTGCCTCAGGTGGACTCCCGCCCTACACATTCAGCTGGAATTTCGGAGACGGGTCTCCGATAGCAAATGGTGGCAATGTCACTCACATCTACAAGCAAGCTGGGAGCTACACCGTCAAGATGAACGTCACTGACTCAACGACGCTGGTTTTTCAGGCCAATCCACAAACACTAGTAGTGCAGGGTTCACCGCTCAATATTGATGGATGGTTCGTTAACTGGAACCTTACAGCGCACCACGGCATCGAAATCTACAACATAACCTACAACGGGGTACTGACTATTCGCGACGCTTTGATCAACGGGGTCCTCGTCAAGTACTACCAGCAGCCACCTGGTCAGTCGTGCATCTTTTTCGACGATCTCGGCCCTGACGATATCCACAGCTCTATCGGGGGTCTAAGGATCGAATTCTCCTCAGGGCTCCCTGATCCTTGGTTCCAGATCAGGGCCCAGTACAACCCGTCCGTAGTAGGCTACAACTATACCCAGTTCTGGCGTTTCTACCAAGGGGGAAGATGGGATGCACTGATGTACGTGGGCCACATCGGCTGCGGCTGGAACCATACCTACCAGCCCCACTATCGAATCAGCCTCGCCACCGGAAACAAGAACAGGGATCTCATGAGCCAGTATACGCCTAGTGGTTCCTGGCAGAATCTCGTCTGGGAAGGGAACTACACTGACAACGGATTCAGAGACCTTTCACTCAACTCAACTCAGTGGCGGTTCGGCGACGGTCGAAGCTACTACTATCTAGTCCCCAAAGTTATCCCCTTTGCGACAGACATGCCGACGATCTCGCCCAAGATCTACTTGGTAAGAGACAGGGCTGGAGAACTCGAACCAGATATTGATCCCCCATCAATATCCTTGGACCCGATCATTTTCGCAAACGGGGAACTCGCCTACAGGCAGAGCATCGCTTTCTGGTACCTGCCCACATTCTGGGACCACTGGCTGTACTGCGCTGGCTGTCCACAGATAGGCCAACCTAGCATTGTGAGCATGTCATTCTATCCAAGTGGAATCTAAGCTCTGAAGATGGAACGCGTGCAGCATATGGAATCGAGAACCGTTGTCGATCCCCTTTGAAGACTTCTACAATTTTTCATTCATTGCTACTCGTCAGCCTGATAATGCTTCCATTGGCTCTATCACAGGCTGTCTCGGGAAATCCAGTCAGAATCGCTCCTCTTGCATCCTACCAGGCAACAGGGCCCTCGGTCCCATTGAACTTTCAGAGAATCAACGATTCTTCTTTCGAGACTGGAACACAACCCTGGATGGAATCAGTCTACAACAACTACACTTCGAGTGTCAAGATAGTATCCCCCGGAAACAATGATGGGTCAGCAGTCCAACTCATGATCAATTCCGGAAACTTGACCGTGGATTCGCACCTCAATCTTGTACAAGACTTCTCGAAGAGTTCTGTTGCATTCGGAAATGGCGCGAGATTCCGGGCAGCCGTTCAAGTCCAACAATTGCAATCAAACTCCGTTACCGACAAAATCGAAGTCTCACTCACTCTGACAAGTTCTATCGGCAACCTGACAAGAATTCACTATGTCTTTGCGAATCTCCCGGCCCTTCTCACCAATACGACCATCGACGCCTACTATGCTATCGACTGGTCGGGTCCAACGCGCTGGATTCTCATTGATAGAAATGTCGCCGCTGATGCAGCCAACGCTTTTCCGAATCTCTCCACGATTCTCACCTCCGTCAAAGATGTAAAGCTCTCGGTTTATTCAACAAGCATAGGCATTCCCTCCTACGATCCAAGAATAAAATATTACGAGACGGGGAGTGACACTTACTGGAATACGACAGAAACAGTGGTATTCGATCCCGATGCGGATGGAGTCTTCAATCCTTCGACCGACTGGATCCTCTACAACAAAGGCATACCGACAACTGGCGCGATGCTCAGGAACGATTTGAGAATAAAATTCGTTGACACCAACCTCAACTACCTTTGGGACCCTGGCGAACCTATCGTATACGACCTGAAGAACGAAGGCATCTACGACTTTGCCCTTAGCGACCCGGTGATAAATGGCACCGCAGTTGCCGGAAGCCTATTGCAGGACCCAGCCCGTTTCCAGACCAGCGCACTCTTCGACCAAGTAGAACTCTACTCCACCGCCGGGGCCTACAACGGAGTCCACAACGGCGGATTTGAAACCGGAGACCTCACAGGATGGGGAAACACCGCGGGGTTCACAACAGCTGCTAGCCCTGTCAACTCGGGAAAGTACAGCGTTCTAGGGGTGACAGTTGGAAATACTATAGGCCTAGCCCAGAGTATTGATGCAAGACCAGTAATCGATAGTTCAGCAAGGATCCAAGCCTCCTCATATGTTGAAGCAATGACCGGAACTTCGCTGGCAGACAGAGTCGATATCTGGCTTGGTCTAGTAGACAGCAGTTTCCAAGCGAATCCGCTCTCCATCTACTACTATTTCAACAGTGGAACCGGAACGATACCTTCCAATACCACAGACACTGTGAGCCATAGCGTTGGAGGCCTCGGCACGATCCTCCAATGGCTATTCCTCAACCAGAGTCTGCTCCCTGACGCGGGATACTTCAACATCACAGGACATACTGGTCCCTACCGGATAGAAACGATCGTGCTAGAGGAATCAGCTGGGACCAGTAAGACCACGACAGCATACTTCGATGATGTCTCCATCCAAACACTGTACAAGCCAGATTCCGCGATCGCAACGTACTACGCGGTAGACGGGCTCAATTCCACCTACGCCTATCGTGCAAACAGCGTCCCTCAAGGATCATTCTACCTCAGCGTTCCAGGCGGGCAATCAGTCCTCAACGTAACTTCGCCTGCTGGAAGCGCAGTTCTAGCCAGCGACTTTACAACACAAATAGTTGGTGGCTCTTTGCTCATCAACGTTCCAGCTGCTACAAGTCTCAAGTACTCGGCCTTCGGAAACTGGAAGTTCTACACAACATCACAGAACGCTCTCGCCTCTCTCTACGCAACATCCACGGGATCAAACTCTCCGTCCTCTAGCTTCAACGTGGGCGCGTCGATCAATCTCGTTTCTCAGAGCAAAGACCCGCTCGGGAATCCCATGTCGGGATCAAATGTCACGTTCATCTTCTACTCGTCAAATACTCAAGCCTTCACTGGAAGGACCAACAGTCAAGGTTGGTACAATCAGACCAACGTGGGCCTACAGCAAAACCCGGGAACCACCATTCTAGGTGCGCAAACAATGTCGTCGTCTTACATTGGGCTCCGCACTATACAACTGAATGTCAACAGCTCGTTTCCCTGGGCGATCATTGCATACTTTTCAATCGCCGGCGCAGCCCTCGCAGTATTCGGCCTGTTCCTATTCTGGTCCCGCAGAAAGAGACAGGTTTCATCATCAGTTCAGCAGGGCCCTCCCGAATCAGGAAAGAATCCTCCAGACCTACGGCGGCCGAAGCGGCCCTAACCCTGGACTTTTGCTTAGCTTCCAGTAGAGTCCTCTGCTCTTTCTCTACAGCTCGCCTGCGAGTCCGTGAGCCGACTGTGCGTTTTCAGTAGAAGTAGTGTTCGCCTATCGCTGCGCCTGCGATCGAGGAGAGAAACAACACGAACAAGGGTATTGGAAAGACCAGCTTGAAAATTACGCTGACCCATAAGGTGATCAGCAGAGAGTCGCCGGGGGGAGGGATCACGCCCGTCAATGCGGGGAGTATTGCTAGGATCAACAGTAAGCTCATCCCGATTGTCATCGCGAAGAAGTAGCTGAGAACCGCCTTGCCAAAGTCTATGCAGATCGCTCCCGCGGCAACGGATATTGCCATCAGAATCGCCAGGTCCCAGATCGTTGCAGTTCCCCGTTGAAAGATCGCCTGGGCGAAGACGCTAGTGATCGATACTGCCCACAGTACGACCAAGATTACATCTCGTCGACGTTCGGTCGCGAAGGCCCAGCCGAGAGCATTCGGATTCGTGTTAGAGTCCGCCTCCACTACTGGAAGGACCTTTCAGGTTGAGGAAGATTCCGGCACTGGTACAGCTTCCAGAATTCACCGTCGCGCTGCAGGAATACGCCAAGATGACTTCGGCGTAGGTGTCGAGAAAACTCGAGAGAAATAGACTCACTGCGTATTCGAATATGAACTGTGGCTTGGTACTATTAGTCTTGAGAAACTGCGTGACTCTGTAGGGACCATATCCTTCCCCTATGAATGGAATTGCAAATATTACATGGGTTCCAGGAGTCAGATCTCTCCTTGGGGGCGAGTAAGGTATCAGTCCTTGCGGAATCGTAACGTTTCCAGGCGCTCTGATGTCATCTGTGGCTGTCAGGTAAGTGACTGCCAGCCCGGAGTACGAGGATGGGCTTGTTATGTTGAAGACGACTATGGCGTTGAGAGAAGTATTTGTCGGGTTGAAATCGAAAGAAGATATTGTCAGGCCAAGCTGTTTGACTGCGGGATAGAACTGGTAATAGTCGTACGTGTATGGGATGGCCACTCCTGCAGACACCACTGTAGTAATAATGAGGGCGATTGTCAGAATATCTCGTCCCTCCACCTCCTGCAGTTTCACCAGAACACCTTGGAGAGTCGGGCTTGATAAGTGGAGATTAAGCTTCCCTCTTGAGAGACGTTCGATATCCCTAGCAACGAATCATGTGCCCAGCTCCGCGTTCGATTCCTTGTTGGTGAATTCATCAATGAGTGTACCTCGAACAACGACCCATCTGATCTTTCACGCGATGACTCCGGGTAACGCCTAGCGGAATCGGCTACTGTGTCAGGCCGTCTTCGAGTTCCAATTTGTGAATCTGGGGGCGAAAAACTTCACCTGCAAATTCGCGGAAATGTGGGAGAGAATCTCAAGACTCCCTCTACCCCTATTTTGACAATACGACTCGGATTGCGGGGGATAGGCATAAAACTGTCCGGTGCAGCTCTTTATCTAGAAACTTCTTTGAAACCTGCTTCTACGGCTGGTTCGCTTCGTCTTGAATAAGGATCAAGAGGAGAAGAACAAGAAGCGCTTCTACGATGTAGACAAGTTTCGTCAGGTTAATGCGGAGACTCAGCGCAAGGCGGGACGTTTCAGAAGAATTCTCGAGAGGGTAACAGGATCCTTCAGTTCAGCTCAGGGAGTCTTCATCGCAATATTGTTGCCCCCTCTGGTAATGTTCGGGTCGGTAATCGTGATCATCTACGGGCTGTACCTAGGGCCGCTCGTTTTCTTGGGTTTTGTTACGGCCGGTCTCGTTGGGCTGACCCTGCTCGTCGAGAAGAAATTTGGCGCCTCTGACCGCTTTGAAAGTCCTGATTTCTTGAAAAGGACTCTTGGTCAGGTTGTGGGATTCGCCCTCGCGCTTGGGCTGATCGTGTTGCTAGTGATGCTGGCCAAGCTACCATTTCACATCTAGCTATAGGTTGATTTTTGAAGCCCTTGTTTCCCTTTTTACACTTGAAGAATCCTCCCTTCCAGTTGCGTTCAGTCTGAGTCGTAGCGGATTTTTGTTTTCTTTCAGCTCAACTTATAACTTCATGATTTTATTTGAGGCCCCGTATCGCGCGGGTTTCACACACTATCTTTCATGTTGAAGCTCGGTTCTAGCCGAGCAATTACAAGGATTCCATCGCATTCCGCGAGTTGCTTTGGATATATGCGTCCGGCTTCTGGTAGCAAACTCTTATATCCAGTCCGGCGGTTAGCCACCCATCTCGCGAGTAGAACACCCGCGAGACTAGATAAAAAAGGAAAGAGTAGACCAAAAGTATGAGTTCGAAACTAAACCCTAGAAATCTGTTAATCCTCGCCGTCCTGCTAATTCTCGCCGGAGTTCCGACAGCGTTACTTGTCAGTTCACACTCAGGAAGTAACCACTCCCTAACCCCCTCACCCATCAAGCAACCTGTTACTGGGGATCCCCAGATTGGGATTGACTGTGGGCTTGGGGCTACCCAGGCGGTTCTGAACGGTACAGGCTATCCGGTAGCCAGTTCTGAAACTGGAGCGTTCCAGACTCTGCCGAACTGCACCTGGGTTGGCGATCTAGGAATTACTGCAGGGCTTGCTAATGACGGGACGAACGAGCCTCTGGTTACTGACCAGGATGAGACGTTCACCACTGTTAATCCAGCGATTGGTGGTGGTTTTACCGCTGATATCGTCTACTTGCAGAACGCTACTTCTACCGTGAACGGTTTTGACATCAGCGTTTCCTGGAACAAGAACGTTCTTCGTGCGGTCGAATTTGACCAGAGTGGTCTTCCTTGGTTTGCTCAGGGTCCGTTTACCGCCAGTGTGAGTGGTATTGATAACAAGGCTGGTGTTGCGCGCTTAGAGCAGGTTATTGGTCCTCAGTTGCCTGGGGATTTCGTTTTCTTCCGTATCCGTTTTGACGTTGTAGGGGTTGGTAATACTGCTCTTACGATTAGCAATGATCTGATTAGTAATCCTGGTGTTGTGGTTCACTCCCATGTTAGCGGTGCTTTTGATTCTGAGACTTTCTTTGATGCGGGTCATACGCTGAACTGGGTTGCTTCGTTTACTAATTCTACTCCGATTGTTCCTGGCTCTCCTAACTCCTTCACTGCGACTGTGACTGGTGGTGTCGGTGCCTTGTCTTTCGCGTGGCAGTTTGACAGTTCGAATACTGTTGCTTTCGTTTCTCAGGCTGCTGGTAATCCTGTTACGATTACGATTCCAACCGCGACACAGGTCGGCACCAGGATAACGTTGAGGGTCACTGACTCTGCGCCTACCGCGCCCAATGTTATCTTTCTTGTTCAGCGTCTAGGTCTGACCGTCAATGTGGGTGGGCCGCGGACTTTTGCGACTGGTGTGGCTCAGACTTTTCCGGGCACTTGGCTCGGCGGCTTCCCAACCTATACTGGTAACTGGAGGTTCTGCCCTGGAGCATTACCTTTGACTCCAAGTGTGGATTGTTCGACTCCCGCTCCAACAATCCCCGCCCAGTCTGGTCAGACAAATTCCCGCACAGTCACCTATACTAGGGCTGGAGTGTATACCAACACTCTGAAGATCACGGACACGGCTAACCCTGTGACAGGCGGCCCTAGCAGTGTGACCTATGTTTACCTTGTCAATGTGACCGGGACGCTCCAAGCTTACACTCTCACCCTGTCGTCTAACGCAACGACTGATGTGACTTTCAAGCCTGTCTTGTTCACCGTTTCAGCTGCCTATTCGTCTGGGTACACTCTTTCACTTCGTTCCGCGACGATCGCTGTCAAGTTCCTCTTTGGTGACGGGTCGTTTGCCCTCGCTACTATTACAATGGCTGGTGGTACGGCTAACAGCACGTCTGTCGTTCACAGCTATCTCTCCGGCGGTTCGCCCATTGTCCTCGTTACCGGACAAGAGTCTGGGTCTAACGCTATCTCTGCTATTCAGGAGGCATCTAACAGGATTACTGAGACGATTATTCCGCCTGTAATCCCTACTTTCACTTGGTCTCCCTTGTCCCCAACGGCGGGCCAGGTTGTTACCTTCACAGCCACAGCTACCGGCGGCACGTCACCCTACACCTTCGCGTGGAACTTCAATGACTCGAGCACAGGCACTGGCAACCCGATAACCCACACATTCGCCACTGGCGGCAAGTTCAACGTGACCGTGACAGCCACTGACTCTGGCACCACATTCCTCCAGCAGAAAGGCTCGACCACAATACAGGTTAACGTGGCCCCAGGAGGAGGAGGAGTAACTGCCGACTTTACGTTTACACCAACAGCACCAACCGTCGGGCAGTTAGTAACCTTCACCGCAACAGCTTCCGGCGGAACTGGGACGTTGACTTACAGCTGGAAGTTCGGTGACGGAGTAACAGGTTCCGGCGTATCGACTTCACACACTTACGGCACGAAGGGCACGTTCAACGTCGTTTTGAATGTTACAGACTCTTCTACCCCAGTCAAGTTCGCTGTAGCCACTCATGCCGTTACAGTAACACCACTGGCCCTCGTCGTCGCAATTGCAGGACCCACCACGGGTACTGTTGGTACAGCAGTAACTTTCACTGCTACTGGTTCAGGTGGTACGACAGCGTACACATTTGCCTGGACCGCCACCGGAGGGACTCCAGCTTCGGGTACGAGCGCTAGCTTCTCGACAACCTACTCTGTAAAGGGTAGCAAGACGGTTTCGGTGACGATTACCGATGCGAATGCTAGGACAGCCACGGCCTCGGCCACAGTCACGATTAATCCGTTGCCTCTTGCCGTATCGATTGCAGGTCCGACGACCGGAACTGTTGGAACTGCAGTTAGTTTCACTGCGACCGGTTCGGGTGGCACGACTGCTTACACGTTCGCCTGGACAGCAACAGGTGGTACACCTGCCAGTGGAACCGGTGCCAGCTTCAGTACAACTTACTCGGTGAAGGGATCGAAGACTGTCTCGGTTACCATTACTGACGCTAACGCTGCTACTGCAACGGCTTCCGCGACGGTAACCATAGCTGCGCTACCACTTGCGGTAACCATTGCAGGTCCAACCACTGGAACTGTTGGAACAGCAGTAAGCTTCACTGCGACAGGCTCCGGAGGAACAACAGCTTACACCTTCGCATGGACTGCTACAGGCGGCACGCCTGCCAGTGGTACAGGTGCAACCTTCTCCACAACATACTCTGTCAAAGGAACCAAAACTGTATCGGTTGCGATCACTGATGCTAACGCTGTAACAGCATCCAGATCCGCGACTGTAACGATCAATCCTCTAACTCTAGCCGTGTCGATTGCCGGTCCAACAACTGGTACAGTTGGTACAGCGGTCGCTTTCACTGCCACTGGCTCGGGCGGTACGACTGCCTACACATTCGCGTGGACAGCGACGGGTGGTACACCTGCAAGCGGTACCGGTGCAACCTTCTCCACAACCTACAGTGTCAAGGGATCAAAGACAGTATCCGTCACGATAACTGATGCTAATGCTGCTACTGCAACAGCATCTGCGACTGTCACAATCAATCCGCTCCCGCTAGCCGTGTCTATAGCGGGTCCAACGACCGGAACTGTTGGAACAGCTGTCAGCTTTACTGCTACTGGCTCGGGTGGCACGACAGCATACACGTTCGCCTGGACTGCGACTGGTGGGACCCCTGCTAGTGGAACCGGAGCAACCTTCTCCACAACCTACAGCGTCAAAGGTAGTAAGACGGTATCCGTCACCATAACTGATGCGAACGCCGCGACGGCGACCGCATCGGCCACTATCACGATCACTCCGCTGCCTCTTGCTGTCTCGATTGCGGGTCCAACAACTGGTACGGTTGGCACAGCAGTCGCATTCACTGCTACTGGTTCGGGTGGTACGACAGCGTACACGTTCGCTTGGACTGCTACGGGTGGTACACCTGCAAGCGGTACGGGCGCGACCTTCTCCACGACGTACAGCGTGAAAGGGACGAAAACAGTCTCGGTTACGATTACTGATGCGAACGCTGTGACAGCAACTTCTTCCGCGACAGTAACGATTGCCGCGTTGCCCCTGGCGGTTACCATCGCTGGTCCAACAACGGGCACAGTCGGTACAGCAGTTACTTTCACCGCCACTGGTTCTGGTGGTACGACCGCTTACACATTCGCATGGACTGCTACTGGTGGAACTCCTGCCAGTGGTACTGGTGCCAGCTTCTCAACCACATACAGTGTCAAGGGATCAAAGACGGTTTCGGTAACAATCACTGATGCTAACGCGGTAACAGCATCCAGATCCGCGACTGTAACTATCAATCCGTTGCCTCTAGCCGTGTCGATTGCAGGTCCGACCACTGGAACTGTTGGAACTGCGGTTAGTTTCACTGCTACTGGTTCGGGTGGTACGACAGCATACACCTTCGCCTGGACAGCGACCGGCGGAACTCCTGCCAGTGGTACCGGAGCGACCTTCTCGACAACTTACAGTGTCAAGGGAACGAAGACCGTATCAGTAACGATCACTGATGCAAACGCAGCTACTGCAACGTCCTCCGCTACAGTAACAATTGCCGCGTTGCCTCTTGCGGTTTCGATTGCCGGTCCGACAACTGGTACAGTCGGCACTGCGGTAACATTCACAGCCACAGGCTCTGGAGGTACGCCTGCTTACACATTCGCCTGGACTGCGACAGGTGGTACACCTGCCAGTGGTACAGGTGCTAGCTTCTCTACAACCTACTCCGTCAAAGGAACCAAGACCGTTTCGGTAACGATCACCGACGCGAACGCGGTCACTGCAACAAGCTCTGCTACCGTCACGATCAATCCACTGCCTCTTGCAGTATCGATTGCTGGTCCGACAACTGGTACAGTCGGCACTGCGGTAACATTCACCGCGACAGGCTCTGGAGGGACAACAGCGTACACCTTCGCCTGGACTGCTACTGGTGGAACTCCAGCTTCTGGTACAGGTGCAAGCTTCTCTACAACCTACTCCGTCAAAGGAACCAAGACCGTTTCGGTAACGATTACTGACGCGAACGCAGCCACCGCTACTGCATCTGCGACCGTTACGATCAACCCACTGCCCTTAGCAGTCTCTATCGCCGGTCCAACAACGGGCACAGTCGGCACAGCTGTAACTTTCACTGCGACAGGCTCTGGCGGGACGACTGCCTACACGTTCGCTTGGACAGCAACTGGTGGAACGCCAGCATCGGGAACCGGTGCCAGCTTCTCCACGACTTACTCGGTCAAGGGGTCGAAGACAGTATCGGTAACAATCACTGATGCTAACGCTGCTTCGGCAACGGCTTCGGCCACTGTAACCATTGCGGCGCTACCACTAGCCGTCAGCATTGCAGGTCCGACTACTGGAACTGTTGGAACAGCTGTCAGCTTTACTGCTACTGGCTCGGGTGGCACGACAGCATACACGTTCGCCTGGACTGCGACAGGTGGAACTCCTGCAAGCGGTACTGGCGCTAGCTTCTCGACTACATACAGTGTCAAAGGCACGAAGACCGTATCGGTTACAATTACTGATGCTAATGCTGTAACGGCATCATCATCCGTGACGGTAACGATTGCCGCGTTGCCCCTGGCAGTCACCATCGCTGGTCCAACAACGGGCACAGTCGGTACAGCAGTCACATTCACCGCGACAGGATCGGGTGGTACGACTGCCTACACCTTCGCTTGGACGGCGACCGGTGGAACTCCTGCCAGTGGTACTGGTGCCAGCTTCTCAACCACATACAGTGTCAAGGGATCAAAGACGGTATCGGTAACAATCACTGACGCTAACGCGGTAACAGCAACCAGATCCGCAACGGTCACGATTGCCGCACTGCCTCTTGCTGTCTCGATTGCGGGTCCAACCACTGGCACAGTAGGCACTGCCGTCACTTTCACGGCCACGGGCTCCGGTGGTACAACTGCGTACACCTTCGCTTGGACTGCTACGGGTGGGACACCTGCTAGTGGCACTGGTGCTAGCTTCTCTACCACGTACTCCGTGAAGGGAACTAAGACCGTATCCGTGACGATCACCGATGCGAACGCGGTCACCGCGACTGCGTCTGCAACTGTTACGATCAATCCGTTGCCTCTTGCCGTTTCCATAGCTGGTCCGACAACTGGAACAGTTGGAACTGCAGTAACATTCACTGCCACTGGGTCGGGTGGTACGACTGCCTACACATTTGCCTGGACAGCGACAGGCGGTACACCTGCAAGCGGTACCGGTGCAAGCTTCTCGACTACGTACTCTGTCAAGGGATCCAAGACTGTCTCTGTGACGATAACAGATGCTAACGCTGCTACTGCAACAGCGTCTGCAACGGTCACGATCGCTGCATTGCCACTAGCAGTCACTATCGCAGGTCCAACTACAGGAACGGTTGGAACAGCGGTAAGCTTCACTGCTACTGGTTCAGGCGGTACTACAGCCTACACGTTCGCCTGGACTGCTACGGGTGGTACACCTGCGTCAGGTACTGGTGCGACCTTTTCGACGACATACTCTGTAAAAGGAACAAAGACGGTGTCGGTTACAATCACTGATGCTAACGCAGTTACAGCGACATCATCCGCGACGGTAACGATTGCCGCGCTGCCGCTAACCGCTGATTACACCTTCACGCCCACATCTCCACTCGTCGGACAGGCGGTAACCTTCACGGCCACAGCGACCGGTGGAACAACCGCGTACACGTTCGCATGGAAGTTCAACGACACCACCACTGGAACGGGTAACCCTGTTACTCACGCGTTCTCCGCCAAAGGTAGATTCAATGTAACCTTGACAGTCACTGACGCCAACGCTCAGACCTTCAGCATAACTCACATGGTAACCGTAGGCGGTCTGGTTGTCGACTTCACTTCTTCACCTGCAGCCCCGGCTGTGGGACAGACTGTTACTTTCACCGCGACCGTCACGGGAGGAGTAGCCCCATTCACATTCAGCTGGAACTTCGGCGACGGTAGCCCAGCCGGATCCGGAAACCCTGCAACCCACGTTTACGCGACGAAGGGAACCAAAACAGTCACCCTCACCGTGACTGATTCCGCAGCCCCAGCCAACACCGGCAGCGCCCTTCACACAGTCACCCTCTCACCGTTGGCTCTTACCGTCACTATCAGCGGGCCCACAACTGGAACCGTTGGATCAGCGGTCGCATTCACTGCTACGGGTTCAGGCGGTACTACAGCCTACACGTTCGCCTGGACTGCTACGGGTGGTACACCTGCAAGTGGTACCGGTCCAAGCTTCAGTACAACTTACTCCGTGAAAGGAACGAAGACAGTCTCGGTGACCATCACCGACGCTAACGCTGTAACAGCAACCAGATCCGCAACGGTCACGATTGCTGCACTGCCTCTTGCTGTCTCGATTGCCGGTCCTGCAACTGGAACTGTAGGAACAGCAGTCACATTCACTGCGACAGGGTCGGGTGGAACAACAGCCTACACATTTGCCTGGACTGCTACTGGCGGTACGCCTGCAAGCGGTACCGGTGCAAGCTTCAGCACAACCTACTCAGCAAAGGGAACGAAGACAGTGTCGGTTACGATTACTGATGCGAACGCCGTCACAGCAACAGCATCTGCGACTGTAACTATCAATCCGTTGCCTCTGGCAGTCTCGATCGCGGGTCCAGCGACTGGCACGGTTGGAACAGCTGTTACCTTCACTGCTACGGGCTCTGGAGGTACGACAGCCTACACGTTCGCCTGGACTGCAACGGGTGGAACTCCAGCGTCGGGTACTGGTGCAAGCTTCTCTACCACGTACAGTGTAAAGGGTAGCAAGACGGTCTCCGTCACGATAACTGATGCTAACGCTGCTACTGCGACTGCATCTGCGACAATTTCTATATCCACAACGTTGCCAAGTGTGACAATTGCAGGTCCTGCAACCGGAACCGTTGGTACAGCGGTAACATTCACCGCAACAGGTAGTGGCGGAACTACACCGTACACATTTGCCTGGACTGCTACCGGTGGTACACCTGCTAGCGGTACTGGTGCTAGCTTCTCAACCACATACAGTGTCAAGGGATCCAAGACTGTATCCGTCACGTTAACCGATGCTAACGGTGCAACAGCGACTGCGTCTGCAACCGTCGCAATTAATGCTCTGCCTCTTGCCGTCTCCATAGCTGGTCCGACAACTGGAACAGTTGGAACTGCAGTAACATTCACGGCCACAGGCTCTGGAGGTTCAACAGCGTACACATTTGCCTGGACAGCGACAGGCGGTACACCTGCAAGCGGTACCGGTGCAAGCTTCTCGACTACGTACTCTGTCAAGGGATCCAAGACTGTCTCTGTGACGATAACAGATGCTAACGCTGCTACAGCGACCGCATCTGCGACCATAACTATCAACCCGTTGCCTCTTGCCGTATCCATCGCCGGTCCAGCCACTGGCACAGTAGGGACGGCAGTTACATTCACGGCCACTGGGTCGGGCGGTACGACAGCCTACACATTCGCCTGGACAGCAACCGGTGGAACTCCAGCCAGCGGTACTGGTGCTAGTTTCAGTACAACCTACTCAGTGAAAGGATCCAAGACAGTCTCAGTCACGATTACTGATGCCAATGCGGCTACAGCATCTGCATCTGCAACAATCTCAATATCCTCAACGCTGCCAAGTGTAACAATTGCTGGTCCGACAACAGGAACAGCAGGCACAGCGGTCACCTTCACTGCCACTGGCTCGGGCGGTACGACTGCCTACACATTCGCCTGGACTGCGACAGGTGGTACACCTGCCAGTGGTACAGGTGCTAGCTTCTCGACAACCTACAGTGTCAAGGGAACCAAGACCGTATCAGTAACACTCACTGACGCCAACGCGGCCACTGCAACCGCTTCCGCGACGATAACCATTGCACCAGCATCGCCGTTAGCCGTTACGGTTAGCGGACCAACAACCGGAACAGTTGGCACAGCGGTAACATTTACTGCAACAGGCAGTGGCGGAACCTCACCGTACACATTTGCCTGGACTGCAACTGGTGGAACACCCGCTAGCGGCACAGGTGCTAGCTTCTCCACAACCTACAGCGTCAAAGGTAGCAAGACTGTATCCGTCACCATAACCGATGCTAACACCGCTACTGCGACAGCCTCGGCGACGGTGGCCATCTCAGCGCTTCCATTGTCAGTCTCTATTGCCGGCCCAACTTCGGGCTCTTCCGGATCGCCGGTCACTTTCACCGCGACAGCAACTGGGGGAACATCACCATACACGTTCGCTTGGACAGCAACTGGTGGTAGCCCCGCATCCGGCACAGGCGCGAGCTTCACGACTACTTACACAGTAACGACAACCACGACATTCACGGTCAGCGTCACTGCGACTGACGGTAACGCGGTCACAGCATCTGCATCAGCAAGCATCACCATTAGCCCAACTATCGTACCTCCAACGGTAACTATCAGCTGCCCCGCAACAGGCACCGTCAATACCGCCGTAACCTGCACAGCAACGGGATCCGGTGGCCTTACGCCGTACTCGTTCGCATGGACTGCGACCGGTGGCACTCCTGCCAGCGGCTCAGGTGCCAGCTTCTCTACAACCTACAGCGTTAAAGGAACCAAGACGATAAGCGCCATCCTTACTGATAGCGAGTCCCCGGCGAAAACCGCCACTGCATCAGCGAGCGTCATGATCTCGCCTCTAGCTCTAGCAGTGACTGTAAGCGGTCCAACCACTGGTACAGTGGGTACGGCAGTAACATTCACGGCCACTGGGTCGGGCGGTACGACACCGTACACATTCGCCTGGACTGCGACTGGAGGAACTCCGGCAAGTGGTACTGGTGCAAGCTTCAGCACAACGTACTCCGTAAAGGGAACGAAGACCGTCTCGGTAACAATTACTGATGGCAACGCAGTTAGAGCAACGGCCTCGGCAACCATAACGATCAATCCTCTACCTCTAGCCGTGTCGATCGCCGGTCCAACAACCGGCACAGTGGGCACAGCAGTCACATTCACAGCCACAGGCTCTGGAGGCACAACAGCCTACACGTTCGCCTGGACAGCAACCGGTGGAACCCCAGCGTCGGGAACCGGCGCGAGCTTCAGTACAACCTACTCCGTCAAGGGAGCCAAGACAGTATCGGTTACGATCACTGACGCTAATACTGCTACTTCAACAGCGTCTGCGACAATTTCAATCTCCACAACGCTCCTGGGAGTAACCGTTACAGGTCCTACGACGGGTACTGCCGGCACAGCGGTCACCTTCACAGCCACTGCAACAGGTGGTACGAGCCCGTTCACCTTCGCCTGGACAGCAACAGGTGGCACTCCCGCAAGCGGCTCCGGCGCCAGCTTCTCTACAACTTACTCCGTCAAAGGAACAAAGACAGTATCAGTGACAGTCACTGATGCGAACACGGCCACTGCAACCGCTTCCGCGACGATAACCATTGCACCAGCATCGCCGTTAGCCGTTACGGTTAGCGGACCAACAGCCGCAATGGTCGGCACAATGGTAACATTCACCGCGACAGGCTCTGGAGGCACAACACCCTACACCTTCGCATGGACAGCGAACGGCGGAACACCATCATCGGGCACTGGGACCAGCTTCAGCACTACATACAATGTCAAGGGAACCTACTCCGTCATGGTAACAGTCACTGACGGTAACGCGAACACCGCCACGATGTCCGCTAGCATAACGATTGCACCGTTCCCATTGACCATTGCGCTCCTTGAGCCAACAACCGGCGGCGTAGGCCAAGTGCTATCGTTCATAGCTCAAGCATCCGGAGGCACAGCACCATACACGTTCGCGTGGACTGCACCCGGCGGAACACCACCCACAGGCACAGGATCCAACTTCAGCGTATCATACGCTGTCAAAGGAACCTACGTCGTCACGGCAAGAGTCACCGACGGCAATTCGAACACAGCGACCGCTAGCGTAACTCTCACAATCGCACCACTCGCTCTGACCGCGAGCTTCACCTTCACCCCGACATCGCCAACCAACGGAACAGCAGTCACCTTCACCGCAAGCGCATCAGGCGGGACCGGACCGTACTCTTTCGCGTGGATTTTCGGCGACGGCGCTACAGGCACCGGTAGCCCAGTAAGCCACACATACTTGGTCGCTGGCAACTTTACCGTCATCCTCACTACCACCGACGCGAACGCAGCAAAGGTGAACGCATCCCGGACTGTCCAGGTCACACTAAGCGTAGGCGTTCCAATCTCAGCCGTCGACTTCCAACCCACCCACACGATCGTCGGGGACACAACTTTCGTCTCACAAGTCACAGGCGGAACCGCACCGTTCAGCTGCATGTGGAGCTTCGGCGACAGTACGCCGGCCCAGACCGGATGCCTACCGGTGCATACATACACGGCATCAGGATCCTACAGCGTCACTCTGACAGTCACCGACAGCAGAGGCTCAATGGGCACCAAGACCAAAATGGTCACAGTTGACCCAGCACCATTGCTCACCAAGAAGATCAAGTGGCAAGACATAGTCGACTTTAGCCACGCAGAACTCTTCCGAACAACAGTCAACAACCCAAGCAGCTTCACCATCACCGCAACACTGTCCATCAACATATTCTCCAGCTCCGGTGGACTGGTCGCGAAGATCTCGAGCACCGTAACCCTTGCACCCGGCGCAAGCACGCAGATCAGCCTCTCCTGGTCGGAGCCAGCTATAGCGGCGGATTACAGCTTCATCGCGAACGTAAACTACAGCGCCTCTCTCGGAACGTTCAACGGCACTCCAATGATGGTGACAGGCACAGCAGGCACGGGTTCCGGGAACTTCGAAGTCATACCTACCGCGCACGGCTAAGGAACAGCTTACGGTCCACCCAATTTTCCCCATTTTTTTCGGGGTACTAATCCTCATCCTCAATGGGAGCTTGCATAACTAAGAATGCCAGCGCGACGAAGAATTGCCATCATCATCATCATCCTGCTGGCTTGCTCACTGGTCGAAGTACTCGTCCCACTCACACCCCTAGCCTCATCGACCAGCTCAACCTGGTCCGCTCCCCAGAGGTTTACAACAACCACCAACTTGCAAGAGCAACCCAGGATCATTGAGACAATGGACGGACGAGTATGGCTCTTCTGGGCCGCTTTCGACGTCAACAACCCTAACTCATACCCTCACATACACTATGAGGTCTACAACTGGTCAGCCTGGTCCTCCGACACTGTGCTTGTTGCCAGCCCCGATCCTAAGCAGGACGTCGCTCCGTCCGTAGCCCAGCTGAAGAACGGTACGGCGATCCTTGCATTTTCCTCGAACAGGGGAGGAAGCTTCAACATCTATCTGAAACGGTACAACCCTGCAACTGGATGGTCTCAGGACGCCCAAATTACCACAGACACCGACAGTGACATGGTCACCAGCCTTCTCGTCACCAATGACGGTAAACTATGGGTCTTCTGGGACCGCACATATTCGACCGGAAGCCGGAGCATCTTCGTAAAAACATACAACGGAGCGACTTGGAGTGGTGAAACAGCTATCGCAACAAACACCTACCAGAACAGTACCCCTTCGGCGTACCAGATGACCGACGGAAAGATCTGGGTTGTATGGTCTAAAGCGCTAGACCAGGCATTCACGCAAGTCTACATTTACTATCGCACCACCCCCGACGGCGTCAACTGGACTACAGAGGCTGCTTTGACATCCTCCAGCTACAGCGATCGTTATCCGACCCTCATGCAGGACACCGCCAACACGACATGGCTGGTCTGGAACAGAAGACTGCCCATCTCTGGGACTACATTCTTCCAGAATGATCTATTCTACAAGACCTCAACAAACAATGGCGCCGCATGGTCCCCGGACGTCCAAATTACCAACAACTACACGAACCAAACCAATGACCAGCAGCCAACTCTTGCGGAAATGAAAGACCATCATCTATGGCTCTTCTGGAGTTCCAACCGGAATCCAGAGGATTACACAAACCTCTACTACGCAACCCTCGGCCCAGTGCTCGCGCATGATCTAGCCGTGACCAGCGTTTCTGTCTCCCCCACATTGCTCAGGATGGGCCAGCCGGTCACCATCACAGTGACTGTACAGAACCTCGGCAACTTCACCGAGAACTTCACCGTCAACCTGGTGGCGACCAATTCTTCTACGTGGAATGTCGGCTCGAAGAGCACGATCGTCACTCCTGGATCCCTTGCTACGGTGAGCTTTGTCTCAAGCAACTTCACCTCCAAGCCTGGCAAATACTTGTTCACCGCTAGCGTTCCAGGAGTCCCCGGGGAGATTCCAATCCTCCAAGTTGACAACACACGATCTTCAGCTGGAAAGGCGTGGCTTGTACCGCCAGGTGATGTAGACTTCAACGGTAAGGTCAACCTCTTCGACCTAGCTACCGTTGACCACTATTACGGACTTACATGTGCAAGTCCGGGCTGGTATCCGTTTGCGGATCTCGATTATAATTGCCGGATCAACCTTTTCGATCTAGCCATATGCGATTTCTGGGTCGGCACGATCACTTAGCCTCCAAGCTAGTCCATTGCAACCTACCTACCGAGCAAGGTCCAGAACCGGCACCATGGTGGACTGGGGACATCCGAATATACTCTCAGGTTGCACCATCAATCCGCTTATCCCATGAGGATGCAAGTTTTTATCATCTAGCAGCAGTTGCCAAAGGCTGAGAAACAGATATGTATCGTCGAGTTTTCGCCAAGAAATTCGCCCTGTTAGGGATTATCCTAGTCCTTCTTGCAATCGGAGGGGTTTTGACTGCAAGCCACAATGCTTTGCCCAGCTCATCTTCCGCCCCGAAAGCGACCAAACAACCTGTTCCCTCAGGGGATCCGCAGATTGGTATTGACTGTGGGCTTGGCGCTTCCCAGGCGGTTGTGAACGGTACGGGTTACCCGGTCGCTAGCTCTGAGACTGGGGCCTTCCAGACTCTGCCGAACTGCACCTGGATCGGCGATCTCGGAAACTATGTGGGTACTCCTGATGGAACGAACGAGCCCTTGGTGACGGACCAGGATGAAACGTTCACTACCGTTAACACCGTTATTGGTGGTGGATTTACTGTTGATATCGTCTATCTTCAAAACGCTACGTCAACCGTGAACGGTTTCGACATTACTGTTTCCTGGAACACGAATGTTCTTCGGGCTGTTGAGTTTGACCAGAGTGGTCTTCCCTGGTTTGCTCAGGGTCCGTTTACCGCGAGTGTGAGTGGTATCGATAACAAGGCTGGCACTGCGCGTCTGGAGCAGGTTATTGGTCCACAGTTGCCTGGGGATTTCGTTTTCTTCCGTATCCGTTTTGATGTTGTCGGTGTTGGTACTTCGGGTCTGACTATACTCAACGATCTTATTAGTAATCCTGGTGTGGTTGTTCACGGTCATGTCAGTGGTGCTTTTGATTCTGAGACTTTCTTCGACTCGGGTCATACGCTGAACTGGGTTGCTTCCTTCACTAACTCTACTCCGATTGTTCCTGGTGTGGCTGACAGTTTCACCGCTACGGTGACTGGTGGTGTCGGTGCCTTGTCCTATGCGTGGCAGTTTGACGGCACGACCAACGCTGCGTTTGTTTCTGAGGCTGCTGGTAATCCTGTCACGATTACAATTCCTACTGCAACACAGACCGGTACTAAGATAATTCTCAGGGTCACCGACTCCGCGACGCCCACGCCCAACGTTATCTTCGTTGTCCTGCATCTTAGTCTGACTGTCAACGTTCTTGGCCTGCGAACTTTCGCCACGGGTGCACCTCAAACTTTCACAGGCGCCTGGCTCGGAGGGTTCCCTCCATATACTGGTAACTGGAGGTTCTGTCCTGGAGTATTACCTACGGTCGCTAGTGTTGATTGTACGACTCCCGCTCCAACAATCGCTTCGCAACCGGGTCAGACGAATCCTCGAACGGTTACCTATACTAGGGCTGGTGTTTACACTAACACTCTGAAGATTACGGATACTGCTTCTCCGGTCTTGGGTAGCGCTTCTTCGGTGACTTATACTTACTTTGTGAACGTTACCGGGGCTCTCCAAGCTTACACTCTAACTCTGTCGTCAAATGCTACCACTGATGTGACCTTCAAGCCCGTCCTATTTACCGTTACAGCGGCCTATTCTTCAGGCTACACTCCGTCGCTTCGTTCTTCGACGATCGCTGTCAGATTTCTCTTCGGTGACGGCTCTTTTGCTCTTTCAACAATCACGATGGCTACGGGCGGTGCTAACACCACGTCTGTCACTCACAGTTATCTCTCCGGTGGTTCTCCTATTGCCTTTGTCACTGGACAGGAGTCCGCGGCCTCGGCTATCTCTGCTATTCAGGAGGCGTCTAACCGGATTACTGAGACGATTATTCCACCCGTAATTCCTAGCTTCACTTGGAATCCCCCGTCCCCGACAGCAGGTCAGACTGTCACTTTCACAGCGACCGGCACGGGCGGGACCTCCCCCTATACGTTCAGCTGGGACTTCAACGATTCGAGCACGGGCGCAGGGAACCCCGTCACCCACGTATTCGCCACTGCGGGCAAGTTCAACGTGACCGTGGCAGCCACTGACTCTGGCACCACGTTCCTCCAGCAGATCGGCAAGACCACAATACAGGTTCAAGTTGGCCCTGCCACCGGAATAACCGCCGACTTTACCTTCTCGCCAACCTCGCCCACCGTTGGGCAGGCAGTGACATTCACTGCGACAGCTAGCGGTGGGAGTGGGCCTTTGACTTACAGCTGGAAGTTCGGTGACGGCACGACCGGTACGGGCACTTCGATTATGCACACTTACAACGCGAAGGGTTCGTTCAGCGTCGTCTTGAACGTTACAGACTCTTCTACCCCCGTCAAGTTTGCAGTCGCCACTCACACTGCTACTGTAACGCCGTTGGCCCTAGTTGTTGGTATTACCGGGCCTACAACGGGTACCGTTGGTACAGCTGTAACTTTCACCGCAGCAGCCTCAGGCGGTACAACGGCTTACTCGTTCGCCTGGACTGCCACCGGAGGTACTCCAGCTTCAGGTACAGGCGCGAGTTTCTCGACAACGTACAATGTGAAAGGCACACGCACTGTCTCGGTAATTGTCACGGACGCCAATGCTAAGACGGCATCAGCCTCCGCTACAATCACCATTGCACCTCTTACTCTGGGAGTAACAATTGCGGGTCCAACCACGGGCTCTTCCGGAACGGCGGTCACTTTCACCGCGACGGTGACGGGAGGAACAACACCGTACTCTTTCGCCTGGACAGCAACAGGTGGCAGCCCGGCATCCGGTACTGGCGTGAGCTTCACAACTACATACACGGTAACGACAACGACAACTTTCACAGTCAGCGTCACCGCCACCGATGGTAACGCGGCTACAGCAACTGCTTCGACGACCATCAGCATTAGCCCAACTATTGTCGCGCCGACGGTAACTATGAGCTGCCCTGCAACTGGGACAGTCGGTAGCGCTGTCGCCTGCACCGCGACGGGATCGGGCGGCGTTACGCCTTACTCGTTCGCTTGGACTGCTACTGGTGGAACTCCTGCTGGCGGTTCTGGTGCTAGCTTCTCGACGACCTACAGTGTCAAGGGAAGCAAGACGATAAACGTCGTCCTCACTGACAGTGAGTCTCCAGCAAAGATCGCCACTGCATCAGCAAGTGTCACGATCTCGCCTCTAGCTCTAGCAGTGACCATTGCGGGTCCAACAACTGGTACAGTCGGCACGGCAGTTACTTTCACAGCCACAGGGTCGGGTGGTACAACCGCTTACACGTTTGCCTGGACAGCAACAGGCGGAACACCTGCCAGCGGTACCGGTGCAACCTTCTCTACCACATACTCCGTTAAAGGTAGCAAGACGGTCTCGGTAACGATCACTGATGCTAACGCAGCTACAGCGATAGCATCCGCGACGGTAACGATTGCCGCATTGCCACTGGCAGTCACCATTGCCGGTCCAACAACGGGCACAGTGGGTGCAGCCGTCACATTCACGGCGACAGGCTCAGGCGGGACAACATCCTACACGTTTGCATGGACTGCTACAGGTGGGACACCTGCTAGCGGTACTGGTGTTAGCATCTCTACGACTTACAGCGTCAAGGGGTCAAAGACAATATCAGTCACGATCACCGACGCGAACGCGGTCACTGCAACAGCATCTGCAACAGTTACAATCAATCCATTGCCACTTGCTGTCTCGATAGCAGGTCCGACAACTGGAACCGTTGGAACTGCGGTTAGTTTCACGGCGACCGGTTCAGGTGGTACAACCGCTTACACGTTTGCCTGGACAACAACAGGTGGTACACCTGCCAGTGGAACTGGTACCACCTTTTCCACAACCTACAGCGTGAAAGGGACGAAGACAGTCTCAGTTACAATTACGGATGCTAATGCCGCTACTGCGACCGCATCTGCGACGATAACCATCAACCCATTGTCCTTGGCGGTCTCGATTGCCGGCCCGACGACCGGAACGGTCGGAACAGCGGTCGCCTTCACTGCTACAGGCTCCGGAGGGACAACGGCATACGCGTTCGCCTGGACTGCTACTGGTGGAACTCCTGCCAGTGGTACTGGTGCAAGTTTCTCGACAACCTACAGTGTCAAGGGAACAAAGACCGTTTCAGTAATAATCACTGACGCTAACGCTGTTACTGCAACAGCATCTGCAACCATTACGATCAATCCGCTCACACTAGCGACGGACTTTAGCTGGAGCCCGACCGTAGTCACACCAGGAAGCCCGACAACGTTCACTGCAACACCATCGGGCGGCACGACACCATACACGTTTGTCTGGAACTTCGGCGACGGCTCCGCAACCGGAACGACTAACCCCGTCACACACACTTATGCAACCGCCGGACCATTCACCGTAACTCTAACCGTAACAGACGGGAACGCGAAGACCGCTACTGCAACTCACACGGTCGGTGGAACGCTCACAGTAACTGTTTCCGGCCCAATAACAGGCACAGCAGGCACTGCGGTAACGTTCACTGCAGCCTGCGCTGGCGGAACACCGCCATGCACTTTCACCTGGTCAGCAACGGGCGGTACTCCATCATCCGGGTCGGGAGCAATTTTCACGACAACATACGGCGTCAAGGGAACTTACACGGTAACCGCGACCGGAACGGATTCCGCGATTCCGGCCAATGTCGCAAGCGGATCAGCCTCCATAACGATCGCCCCTCTCGCTCTGGCAGCATTGATTAGTGGCCCTAGTACGGGTACGGTCGGAATTGCTGTGACCTTTACGGCAGGCGCGACCGGTGGAACAACGGCCTACTCGTTCAGCTGGGCAGCAACCGGTGGCACGCCGGCCTCGGGAACTGGAGCTAGCTTCTCTACGACATACTCTGTAAAGGGATCTTACACAGTCACATTGACCGCGTCCGACGCTAACGGAAAGACTGCAACAACGTCTGCCAGCATCACTATCGCACCTCTCGCCCTTGCCGTTACGATTAGCGGGCCAGCGTCGACTCCAATCAACACAGCCGTCACATTCACAGCGACAGGAACCGGTGGAACTGCGCCCTACTCGTTCTCGTGGACCGCCACAGGCGGCAACCCAGCAAGCGGTACTGGTTCCAGCTTCACCACAATGTATGCGGTCAAAGGATCATACACGGTATCCGTAACAGTCACTGATGGAAACGCTCAGACCGCAACCGCATCCAAGACGATCTCCGCATCCACAACTCCACCTGGAGTAACCATCGCCGGACCCACATCCGGCACAGTTGGAACTGCTGTCACTTTCACTGCAACCGGCTCGGGTGGTACGACACCGTACACATTTGCCTGGACTGCAACTAGTGGCAGCCCCGCTTCGGGCACAGGTGCGAGCTTCACTACAACTTACAATGTAAAGGGAACCTACACCGTATCGGTGACCGTTACAGACGGTAATGCGGCAACAGCTACAAGCAGCGCAACGATCACCATTGCACCTCTTGCTCTGGGGGTAACTATTGCGGGTCCAACGACAGGAACTGTCGGAGCTGCAGTCACCTTTACCGCGACAGGTTCAGGCGGTACGACAGCCTACTCATTCGCCTGGACAGCAACCGGTGGAGCTCCAGCTTCAGGTACAAGTGCAAGCTTCACCACCATATACAATACCAAAGGCAGCTACACTATCTCGGTCACCGTAACTGACGCCAACGCTAAGACCGCGACAGCGTCCGCGAGCATCACAGTTGCACCGCTTGCTCTAGGGGTTACAATCGCGGGACCAACGACTGGAACAGTTGGCACTGCTGTAACTTTCACTGCAACGGGATCAGGGGGTACGACTGCTTACTCGTTTGCTTGGACAGCGACAGGCGGAAGCCCGTCGAGCGGAACAGGTCCCAGCTTCACCACTACATACAACATAGCAAATCTCTACATGGTTAGTGTAACAGTTACCGATGCTAACGCCCAGACCGCTACTGCCTCTACAACTATCACTATCAATTCGTTGAACCTAGCAGTATCTATTGCGGGTCCAACCACAGGCATCGTTGGAAGCGCTGTGACGTTCACTGCAGCCGGCTCCGGTGGTACAACTCCCTATTCGTTCGCATGGACAGCAACCGGCGGAACTCCATCATCTGGATCAACCTCCAGCTTTTCGACGACATACAATGTCAAGGGAACATACACAGTGTCGGTAACAATCATGGACGCGGCCGCAACGACCGCAACAGCCTCCGCCAGCATCACAATCTCCGCACTCCCCTTGATGGTCACCGTTACCGGACCCACGACAGGAACAGTGGGAACCGCAATGTCCTTCACCGCAACAGGCTCAGGCGGCACAGCACCCTACACGTTTGCCTGGACAGCGACTGGTGGCACTCCATCGTCAGGAACAAGCGTCAGCTTCAGCACGACATACAATGCCAAAGGTGCATACACTGTCATGGTAACCGCCACTGACGTCAACGCGAAGACAGCCACAGCCTCGGCAACCATCACTATCAGCCCGTTAGCCCTGGCAGTTTCCATCGCAGGTCCAACCAGTGGAACAGCTGGAACTGCCGCAACCTTCACGGCTACAGGCTCCGGTGGCACAATGCCCTACGCGTTCAGCTGGACCGCAACAGGCGGTAACCCATCGTCTGGCACAAGCGCAAGCTTCTCCACAACTTACAACGTCAAGGGAACCTATACCGTATCCGTAACAGTCACAGACGGAAATGCGAACACTGCTACAGCGTCGGCCACCATCACAATCGCACCTCTCGCACTTGCCGTTACGATTAGTGGACCAGCGTCAACTCCGATCAATACGGCCGTCACATTCACCGCAACAGGAACAGGTGGAACTACCCCGTACACCTTCGCCTGGACCGCTACAGGCGGTAGCCCAGCCAGCGGTACTGGTGCCAGCTTCACCACAATGTACGCATCAGCAGGAACCTACACGGTCAGCGTCACAGTGACCGATGCGAACGCCCAGACGGCAACCGCATCAGAGACACTGACCGTGGGTGCGACAACACCTATTCTGCTGACCTTCCAGGGCTTCGACCTCGACGACTTTGACAATGGCGTCGGACAACTCCAGGTCCTCGTCAACGGCCATCTAGTGGTCGATATTCCTGCCGGACTCAACCGTCTCTCAGGCACAGGCGACTATGCGCCTTACCGCAGCACGTGGGTGAACTTTGGGCCCTTCGACATAACCGGCTTCGCAGTCTCAGGCCAGAACACCATCGTCTTCCTCAGCCCTCCACCCGGCCACTTTGGCCTGATCAAGAACGTCACGATAATCCAGGGCAACACAATACTGCTGCAGGTAGCGGGCTCCCGGTTCGTCTCCCTCTCCCACCCCGTCACCTTCACCTTCTCCATCCCTCCCCTTTTGATCACCTCTTTCACCGTATCCAGCACCACACCCTTGCAGGATCAGAGCGTAACCTTCACAGCCACATACACCGGCGGAACAGCACCTTTCACCTGCACCTTCAAGTTCGGGGATGACGAGTCCCAGACTGTTCCCGGGAACAACGGTAGCTGCAGCGTCACCCACGACTACGATGAGGCAGGCACGTTCAACGCTACAGTTCGGATTATTGGTGCCAGCACGAGTGATCGAGTCTCTGCCAAGCTCACCCTCACAGTCCAACCCGACCCACCTCCCACACCACTCTTACAACTAATCGCTGCCAGTCTCAGCCCTGACGACGACTAGCATCACCCAGGTGACCATAGCCGGGCTCACGTTCGAACTGACTCAACGTCACCAACGTGGACCTCCGCCCAAGTATCAGAAAACCAACTGCGCATTCGCACCTAGAAACGGCCCGAGAAGAATAACAAAATCTGCGATTTTTCCCTTAGAAACCGCGGTTGTTCCCTCATGGACACTATATAGCTAAGGAAGGGATATCACTTTCAAGAAGCAGGGGAATTCCGAACTAATCGTGTCCCGCAAACCTTTACCTTTCATACAACAATTTTTTTTCGCCGTAACTTTCTTTTCCGTAACTATTCTTTTTCTGTAACTATTTTTTTCTGCTAACTATTATGTGACCCCGGGGAGTGGCTGTTTTTCCGCGCCCCGCCCCTTCATGAACTAGAAGCATTCTTTGCGTCAATGCCTTTCTCAGCCACGTCCATCCTACCGCGCTTAGACCGTCGCCAAACATACACTCCGACTAGGACTAGGGCGAGACCCGCCCCAAGTCCAGCATACTCCAGCAACACGAACGGAAACCCGCTCCGGATTCGAACCAACGTCAAGCTCTGGCTAACCGTAGAGTTAGCAATCGTTATCGTCCTCTGCAAAGTCACGAAACCCTGAAGGGACACTTGCACGCGGTAAGAACCCGGCGGAAGACAGGGAAACACGACAGAACCGGTAGAATTGGATAGCTGGTTCAGCTTGTTCTGGCCCGCAGGCTGAGAAAGCGAGGTAACATTAGCACCGGAAACAGGACTCTTCGCATCATCAAAGACACGAACGATCAAGCCCCCATTGAACGAGATGATCGTGAGAAAGTCCGAGGCCGACTTGTTCGGCACCGAGCTATCATTGACTGTCATCGTCATGAAAAGTATTCCCCGCGCAGTATACGAGTGGGTCGTCTGGTTCTGTCCCGTCTGCACAGATCCATCGCCAAAGCTCCAGATGTACGTGTACGGTGGAGATCCACCCTGAGCAGTGCCATTGAAGTTGACCTGCAATGGTGACGGGACAGAGCAACCACTGAGGGGCTGGGCTGACACCGCAACCGACAAAACAGGCTGGCTTGTCGGTTTCATCAAAGGGTAGTAGTCGACCCCTGCCGGGCCGAATTGGGGAGAACAGGGCTGATTTCCGTTTGGACATGGCCATGGAATATTCGTGTCTCCGACTCCATCCCCGGCCACTCTTCCTCCGGTACCATCATCCAACCCATTATAGTCGCTCCAGAAGTTTCCCCTAGGGCTAGGAGCGCCGTTGTCCCAGGAATTCGAAGTCAAGTCCCCAGCTGTGACTCCCAAGACCTGACGGATGTTTCGAATAATATTGTTACCGTAGAACCTGTTTCCGGTGGAGCTATCCAAGAAGATACCAGTAGCACCGGTCGCGTTGTTGTCTACTATATTGTTCCCGACAACCAGGTTACCGTTCGACTTTCTGATCCAGAGACCGTTGAGACTGTTCTGAGTGATATTGTTCTGGGATACGGTATTTCCCCCGGAGCTATCCCAGAGGTCCAGCCCCGCTTGAGACTTCCCGATCAGGTTGTTCTTGAACTGGTTGCCCTGCGAGCCGGTCACATAGATACCTGCTGCGCTGTTTCCTGTTATCACATTTGTCTGGATTGTGTTGCTGAATCCTCCCTGGACGTTTATCCCGTATGTATCACCGGTGATCGTGTTTCCCCTGATGGTAACTGAGCTAGAATTGATCACACCGATACCGTCGGAGGCGCTGTTGGGCCGTGTAGCCATGATAGTGCTCCCGGTGATCGCGATGTTGTATGATGCTTGAACAGTTATCTCATCAGAAAAGTCGTTCGGATTCTTTATCGTAAGCTGAGAAATTGATACCCCGCTCGTCTGGTTGATCAAAATCCCATTTCCCGTTCCCGCATCATCGATGACAGACAAGCTTGCCGACACGCCCTCCAGTGTCAGACTCTTCGTAATCGTGACGTTTCCATAGTAAGTGCCAGCGTCGACGATGATCGTATCGCCCGGGTTCGCTGCATCCACTGCCGCCCGTATAGTCCCGTAATCCCGGACATGAATGATTACTGGCCCTGCCCTGGCGACATGGGACAATGGCGGAACCAACAATATGAAAATAGCGACGACTAATATTGCAACACTCAGCCTTCTCCGCGTCTCGCTCATCTTATCCACCCATCTTCACCAGTACGGCACGTGCAGGTTGTAGAACAGTCCAAGCAAATCACTGTAGGGGTTTGTACAAAAGGGAAAGAGCGGACTTCATATATTTGAGAAACATGCCACCTACTCCGATAGTAGCTGTCTCATCCCATAACAACACTCCCTTGCCCCGATCAAGAGCTTGTTTTGTATTCGCGATCGGCTGTGAGACAAGAGTCTATGCACTGAGACAGTACGCTCTGTATAACTACGGGTTTCCTCAGATACAAGGAGAGTTCTCGCACTCAGCAAGTCTTATATGTTATTTAGCGGATGCCATCTGTGAATAGCTTTGAATAGACACATATTCACACCAATTCTACTCACCATACTAAGCGTCATGATCATTCTTCCCGAAGCACCGTCCGTGCTCGTTCACGCCCAGGGAACTCCCACCGTCTCAGTAACCCCTGCAAACGCGGCAGGCGACGTCAACCAAATACTCACCATCAGCATCATGGTAAGCGGAGTCGACAACCTCCAAGGCTACAACGTCGTATTCCAATACGATTCGAGTATCCTACAAGAGGTATCAGCGAACTTTGTCTCGTCACCAGACGTCTTCGCAGGCTTCTTTCCATTCGTCTCGGCCGCATACTGCTTCAACCCAACCTCGACATGCCAGTCTCGCCAAGTAATCGTAGGCGGCGGCACAGTCCCAGTCTCAGGCACAGCCCAAATCTTCTCAGTTAACTTCATGATCCTCACCGCCACACCAACGCTGCTCACGATCACAGAGGCCGAATTGACATCTCTCGACTCGAGCGGCAACGTGATCCCGATCATACCGGCAATCCAAAACGGAGTATTCCTAGTACCCCCCTCGCTCAGCTTCGTACTTCCAAACGCTCTCGCCACCCCGCGAGTTAGGCACCAATCGAATGGCCCACACGTCACCACACTCAACGCATTCATCATGATGGACACTAGCAACGCCCGCGCGGGCTTCGGAGGAGTACTCTTCGAGATAGTCGCGCCAGACGGCACGCCATACGAAGTCATGTCCAACATAGCCTTCATGTTCCCAGGCAACTCGACGACCGTCTTCGGCTCCTTCGACTTCACCGCAAACGGAAATGTCATAGGGACCTACCAACTGTCAGCAGTAATGCTCCGATGTCCAAGCGCAGACCCGGCTTCGTGCGTTAATGGGGCAAGTGCCACCGGGCACACCTTCACGCTAAAGCCGTAGTTCGAGAACTAAAACCGGACACCGGAAAACTCCTCCTTTTTTTTATCGCCAGTCGAGGCTCAGGACAATGCCCGGCCACCGCAAACTACTCTCCATAGTGCTGCTGCTATCTTTACTCGACTTCAGCCTACTCGCAATCTCGACTATTGCCCCCGTGCAAGGCTTAGGCTTCTCGACAGCCCAACAAGTACCAATGGGAACAACACTCTCACCCGACACCAAGCTCAAGTTCGTGGACGTAGCACCACCCAACGCAACGACTCTCAAACTCGACCCTCGCATCAGGTACTTAGACCAAAACTCCAACAACCACTGGATTCCAGGGGACCCGGTCGCATACGACTCGGACAACGACAACGTCTCAAGGTCAATAGACCCTGTCATTGCTGGAACCCTCCCCATAGGGTCCCAGCTGAAGTTCGACCCTCTCATCAAATATGTTGACATAAGCAACAGCAGCGTTTGGCATACCGGCGACGCAGTAGTCTATGACACTAACAGCAATAATCTCTACACAGTGGGCAAACCAATGATCGCTGGGATGCCGGTTCCCGCTGGAACTCCTCTCACCCCGGATACTCACATCAAGTACATCGGCTCGCCAACCGGCTGGGCTCCAAGCAACCCGGTCGTATACGACAGCAGTAGCGCGGGAACATACAGTGCATCGCTCGACCCTCACATCATGTTCGTAGACGCAGGCAGCAATGGCCATTGGATTCCAAATGATTCCGTTATCTACCACTTCAACCTGTCAAACACCCTTTACGCAAGCGGAGATCTCGTCCTTTACGGGCAATTCCCTCTTGTGGGAACAACACTCCACTCAGATCTAAAAATGAAATTCGTTGACGCCAACAGAAACGGCGTATGGGATCAGGGAGAAGCCATCGTCTACGATAACAACGGGAACGGCCTAGTTCTTCTCGGAGAACCGATCATTGTCGCGGCGACTCCTCGCAGTCCCTCACCGCTAAATTCTGATTTGCGAATAAGATTCGTAGACAACAATGGCAATGGGATGTGGGCCCCAGGCGAGCCAGTAGTCTACGACAGCGTAGGGAAAGGATACTTCAACAACACCTTCGATCGGCTCATCAAATACTATGACGCCAACGGAAACGGCGTCTACGACGCAGGGATCGACACGGTCGTGTATGACAAGACGAATGCCGGCGTTTATGTTACCGGAGATCCCATAATTGCCGGGCCGACTCCCCCCTCGATTGACGCGACCCTCACCTCTGAGATCCACTTCCGCTTCGTCGATACGATTCTCGGAGGTCATTGGATCAATGGCGATCCCGTCGTGTACGATTCCAACTTTGACAACATCTATGAAACTGGCGAGCCTGTAATCGCAGGAGCTACGCCGATCAATGGCACCTTGCTCAGGGACCCTGTTATGTCATGCACCCCCCCAGCCACCTCATGCACGGTCCCAGCCATCGGGACCCCTCTGACGATAGACGCGAAGCTGAAATATGTTGAGACCGGAGGCGACAATGTCTGGAATACTGGAGAGGCAGTCGCATACGACGCCAACTCCGACAACATCTATAACGCTGGGGACATACTCATCATCGGAGTACTTCCCGCTCAGGGCACGCTTCTAAGCGAGCCTGTGATCGCAGGAGCTATCCCAGCTCTCGGCGTAGTCCTCCAGTCAGATGTGAAGCTGAAGTTCATCGACGTCAATGGAACGGGAGTCTGGAATCCCGGTGAGACCGTTGTTTACGATGGGAACGTTGTTTACGACCAGAACGCTCCGGTCATTTCCAATGGCGCTCCGGGAAGAGGGCTGTGGATAAACGGGGAAGTAGTTGTCTACGATACCCTCGGCAATTCGATTTACAACTCAACTGAACCTGTTGTGTACGGGACCGCACCCTTAGGCGGAACAAGACTCGGACGTGACCCCTTAATCAAGTTCGTAGACGCCAACAGCAACGGACACTGGGACCCTGGAGAAACAGTGGCCTACGACGCGAACAACAACAACATCTACGACTCAGGCGATACGCTGATTACGGGCCTAACGCCGGGCCTAAGCTTCTTCCAGTGGCCATCTCTTTCCCAGGACTCAGGGGGGCGAACCTGGCTCGCATGGAACGAGGTCCCTGCCGGATTCACAAAGAAACCGGTTATCTACCTAAAGACCTGGAATGGCTCCGCTTGGAGCCCGAAGCAGGCCGTAACATCAGGGTCCAGTACAGACAACCAGAATTTCATAACCCCCTTGTCAAACCGGACCATGATGATACTCTGGTCCTCAAATCAGACCGGACATCCCCAACTATTCTACAGGCTGTACTCAACTGCTTCCAATCCAACGCCGACCATCGGCCCGATCCAGCTAACCTTCACTACTAGTACCAACGATCAGTATCCTTCAGCAGTCCAGGATAGAAACGGGAGGATATGGGTAGTCTGGGCCCGGCAGACCTTCCAGCAACTTCAAAGCCAAATCTACTACAAATACTTCAACGGCTCCGCCTGGTCCTCCGATTTCCTCCTGCCCCCTGCCTCCGCCACCAACTTTGTTCAAAGCTCCCCCTCGGTTTCTCAGACAAAAGATGGAAAAATTCGCATCCTGTTCACTACAAATGCGTCACTCGATACCCACCTGAACTCCACAATGACAGACGACACGCTGGCAAGCCTACCTTCAACCGGAATACCTGCAGGATCGTGGTCATCGAACGGACCATTTCCTTTCAGTCTCTCGGGCGTTGATGATGACCGGCCAGTGCTCATCCAGGCTCGCGACGGAGGTCTGTGGCTGTTCTTCCAACGGACACTTACCGACGGAACACAGTACATCTACTATTCCACGTCGACTGACGGGGTCACGTGGTCAAACCCAGCCACACAACTTACGACCACCGGCCAGGACTTTCAGCCAACTGCTGCTCAGATTAGCTCAGATCACAAAATCTGGGTCTTCTGGAACCGCGCCAACGCAGGTGCTGTGCAGGTCTGGTCCACAAGTTCAGACGCGATCGGCTGCCCAAACAACTGCATAGCGGACGTCGGTCTCCAAATCCTAGCGGCCACTCCCAGACTTACCAGGGCAGGACTGTCAACAAACATAACAGTAAACGTGTTGAACTACGGAGACTTCCCCGAGTCCACGACCTTGACCCTGAAGGCGAATAGCACGACGCTGAAGCTCACAAGCCTGAGCCTAACTCCGGGCCAGATATTGCCAGTCTCGTTCAACTGGACAAACGCGGGTCCATGGGGGAGGTACACGCTGACAACCACTATCGGCCCGATTTCAGGCGAGAACGCGATCAACCAGGGAGACAATTCGATGTCCTTCTACCCACTGAGGGTTGCAGCTCCCGGAGACGCCAACATTGACGGCACCGTGAACCTGTTCGACCTTGCCCTCGTTGATTTCTGTATCGGCAAACCAATCGTCCCCGGAACTCTCTGCGGCCCGAATGTTGATGTCACCCCCGACGGCACGATCAACCTTTTCGACTTGGCAACCGTCGATTTCTACTTCGGAAAATCCGTATAGACCGAAGACGCCTATTCGAAGCAATTGTCCCGCAGGGGAAGCCGATCCCTATCCTTCCTCTGAAAACTGCGAAGGCAAAAGATCCTGAAAATATCTCCAGCGTAGTCTCGGCACGCTTCCCAATGAAGCGATTCGCAATCCTCAGAGCTCAAGAAGTTCATTCAGAACGGCTACAACTGAATCCCGCGACGACTCACATCCAGCCTTCCATACGAATCATAGTTTGTTCGCGATTCGCCGCTTCTCCCCTTGCCTTATCCCCTAGAGCTAGGTTCAGCAGGACGCGGAATCTAAGGTGAAACCGGTGGCGTCGGTGACGGGAACTGAACTTCCCTCGCTGCCCGCGATCGATTATTCTGCACGACAGCTGAAACAAAAGGCAGAAGCTATATGTGGGTCTTTAGAAAGACCCTCTTGAGTTACTTGCCGCTATTCAACAAAAACGGCGCTCGATTCGTCCCGGTCGCCTCCGTAATACTGCTCCTCGCGTTAACTTCCTTACTTGTTCCGAGTCTATACAACTTTAACGTAAACGATCACATGAGAGGTCACAGGACGCCTGCTCAACTCCCTCCGTTTCCTCAAGAAACCAAAATAGGTATTGACTGCGGACTCGGATCTACAGCAGCAGCCCTTAACGGTACAACCTTTCCCGTAGCTCCGTCAGAGACTGGAGCCTTCGAGACTTTGCCGAATTGCACTTGGGTTGGTGATGTCGGAACTCACTCAGGTGCCGCAAGCGATGGGACGACTGAGCCCCTGGTGACGGACCAAGATGAGACGTTCAGTACTATCAGTACCAAGATTGGTGGTGGTTTTACGGCTGATATTGTCTATTTGCAGAATGCTACTTCTACCGTGAACGGTTTTGACATTACTGTTTCCTGGAACACGAAGGTTCTCCGTGCTGTCGAGTTTGACCAGGGTGGCCTTCCCTGGCTTTCTCAGGGCCCGTTCACCTCTGGTATCAGTGGTATCGATAACAAGGCTGGCACTGCCCGTCTACTACAGGTTATCGGCACTCAGCTGCCTGGAAACTTCACCTTCTTCCGCATTCGTTTTGATGTTGTGGGTATCGGCAACACTGCTCTCACAATCGGCAATGATCTGATCAGTAACCCCAGTGCGGTGGCTCACACGCATGTTGACGGTGCTTTTGATTCTGATGCCTTCTATGACCCGGGTCATGTCATCAACTGGTCTGCCTCTTGGACGAATTCCACACCTCTCAACCCTGGGGGTTCCAACACTTTCACCGCGACTGTCGCCGGTGGTACTGCTCCCTTGTCTTACGCGTGGCAGTTCAACAGTTCCAATACTGCTCCGTTCAAGGCACAAGCTAGCGCAAACCCAGCCACCCTAACACTTCCAACTTCGTCTATCAACGCATCTCGAACAACCCTCCGAGTCACTGATTCCGCCACTCCCACCCCCAACGTTATCACCATTGTACACGTCCTCCCTCTCACGGCAGCAGGTATCCAGGGACCCACCAGTCTTGGACTGAACACCGCAGGGACTTGGAACGGTATCTGGTTAGGAGGTATTGCCAGCTACACCGCCAGCTGGAGGTTCTGTCCCGGCACATCCTTGAACACTGTTGTCTGCGCAAAACCCAACCCAACTACGTCTGCAATATCTGGCCAGAACACTGCGCTCGCTCTCACCGGATCCTCCCCCGGCTACCACTTCGCGGGAGTCTACAATGTAACAATGCAGATAGCTGATGCCGGCTCCCCCGCGATCCCAACACCGAGCTCAACAACGAAATTCATACTGGTCAATGTAACGGGCAGTCCTCAGGTCTTCAACGTCCAAGTGTCAACCACTCCTACCCTAAACGCCACAGTTGGCTTTCCGGTAACGGTGACCGCTAGCGTTTCATACACTAGCACATACCCGACGCTTGCTGGCTTTCGGTCCAACCAGTTCATTTACAATTTCGATTTTGGCGACGGATCAACCTTCACATCACCCCCGATAAGCGGGCTTACAGGCTCCCATAGCCACAACTATACAGCAGCAGCTACCTACACTGCAAGAGTGACCGTCCAAGACACACAAAGTGCCTCCAAGATCCAGGAGACGGGGATCGCAACAACTTCCGTCGCTACACCAGTCACAGGGGACTTCAGCTTTCCAGCCTCGACACTCAGCGGCAGCCAAATAACTTTCACTGCCACATTTTCAGGCGGCGCGCCACCGTACACATATTTGTGGACCTTTGGTGACGGGACGACTGGCAGTGGCAGTACTGTAGCTCACAACTACGTGGCTAAGGGGAACTACACCGTCACGCTCGTAGTTACAGACGGCAACGGTCGAACATCCACCGCAACCCACGTCCTAAGCATTGGCCAAGGTGCATCTGCTCCCCCAGCGTCCGTTGACTACTCGCTCCTTATCTACGCGGGTGTAGGAGGAGCAATCGCCGTCGTAGCGGTTACTCTCTTCCTAAGAAGGAGAAGAATCCGTCCCCCCAACCTAAAAGTCGGCTCAAGAGACTCCAGCTTCAACAAGTGAATGGAAGAATTACAACTGGCACTCGATCTCACTACATATAATTTCTACCGATTTACCACAAACAAACATGGATCGATGCTCGCATAAACTTTTAAGGGATTTCTAGAAAGCTTTCCTATTGACGGAGAAGTTCCCCGTTTGAATTACGGTCATGCTAAACCGACACTGTTGCTACTGCTATCAATTGTCTCCCTCCTCTTTGTGATTCCCCTCCCTTCAAAGGTGCACGGTCAGGGTCTCCCTGTGGTAGGAGTATTCAGTAGTCTATACCAGAACAACAATATTACAGATCTTGGGTTGCAGAAAGGTCAGAATTTCGCGGTTCAGGTCAACGTGACAAACGCGCCCGTTTCGTACAGCGGCTTTCAGTTCGTTCTCTACTATGATCCTACTTACATCAATGTCACATCATACGATCTCAAGCCGCCCGCCACGTTTACTGGGCCTAGCCCGTACGTATTTCCGAACCCATACTTGGCGTCCTCATCGTACAACGGTCGAGGAGCATTGAGGCTCTCAGTTGTCAACGTGGGAAGTGATGTTGCCACTCCCTACGGCACTCTTGTCAACGTTACTTTCACAATAGTGAAATCAGGTGGAGCGAGTCCGCTAGAGCTGGCTGCTAGCGCGGGCCGGTTCAGCGAGGGAGCTGGGACTCCCGGAGGACTGTGTCAACTGTGTCCCGCTGGAACACCCAGTTGGACTAGGATTGTCGACTCCCAGTTTAATGGTTACCAAGTCGAGACTTCCAATGGCTACTTCAAGAACGTAGCCGGTAAGCCTGATCCAGTCGCATCATTCACCATATCGCCTACCAAGCCCACTCAGGGAGACGCCATCACGTTCAATGCGACAGCAAGCTACGACCCTGACGCTCCCGCGGGAGCCCTTAATAGTGGAATCGTGGAATACGCCTGGGACTTTGGAGACACGTCTACTACTGGAAACGTGACATCTTTCTCTCCCATCACAATTCACAGCTTCGTCAAACAGGGCTCTCAATTCATCGGTAACTTTTCGGTCCGCCTGACAGTGATCGAGCAAGACTTTGGCTTTCTGGGCATGTCTGCTCAGTTGCTTACCTTGACCCCAACACCAAAGCATTGCGTAATTGTTGATGGTATCATAACCAACGCGCACGATGTTGCCCCGGGAGCGAATCTGAACTTCTCGGTCAAGGTTAGGAACGCTGGAACATTCCAAGAGACATACAACCTTACGATAGCACTTAGTCCTCCGAACTCCACCATCGCCGTAATACCGAACCAAACCATTAACGTTTACCAAATCGTCAACTTCAGAGAATCAATACCCACCTCACAGCTACTCGCGGGAGTATACAGCGTAATCGCAACCATACAACTTTCAGGTCACCAGAACTGCGCGAGCAGCATTCTATCTACAGAATTCGGAATACCTCCGACCAATTCCGCCGCTGCCCTCCTTCCTCTAGTCGGAGGAGTCGTTGCAGTCGCGGGTATTCTTGTGGCTGTTGGAGTTTTCAGGAGAAGCAGGCGCACGAAGGACGAACCTCTCTAGCCAACGAGCTTCCCGCATCCACCTCGGGGTATCCGCAGCGACCTCATTTTAGGATAATCTTAAAAGGGGGTTGGAGGCGACATAGCCTTTCGAAGAAAAATGCGATTGCAAACACCAATTCTAGTTCTAATGCTTTCTCTTACAATGCTTATGACTTTGCCAGGTACCTATACCAGTGTTCGTGCTGTCAATCAGAGTGGGCCTACTCCATGGTCGCCTTTTGGGCCGCAGACTCCGCAATTGATCATCCACTTCTATTCGGACTTCGATGCCATGTTCAGAGCTTTCGCTGCAGGCTCAGTCGACATTACTGACTGGCCTATTCAGAGCTCTACCGATTTCAACAGTTTCTGCGGTAACGCTGACATGTTCTGTAGTTCTGCACAAGCGGAGTTCGGTGGCTTCATGGCTGAGATAAATGGTCATCCGAAGTTCATGGGTACTGCTCTTCGCGCACCTAGGACAACGATTCCGGCTTCTTTCACTGCTGGCACTACATCGGCTGCTTGTGCGGTTGGTAGTGGTAGTCTTACCATTACTCTCCGTAACCAAGAAGCAGGTGCAACTGTGATCGATGCTAACAACACATTGACTGCGACTCACACCAGCGGATTCCCCTCAGCAACGATACGTGACTTGGGTGATCCTAACGCGCCATCTGGTACGTACCAGACTCCATGTCTTCTCGCCGGCACCTACAACCTTCGAACGAGCATCTACGGTGGAACGACGACTGCAACGATAAGCAGCAATCTTAACACTGCAGGCACTTTCAACGTCAACTGGAACAGCGTCAGCAACTCTAAATCTGTGCTCGCTAGGAGCGAGCTTGGAGCTGCTATTGCTCACATGATTGATGTTCCAGCTTTCGACGCCTCCTTCTTCGGATTTCTCGCTGCTCCAATGTGCGTCCAAGCCGCTCCCGCTCAGGGGCTGTCGTGTCTAGACCAAGCTAGTCTTGACCAGGCGATTTGCCAGTTTGGTAATCATCCATGGCTCAACATTGTCGGCTGTTTCACAGGCGCTACAGGTCACGGTGTTACAGGAACAACGTACAGGATACAGACAAGCACCATTGTCGCCGGCACTTCTTGGTGGCAGACTGCGGGATCACTGATCGGTGTTCCAGGCGGTTATGCTAGCCACGACGACATCAGGGCCGCTTGTGACGACATTCTCTCGATGAACAGTAGCTACGTGATAACACCATCAGGCTCGACGTGCAATGATGTGGCGAACGCTGCTGCTGGAGCAACAGATCCTGGCGCTTATGCGCACATTGTTCCTAACGGAAACATTGGACAGCTATTGCTGACACGTTGAACTTTCTCTTCGGTACTCCTCAGAACAGGGGAGGAGGCACTGTCTGCTGGGGCGCATGCCCTAACGCGGCACCAAGATACTACACCATTACCCAGGTAACACCTATTGTGTTCCAGGACGCGGCTAATCCGGATGCTTGGCAGTTGTACACGGCAGGCTACGGTTTCGACACGGTTCCTGATCAGTTCTTCTTGAACAGGAACAGTGTCTTGTCGGGTGGTGTGTGCGGTGGAGTCGCAGCGGTCAAGCCGGGAGACTATGAGATGTGGTGTGATCCCGAGTTTGATACCTACTCCAACGGTGGCGAGTTCTCCGTACCACTAAAACTGTCCGGCACCGAGTTCCAGAGAGCTGCGAAATACTCTGTGCTCCATGGCATTGATGTTCCAGTGTTCTCGTTCGTTGATACGTTCGCTGAGAACAATGGCTGGAACTTCCAACAGTGCACCGGCACAGGCTGTGTCAACACCCAGTCGAGTATCGTGAACACTCTAGGCTTCGGCACAATAGCTGGCACATCGTACTTCTCCTTGCTCAACTTCCGCCAAGTCCCAGGATACAATCCATGCACTGTTCCAAGCGCTCCTTCGAACTGCGGCAACTTCTGGCCGGGCGGTGGCCCTAGTGGTACTCCTGGCTTGCTGCGACGCGGATTCTCACAGGACACTACTGACATCAGCCCATTCACCTACAACACCGCTTGGGAAGCTGACATTGCCTTCACCGTCTTTGACTCTATGCTGGAGTTGAACCCCGCAACCGGCGGCGGCAGTTCCCAGTTTATCGACTGGGGAACTACTAGCCACACATCGACATACGACTCTGCTGCGGACGTGACGACCCAGATCTGGCATTTGCGGAATGACTGGAAGTTCCAGGACGGCAACACTGTCGGAGCTGACGATGTCGCGTACACCATCCTAGCGATGAGAGACGTTCCAGCGGTCAACCTGCAAGGCGCGGTCGTAACCGTCATCAACGCTAACTGTCTCGACTGCTCAGGCTCCAACCCTGCCAAGAGAACCCTGCAAGTACAGCTTGCTCATCAGAGCGCGTTGTACGAGGGCAACATTGGTGGACTACCTATCCTCGAAAAGTCCTTGTGGGCACCATACTGCGGTGACCCGCCGGTGACAGGTGGAACCTGCGCTAACCCAGCGTTCGACCCAACGAACCCAACAAACGCGGCCAGCTTCAACAATGCCCTGGGTATCTTGGTCGGTACAGGTCCTTACGCGTGCATCGTTCCCACTGTGGCAGGTTCGGGACAGACCAATGCGGGTCATGTCGGTGGACCGTGCGGTGAGACCGCAAGCGGCGCGTTGACAGGACAGGCCATGACACTCGACGCAAGAGTATTGCTCACACAGAACACGTTCGGCAACCACTGCTGCGTAGGCAGCACGACCAGCGAGCTCTACAAGGTAGGCTATGCTGACAGGCCGCACTCTGGAAAGGTCGACTTCTTCGATCTTGCCAGCGTCGCTGCGGTCGTCGGTAAGCCAGACTCGTACTGGTGCGATCCAAACATTGCATGTCTAGGCGGAACAGTCGGACTGTTCAACCTGGCACTCGTGAACAACCTACAAGACCACGGAACACTAGCCAACTGGCACTCGGAAACGAACACAGCTATCGTTTCGCTCGACCAACAAATAGACCCATTCAGGTGCCCCTCTACAGGCTGTTAGTTAGAACAAACCCCTCAAAACTCCCTCATTTTTTCTTTTATCAACCGACTAGAGACCACGCCTTAGGCTCGAGACACAAAGTGTAAACAACTCTCTAAGAGGCGTGCATGGCAAGTTCTTGTTGAAGGTCATTAGAAGCACCTTGATTGGAAAGGGGTCGTTCGATCGGGCTGGATTCCGAGACTGCCTCTCACCCTTCGTCGAATCTCTGATTCGAAAGCAAGAAGAATCCCACTATTCGGTCTGACTCGCAGAACAACAGGTGATGGAATAACACTTGGTGGACACAGTCAGCGAATGCAGACAATCCAACGAAAGAGTTGAGGAACCAACCAGCTCGTTCGCGGTCCATAAACTGTTACCGCAAAGCTAAATTAGACCGGGCCGTCGAAGATCGTTTTGGTCGAGTGGGGTAAGATGGGGTTTCGGACCTACCTGCTAAAGCGTCTGATAAACACTGTCGTTCTTATTGTATTCGTGATCATCCTGAACTTCGCCATCTTCGAGCTCCTACCTGGCAGCCAAGGCGCGATCTCGAACCTGGTTGAAGGTTCTCGCGCGTCCTATGGCAACAAAGATGCGCTACAACACTTGGAGATTCTTTACGGACTATGCAAAGGTTTCGATGCCCAAGCCCGCTGCATTCCTACGAGTGTCTGGGACAAGTTTACGAACTACTTTGTTAGGATGATCACGTTCGACTTCGGTCAATCGCAGCAAACAGGACATCCAGTTCTTGCCGACATTGTTCAGACAGGGAGACTCGTCAACACTCTTCTCCTTCTCGGTGTTTCAACAGTAATTTCCCTGATCATAGGAATATTCCTAGGAGTCATCGTCGCCTCAAGGCGCGGAGGAATTGTGGACAGCGCCTGGGTCACCGTGTCCCTCACCACATACTCCCTTCCAACATTCTTCATGGGTCTCGTCTTCATTCTGATCTTTGCCCAATCATTAGGGTGGTTTCCGGGAGGAGGAGTGACCCCGGAGATATGGATCTTAGGAACACCACCCTTGTTAACCCAGATTTGGGTGCGAATGCAATATCTATTCCTCCCCGCCCTAACTTTGACCCTATTCTTCTACGGTGGGAATCTCCTGCTGACTCGGGCCACCATGACGGAAGCCCTGACTGAGGATTACATTGTAACTGCAAGAGCTAAAGGACTTCCGGAACGAACAGTACTGTTTAAGCACGCTCTGAAGAACGCATCTCTACCGATCGTCACAAATGCCGCCCTCGCCTTTGGAAGTCTACTTGGGGGAGCAATAATCACGGAAACAGTCTTCAATTGGGACGGAATGGGACACTGGCTGTATAATGCGATTGGCTGGAGAGACTTTCCCGTCATGCAGGCCATGTTCTACATTATTGCATTATGCGTCATAGCTGCGAACCTGATATCCGACATTGTCTATGGAATGATCGACCCCCGGATAAAGTATCAGTGAGTCCAGACCGTTGGCTCAATCCTCCAAAGTGCCCTTCGGCCTTGTCAGGCTGAAAAACTTCCTGAAAGCGCTGCTTAAGAATAGACTCGCAGCAACGGGCGTAACTCTTCTCTCCCTCTTCATCTTTGTCGCCGTTGCAGCTCCACTCCTTACGCCTTACAGCCCCAGCGCTAACATAGTGTCCGGCAAGCTGAACCCCCCCGGGTGGGTCACAAACGTCTTCGGGTCAGCCGGGTATAGCCAGAACATCCAATTCTCGCCCCTGAGTGTCAATCAGACAGGGGCCGGTCTTACAGTTACAAAATCCGGTCAAACAGACTACTCCGTTGACCTAAGCATTTCTTCACCGGTTCAGTCGGGAACCATACAAGTGGTAGAGACACTTTCGTACCCCTACTCTGGTTCGCCCAAAACGATATTCGGAGACGCTTCCATCGACACCACTCGAAACAATAACCCGTTCAACCTTACAACTTTCGTAGAACGGGTAGCCCCCGACAAGTGGACGTACCAGGCTCTTTACAAAGTCCAGATAAATTCCACCGGAGCCTGGAGACCGGTGCCTACGATCGACTCTACCCAGCTAATCTTCAACAACCATCTCGGTCTAGGAGAAAGCTTCGATGCCGCCAGCTTTATTTTTGCCCCGAGACCGGCGGAATATCATTTCGTAATGCAGATCACCGTTCCCTCCGGCTTCAGCGGAGATATCCAAGTAACCAAGTTTTTCATGCAACTTTTCGGAAATACTTGGGGACCCCTCGGAACGGATAATCTTGGCCACGACATCTATACTCAGCTTTTGTACGGAGCAAGGCTCTCTCTAATAGTAGGACTGGTGGCTACAGGCATTGGAGTAGGCCTTGGGCTGCTCGTAGGTCTTATGGCAGGCTACTTGGGCAAGATAGTCGATGAGGTCCTCATGAGGTTCACGGACATGCTCCTCGTTATTCCTCAGTTACCTTTGCTCATTGTCCTTGTCGCAACAATCGGGCCTAGCTTGCTAAACATAATACTCTTCTTGGGCTTCTTCGGTTGGATGGGCTTCGCCAGAGTCATTCGCGCCCAGGTCCTTAGTCTCCGCGAGAGGCCCTTCATAGAAGCAGCTAAGGCCTCAGGGGCCGGGCCGGGATATATTACCGTCCGGCATATCTTTCCGAACATCGTCTCGCTTACCTACGTTAGCCTCGCGCTTTCAGTTCCCGCAGCTATAGTTGGGGAGGCGGCACTGAGCTTTCTTGGACTAGGGGATCCCACTACGATAACTTGGGGCCAGATGCTGGGGGGTGCCGACCAAGTGGGATTCAGCACCGGCTTGGCCTGGTGGTGGATTCTGCCTCCTGGGATATCGATAGCTCTCCTTTCGCTCTCGTTCGTTCTTTTGGGCTACGCCATGGATGAGATGTTTAACCCCAGGCTTAGAAGACGCCGGTAAGATCCGGCTGACCAAATTGTCTTCTAGAAAAACTCGGTCGTGGACTACCCAAAGCTTATCTTGACGTTGACCCGCTGCCCTCTCGCAGGAAACTGTGCACATACACTATGTCAGTCCTACAGCTAGAAGGTGTTACAACCCATTACCGAACACTGAGAGGATGGGTGAGAGCCGCCGAAAACGTGAGCTTCGAAGTTGCTAAGGGGGAAGCCTTAGGACTCGTCGGGGAGTCTGGATGTGGCAAGACTACCATCGCTTTGTCGATTCTAAAGATCCTGCCCGCCGGAGCCAAGATAAGAAAAGGAAAAATTCTCTTTGACGGCGTGGACCTTGTCCCTCTCAAGGACACTGAGATGAGAAAGATAAGGTGGAAAGGCGTGTCGATCGTGTTTCAAGGATCGATGAACGCCATGAATCCAGTCTTCAAAGTCGGGGACCAAATAATCGAAGCCATCAAGCTTCACGAGCCCAATGTTAGCAAAGCAGACGCCTACAAAAGAACCGAAGCCCTTCTCGAAATGGTCGGGGTCGATCCTTCCAGAGTTAACAATTATCCTCACGAGTTCAGCGGGGGCATGAGACAGAGAGCGCTCATTGCTATGGCACTGGCGTGCAACCCAAAGCTGTTGATCGCAGATGAGCCTGGCACCGCCCTCGATGTCATAGTACAGGCTCAGGTACTGGCTCTGATGCGAAGCCTGAAGGAGAAACTAGGCCTTTCAATGGTCATGATAAGCCACGACCTCTCGATCGTCGCTGAAGTCTGCGAGAAAATAGCGATAATGTACGCAGGCAACATAGTGGAGTATGGCGATGTTCAGTCAATTTTCAAAGAGCCACTTCACCCGTACACTCAGGGATTGATTGGCGCATTTCCTAGCATCAAGGGAGATAGAAAGCAACTCATATCAATACCAGGACAGCCACCTGATCTCCTGCATCCTCCTACCGGATGCCGCTTTCATCCTCGCTGTCCCTATGCCATGGATATCTGCAAGACGGAGGTGCCTGCTTTGGAGAAACAGGGTTCTGGAGAACACTATGTCGCATGTCACCTATACTAGGATAGGACAGCGAAAGGAGGGCTCGAGCATTGGAGAATGAGATAATCATCGCCGCGGAGGATTTGAAGAAACACTTTCCAGTGAAGCAGGGCTTCCTGTCTACAATGTTCTCAAGAACCCTGCTATCAGTCAAAGCCGTCGACGGAGTAGACATCTTTGTAAGAAAGGGCGAGGTCCTAGGGCTCGTTGGCGAGAGCGGAAGCGGCAAGACGACAACGGGCAAGCTGCTACTCCGACTCATAGAACCGACCGCGGGGAAGATATTCTACAAGGACAAGGATGTCACAAAGCTCTCATCTCGCGAAATGAAGCCTCTCCGGAGAGAGATGCAGATAATCTTCCAAGACCCCTTTGAGTCCCTTGACCCAAGAATGCTGATCAAGGACATTGTAGCTGAACCAGTCCGGATCCAAAAGGTAGCCCGGACCAGAGACGAAGTCAGCGAGCGCGTAAAACAAATCCTTCGGGAAGTGGAACTTGTCCCACCGGAAGAGTTCATGCTCCGCTTCCCACACGAGCTCAGCGGTGGGCAGAGGCAGAGAGTAGCGGTAGCCCGTGCATTCATATTGGATCCTGAGTTCGTCGTAGCCGACGAGCCAGTCTCCATGCTGGACGTCTCCATCCGCGCCGAAATCCTGAATCTAATGCTCAATCTCGTTCGTAAGAGAGGGGCATCATTCCTCTACGTGACGCACGACCTCGCTCTCGCCAGACATATTTGCGATCGAATCGTGGTCATGTACCTAGGAAGAGTCGTCGAGGTCGGAACAACGGAGATGGTAATCAATCGCCCATTACACCCGTACACAAGGGCGTTGATTGCGGCGGTCCCCGTCCCGGACCCGGCCTCCAAGCGGTCTGGTGAGGTACTGAGCGGAGAGATTCCTAGCCCTATCGACCCGCCCCGCGGGTGCAAGTTTCACACTCGCTGCCCGTACGTCCACACTAGGTGCACTTACGAAGAGACTCCCCTAATCGAGGTCGAAAAAGACCACTGGGTCGCCTGTCACCTTATTGACAGGTCTTTAACCGGAACTAATGGCTCCGACACCGCTCCAATAGCCAGTTCAAGTATCGAGAAGAGTTAGCAGATTCATGCCCGGTTAGCTGGGCCGCTACAACCCTGTAGGAATGCAACTTCCAGCTGCAAGGTTTGACCATAAATAAAGAATCCAAGTCTTCCCATTTGCCAATCCGTAACCCCTGTTGAGACAACGAACGCTGTCTAAGCCAACATCATAAAGTACCGGTGGCGGGACAGACCTATCCCAGAAACCGTTTCCATTGTAGTCGAAGAACTTGAGCCGGGAATCTGTTTGAAGAGTAGCGCCGGCGGAGGGGGTGGAGGACCCTTTCACGATAAGCAGGTCAATAGCTGGGTCGTATTTGCCGCTAAGGTTTGTGTCATAAACAACTGTGTCCCCGTCGTGGTAGACGGTGTTAGTGTTGTTGTAAAACTGGATGTGAGCGTCGGAAGACAGTGCCACACCGATCGGAGGAACGTGAATCTGTTCTTCGGACGTAACATTCAGTAAACTATCACCAGATTCGTATAGGCCGTTATTGTTCTTGTCGTATACCATAGCCTCCGCAGGTGCAGTGCAGTAGGTGCCCACGCCAGAGATATCTGTGGATACACATGTTTCATTGAACAGTTGGCCCCACACGTTGAAGAAGTCTCCGAAGGTGTAAACGGCGTCCTGCCTAGACTGGATCCAGATCGTGCTAGTATAGTCTCTAGTGCTTACAGCTGCGTAGCCAGGGGGCCCCAGGGCGTCTAAAGTGTGATTGGTGTAGACCCGGCTCGTGGTTCCTATGTAGGCAGGCAACGAATAGTTTGCGCTTGGATAGCGATTATCATGGAAGATAAGTTTGAGGCGCCAGTCGTAAGCTAGGTTGTTGTTAGGACCGTACGGGTTTGCGTACTGAAAATAAGCGAAAACCCCTACGACCACCATAACTGTAATAGCGACCACGATCGTCGTCGTGCGACGGCTTGTGTATCGCAGACCACCGCGAGCCACTAATCCCTTCCCGGAGGTCTAGATGGCTTTGGTTTCCTTTAAGAGCATCGGTGTAATAGATGTGTTGACGGATGAGGGGAGTTTATCGAACATGAATAGCCGAGTTCCGCCGCTAATTCTGTGCATGGTATTGGGATTGCTCATCATGTTTCAACCAGTAGTGAACGCCCAAACCACTTCGTCGGTGTCCGGCATTTCGGCTTCTCTATCGAAAGATTATGCCTCAGTCTCTATTGATTTGAGGCTGTCACAGAACTTCAGCTCACTCGTGCCATTTGCGTTTCCCGAGTACACAGGCTTGCTTCAAGGCCAGAACGCCAGTGCAGCCTCAACCGCACTCGAGAGCGCTCTTCAACGTAGGAGTCCGGAGGCTCACATCTCCGGCCTAATCTTGAGTTTGGATTCATCGGCCGTCGCAAGCGGGACATATCTTCAATCGTTCAATGTGTCCCTTCGATTCCAGGTCAAAGGAATCCAGTCGTATCAGAATAACGCTGAGAGAATCGACTTGGCTTGGAAGTCCTTCGAAGCGCCTTCCAACATTACGGTAGGAGGGGTCGAGGTAAACCGCATAGGAACTGTCTACATGGTCCCGCTTGCTACCCAAGTGGCCTCCACCACCGGTAACACAACAGGATTTAGATACGAGGTAGACCAAAGATTAACGAGCTATGTGTTTCTTGCGCGTCTTGTCCCGAGGATTCAACTGCTAAACTTTTCGCGGCTGATGCCCGCAGTTAGTACCTGGCATGAAGCCTATGATTTCGCATCTAGAGCGGCAACCTGGTCGATGAGTGCTGGCCCGGGCCTCGGATTTCTGGTCACAGAAACTGTCACGGAACCGCGAGAGGTAGCCACGCTCCATATTGGTCTGTTCTACACCCTTCAGGCGACGATATCTGGTCCGGCCAAGTCAATTGCGCAAAACGATACCGTGGTGGCGGTGTTCGGAGATAGCGTGGAAACAACGATGGCAGTAATTATCGGCTCAACGGTTGTTGTGGGGTCGGCGAGTTTCTTCTATGAGAGCCGCGTGCTCAAAAAAGGCACGAGACGAAAACTCAAACAGTAGAACAGGAGTCCCGCGCAGGGAGATCATGTCTAGGCCGAAGCAAGGGCTCGACCTTCATTAAGCCGCCGAACCATGTATCAGATGACGGACACGAGTGTTGATGGGTCGAAGCTCATTTCACTCTTGGAAAGTATGATGGTGCGGGGGGTGGGATTCGAACCCACGAAGGCCTACGCCACAGGGTCCTAAGCCCAAGGCAAGCTCTGCATTCGAGCCTACTGCCCATTTGACCTGTCTCTGGTACCCCCGCGCCTAACTGGTGCTCCGGGCGGGACGCTCAGCGGCAAGCGGCCGCTTTTGAACCCGCGATCAACGGCTCTAGAGCGGTCACGATTCTCCGCCGTCGCCTGGCTAATGCTCGACTGGCCACCCACGTTTTTCGTAGGGCTAAGGCCGCTATGCTAAACCGGGCTACACCACCGGAGCATCGCCCCGGGTCTCTGCCTTATGGTCTATTACCCTTATTGTCGGATCAGGACGCTACTGAATTGGCTTGGAGTTCTCCCAGAGAAATTCGAAGTAGCTCTTACCAAATTTTACAAGCCCTGCATGATGAGACGATATGGCCAAGGTAAGACCCTTCTCCGGCTCCTCTCCGAGGAGAATAATGATCTCGCTACTGTCAGAGATTATTCCTCCCCCGAACATTTGTTCACGGACCCTGACCTCCCCCAGTCCCTTCAGCTTCCTCAACACATCCTTACCGGTGAGGCTGGGAACCATAAGAGCGACCTTTATCCCTCGACTATTCATGAGCGATAGTAACGGTGTGGCCATTGAGATTACCGAGTCGGGGACTATCGGCATCGCCACGAGGAGTTCTTTCCTAGTTCTGCCCAGAGTTTCTTTGATTCGGTCCAGAATGTTGTCCTGTCCTCTGACGATCCATATGTCAGGTCTTTCCTGTACACCCTTCTTCTCATAGAGAGGCTGCAGCTCTGACAATGCTTCTGTCTGGCTGGACATGAGAGTGTTCTCCATTCTCAATCTAGATGATTCAAGCGCGGTGCTGGGCGGTTTAGGAAAATACTTGCTCGGTCTGCCCTGTTCGCTCTCCACCCAGCCCTTTCTCTCCAGATTCCCCAGTATTTCGTATATTTTCGAGTATGGGATCGCGGCCGTCGTGCTCAGCTGGCTGGCCGGCATCGGTCCAGACTCCACAAGCGCGATGTACGCTTTGACCTCATACTCTGTGAGCCCGAAATCCTTCAGCGCCCTCCTTGTTGTCTCCGAGACCATCATAGTGCTTTCTCTTCGAGATTAGGTCTATACGCTCTGCTGTTTCAATGGAAGGAGAGCGTAAATATCAAGAAAGGTACCATAGTCCTGTTTCGAGCGGTGGCCTATCACTTGGTCGATAAGAACCTAGTCTTGGAAAAGTTGAGAGGTGTAATGGACCCCGAGATAGGCCGAAGCATCGTCGAACTGAATATGGTCCGAGATATCACCGTTGACAATGGAAATGTTTACGTGAAGATAGCCCTGACTGTCGCCCACTGCCCACTCGCAAAGACACTCCAAGCTGACGTGGAGACCGCTGTACGGAAGCTAGAAGAAGTAAGATCTGTTAAGGTCGAGACGACGACTATGTCAAGAAAGGAGCTCGAGGAGTTGAAGCTCCAGTTGCAGGCCCAGGCAAGCCCTTCCCCTCCATCGAAGAGCAGACTCGGCGTCGCTCCTGGGATTGAGCGCCTTGGGAAACGTGGGATTCGCAGTATTATCGCGATTATTTCGGGCAAGGGAGGCGTCGGAAAATCCTTCGTTACAAGTGCGCTCGCATCTGACCTGAAGAAGCGTGGGTACGAAGTAGGGGTCTTGGACGCTGACCTCACGGGCCCCAGCATTGCCAAAGTGCTCGGCGTGTCTGGTAAACCCTACAAGGGTCCCAGTGGAGCCATCGTGCCTCTCCGAACGAAGAGCGGGATCAAGGTGATGTCCATCAATCTCGTATTAGACGATCCTAGCATGCCCGTAGTGTGGCGAGGTCCCATCGTCAACAGCGTGATTCGCCAATTATATTGGGACGTCGACTGGGGCGACCTCCACTACCTTCTCGTGGACCTTCCGCCAGGCACGAGCGATGCTCCTCTAACTGTGTTTCAATCTCTCCCATTGGATGGCGTCATCGTAGTCTCCTCTCCGCAAGAGCTTGCCTCGTTGATTGTGTCAAAGGCTGTGAACATGGCCAAGAAAATGGGGGTCCCAATCCTAGGCCTCGTTGAGAACATGAGCTATCTCGAATGTCCGGCCTGTGGCAAGAGGGTCAACCTGTTCGGAGATCCAAAAGGCGAAAAACTGGCGCTGGGTCTTGGACTACCATTCTTAGGAGCCATTCCCCTCGACCCAGCCATCGCCCAACTTTCGGACCAAGGAAGAATAGAAGACTATTCCAACCCCATAATCACCAATGTTGCAGATGAACTCAGGACTCGTGCTACCAGACAACTCGAACAGCTCACACAAAGCTTGCCGATCGCTTGGTCCGTTGAACCAAGCCAATGACCATCAAGATACTGGTCTCCTCATCGTGACCTCTTCTGAAGATCGTGAATCTTTTAACGCAGGTCCCGCCCCCGTATATAGTAAGCTAGGTGTTCGTTTAATGCCACCCAAAAAAAAGAATGATCGTGCAAAGACAAAGAAGAAGACAGGAAAGAAGACTAAGTCAGCCAAGCGGGCGAAGCCACAAGTTGCCCCGAAAAAGACCGAGACAAAGAAGCCTGAAACACCATTATCCATCCAGCAGGTCGGGAGAGTTGAGGCTCCGGTTCAGGAGCTAGTAAGAATTACCATAGAGAACATTCGTGGAGAAACCGCGATAGGAGACCTTCTTGTCTCCTTTCCACGGACGCGCGAGGTACTAGTCAGGAATGGTCTGAGGTTGGAAGCGGAAGATGCTGGAGACATCTACATGACAGTTGAAGCTTTCGCAGCACTCAACGGGCTAAAGGCAGAGAGCTTGGTCCAAGATCTCGTTGTTATCGCTAGGGAACCTTTACCGCAACAACCCACCCCAACGCTCGCCGCAGCGCCCGCAGTATGATATTCCTACCTAGCCTATCAACTCTCACATTGAGAATCAACTGGTCTGTAAGGTCGACAATCCGGAAGGTCATTAATTTCCAAGGTTGAAAGCACGTAATCGAATCGTAATTAGAGGTCTGGTGCAAGGCGTTCTCTTTCGTCGAGAGCTGACAGATATGGCTCGAAAGATTGGAATCACTGGTTGGGTTCGAAATCTTCCGGATGGAAGGGTCGAGGCTGTTGCTGAGGGAGACAAAGAAATGCTGGAGGAACTCGTAAGATTCTGCCACATTGGTCCTCCGGGGGCCAGGGTAAGTGGGGTAGAAGTGGAGTGGTCTGATTTCAAGGGCGAGTTCCGAGGGTTCAAGATAACTCGGTGACGCGGCCTCATGCTATTCATCTATGATTGGAGGATTGCTGAATCAAATTCCTCGTAATATTTTCGAGCTATCGCCACAGCCTCGCTGCTTCGCTTGAGGATTACCTGATACTCGGGGTGAGAATCGCCCGCGAACGAAGCTGCCATTGAGAAGTATTTGGTCATGCCATCAAGGTCCGCTTTGTAGAGAGAGATTCCACCAGCGACTCTATACCCGACTTCTGCCCTAATCTTGTCGCCTTGAGTTTCATGCTCTTGAGCCTCCTTAAGCACCGATTCCAGCGACGCCATGATTTTTTTCGGATCGAGGAACATAAGGTGAGACATTGCTACATAGAGATCGTTGTCGCCTCCACACAGCTCTCTCAGTCTGTTCGCCGCCAAGGACTCTGGGTTAGCTCCGAGAGATAGGTCCTTTTGTTTCGTCTTACCGAAGCCTAGCTTCAAAGTTGTTCCGGATACCCTCTTTTCGCTCGTAACCCCTTTTAGTGAGCGATTTAAGAATTAACCTGTTTGGAGAGTAAGCCCTAAACGGAATCCTGAGGAGTCGCGTGTCAGTGAGCTTCGAAGATAAGATGATTCGGAAAAAGGAGTCCAAGGACAAAGCACGTCGCAGAAAGAGAGGTCCTTACAGAAAGTCCTCCAGCGGAAGAATCATCAAGTACTAAGATTAGTTTGAACTTGCAGATCCCTACATGGGATCAGTGTTGTATTGGTATCTTTCTGTATTTTGCGATGCTGTCGGGCTCAATAGTAACGGTTTCAGCGCAACTGTGATGCCCGAAACAAATCGTGCAGTGCTCCACGTCCCAGCTGGGGTCGACCTTCCTGCATGTCTCACACATAAGCCCAAGCGCGCGGATGTCGGTGCAAGCCTGGCAAAATCGTCTCGAAATGTCAAGAGGGTTCGGGGCACGGACCAGCGTGGCGGCGATGTCTCTGCTCATCTGACGAACCTCGCCTGCGGCTTCAAGGTCCACCGCTTCTCCCCGGACTTGGTGTTGGTACTTGCTGACTGCCGCTTGCGTAACTCCAAGGCGTTCTGCCACTAGCTCCTGCTTCATTCCATAATCCTCGATGAGTTCACGGGCTATCATAGCCCTCAACGCGGGAATAACGGATTTTGCTGCGACTTCGCAGGGAATGATCAATAAGAGGCCACCAGAAATCACCCGTAGAATCTATTTAAACATAACTTATGTCATAATTTTTCAAACTGGAATTATTGACAGAATGGTCCAATTGTCCGCGTATTCTCGATTCTAAAACCGGCTCGGCGAGCTGTGAACCGGTAAGAGCGACCCAACCATGTGTCCGAGCATCGTTTCGGGGAACGTATAAATCGAAACACGAACTCTAGCGAGACGGAGAGAACTATGGTTACAGTCGAAGCAGTTGAGAAAGAGCTCGAAAAAGTCGTTGACCCAGAGATCGGACTTCCAATAACCGAGATGCACCTAGTCGACGAGATAAGCATCCAGGATAACGGGGAGATTTTCATCAAATATCATCTCACCGCTCCGTTCTGTCCTCCCATCTTCGCGGAAGACATAGGAATGAACATAAGAACGCTCACGTCCCAACTCGAGGGCGTCAAGAAGGTTACAGTGGTCCTCCACGGACACGCACTGGCAAACGAGATCAATCAAAGAGTCAACCCCGGTTACACTCCACCTCCAGTCCAGCCGGCAACACCTGCACAAGCAAAAACATGAGCTAGACGTGGCTTCACTACGTCAGGTTATGTTCCGTCGAAGGATCTACCTAAACGCGTCGTATAGAAAGGCTCCCAGCAACCCTCCAAGGATCGGTCCAACAACATAGATCCATAGATTTCCTAGAGGAGCGAGACTGAAGACCGTTGAGGCTATCGTTGGGCCCCATGTTCTTGCCGGGTTGAGAGACGCTCCCGAAATAGGCCCGAACATCCAGACGATTGCCGCGAGAGCAAATCCTATGGTGACTCCCGCTCTGCTCGGGTCCGCGGTTTTTTCAGTAGCACCGAATATCGTGAAGACAAGAATGGCGGTGCCGATAACCTCGGCTAGAAGTACTGCACCAATGCCAAATTGAGGGCTTGGAATGGTATCTCCGAGAAAGGTTGACTGAGCAGCCTGGACGAGTCCTCTGTTGTTGCTGGATGTCCACAACGCGAGCTGGACAAATCCTGCAATAGATGCGCCTGCAAGTTGGCCGAGAATATAGGGGGCTACCCTCTTTGTCTCTATTCTCCGGGTAGCCCAGTGAGCGATTGTTACCGCAGGGTTGATGTGGGCACCCGTAATCCGGCCTATGGTGTAGACCGCTAACAGAAGCGCTACTCCATGGGCAAGACCGATGAAGCCTAACCCTGCGCTGGAGATCGAGCCATCGAGAAATGTGACAGCGATTATTGTTCCCGGACCAATCATGGTGAGAAGAAACGTTCCGTAGGCCTCAGCCAGTACTGCGCGTCCCATCTGAGTCATGGTGAAAGGAGGTTTTCGCTGGTCTCTGCGTATATAGCGCTTGTTTTTCAGCCGGCTGGCTAGGTTTCCGGCTCAGACTCATGTTCATTCTTTGTCAGTGGACCATGGATTTTTCGGAAGAGCAAAGAATTTTCTATGATTGACGATCGTGTAATAGTGCGGGAATTTGACGGTAACAAACAGTTTCACTTGGATGATTGGCGGTCCTCAGGGCAGCGGAATCAACTCTGTTGCAGAGAACTTTGCAAAAGCTTGCATTAGAGGAGGGCTTCACATTTTCGCCAACATCGAATATCATTCTAACATCAAAGGAGAACACAGCTACTACAGGCTAAGGGTAGAATCAAAAGCGCCTCGCTCCCACGTAGACTGGGTGGACTTATTGGTCGCCCTCGATCGAGAAACGATATTCGGCGATATGAACAAGCCTCACCCAACGCACCGAGGTCACAGACACGAAGTTAGCCCTGGTGGCGGAATAATCTACGACCGCAGCCTGAACCTTACACCTGATTCTTTCGGGCGAGACGATATCAAACTCTTTCCCATTCCCTACATGGATCTTCTAGTTGATGCGCTGAAGGAGTTCGGGAAGGACAAGGAGCTCAGCAAGTACCAAGTAATGGTCAACACGATCGCTCTGGGCGCTTCACTGGGCCTAGCTGATTATGACTTCGATCTTGCGACAGAAGCCATCAGGGAAGGGTTCACGGGACGTAAGGCCGCGCTCGGGGATCTGAACGTGAGCGCCGCAAAACGCGGGTTCGATTATGCGAAGAAGAGTTTCGGAGAAGACGCCTTTCCGACAAAGCTGCGAAAACAACCGCTATCTGGAAAGCGGATGATGATCAGGGGCGTCCAAGCGGTCGCCATCGCCAAGCTCAAGGCCGGATGCGGATTCCAAACATACTATCCGATTACACCAGCAACGGACGAGA